>SAMEA104315428__coassemble_973_pt1 | contig 23446 bp, 18 predicted proteins | sample SAMEA104315428__metabat2_low_PE_040 | metagenome-assembled genome bin SAMEA104315428 (sample SAMEA104315428) | gut metagenome | biome: Monkey gut; feature: monkey-associated habitat; material: faeces | place: China | collected 2013
GCACAACAATCACAGAAAAAGTCAATCCGAATTGCACGATTGAGGGCTTCACGGGTACAGCGGCTGAGAAATATGCAGCCGACAACGAGATCAAGTTTACCGCTCTTGCCGAGCCTCCAGTTTACGAGGGCTCATGCGGCGAGAATGCGACATGGAAATATGACGAAGAGACCAAGACTCTTACCATAAGCGGTACGGGCGCTGTTGCCGCCAACACCAAGGACGAGCCCGCCTACTACCTCAGATATGAAATCGCAAAGGTCGTTGTCGAGGACGGCATTACTTCAATCGGTGACCGTGCTTTTGAAACTGTCGGCGATGATGAAATCGTTGTCACACTCCCCAAGAGCGTTGAGACTATCGGTCAGAACGCTGTCGGATTCTTCCTTGCCACAGAGGAAGACGGCACAACAATCACAGAAAAAGTCAATCCGAATTGCACGATTGAGGGCTTCACGGGCACAGCGGCTGTGAAATATGCAGCCGACAACGAGATCAAGTTTGTTTCTCTTGACCCTCAGCTTGATTTCAGCATCAAGGACGACGCAAAAATTTCCGTTTTCGATGCCGAAAACAAGACCATCACCGTTTACGACAACAAATCGGGCGTTGACGCTCTGCTTGCCGACTTTAACATCGGCAAGGATCTGACAGTTGAAGCTCCCGAAAAAATTGCAACAGGTGCAAAGCTTGTTACAAAGAACGACGAAGAAGTCCTTGAGACGTATACAATCGTTCTTATGGGTGATGTCAACGGCGACGGAGCCGTCAATTCAATCGACGCTCTCTCGGTTCTCAACCACTCTGTTGAGCGTGCTCTGCTGGAGGGAGTTTTCCTCGCGGCGGCAGATCTTGATGCAAACGGAACTCTCAACTCCTTCGACGCGTTGAACATTCTTCAGATTGCCGTTGAAAGCAAATCGCTTTTGGATTTCTTCCCCAAGGCGACAACGGATGCTGAATAAATTTATAAAATATATGGACACAGGCAAATTGCTTGTGTCCATATTCTTTGTCTTTTTTTAATAATATTTAACATATTTTTTTAAAACCTATTGTATTTTATAGTAATATATGATATAGTTAGAGTGTTGATACATTGATAGAGAGACAACTATCGGTCCAATTCTTCGCTCAAAATCATTAAGGTGCGCTGAAATCAATGTAAAACGTAAGGAGGTTATTTTTTGAAGTACTATAACGCTAAGGATATCAGAAATATTGCAGTTGCAGGTCACGCAGGACGCGGCAAAACAACTCTTGCGGAAGCAATGCTTTATATCGCAGGTCTTACGGACAGACTCGGCAGAGTTGACGACGGAACAGCCGTTCTCGACTTTGATCCCGAAGAAAGAAGACGTAACGTTTCAATTTCCGCCGCGGTTGCTCCCATCGAGTGGAAAGACTGCAAGCTTAATATAATCGATACTCCGGGTCTTTTCGACTTTGAGGGTGAAATGTGTGAGGGTATCGCGGCTTCAGAGTGCGTGCTCATCGTTCTCGGTGCAGGTCACAAATATGACGTCGGCGCAGAAAAGGCGTTCAAGGCTGCTAAAAAACGCGGCAAGATGTTCGCAATTACACGCTGTGACAAGGAACACGCCGATTTCTACAAAACCTTTGACGAAATCAAGGCAGTTCACGGCGGCGCCGTTTGCCCGGTTATCGTTCCTTACATAGTTGACGGTCAGGTTAAGGCTTACGTCAACCTCGCCGCTCGCAAGGGTTATGAGTACCACGACGGCAAGGCTGTTGAAATTCCGATGCCCGAAGACGATAAAATTCAGGAAATGCTCGACATTCTTACCGAGGCTGTTGCAACGGCAAGTGACGAGCTCATGGAAAAGTTCTTCGCAGGCGAAGAGTTCACCCGTAAAGAGATCATCAAGGCTCTCAACGACGGCGTTAATACCAGCTCGGTTTATCCCGTATACGCTTGCTCAGGCTACACAATGGACGGCGTAGACCTCCTTATGGATGAGCTTGCATATTCCGCTCCCGACGCCGCTTCTTACGCAGGCGGTAAAGACGTTGCGTGTGACGAAAACGGTCCTCTTGCGGCTCTTTGCTTCAAGACCGTTGCTGACCCGTTTGTCGGCAAGATGTCATATTTCAAGGTTGACAGCGGCAAGATCACTCCCGAAACTCCTGTTTACAACGCTCGCACGGGCGAAACAGAGCGTATGGGCAAGATAATCACAATCAGAGGAAACAAGTCCGAGGACTGCAAGTGCATACCTGCCGGTGACATCGGCGTTGTAACAAAGCTCAACTGCGTCAAGACAGGCGACACGATTTGCAGCGCATCCGACGTTATTGAGCTCAGCGGTATCAACTTCCCGAAGCCGTGCCTTTCAATGGCTGTCAAGGCGTGCAAGAAGGGCGACGAAGAGAAGGTTGTTACAGGCATAAACAGACTCCTTGAAGAGGATCCGACAATCAAGTTTGAGATGAACCACGAGACAAAGGAGCAGATCCTTTCCGGTCTCGGCGAACAGCATCTTGACATCATCGTTTCCAAGCTCAAGAGCAAGTTCGGCATCGACGTTGAGCTTACTCCGCCGCGCGTTGCATACAGAGAGGCTATCCGCAAGACCGTTAAGGTTCAGGGACGCCACAAGAAGCAGTCAGGCGGTCACGGTCAGTTCGGTGACGTATGGATTCGTTTTGAGCCGACAGACGGCGACGATCTTGTATTTGAATCCGAGGTTGTCGGCGGTTCCGTTCCGAAAAACTACTTCCCGGCAGTTGAAAAGGGTCTGCGCGAGTGCATGAAGAAGGGCGTCATGGCAGGCTACCCGATGGTAGGTCTCAAGGCGGTTCTTTACGACGGTTCGTACCACCCGGTTGACTCCTCGGAAATGGCATTCAAGACCGCGGCTTCCCTTGCATTCAAGGCAGGCATTCCTCAGGCAAGCCCGGCAATCCTTGAGCCGATCGGAACGCTCAAGGCTCTCATGCCAGAAGCATATCTCGGCGACATTATGGGTGACGTTACAAAGCGCCGCGGCCGTGTTCTCGGCATGGGTCCGTCTGAAGACGATCACAGTCTCCAGGAACTTGTAGCCGAAGTGCCGATGGCTGAAATGGCTAATTTCTCAACGGTTCTCCGTTCCGTAACGGCAGGCAGAGGTTCGTTCACATTTGAATTTACACGTTATGAGGACGCTCCGGCTCCCGTCGCAGAAAAGGTTATCGCAGAAGCAAAGCTTCTTGAAGATGAATAATTTATGACAGCAAACGACCGCTCTTGTAATGAGGGCGGTTGATTTTTTATGCGAGGATGCAAGTAATGATTATTTTCAATGCATAGCTTTTTTATAATTCCCCCACGGTGTGATGTGGTCATCACACCCTACGATTCAGGTTTCAACAACCCGTCGTAGGGCACAATTTTAACGGTTGAAGTATCATCAATGCTTATCGTAGGGCACGATGACCACATCGTGCCGTGATTTATTTTAAATATTGATAATTACTAATTTTTATCCCCTCCGTCTCTTCGAGACACCTCCCCTTGACCTCAAATCAAGGGGAAGCATTAAGTTTGCAGAAACCACATAGGCTCACCTTGAAGGTAGTGAAGCCTTGGTTGGTTTCTTCAGGCTTTTCGGCACGATGTATAAGCAGGGAATATCATAACAAAAGCGGCGGGGGTAAATGCCTCGCCGCTGTAAATTTAAATGTACCAAATCCAACCGAAAAGAAGAATTATGATTACCCATTGAATGCCGGAGTATCCAACGTTGACATTGCATTTATCCGTCACGGTATTTCCGTAGCTGTCGGTAACTGTACAGGTGATTGTCGCATTACCTTTCTTTGCGCCGTAAATCTTGCCGTCATTGTCAACCGTTGCAACCTTGGTGTCGGAGCTTTCGTATTTGACCGTGTACTTCGCGCCGTCGTCTGCCTTAATCGTCGGCTTGATTGTCGCTGATTCCTTGTAGTTCATTGAAATGTCATTAATTTTAACACCATTCACTTTACCCTGTATAAGTTTCGGGATAACTTCGGTCTTGATTGCCTTTCTGCAATTTTTACAGTAAAGAGTCTTTACTCCCTCTTCTGTAAATGACGGTTGCTTTGTAATCTTCCAATTACCGTCCGTATGACCCTTTGCCTTAACATAATCAGCTTTATAGCTATCCTTACATCTTGAGCAAGTGTAGGTTGTAAAGCCTTGCTCCGTGCAAGTGGATGCGGTCACAGCAGAAACATAGTCGTGGCCAAGAGCTGCAACTGCTTCAGTATAAGTATCACCGCATGAAGAGCATATATATTTATTAATTCCTTCTTTTGTGCATGTTGGATTACTAATTGTTTTTGATATATATTCGTGATTATGGTTACTATTACACACTTCATATCTATACCATGGGCTTGAGTCATTTATGCCATTGATATTCTGTGGCTTGATTATTAGTGTATACTTTCCCTCAGCCGATGGTCCTTGTGTAAATGAGGTTGCAGAGCCACAATTATACTGATATAACTGTACGCCATCCTTCCATAAATAAACCCAATAGTTTTGCGCTGTGGGCACATCACTCCATGTAAAGCATACCGATTCATTTGTTTTATATGTAGTTTTTTCACTCGTCAAATCAGTAACCGGTTCGGGAATACTATTTGTCACAACAAAATTGCACGCAGGACTAGCTTCGTTATATCCATTTTGATTTTCCGGTCTAATGTATAATGTGTAGTATCCTTCCCCGGACGGAGCTTGAGTAAAAGAATTTGTGTACCCCGCATTGTAAGCATATAACTGGGCTCCATCCTTCCAAAGATACACCCAATATGAAGTCGAGTATAAAGAATGTGACCAGGTAAATTCAATAGATTCACTTGTGTTATATACTTTTTTATTGCTATGCAAATCTGTAACTGCATTTGGTGTATTTACTGTCGACCCACCGCCTATAGGTGCATCTAAATATAAATATGAACACGCATTTTCGCTAACGTTAATATTTTCAGAATCTCTGTCCCAGTTCCAATAATCATTGTAATAAGGTCTAATTTCAAAATGAAGATGATATCCTTTGGACATTCCTGATGAACCAACAAGTCCTATCTGTTGCCCCGCTTGCACTCTTTGACCAACACTTACGCTAATACTATTGGGATATAAATGACCGTATACTGAAACATAATTTGTGCCATCATGTTTAATGTACACACAATTTCCGCAAGTACTATTATGTGCGCAACCGCTTATACTAAAGTTAGTATGTTGACAGTTATTATCAACTCTTATTACTGTGCCACTTGCCGTCGCTACAACCGGCTTTTTAGCACAACCGGCAATATCAATAGCGCCATGCTTATTTGAAAAATTGGTTGAGATATTGTGATTTCCAATTACAGGAAATACATATTGAACCGCACTCGCTTTCAACTGCAATCCATTAAAGGGTAAAACGGTCAATAGCATTACCGTTGCCAAAAGCGATGCTATAATTCTTTTTACGTTTTTCATAATTCTTCCTCCTATAATTATAAACTTTATGTGAAAATAAATAACAAACGCTGTTTTTCACATAATAAACATATTGTTTACCAGCATTGTAGCAAACAATTTGTTTACTGTCAAGAGTCTATGAAACATTTTGTTTATAATCGTAATAGGAGGATTTACTATTATGGATTATACAAAACGATTATACGATTTGCGTGTGGATAACGATTTAAAACAGGAAGATGTTGCCAATGTTTTAAAAATTACGAAGCAGGCATACGGAATGTATGAAAATAAAAAGCGAAATTTGCCCATCGAAAGTCTTGTTATATTGTGTAAATTCTATAACGTTTCTGCCGATTATATTCTCGGTCTTTCCGATGAAAAATAAATAATCACCTCCTATGGCTTTGTATTGTCATAGGAGGTTTTTGTTGCTTTGTTGTGTTTTAATTTTTCCAAAAATTAGAGCATTAACGCAAGATTGATAAAGTTTTTTCTCGGTGTGATGTGGTCATCACGCCCTGCGATTCAGGTTTTATTAGGATTCATCATAGGAAAATATTTCTTCGACGGTTACATGAAAAACTTTTGCAATATCCATTGCCAACTTCAGCGACGGATTATACTTTCCCCGTTCAAGGTTTACAATCGTTTCACGCCGAACGCCGACCAATTCGGCAAGGTCTGACTGCTTCAAATTTTGCATTTCCCGATATTCCTTTATTTTAGTTGACAGAGACATAATCAAAGCCCTTTCTTATCCATTAGATAAAAGATAACCGTGCGAATAACAGCAAGAAGAACCAATACCCCTACCAGACAGTATCCAATTATTTCAGTTGTGATAGCAAATCTGCCTGCGGCACAGACAAAGCTGATTAGAATAATCGCTGCAACGCAAATTCTCAAACAAATTTTATCACACCGTTTCAAATTTGCCTCAGCCATTTCGTCGGGGGACTCTTTTTTATACTTTCTGAGTCGAATAAACCGTGATACAAAATAGTAAAAGCTAAATATACAAACAACCATCTGTATTGTCGTATAATAATCCTTCCAATCGTTTCTCGTCCACATCCAATAATAAACAGCAATAAGAACGGCAAATATAATTTTGTCGGCGACCAGTTCTCGTAAAGATACTTTTTCATAAGAATCCGCCTTGGTTTTATGCGTGTGATATATTTCGCACACCTTTTATGTGATAAATATATCACATTCCTATCCCCCCTGTCAAGACATTTTTTTGCAAAACTTTTTAAATAACGCAAAAAGCAGGTAATTGCCGATGCAACTACCTGCTTAATGTTATTTATTCGGAGGGATTATTCCTCTGTGCCGTAAAGCTTAACAAGCTTCTGGAGATGTGCATAACGATCCTTTGCGCCGTCCTCTGCCTTCTCGAAGAGCTTTTCTGCTCTCTCCGGGAACGAACGTGTAAGAGCCGAGTAACGAGCCTCGTTCATAAGGAATGCACGGTAGCCCTCTGTTGCGGGAACCTTAGAATCAACTGTAAACGGATTCTTGCCCTCTGCCTTGAGTGCCGGGTTGTAACGGAACATATTCCAATATCCGCACTCAACCGCTCTCTTCATCTCAGCCTGGCAGTTTACCATGCCGCCCTTGATGCTGTGCATCTCGCAGGGAGCGTAACCGATAACAAGCGACGGTCCCGGATAAGCCTCAGCCTCCTGGAGAGCCTTAAGTGTCTGGTTCTGGTCTGCGCCCATAGCGATCTGAGCAACATAGATGTAGCCGTAAGACATTGCGATCTCAGCAAGGCTCTTCTTAGCTATTGCCTTACCTGCTGCTGCGAACTGAGCAACCTGACCAATCTGAGATGCCTTGGAAGCCTGTCCGCCTGTGTTGGAGTAAACCTCGGTATCGAATACCATAACGTTTACATCTTCACCGGAAGCAAGGACATGATCAAGTCCGCCGAAACCGATATCATAAGCCCAACCGTCGCCGCCGAAGATCCATACGGACTTCTTGGAGAGGTAATCCTTCTGAGCGAGGATTTCCTTAGCGTCGTCGCAGCCGCACTTCTCAAGCTCAGCTACGAGAGCATCTGTTGCAGCGCTGTTCTTCTCGCCGTCGTTTACTGTTGCAAGGTACTCGTCTGCGGCAGCCTTAATCTCTGCGCTTACGCCGTCCTTAGCTGCAAGGGCTGTAACCTTCTCAATGAGGTTGTTTCTGAGAGCCTTCTGGCCGAGGTACATACCGTAGCCGTGCTCTGCGTTATCCTCGAAGAGGGAGTTTGCCCATGCCGGACCCTTGCCGTTCTTGTCTGTTGTATACGGTGATGTACCTGCCGGGCCACCCCAGATTGAAGAACAACCTGTTGCGTTGGAGATGTACATTCTGTCACCGAAGAGCTGTGTGATAAGACGTGCATAAGATGTCTCTGCACAGCCTGCACATGAGCCTGAGAACTCAAGGAGAGGCTTCTTGTACTGGCTGGAGATAACGTTGATCTTAGCTGTAAGGTCTTTCTTCTCATCAACGTTAGCTACGCAGTAATCAAATGCTGCCTGCTGCTCGTCCTGGCTCTCACGGGATACCATCTTGAGCGACTTAGTCGGGCAAACGCCGATACATACGCCGCATCCCATACAATCCATCGGGGAGATTGCAAGAGTATATGTGTAGTTTGTCTTTACGATCGGCTTCGGAGCAAACTTTGTAACTGCCGGAGCTGCTGCCTTCTCCTCCTCGCTGAGAGCGAAAGGTCTGATGGTAGCGTGCGGACAAACATAAGCACACTTGTTACACTTTGCACAGGTCTCAGCGTTCCACTCAGGAACCATAACTGCAACGCCGCGCTTCTCATAAGCCGATGCGCCCTGCTCGAACGTACCGTCAACATGATTTGAGAACTTGCCGACTGAAAGCTCATAGCCGTCCATGTGTCCGACAGGCTTCATAATGCTGTCAACCTGCTCAACGAGCTTTGCCGGACCTTCGGTCTTAACCTCAGCCTCAGCGTCAACTGCGTTTGCCCAGTCAGCCGGAACTTCGATCTTAACGAATGCCGTTGCACCTGCGTCAATAGCCTTTTCGTTCATCTCAACGATTTCTTTACCCTTCTTCATGAACTTCTGTGCCTTTTCCTTCATGTAGCCGATAGCCTCGTCAACAGGAAGAACCTTTGCAAGAGCAAAGAAAGCGGACTGAAGGACTGTGTTTGTACGCTTGCCAAGGCCGATTTCTGCGGCAATGTCAATAGCGTTAACTGTATAAAGCTGAATATTGTTCTTTGCGATGTACTGCTTGGTTTCTGCATTCATCTTCTCGGCAAGCTCAGCGGCATCCCACTGGCAGTTGATAAGGAATACTCCACCCGGCTTAACATCGTTGACCATCTTGTAGCCTTTTTCGATGTAGGACGGGTTGTGGCAGGCAACAAAGTCAGCCTTGTTTACATAGTAGGGGCTCTTAATCGGCTCATCACCGAAACGAAGATGGGAGATAGTGATACCGCCGGTCTTCTTTGAGTCGTACTGGAAATATGCCTGAGCATACTTGTCTGTGTGGTCACCGATGATCTTGATGGAGTCCTTGTTTGCGCCGACTGTACCGTCACCGCCGAGACCCCAGAATTTACACTCGATTGTGCTCTCGGCTGCTGTATTCGGAGCCGGCTTCTCTTCAAGCGAAAGATAAGTAACATCGTCATTGATACCGATTGTGAAGTGAGCCTTGGGAGCGTCCTTCTTGAGCTCGTCATATACAGCGAATACGCTTGACGGCGGTGTATCCTTAGAACCGAGACCGTAACGGCCGCCGATAACCTTGATACCGTCCTTGCCTGCTGCGTTGAGAGCGGCAACAACATCAAGGAAGAGAGGCTCACCGATTGAACCGGGCTCCTTTGTTCTGTCAAGAACAGCAAGCTTCTTGCAGGAAGCCGGAATTGCCTCAACAAACTTCTCAACAGAGAAAGGTCTGTAAAGACGAACCTTGATAAGACCGACCTTCTCGCCCTTAGCGGTAAGGTAGTCGATAACCTCTTCTGCAACGTCGCAGATTGAACCCATAGCAACGATTACGTTCTCTGCGTCCTCAGCGCCGTAGTAGTTGAAGAGCTGATAGTTTGTGCCGAGCTTTGCGTTTACCTTGCCCATGTACTTCTCAACAACAGCCGGAACTGCGTCATAGTACTTGTTGCAAGCCTCACGGTGCTGGAAGAAGATATCATCGTTCTCGTGAGAACCGCGCATTACGGGATGCTCAGGATTGAGAGCTCTGTGTCTGAATGCAGCAACTGCATCCATATCGCACATTTCCTTAAGATCGTCGTAATCCCAGATTTCAATCTTCTGAATCTCGTGAGATGTACGGAAACCGTCAAAGAAGTTGATGAACGGAACTCTGCCCTCAATCGCTGCAAGGTGAGCAACTGCACCGAGGTCCATAACTTCCTGCGGATTTGTTTCTGCAAGCATTGCGAAACCTGTCTGGCGGCAGGCATAAACGTCTGAGTGATCGCCGAAGATGTTAAGCGCGTGAGACGCAACGCAACGAGCGGATACATGGAATACGCAGGGAAGGAGCTCGCCCGCGATCTTGTACATATTAGGAATCATAAGGAGAAGTCCCTGTGACGCCGTGTAAGTCGTTGTCAGCGCACCTGCTGCCAAAGAGCCGTGTACAGTACCGGAAGCACCTGCCTCAGACTGCATCTCGGCAACCTTGACGGTTGTGCCGAAAATGTTTTTACGTCCCTGTGCCGACCACTGGTCAACATAGTCAGCCATCGGGCTCGACGGAGTGATGGGATAGATACCGGCAACTTCCGTAAACGCATAAGATACGTGAGCGGCAGCGGTATTACCATCCATGGTTTTCTTTGTTCTTGCCATTCTTTGTTCCTCCTTGTAAAGTTAATAGCAATTCATAATTTACCACCCATAATGATAACACTTTTATTTCAAGATGTAAACTATATTAAGACAAATTTTTTAACTTTTTATTCCCAAAAATCCCATAAAAAAGCTTAATTTACTTATTATTTAATTTTTCGTTCGCTAAAAGACGGCAAAAGCCGATCCTCCTTATCGGAAGACCGGCTGAAAATTGTTTCAAAATCAATACGGATGGAAGAAACGGTCAAAAACATTGTAACCGAGAGCGAAGTATTTGAACGCCCAAATAATCGGATTGAAACGGAAGAAAAGCCAATCCGTTACGGTTGCAAGACCACGCAGGAATGTGGAAATGTCGTGTGTTTCGGGAACGTCAACGGGGGTGAACTCTTCTCCCTCAACGCTGAGTACGAACGGCTGAGCGTAACAGATTCCGTTCTCGCCCGTGATGTAGAATCTGAGGTAAAGGTACGGGTCGTCAAGAAGCTCGTCGTTGTAAAGGTCAAGCGTTGCGGTTCCGTTTTTGATGTTCTCTTCGCGGATAATAACGTTGCCGTTTGATACCCATGTTATGCGGTCAAAGTTTGTGCCCTCAACCCTGATTGTTCCCTTTTCCCGGTCAACGTCGATGCGTGTAACCATCGGTGTGTTGTCAAGGAGATAGAGCTCTTCATCGTAAACCTTATCCTCATCAAAGCCCGGCATCTCTTCCATACCGTTGAGCTCAACGCCGTTTGAATAGTGGGAAACAGCGAAGCTCCAGCCGTTTTCCATACTTGTGCGGACATTGTCGGTGTCAAAATCCTTCATCATAAGCATGGTGTAAGCGTCATTGAGCGATCTTACATCGTGTGAATCCGAGAAAGCAAAGCCCCACGGAACGACACCGTTCGGAATGGTCTTCTGAAGAATCTGATCGTAAAGGATTCGGTCGCAGCGTGTGTGTGCGTCCGTTGCGCTGTTGATTCCCATACCGATGCTTGAGCCGGCATTGTCAAGGAAAAGACGGGCAAACTTGTTCGCGTAGTAATCGTTAACCTTTTGACCGACATGATCCGCGCTGTCCTTGTCCGTGTAAACATACTCTCCGACGTGCGAAAGCATTGAAATTCCGCCCGCCTCTTTAACGCCCTTGGTCGGGGTCTCATAGTCGCCGTAAACGCCTGCAAGTCCCTGGCCGTAGTCGGAATAGTATCCCGTAAGGTGGCAGTCCGCCTTAGGCGTCGCCATATTCAGTTCAATTCCCTGCGGAACATCAAGCATACCGTTTTTATGAGTTCTTTCCGTCGAAGCCGCCGTACCGCCGAGATATGATTCATATTCTTCGTCGCTCAGCGGATCAATCGGAGCCATGTGCGTGCGCTCGTACTTTACAAGCCTGATAAGCGGGACAAGATCGGTCTTCTGATTCCAGCCCTTGTTGATTGTTCCGTGATCCGTCAGCGCAACGACATCATAGTTGAGGTCATAGTGCATCTGGACAAACTCCTTGATTGTGAGGTAGCCGTCGCTGGCATTGGTCTGGCAATGCGGCTGAAACTTGTAACTTCCCCACTCATCCCAATCGACAGCCTCATAAGGATTTGTAATTATGTACTTTTTCTCCCTTGCGGAAGCACCGATAATGAAAAGCTGTGCGGTCAGGATAACGCTGAGCGCTATCGCAATGATTTTTTTCATCATGATATGTTCCTCCTAATCAGAGCTTTTAATCAATACGGATGGAAAAAGCGGTCAAATACATTATAGCCGAGTGCAAAATATTTGAATGCCCAAATAATCGGATTGAAGCGGAAGAAGAGCCAATCCGTTACAGTTGCGAACCCTCGCAGGAAAGTGGAAATATCATGTGTTTCGGGAACATTAACGGGAGTGAACTCCTCACCCTCAACGTTGAGCACAAACGGCTGAGCGTAGCAGATTCCGTTCTCGCCCGTGATATAAAATCTGAGGTAAAGATACGGGTCGTCAAGAAGCTCATCGTTGTAAAGGTCAAGCGTTGCGGTTCCGTTTGTAATGTTCTCTTCACGGAGAATAACGTTGCCGTTTGAAACCCATGTTATACGGTCAAAGTTTGTACCCTCAACCCTGATCGTTCCCTTATCATTATCAACCTCGATGCGCGTAACCCTCGGCGTGTTGTCGAGAAGATAAAGCTGTTCGTCGTGCACTTTCTGCTCAACGAAGCCCGGAATCTCCTCCATACCGTTAAGTTCAACACCGTTGGAGAAGTGGGAAACAGCGAAGCACCATCCGTTTTCCATGCTCTTGCGGACATTTTCATTTGTGAGGTCGTCCATCATGAGCATTGTGTACGCATAGTTTATAGACTGAACGCTGTGTGAATCCGCGAATGAGAACGCCCACGGAACAACACCGTTCGGAATGGTTTTCTGAAGAATTTGGTCGTAGAGGATTCTGTCGCAGCGTGTGTTTTCGTCTCTGGAGCTGTTAATTCCCATGCCAACGCTTGAACCGACATTATCCATAAACAGACGAGCAAATTTGTTGGCGTAGTAATCGTCAACCTTTTGACCGACATGGCTTTTGCTGTCCATTCTGTACATATATTCGCCGAGGTGAGCAAGCATAGAAATTCCGCCTGCCTCTTTAACGCCCCTGGTTGGGGTTTCGTAGTCACCGTAAACGCCGGCAAGCCCCTGACCGTAGTCGGAATAGTATCCCGTGAGGTGGCAGTCGGCAATCGGAGTTGCCATATTCAGCTCAATTCCTTTCGGCACGTCGAGCATTCCGTTTTTGTGAGTCCTTGTTGCGGACTCCGCTGTGCCGTCAAGGTATGACTGATACGCTTCGTCGCTCAGCGGATCAATCGGAGCCATGTGCGTGCGCTCATACTTTACAAGACGAAGAAGCGGAATCAGCTCCGGCTTTTGGTTCCAGCCCTTGTTGATTGTTCCGTGATCCGTCAGCGCAACCGCATCATAGTTGAGGTCATAGTGCATCTGGACAAATTCCTTAATTGTGAGATAGCCGTCGGTGGCATTGGTCTGGCAATGCGGCTGAAATTTGTAGCTTCCCCACTTGTCCCAGTCAACAGCATCATAAGGATTTGTGATTATGTACCTTTTCTCCCTTGCAGAAGCACATACAGCAAAGAGCTGAACGGTTAAAATAACGCTCAGCATTACGGCAATGATTTTTTTCATCATAGCCCCGCCCTCCAATAATCACATATTATTTATTATATTATGGATTATTTTGTTAAATTTGTCAATAAATTTATGCAGTGATTTCGTCGCAACAGCAAAATTATTTTCTTTGATTCTTCCTTTTTATCTCGTGCAGTCTCTCAAGCTCATCGTTGCGCTGCTTTTCAGCTTTGGTCTTTTCCTTTTTCGCTTTCTTCGCCGCAAGCTTTTCACCGACGTTAAATTTAAACTTACACCTGCTGAGTGCAATACACACCAGCACCACGGCGACAAGCGCAATTATCCACACGGTTTTCGATTTTTCGTCCGCGGCGGCTTCCGGCTCTGTCAGGTAAGAGCTGACGCCGATCGCAAGATAATTTATAAAATTATTCAGCAAGGAAATCCCTCATTTCTCTGTATACTTTTGAAATAGGCAAGCCCATAACGTTGAAATAATCTCCGCTGATTCCTTTCACAAGAAGTGCGCCCTTGCCCTGTATTCCGTAAGAGCCTGCCTTGTCCATAGGCTCTCCCGTTGCGACGTAGGCTTCGATCTCCGCGTCGCTGAGCGGATAGAACTCAACGTCCGTCTCATCAAAAAAGTTTTTCACTTTTTCTCCGCAAACAATCGCAACACCTGTATAAACCTTGTGCTTTCTGCCCGAAAGCAAGCGAAGCATCTCTGCCGCCTCGCGCTCGGAATGTGGCTTGCCGAGAATTTTTCCGTCAAGTGCAACAACCGTGTCGGAACCGACAACGACCGCATCGCTGTGATTCTCTGCAACAGCCTGTGCTTTTTGAAGCGCAAGCGATTTTACAACATCCTCAGGTGCGGCATTTTTCGGAACCGTCTCGTTGATGTCGGCGCAGATTACCTCAAAATCGTAGCCCGCAAGAGCCATCAGCTCTCTTCTGCGAGGAGAGGCGGAAGCAAGAATAATCCTGTTCATCACCACAGCCCCTTGTCTCTGAGAACCTTAACTTTCAGCACAGCCGCCTGTGTTTTTCCGTCCTTTATCTCGTTGCTCATAACCATTTCAACAGCTTTATCAAGAGGTATTCTCTCAACATTGAGGAACTCGTCCTCGTCGAGATGTTGGTGCGTAAAGGTCAGGTTTTTGGCGGCATAAAGGTGAATTATCTCTCCGCAGTATCCGGGCGACGGATAGAACTTGCCAAGGTCGTAGTAATCGGCGGCTACGCAGCCTGCCTCTTCCTCCAGCTCTCTCTTACCCGTTTCAAAGGGATCCTCACCCTTTTCCAGCTTGCCTGCCGGAAGCTCAGGAATGACCTCCATGTACGGGTAACGGAACTGGCGGACAAAGAGCAGTTCGCCCTCCTGAGTTATTGCGGCAACGCAGACTCCGCCGGGATGCTCAACGACCTCGCGCTGACACGGCTTTCCGTTCGGCAGTTCGGCATCGTCGTTGCGGACATTGATAATTCTGCCGTTGTAGATATAGTTCTTTTTTATGGTTTTTTCATCAAGATTCATAGCAATTCTCCAAAAGAAAAGGGGCGACCGTGGAAACGAAAATCGTCCAAGGTCACCCCGGTTTTACTCAGCAATTTGCCGAAAGCGACGTCAGGAATTATTCCTCGTCGTCTCCGCACTCATCGCAGTCGCAGTCGTCAAAATCAAATTCAAGAGTCTCGCCGCAAGCGGGGCACTGGATCGAATCCTCGTCGAGAACGCTCTCGTCAAGGCAGATCGTTTCGCCGCAAGCCGGGCACTCAACCTCGAAGTAGTCATCGTCGCAGCAGTCACAGCAATCGCCGTCACACTCGTCGTCGTAAACATACTCCTCAAGATCCTCAAGATCCTCGTCAACCGCGTCGAGCTGCTCGCCCATCATTGCAACCTCGTCCTCAAGGTCTGCAACGGAAAGTGCAAGCTCGTCGATAACGTCAACCAAAGCCTTGATGATCTTAACTTCATCTGTATCAGCCTCAAAATGAGCCATTTCTACAAGACCCTTGAGGTATGCTGCTTTCTCTGTTACTGTCATCATAGGTAATCATCCTTTCTGTTAGGAATAAATCCGTTAATTATGCTCTGCCGAGATACTCACCTGTACGGGTGTCGATCTGAACCTTCTCTCCCTCGTTGATGAAGAGGGGAACCTTGATCTCTGCGCCTGTCTCAAGTGTAGCCGGCTTTGTCGTGTTTGTTGCTGTGTTGCCTGCAAAGCCCGGATCGGTCTTTGTAACCTCAAGCTCAACGAATGTCGGCGGCTCAACGCCGAAAACCTTGCCCTTGTAGGAAAGGATCTTACAAACCATGCCGTCCTTAACAAACTTGAAGTTGTCGGAAAGGTCGGATGCGTTGATAGGAATAAGCTCGTAGGACTCCGGATCCATGAAGTAATAAAGATCGCCGTCGCTGTATGAGAACTCCATATCCTTTCTCTCGATATAAGCTGTCGGGAACTTAGCTGTCGGGTTGTAGCTCTTTTCAACTACGGAACCTGTGAGAACATTCTTTGTCTTTGTTCTGACGAAAGCTGCGCCCTTACCCGGCTTAACATGCTGGAATTCAACAACCTGAAGTACGTTGCCGTCCTCTTCAAATGTCATGCCGTTTCTGAAATCACCTGCTGAAATCATGTGTTATTCCTCCGATTTATTTTTCTGAAGTAAGGAAAAGGGCATAAACCCAATCCTCTATTATCGTTATTATTTTATACTATTATCGTTTGTTTTTCAAGTCTTTTCAGTCAAAAAGCCCGTCTGACTCGGATTTTTTTGCTGAAATTATAGTATAACCAGCTCTTTGGCGGCGTTTGTGAGATTTTTGCAGCCGCTTTCCGTGATATATGCCATATCCTCGATTCTTACTCCAAACTTTCCGGGAATATAAATTCCCGGCTCAACGGTAACAATGTTGCCCGTTTCAAGAGTCGCTGCCGACCTCGGTGAAAGATTCGGTTTTTCGTGAATTTCGACACCCACACCGTGACCTGTCGAATGACGGAAAAACTCTCCGTAGCCTGCTTCGGTTATGACATCTCTTGCCGCCTTGTCCGCGTCGGCGCATTTGAGACCGCTTTTCAAAACGGACAAGGCGCAGAGCTGAGCATTCAGCACGGTATTATACACCTTTTTCTGTTCGTCGCTCACTGCACCGACGGCAACCGTTCTTGTCATATCCGAGTGATAGCCGTTGACTACCGCGCCGTAATCCATCGTGACAAAGTCGCCGTGTTCAATCCGCTTGTCCGTCGGCACACCGTGAGGCTTCGACGTGTTCGCACCGCTGATGGCAATGGTCTCGAAAGAAAGAGCCTCCGCACCGTGGCTGAGCATATAGTGATCCAGCTCAAGAGCAATTTCCTTTTCTGTCACGCCCGGCTTGATAAAGCCGATAATGTGATCCAGCGCCGCTTCCGCGATTCGCTGTGCCTTGCAGATATTTTCAACCTCTTCATCGGTTTTGACCGCGCGGAATCTGTCAATCACTTTGTCTGTTCCGACCGTTGTCAGCTTTATTCCGCGAAGAATTTTTCTCAGCGATTTTAGCTGCGAAACCGTCAGTCTGTCGGCTTCAACGGCAAGAGTCTTGCAGTCAAAGCGAGCGGCGTATTCAATCAGCTTCTTCGTCTGCTCCTCAACGTCACAGCATTTTATTTTATCTTTCGCCGCTTCGATATATCGGCTGTCAGTCAGAAAAACCGAGCCGTTTTTTGTCGCAAAAAGGAAGCCGTCAGAAGCCTCGAAGCCCGTAAAATATCTTCTGTTTTCGGGCGAAACGATAAGCGCACCGTCGACATTTTTCGGCAGACTTTTTATAAAATCTTCAAGCATTTTATCACTCTCCTATATGAGCTCTGCAATAATTGAATTGGAAAGAAGAAATCCTTTTTCGGTCAAGGAAATTGAATTATCATCCTTCTTCATCAATCCGTTGTCTGCAAATTTTTTCGTCTTTTTTATTATATCCTGCGGAAAACTCTTTCCGAATCTCTTTTCAAAATCTTCAAAATTTATTCCGTTTTTTAATCGCAGACGGAGCATAATATACTCCTCTTCATCGCCGCCGCTGCCGTCGGGCAACGGCTCACCGCCGTTTTTGAAATATTCAATGTCCCTCGGATAATAGAATCTTTTTCCGTCGATAAACGAGTGTGCCGCAGGACCGAGTCCAAGGTACTCTTCACAGTTCCAGTATTTCAAATTGTGCCTGCCCTCAAAGCCGTGACGCGCGAAATTTGAAATTTCGTAGTGTTCAAAGCCATTCGCCCTTAGCCGTTCGCTCATTGCAAGATACATATCCGCGACCGTGTCCTCGTCGGGCAGATTCAGCGATTCTTTTTTTCTGAAATACGGCGTTCCCTCTTCCAGCTTGAGCATATAGGCGCTGATGTGAGCCGCGCCCGATTCAACGCAAAAATCAAGCGTTTCATTAAGCGATTCAAGCGTCTGATCCTGCACTCCGAGCATAACGTCGAGGGAAATGTTTTCTATGCCGGCGCTTTTACATTCGGCAATTCTTTTTTCAATAACCGCTCTGTCCGAAAATCGTCCGAGCTTTTTTCTTTCGTTTTCAACCACGGACTGTACGCCGAGAGAAATTCTGTTCACGCCTGCATCGGCAACGGTTTCAAAAAAATCTCCATCGACCGCCGACGGATTGCACTCCACGGTTATCTCACCGTCAACGCCGAAAAGAGTTTTCGCCCGCCGCGTGAGCATGGCAATGTTCTGTCCGCCGAGCAATGACGGAGTTCCGCCGCCGAAATAGAGCGTATCAGCTTTTCTGCCGAGCCTGTCCGCCCAGTCTTCCATGCTTTCAACAAGCGAAACGGTGTACATATCCCTGTCCGATTCGTCGCCGCGCATTGAGTAAAAATCGCAGTAAGGACATTTGGTTTTGCAGAACGGAATGTGTAAATATAATCCGATACTATTCATAGCTTCTCCGAAAAGAAACGGACTGTTCTTTCGAGCAGTCCGTCATTTAATAAATTATTGCTGTTCAGCAGTTGCTTCTGCCATTTCAAGCTCGTGAGCCTTGTTAAGCTCTTTAGCTGTTTCCGCACGGCGGATTGCAAGCTCCTTATACATTCTTTCTCTGGTTTCGGAGTCAATGTTGTAGAAGAGCTTGGGAATGATACCGACAAGTCCCGTTACTGCGGGAAGGAGGGTAGTCATTGTGAACAGAAGTCTCTCTGTCCTGTCGCTCTGCTGCTTCGGCTTAAGACCCTGCTTGTAGCCGATGATACCGAGAAGCGCTGAGCTGAAGCCGTTGGTGAAGGTTGCAACCAGCTTTCTGGCAAGGCCCTTAACAACACCTGCCATAGCCTCGGTACGGTAGCCGTTTTGCCATTCGCCGTAGTCAATCGCTTCATTTCGGATTTCCTCAGGAACAACCTTACGCATAGCGTAAACAAAGTTCCAAAGAGTTTCTCTTAGCATGAATGCGGCAATCATAGGAACGGTCTTCTTATAGTTCTTATTTATGCTGCCGAACAGGTAAACGCCGAGATAGAGGAAGTCGCCCCAGTGAGAACCGACTGCCCACAAAGTTCTCGTTGAGAACTTCTCACGAAGCTTGTCAACATAAGCATAAGAAGCATAAGTAACAAACATTCCGGGAATACCGACTATGAGCTTTGCCGAGCCGGCATTAAGAACGCTGATGTAGTAAAGCGAAATGTTGGTTCCGACAGCAAACTGGCTGAGGAACTCGGAAATCGTCAGGAGCATAAGCGGTCTTGACTTGAACAGGGAGCCTATTGCACCCTTGAACGTCGGCTTTTCAACCGACTGAAGCACTCTTTCCTTAACCTTGAACGAGAAGAACAAAGCAAGAATGCCTGCGCCGAGCGCTGTGCCGACACCCATGTAAACGAACAAGGAAGTCATCTTGATCTTGAGCTTGTTGTGGTTTACAAGGTCGATAAGAACCGTACATACCTGGTTCGGAATGTTCTCAACAAGGCTGGAGAAAAGGTTTGCCTGGTTGATAAGTCGGGTTCTGTCGAAAACGTCCGGTGTGATTGTTGCAATGATACCTGTCTTGGAAATCTCATAAAGCGAGGTTGCCAGGTTTTGCAGCATTTGCAGCACGAAATACGTTACGATTTTTGGAACGTAGGTACCCGAAGTTTCGGGGAACATAACAGGCATTCCCCAGAAAATCATCGCCATTATCGTACCGGGAAGAGCGTAGATGATAAGATACGGTTTGAATTTACCGAATCTCGTGTTTGTACGGTCAACAATAGACGCAAGAAACAGGTCGTTAATGATATCCCAGATACTGACGACAACGCTGATGATAGCCTGCCACCAATAGGAGATGACAAGAACGTCAGTCAGATAGTACGTCTTGTTCTGATCCAGGTTAAAGCTCTGAGCAATATCGAAAAGAACGTATGTAAACGTCTCGCGGCTTCCGACGTAACGTCTGCCCTTGGGCAGCTTACGCTTGGCAGCCTTCTGCTCTTCTGGCTCAGCCTGAACGGTCTGAACTTCTTTAGTTTCAGCAGCCATACTTTACCTCCTTACTGATTTTACACAGATTTATGATTTATTATAGCACAAAGCAATACAAACTTGCAATACCTAAATCAATATTATTCGTCAAGTTTCAAAATTGACATAAACGCTTCCTGAGGAACCTCGACCGTGCCGAACTGCCTCATTCGCTTTTTGCCCTCTTTCTGCTTCTCAAGCAGCTTCTTCTTTCGGGTTATATCGCCGCCGTAGCACTTGGCAAGAACGTCCTTACGCATCGCCTTGATTGTCTCACGAGCAATTACCTTTCCGCCGACTGCAATCTGAACGGGAATTTCAAACATCTGTCTCGGTATGTTGTCCTTGAGCTTTTCGGCGATCTTTCTCGCTCTACCATAAGCCTTTTCGCTGTGAATGATAAACGAAAGCGCGTCAATCATATCTCCGTTGAGAAGCACGTCGAGCTTGACAAGGTTCGACCTTTCGTAGCCCTTTATCTCGTAGTCGAATGAGGCATAGCCCTTTGTCCGCGACTTAAGCACGTCGAAGAAATCATAAATTATTTCATTGAGCGGAAGCTCATAAGCAATGTCAACGCGGTCAGGCGTGACGTAGGTCATATTTTTGAACGTTCCGCGTCTCTCCTGGCAGAGATCCATAATCGCACCGACATACTCGTTCGGCGCAAAAATGTTTGCGTTCGTCATCGGCTCCTCGCAGTAATCTATATAAGCCGGATCCGGATACTTCGTCGGGTTGTCAATCTCAATCACCGAGCCGTCGGTCAGGTGAATTTTGTAAACAACGCTCGGAACCGTCGTCACGAGGTCAAGATCATATTCACGTTCCAGTCTCTCCTGGATTATTTCAAGGTGAAGAAGTCCGAGAAATCCGCATCTGAAGCCGAATCCCAGCGCACCCGAAGTCTCAGGTTCAAAGGAAAGCGCCGCATCGTTAAGCTGAAGCTTGCCCAGCGCATCACGCAGATTTTCGTAGTCCGCGCCGTCGGCAGGATAAACTCCGCAGAAGACCATCGGGTTGACCTTTCTGTAACCGGGGAGAGCCTCCTCGGCAGGATATTCCGCCGTTGTCACGGTGTCGCCGACTCTTGCGTCGCCGACGGTTTTGATCGAAGCGGTAATATAACCGACCTCACCGGACGTGAGCTCTTTCGCCGGCTCCATTGACGTCGCTCTCATATAACCGACCTCAACAACCGTGAACTCCGCACCGGTCGCCATCATTCTCATCGTGTCGCCGGCTTTTATCTTGCCGTCAACAACACGAACATAAACTATAACGCCCTTGTAGTTATCATAAACCGAGTCAAATACAAGCGCTCTGAGCGGCTTGCTGTCGTCGGAATCAAGCGGAGCAGGAATATCGGAAACAATTTTTTCGAGCACGGCTTCGACATTTTCGCCCGTCTTTGCCGAAACTCTCGGCGCGTCGGAGCAGTCAAGTCCGATAACCTCCTCAACCTCCTCGGCAACACGGTCGGGATCGGCGGCAGGAAGATCTATCTTGTTGATTATCGGAACTATCTCAAGGTCGTGGTCAAGCGCCAAATATGTGTTGGCAAGCGTCTGCGCCTCAACGCCCTGCGACGCGTCAACAATCAAAAGCGCACCCTCACAGGCGGCAAGCGAACGTGAAACCTCGTAGTTAAAGTCAACGTGACCCGGTGTGTCAATCAGATTAAGCTCGTATTCCTCGCCGTCGTGGGCTTTGTAATTGAGCTTGACGGCGTGCGCCTTGATAGTTATTCCGCGCTCTCTTTCGAGATCCATATCGTCAAGAAGCTGCTCGGTCATATCGCGGATCGCAACCGACTCCGTCAGCTCAAGCAAACGGTCCGCAAGCGTGGATTTGCCGTGGTCGATGTGAGCGATTATCGAGAAATTTCTTATGTGGTCCTTTTTTACTGCCAAAATATCACCTCTGTGACAAGAATCCGTTTTACACGGCGTTCAGCCGAATAAAATCTCAAAAAGGACAGGCTGTTAGAACACCGACAGCCTGTCCGGGTCAGATTTTTATTTTTCAAAAGCCGTCCTGAAAACGTCGGCAACACGCTGAAGATCCTCTTCGGTCATTCCTGTGCCCGACGGCATACAAACGCCGCGTCGGAATATGTCATTGCCTACGCTCTCGCCCTCCTTGCAGCTTATGAAGTCCGCATCGGAGAAAATCGGCTGGTTGTGCATGGGATTCCATGCTCTTCTTGCTTCGATGTTGTCCGCCGTCAAAACCGCGAGAACATCGTCGGGAGTTACGTCACAGCCCTCGTCAATCGTCAGCACGCTGAGCCAGAAATTCGGCTTGCAGCCGTCAAGCACGGGAGCCATGGTAACGGGAAGGTCGGCAAAAGCCTTTTTATAAAACTCGTAATTGCGCGTTCTTGCGGCAACTCTCTCGTCCATATTCTTGAGCTGTCCTCTGCCGATACCGGCGCAGATATTGGACATTCTGTAATTGTAGCCCAGCTCATTGTGGAGATAGTAGTTGACATTTTCCTTGGACTGGTTCGACCAGAAATGTATTTTTTTTATCGCGTCCTCGTCGTCCGACAGAGCCATTCCGCCGCCTGAGGTTGTGATAATCTTGTTTCCGTTGAACGAAAGCGCACCGATCTTTCCGAACGTTCCGCACTTTTTGCCCTTGTAGGTTGTACCGAGAGCCTCAGCGGCATCCTCAAGAATCGGAACTCCGTACTGCTCGCAGATCGGAATGATTTTGTCGTAGTTGGCGCTGTTGCCGTAAAGGTCAACAACGATTACCGCCTTGGGCAGCTTACCCATAGCGTCATATTTTTCAAAAGCCTTTTTCAGCGCGTCGGGATCCATATTGAAGCTCTCATAATCCGAGTCAATGAAAACAAGCTTTGCACCGAGATAAGCAACGGGATTACAGCTTCCCGAAAATGTGAAATCGGAGCAGAAAACAATATCGTCTCTGCCGACTCCGAGATACTTGAGTCCCATGTGAATTGCTCCGGTACCGGAAGCGAGAGCTACGCTGTGCTTTGCGCCGACATAGCTGCACATTTCCTCTTCAAAGCCCGTAAGGTTCGGACCGAACGGTGCTATCCAGTTGGTCTGGAAAGCTTCGTTGATGAAGCCGATTTCTGTTCCGTTCATGCAAGGGGGTGAAAGATAAATTCTTTTGTTCATTTATTACACTTCTTTTCAGAAAAATTATTCGTTATCTATCTTGTTGCCGTTTGAACTGTCCGGTCTGCCGCCGTAGCCGTAGCCATAACCGCCATAGCCGTAGCCGCCGTAACCGTAACCACCATAGCCATAACCGCCGTAGCCGTAGCCACCGTAACCGTAACCGCCGTAGCCGCCTGATCTCTTCTTCCTTCTGCGACCGTATCTTCCGTAATATCCGCCGTAACGCAGATATCCCTTTCGGCGATAATAACGGCTGTTTTCCTCGCCGGCGCTCATTGTGAACACAGCACCTATTATCTCGATATCGGCTGCACGAATTTCATC
>SAMEA104315428__coassemble_977_pt1 | contig 23206 bp, 23 predicted proteins | sample SAMEA104315428__metabat2_low_PE_040 | metagenome-assembled genome bin SAMEA104315428 (sample SAMEA104315428) | gut metagenome | biome: Monkey gut; feature: monkey-associated habitat; material: faeces | place: China | collected 2013
TCAATTTCATCGAGCAAAATAATTGGATTCTGAGTACCCGACTGCTTGATAGCATTGATTATCCTGCCCGGCATTGCGCCGATATACGTTTTTCTGTGTCCTCTTATCTCCGCCTCGTCGCTGACTCCGCCGAGTGAAATTCTGGCAAAGCTTCTGCCCATCGCCGCGGCAATGCTTTTGGCGATTGAGGTTTTGCCTACGCCCGGAGGGCCGACAAGACAGAGCGTCTGTCCGTAACAGCCGTCGGAAAGAGACCGCACGGCAAGCGATTCAATTATTCTGTCCTTGACCTTATCAAGTCCGTAATGGTCGGCGTCAAGCACCCTGCGCGCATTGGCAAGGTCAAGCCTGTCCTTTGAATATTTATGCCACGGCAGTTCAAGACAGGTTTCAAGATAAACCCTGATAACCGTCGCCTCCGGTGACATGGCAGACATTTTCTCAAGGCGCGCACATTCCTTGAGAAGCTTCTTTTCCGATTTTTCGTCAAGTCCGAGAGCATAAATTTTCTCCCTGAACTCCTCGCACTCCGCCTGCGGAGAATTGCCGTCGTTAAGCTCCTCGGAAATTATCTTCATCTGCTCGTTGAGGTAATACTCGCGCTGGCTCTTGTCGATGTTTTCCTGAACTCTTTGGTTTATCTCGTTTTCGAGCTTCATCAAATCGCCCTCGTTGGCAAGCAAACAGCATACCTTTTCAAGACGTTTGAGGGGATTCAGCTCGTTGAGTATCTGCTGACGCTTCTTATACTCCAGAATAATGTTTGAACCGATATAGTCCGCAAGCTCGCTCGGCTTCGACTTTTCCAGCACGTCGAGAAGCACCTCGTTCGGCATCTGCGGCACGACCTCGGCGTATTCCTCAAAATAGTCCTTTGTCTGTCTCACGAGTGCAGTCGCGTAGTCCCTGTCCTCAGGTCTGATTGCAGGCTCGCGGCGTATTTTAACGTCGGTGATGAGATATGGCTCAATTTGGAGCATATCGACCATAGTTGCCCTTGAAATGCCGTCCACCGACACCCTGACAGTATCGCTGTTGGGCAAACGAATGATATGGCTTATCTTTGCGACAGTTCCCGTTTTGTAAAGACGATCCATGTCGGGGTCGTCGTCTCTGACATCCTTCTGCGCGACAAGGAAAATCTGCTGATCGTCAGCCATTGCCGCCTTTATCGCCTGAAGCGAGCGAGCTCTGCCGACGTCAAAGCTTATGCCCATGCCGGGGAAGACAACAAGTCCCCTGAGTGCTACGGTCGGCATCACTCTGTATTCCAATGCTTGTTTCAAATTATCAACTCCGATAGTAATCCGTGGTTACCAATATAGATATGCTGACATTATACATTAAAAGAAAAACTTTTTCAACCTAAAAACTTTACCATAGCTGTTGAAAAATAGAATATTGAATGTTAAAATGATGTATATAATGTTTTAGGAGCAAAATATGGAACGTCACCAGCTCATCGAGCGCAGTATAATCAAAAAATACAGAAAAACAATATGGAACAACTTTGTCGGTGCGATCAAGGACTACGAGCTAATCAGCCCCGACGACAAAATCGCCGTCTGCATTTCGGGCGGCAAGGATTCAATGCTTTTGGCAAAGTGTATGCAGCACCTGCAGAAATACAGCGATTTTCATTTTGATGTTGAATATATCGTCATGGATCCGGGCTATATCGGCGACAACCGGGCAAAGATAATTGAGAATGCCGCAATTATGGACATTCCGATCAGGATATATGACTCTCCGATTTTCGAAACGGTGTACGCCGCCGAGGGAGGCTCCCCCTGCTACCTTTGCGCGAGAATGAGACGCGGTTACCTTTACAAATTCGCGCAGGATCTCGGCTGCAACAAAATTGCTCTCGGTCACCACTTCGACGACGCCATTGAAACGACTCTGATGAGTATGCTCTACGGCGCGGAAATCAAAACAATGATGCCGAAGCTCAAAAGCACAAACTACGAGGGCATGGAGCTTATTCGTCCTCTCTACATGGTGCGCGAAAGAGATATCATTTCCTGGGCGAGATACAACGAGCTGGAGTTCATCCGATGCGCTTGTAAGGTTACGCAGGCAAACGCCGAATCCGACAACGGTTCAAAGCGTCAGGAGGTCAAGCTGCTGATAAGAAAACTCAAGGAAGAAAACGACAATGTTGACATGAACATTTTTCGCAGCGTTCACAATGTCAATCTTGCAACGATAATCGGCTACCGCGACCGCGACGGCGGAGAGCTTCATTCATTCACGGAAACTTACGGAAAAAGTGAGACAAAATGATTTATTTTTTTGATGACTATGAAAATTTTTCGGCTGAAAAATTCTTGAAGTTTTTACCGAAAGACAGACAAAAAAGATTTGAAAAATTCAAAAGAAAAATCGACCGTGACAACTGCGTTGTTGCTTATCTTTTGCTTCGCCTTGCGCTGAGAAAAAACGGAATTGAAAATTTTGAAATCGCTGTCGGTGAAAACGGAAAGCCGTTTTTAAACGGCAATGATTTATTCTTTAACATCAGCCATTGTGCCGAGGGAGTCGCCGTTGTGCTTGATACTGCTCCTGTCGGAATTGACGTGCAGGAAATCGGCGGCTTCAACGAAAAGGTTGCCAAAAGATTTTTTGACGAGAACGAAAACAAAAGAATTAACACTTTGCCCGACAAAGCAGAAGCGTTCACAAGAATATGGACGCTCAAAGAAAGTGCGATAAAATGCGAGGGAAAATCGCTTGCAAGTCTCGGCGAATTTTCCTTCGGCGATTGCGAATTTTTCTTTGAAAAATATGAGAAAAAATTTTCGTGTCTCAGCGAAAAAAATGTTTTGATTTCCGTCTGCGGAAACAAATATTTTAATAAAATAAAAAAAATAAAAACGGAGGAACTTATATGAAGATTTTATTTCAGGGCGACAGCATTACCGATGCCGACCGCAACCGTGAGGACCCGCACGACCTCGGCAACGGATACCCGAAGGATGCGGCAAAATTTTTAAAAGAAAATTTCCCGAAGGTTGATTTTGAGTTTATCGACCTCGGAATCAGCGGCAACCAAACGATTGACCTTGTCAACAGATTACAGTCGGATTTCATCGACATTCAGCCAGATATCGTTTCAATCCTCATCGGCGTCAACGACACCTGGCACAGAGCCGACACAAGAGAGTGGCTTGACCACGCCGAATTTGAGAAGAGATACCGCACCGTTCTTGAAGCAATCAAAGCAAAGACAAACGCAAAGATAGTTATGATGGAGCAGTTCCTGCTTCCTGCCGAGGATAAGCTCTTTTTCCGTGAGGATCTCGACCCGAAGATTCAGATCACGAGGAAGCTTGCCCGCGAGTTTGCCGACATTTTCATTCCGCTTGACGGACTGCTTGCATCGCATATCTGCCATGAGAATTGGCAGAAAATCTCCGCCGACGGCGTTCACCCGACCTATGACCGCGGCGCAGAGGTTATCGGAAAAATCTATGCCGATTATGTCGGTGAGTTGGTTAAATAAAATATTACAAAGACTGTAAATGATTGTGTTTCATTTGCAGTCTTTTTGTAAATTAGATTATTCTTTTTTTCTGCCGCAACCTTTGCATTTTCCCCATATATTATAATTACTGCCGCAATATGGGCACAGACCATATACTTTTCGTCTTTTAAAGGCTTCTTTTTCTAATTGTGCCTTGACTTCACTATCATATTCCTGCAAAAAATTTTTGTATATTTCTGTACCTAAAATCACACCTTCACCTAATTGTGTATTTTCTCCGAGAAAATCAATTTGTGAAAGATTAGTACAACGCCAGAAAGCTCGGTTGCCAATATAGTTAACATTTTCCGGGATAACAATGCTACAAAGATTCCTACAGTCGGCAAAAGCATACGCCCCTATTTCTTTTAACGATTCAGGCAACAATACGCTTGTTAAACCTGAATTTCTGAAAACACCATCAGATATTTTCTCAACATTTGAGGGAACAATAATTTCCGTGCTTTCTCCGTTATATTCTATCAGAACATTACTTTTAATAACAAAAATATATTTCGCAGAATCTGATGCAATTGGGCTGATATGGTTGGTTGACATTTTAAAAACAGTATCACAAAATACACATTTTACAAAATCCGATTTGGGCTTTTCAGTTATTGCTGCGCCGCAATTTGGACATCTTATTGTTAGAGTGTCCATTAGATATAATTCTCAACCTCTGCAAGAAGCATTGTACATTCGTTGTTCCATTTTTTATAATTCTCATCATATTCTGATTCTTTTTTGTTCTTGGTTTTTACTCGCCAAATAATAATTATAATTCCTAATGCAGTAATTGACAAACCTATCAATTTTTCTGTAAGATCGCCCGACAACAAAACAAATGCACCGATTATGGCAATTATGATTCCAATTACTAACGGCGCTTTGCTATATGAATACGACGGTTCACGGTTTAACGTCTCAAAATACTTCTTTTCAATCGCACATATCTCATTATAATACGGCATATCTTTATCGCGCTGAAAAACAAGTTTAACATAATTGGTTGTTTCCGTGACACTATATAAAGAATCACCTCTGACTTCGTTGTGAGAATCTTTGTTGAAAATCTCTTGCGATGATTTTAATTCCCAACCGAATTTTTGATATGTTTCAATTGCTTCTTGTTCCTTGTTCGGTGATACCGACAGGCTGGTACTTTCTAATCTTGCCATTTTATACACTTCCTTTTACTTTATAACCAAATGGTTATAAGGAGCGAAATTTTTTGTCATATTATCGCAGAGTAAAAGATTTGAGAGAGGATTCCGATTATACGCAAAAATTTGTTTCCGATTATCTCGGAATGAAACAACCTCAATACAGCCGATATGAAAACGGTTACCGTGACCTGCCAACCGATGTGCTGATTGCGTTGGCAAAGCTTTACAACACCTCGACCGATTACATTTTGGGCTTAACAAATAAAAAATAAATCGCAGATTCTCGGAGCAGTTTCCGTTAATCTGCGATTTTTTGTGCGGTATTTCCTTTATTCTTCAATATCAACCTGTTCGACCGCGCCGCCGAGGGCGTTGCCCATAAAAATGAGGGCGTGCTTTTCAAAATCCTCCGCGTTGTCGCTGACGAAATATTTTCGTTCGCTTATTTTTGATTCGCTGAGGATATCTCTTTCGCTGAGGCCCTTTTTCAGCTCCTCCGCCGCCGCAACCGACGAGCTGATTACCGTCACACCGTCGCCCATAATCTCGGTGATAATATCGTAAAGTAGCGGATAATGAGTACAGCCGAGAACGAGGGTGTCGATGCCCTGCTCTTTCAGCGGCGTCAGGTATTCGCGCAAAACCTCTTCAATGACCTGATCACCCTTTTTGAAACGACCCTCTTCAACGAGCGGAACGAGAAGCGGACACGCAAGGCTGATCACCTGTGCGTCTGCATCGAAGCTGTGTATCGTTTTTTCGTATGCGCCGCTGTTGACCGTGGCGTTGGTCGCGATAACTCCGATTTTTTTGTTTTTTGTCAGCTCCGCCGCTTTCCTTGCCGCGGGCGCAACCACGCCGTAAACGGGAATGGTGCTGTATTTTTCCTCGACCTTGTCCCTAGCCGCCGAGTCCGCCGTATTGCAGGCGATTACGACAGCTTTTATATTGAACCGGCTAAGAAATTTAACGTCGCTGAGGACATATTCGATTATCTGCTCCTTGGAGCGTGTACCGTACGGGACATGAGCGGTGTCGCCGAAGTAGATAATATTTTCATTCGGCATCGTTTCGACAATACTTTTAACAACGGTCAAGCCGCCGATGCCCGAATCAAAAACGCCGATATATTTTTCTTTTTCTGTCATATTTATCCTTTCGGGTTAAAGCGCATTTACAATCTTCTTGAAGTGGTCGCCGCGCTCCTCAAAGCAGGTGTACTGGTCAAACGAGCTGGTGGTGGGTGAAAGGAGAACCGTGTCGCCGCTTTCGGCGATTTTGTTCGCCTCTGCCACAGCCTCATCAAGCGTTGTTACGACAATACCGTTCTCGCCCACAAGGTCGTTCACAAGTCTTGCGCCGCAGGCGCCGAAACCGATAACCTTTTTAACACAGCCGAGGTGCTTCTTCATTTCATCCATAGGCAGACCCTTTTCAAAGCCGCCGACAAGAAGTATCACGCCGCGGTCAAACGCCTTGAGCGCCGTTATGGTTGCGTCGGTGTTTGTTCCTTTGGAATCGTTGTAATACTTAACGCCGCCGATTTCACGGACAAACTCGATTCTGTGCTCAACTCCCTTAAAAGCCGAAACAGCGTCAATGATAATGTCGTTGGAAATTCCGACTGCCTTAGCGGCGGAAACTGCGATGATAACGTTCTGCAAATTGTGCTTACCGACAAGCTTGATTGCATCGAGTGGCAAAACCTTTTCACCGCAAATCTGTATGTAACCGTCCTTGATGATGCAGTCTGCGTTTTCATTTTCAATGCTGAAGGTCTCGCTGATACATTTAACAGCATAGCGATCCGTGTATTCTCTGACAACGGGATCATCGGCATTGAGCAAAAAGACATCGCTGTCTGCCATATTTCTGTAAACCTCAGTCTTGGACTTGTAATAATTATCAAGACTGCCCATGAAATCAATGTGGTCGGGGGTGAGGTTGATTATCGTCGCAACCTCAGGACGGAATTTGTCAATATTGACAAGCTGGAAGTTTGAAATTTCAAGAGCAATGTAATGTCCGCCCTCTTCCATCAGTCCGTTTTCCATGACTATCTCACAAAGAGGTATTCCGATGTTGCCGCAAAGGTGTGCCTTGCCCGGAAAGGCACGGGCAAGTATTTCATAAGTAAGGCTTGTCGTGGTCGTTTTGCCGTTGGTACCCGTTATGGCAATATAATGCTGCGGCTGCGCGACCTGATAGGCAAGCTCGATTTCCGTTATGACCGGGATACCGCGCTCGGCAAGTCTCTGCATCATCGGGCTTCTGTACGGAACTCCCGGATTTTTGACAACAAGGTCAAAATCACGCTCGAACACGTCCATATCCTGTCCGACAATCTCGACTCCGTTTTCATTGAGGAAGTCAAGCTCCTTGATATCCTCTTTTTTCTTGCTTTCAGAAAGCGTTATATCTGCGCCGAGCTTTTTCAGCACCCTGATCGCCGCCATACCGCTTCGCGCAAGTCCGACAACGAGAACCTTTTTACCTGAAAAATCCATAATATTTGTAACCCTCCATTACGCTGTATACAATAATAAAACTAAACTATATTATATTCTCAATGGCAGTAAAAGTCAATCAAAACAGGGCTCATACTTTCGTCAAAATGAATAAAAAAAGGGCCGATTGTTTTATTTGTAAAAATTGTGCTTTTGTGTTATAATCAAGTATCATAGGAATAATATTTTTCCGAAAGGAGACAAATTATGAAAAAAATACTTTTGTCCGTGCTCTCGGTTGCTTTATGTCTTTGCCTGATCATTCCGATCGGCGTGACCGCTTTCGCAAAGAACGAAGAAGCACCGGCAGTTGAACAAACCAACGTGACTCTTGAAGAGTACCTTGCAGATGCCGCGGCAAACGGCAATCAGGTTCAGGTAGTCAACGGCAATGTCGGCGACACGCTTGATAAAATCGGAGACGCATTCGGCTCTCTCGCGTCAACAAGCGCAAAAACAGTATTTATGAAGCTGCTTGCAAAGGCAATCAACCTGCTCAGCAACACGCTCATCAACGTTCTCGGCAAGGCTCTCGGATACGTTATCCCCCAGACATCGGTTATCCACGATTTTGCCGACTTCAACCTTGACGAATACGGTAATTTCTATGCAGGTATGTCTGAGTTCCTCGACGCTCCGGCGGCAGGCGCAAAATGGCACCTCGGCTATGCTCAGGCTTCCATTCTCCCAGACGATTTCGGCACAACTCCGTACACCATGGGCGGCTACGGTCTCATGGCAACGACCACCGAAACATTCGACGGGCTTTGGGTTCGCACAATCGTTCTCAACGACGGCACCGGCAGGGGCAACGTTGCTTTCTGCGTGCTTGACGCTATCGGCATTGCAAACGCCGACGTTCGTCTCATTCGTGAGGCTGTTGCCGACTTTGCAAAGGCAAACAACATTGTCAGCGTCAACGTTTCCGTCACACATACACACAGCGGAATCGATCTTCAGGGCGTTTGGGACAACACAGTTTCCAACGTGCTGAACAACATTTTCCTGTCCAACCTCGGTCTTGCTCCTATCAAGAGCGGCGTAAACCGCACCTTCCTCAACAAGATTATTGAGCAGACTGCAAAGACGATCAAAACAGCTTATGCCGATATGGAAGGCGGCACTCTCACCCTTGCGAAAAAGGATATCGCAGATGATTATCTCCGCGACAGAACCGCTCCGTACACATTTGACGGCAATCTTTACCGCCTTATGTTCACTCCGGACGACAAAGCCGAGAAGTCAACGATCATTGCTTCTTTCAGCGCACACCCGGAGAACTCAGGCTACGGTCACACGGTAATTTCCGCCGACTTTGTTCCTTACATTGAGGAAGTTCTCAACAAGGCGGGCTACAACTTCATTTATATTCAGGGCTGTATAGGTACTATTACATATCAGCGCGGCGTAACCGACGACGGACTTGACCTCACAAGACACGAGGAAACTGTCAGATACGGCCACGAGATCGGCTATATCATTCTCGGACTTACAAAGACCGAAGCTGAGTGCAAGACAATGAACTACGCTCTCGGCGATTTCCTCGGCGAGGCTGAGTATGGCTCAACCGAGGGCTACACCTCCTGGTACAAGGATTGGCAGCCCGTAAGCGAGAGCGCGGTTGCTCCGATGCTCAACATCGCCCACAAGCAGTACATCATCGAGGTTTCCAACAAGCTGATGGATATCGTCGGCAAGACGGGAATCACAGACTATTTCTTCCTCTATGACAAGACCTCCGACAAATATTACACCGTTACGGAGTCAGGCTACATGGAGCTCGGCAAGTCACTTCTCGTTGAGCTTTGCCCCGGCGAAACTTACGGCGAACTTCTCATGGGCGGCGACGGACTCAAGGGATTCAAGTATCAGTCGCTTCGCGAAATGTACGGCGAAAACATCATCGTATTCGACCTTATGAACGACGCTATCGGCTATATTGAGCCCGATGACGACTTCGTAATGGCAGGCGTTCAGTACAGCGAAAAGAAAGAGAAGTTTGACACCGACACATGGTGCCTTATCTCCTGGGGTCAGAACACCGCTTCAAAGGTAATTTCCGAATTTATGGATCTTGTTGACAGCGTAAGATAACCCTAAATACCGGCAAGGGTTGTCGTATTTAGATGCAGAAAGCGTTTTCTTTACCCCGAAGCTGTATATATAATACTGCGAGGGTAAAAAACGTTTAGAAGAACAAAACATAATATAATCAACATAAAGTAAAAGCTATAATTCACAACCGAAATGTGTATTATAGCTTTTATTGTTGTTTTGTTCTTCGGTCTGCGCTAAAGACGGCAGCCCTTGTTTTATTTTGCAGATAATTCCTTCCTTTTATTCCTCCTGACACGATTTATATGCCTCTCAAAATCGCCGTTGTTTATCAGCTCAGTCAATACAAACTGTTCAAACGTCGGCACGGTACACGAATGGAAGCCGAGCTTTTCTTCAAAGGGCTTGACAAGCCGCTTCGGCAGAACCATATATCCCACACGCAAAGACGGCGATATCGTTTTGGAAAAGGTGTTCAGATAGATGACGTTATCGTGATCTGAAAGAGCAAACAGCGTTTCCATCGGCTTCGAGGAAACCGAAAACTCGGAATCATAGTCGGATTCCACGATGAAACGGTCGCCCTTGTCGGACCATCTGATATATTCGTGACGTTTTGACGCCGAGGCAGTAACTCCGCTGGGGAAGCTTCGGTACGGAGTGGTGTGAAGAACGTCCGCATCAGTCGCCGCCAGCGCCGCATCGTCGATTCCGTCATCCGAGAGCGGCAGAAGCTCATATTTCAGCCCCGCGGCACGGTATACCTGCTCTATTTTTTCGTAGGACGGCGACTCAATCGCATAAACCCTGTCCCTGCCGAGAAGATCAACTATAAGTCCGTAAAGATATTCGGCGCCCGAACCGATAATAATTTGCTCAGTTTCAACGTTGATTCCGCGGTTGCGCGCAAGATACTGCTTCAGCGCCGTTCTAAGCTCACCACGTCCGGCGTTTGGCGATTTTTCAAGTATCTCATCATTGTAATCCATAATCACGCGCCTCATTGTCTTGCTCAACAGCGAGACGGAAAATTCGGGACGCACACCTTCCGCATGGTTTTCATGCGGTCGCTTTTTTGTCTCGCCGACGGGTACAGCGAAGCCGTCCGATGTGCGAAAGGTCACAAAAAATCCGCTTCGCTCGTGCGGCTCGGCATAGCCCTCGTCACACAGAAGCTCATACGCGTGCTCAACCGTCACCGTGCTCACTCCCGCCTCGTCGGCAAGCAGTCTTTTTGACGGCAGTTTCTGATTGTATCCGTAAATTCCGCTCACTATATCGTCGCGGAGCTGTTTATAGAGTTGTAAGTATACGGGCCTTTTTTCTTTGTCAATTATGTATTTCATCTGGTTATATATTTTTCTCCATTTCTGACTATTTTATATTATCAGAACCATTATATAATAATGGCATCAGATTTGCAAGGAGGAAAAACAAATGCAAACAAAAACCAGTCCCAAAAGAATAACCGTGTGGATCTGCACGACGGCAATGTTTATGGCTCTCAATGTTGTTATGAGCTCTTTCGGCGTTCCCGTGCCCGGCGGACACCTGTACTTAAACGACATCGTTATTTGCACAGCCGCCATAATTCTTGACCCTCTTGCGGCATTTATGGTTGGCGGCGTAGGCGCGTTTCTCGGTGATTTCTTCTTCTACCCCACACCGATGTACGTCTCGCTGGTAACTCACGGCTTGCAGGCAATCGTCATTTCCCTGTTCTCACACTATGTTCTCAAAAAACGTCCCGTGCTTTCTTCGGGAATCGGTGTCAGCATCGGCGCGGTAATTATGGTCGTCGGCTACTCGCTCGGCAGAGCATTTCTTTACAGCACACCGGAATATGCCATTATGAAGCTTCCGTATCAGATTCTTCAGGCTGTTGTCGGTGCGGTGCTCGGTATGCTGCTCTGCTGGAAATTCGGAGTATATAAACTGTATCAAAAAGGAATCTCCTAACATTGTAAAAGCGCTTCGGAAATCAAAACTTCCGAGGCGCTTTTCGTTTTATCAGCAATTATTTAATTTTTAAGGTTCGCAGATACTTCTTCTGCTCATCCGTAATGCGATAGCTTTCAATCGCCTTTTGTATAGCTTTGTTGTGCGTCCATTTTTCAAGGCGGCGATTCTCAATATACGGAACTGTCTCATCATAGTTTTTGGCAAGCGCGGTTGCAAAGTACCATGCAGCCATCATCTTGACATAGTATTCGTCGCGGCTGACGGCGCAGACACGCTCGGCACATTCCGTATCAAAATTTTCACCGAGGAAAAAGTCCATCAGCATTTTTATTCCGAACCTCACGGTGTACGGATTGTCGGCATTAAGCCATTCGGGGATTTTCGCATACAATTCGGGAAGATGCTTCTTGAAAGCCGCTATCCGCATCAGATCACAGGTCGCCCAGTTATCGACAAACGGAAGAAATTTATCAAGCAATGCTATCGCTTTTTCATAATCCTTTTCAAATCCGATTATAACAGTATGGACGTTGTTTTCCTCGTAATATTTGTGCGGTAAAGCCCTTAAAAAGCTTTCGCAATCTCCGCTTTTGTAAAAATCTTTTGCAAATTTTTTCAGTTGCGGCGAACGCACGCCTATTACCGTTTCCTTGTCAACGGTCGGCATCAGCGCGGCATGAAAATCACGATATTTTTCGTCCTGCAGCTCAAACAATTTTTGCTGAACATACTTTTCTGTTTCATTCATTTTTATCAAACACTTTCAATAAAATCTTCGATCGCCTTCACTCTTTTTTCGAGTGAAAAATCCTTTGCTCTCTTTGCTTCCTCGGTGCTGAATTTTTCAAGGAGCGACGGATTTTCCAGAACAGTTTTCATCGCGTTGTAAAGTCCGTCCTCGGAATTTTCACAGATAATTCCGCACTCGTTTTCGCCGAAAATTTCTCTCATTCCCGAACACTCGGTCGTGATCACGGGAACATTTAAAGCAACCGCTTCGCTGACCGCGGTGCTGTATCCCTCGGCATAAGACGCACAAACAAACACATCGGAACGTGCAATATATTTATAGGGGTTCGTCTGAAAACCAAGAATCTGAATTGTGCCGCCAAGTTTTTTTTCGGCAATTAATTTTTTTATGTTTTCTTTCTCGTCGCCGTCACCCATAATTAAAACAGAAAACTTTTTACCGTCACGTCTGAGCCTTTCACAAGCATTTACAAAGCGGTCATACCCTTTCACCTTTACAAAGCTTCCGGCGAGAACAAATCTCATTCCCTCGCCAAAATCAAAATCTGCTTTTTCTTTGCCCTTCTCGGCAATGCTTTCAAAATCTATCGGGTTGTAAAGTACAAAAACCTTTTCCGCCATTCCGTATTTCTGAACAAACGATTCTTTCATTGTTTCCGCAACACAAACAATCGCATCAAAATTTTCGTAGCATTTTTTCTCTTCTTCTGCCGAACCGAAAACTTTTTCGCTCCACGGATTTTTCACCATGTCCGTATGAACCCACGCAATTTTTTTGCAGTTTTTTCTGCCGGAATTTCCGATTATTTTCGTCGAATATCCCTCGCAAAAAGCGGCCTCAACATCGTAGTTGCCTTTAATAAAATTCTTTCTCACAAATTCGGGAGAAGCCAGCAAAGATGTTTTGATTTTTATCTTGTTTATAATTGCTTTTGCACTTGAGTCTGTTTTTTTCACCATGCAGCGGTGATTACTGTTTGCCTTAATGATATCCGTGTAGACCTCGCCGTCCGTCTCGGTAAAAACATCATATTTTCTTTTCGTGTTTTCGATAAACGTTGCAAAAATTTTTTCTGCACCGCCGCGGCCGAGCGACTCAATAAAAAACAGAATAGATCTCATAAAAGCATCTCCATTGATTTGATGGCTGAACAATAACACACGATGTGTGCTGTCTTTATAATTATATAAAATAAAAGAAAATCTGTCAACGAAAAAAGACTGCGCCGAAACGCAGTCTTTGAAAATTTGTGATTATTTGTACATCGGTCCGTAAACCTGGCATGCGCGGTAATCCTGTCCCTCTTTGTCCATTCCAAAGTAGTTCCAGTTTGCCGGGCGGAAGATTTTTTCTTCGGGAACGTTGTGAAGAGAAACAGGGATACGAAGCATTGAGCACATTGTGATGAGGTCGGCACCGATATGGCCGTATGTAGATGCGCCATGGTTTGCGCCCCAGTTGTTCATGAGATCGTAAGCCGACTTGAAAGCGCCCTTGCCGTTGCAGATCGGAGTGAACCATGTGCAGGGCCATGTGTAGTCTGTTCTCTTCCAGAGAGCGTCTGTTACGTCCTCGGGAAGACCGACATAGTAGCCTTCGCAAATCTGAATCGTAGGTCCGATACCCTTAACAAGGTTGATACGAATCATTGTAGCAGGCATCTCGTTCTTCGTTACGAAACGTGAAGAGAATCCGCCGCCGCGGAAGTAACCGTTATCGGCTGCGTTCCATGTTGTGGCCTTGAGCATCTTGTCAACGTCCTCGTCGGTTACGTCATACCACGGCTTCATACAAGCCTCGCCCTTGTCGTTCTTCAGCTCGCCGCAAGCGTCAAGACATGATGCGCCGGAGTTAATGAGGTGGAGGAATCCGCCTGCCTCTTTTGCATGACCCTCAAGCTCATAGCCTGTAACTCTCTTAACGGATTCTGCACTCCAATGAGTACGAACGTCGGAGAACATTGACGGCTGGTTGGTGAGGAGCTTCTCAAAGAGCATCGAAATACCGTTGAGAACGTCGTTCTCTGTTGCAAGGATATAGGGCTCTCTTACGCCGTCCCAGTCAAAGGAGGTGTTGAGAAGTGCCTCGGCAAAGTCTGCGTTCGGCCAATGGTCTGTCCACTGACGCTGACCCTGGAAGCCTGCGGCAATAGCATTGTGACCTGCCATCTCTTCCTCTCTGCCCTTGGGAAGATTCTTGTTGCCGTTCATGAGATCCTTGATGATGCACATCATCTTGACCGTGAACTCCCAATCTTTTTCCTTCTGCTCGTCCGATTTTCTTACGAAGTCGGGGTTCTTATCAAATCCCTCGGGGCAATGCTCCTTTGTCCACTTGTAAGCCTTCTTGTATTCTTCCTCGTCATAGATGTTTTCTTCCATTCGGCGGAGGATTTCAACCTCGTCAACGGACTCAACTCTCATGCCGAGATATTCCTCGATGAAATCGGGGTCGATTGAAGAACCTGCGATACCCATGCAGATCGAACCGATCTGAAGATATGACTTGCCCTTCATTGTCGCAACTGCAACAGCGGCACGTGCAAAGCGAAGAAGCTTTTCCTTAACATCTTCTGTGATATTCTCGGAATCGTCAGCCTCCTGAACTTCTCTGCCGTAGATGCCGAAAGCCGGGAGACCCTTCTGAGCATGAGCTGCAAGAACGGATGCAAGGTAAACTGCACCCGGACGCTCTGTTGCGTTGAAGCCCCAAACGCCCTTGATTGTGTTAGGATCCATGTCCATTGTCTCGGAACCGTAGCACCAGCAGGGAGTTACGGAAAGAGTAATGGCAACGCCCTCTTTCTTGAACTGCTCGGCGCAGGCTGCCGTCTCGGCAACACGACCGATAGTTGTGTCGGAGATAACGACCTTAACCGGCTCGCCGTTTGAATACTTGAGGTTCTCCTCAAAGAGCTTCTTGGCTGCCTTAGCCATGCCCATTGTCTGCTCCTCAAGAGACTCTCTGACCTTAAGAGGTCCGCGTCTTGCGTCGATGATAGGACGGATACCGATTACGGGGTATTCGCCCAGATATCTGTTTTCTGCCATATTAAATTCATCCTTTCGTTGAATTATTTTTTATATAAATCTGCAAGCAGATTTTTAACTTGATTACCTTAAGCTGATTTTTGTACTTGTAACTTTGCCATCACTGTTATAATAAATCTCATACGTTTTGTGCCATAAATATTCATTGCCGATAAAAAAGTAAATGTATCCGGCTTCTTGGGCATACATAATGTCGGGCCCAGAAAGAATCTTTTTTACCTCTTCAATATCCATACCGACCAAATCGTATTTTTTCTCAAGGTCATCAATCATATAATGACGGAAACAATAGTCCACATTCCATGTCGATGTGCTGAAAGTCTTATACGGTTTAGAAAGTATATAGTCAAGGCAGTCAATGTAAGGAAAGGTCAGCACAATAATTACTGCACAAATTATCCCGCAGATTTTTCTGCCCTTTTTGCCGAATACGGCGACGATAAAAAGCACGATAGACGCAATAAGTCCGATGATCGGAGGATATATGCCCCAAGCGTAATATTTTCCATAGTAGAGTGCCTCATAGCCGCAGGTATATCTGACTGTTCCGCAAATAGTAAGTAATGTTACCGCAACAAGAAAAATTATAAGACTTATAACTTTTAGCATGGTTCTTCTGCGTGGCTTTTTATTAGTCATTTCTTTCTCTTCCATACAATATTCTCCTTTAATCTCCCTTTTAAATTTTTTCAACTTAAATCGTTTGATTAAAGTTTTTAATAACAAAATCTTCCATGTCACCTATCGAATCAAGGTCAAAATCGTAAAACCAAAGATAATAAATTGTCTTTTCGCTTTCTGAAATACCGACAAAGCCAATTTGCTTCGGGTAGCCGAGGTCACCGTCCGCAACGGCTCTGAAAACCGTTGATTTGTATTCAAACGGTTCGTTGCCGAAAAAGTCATTTTCTCCGTATTTACGGACAATGTCAGATTTTAAAGACTCAAATTTTTCGGGATCTGTAATTTTCATTGTAACGGACTCGGATTCCACTATCAAGTAAAAACGATTGTTTTTCACAAAGTGAACGTTATCGTAGTCTTGATAATCATTCGGGAAAAAGTCCGCTGCTCCGTATTCTGCAACTTCTTCGATTGAATCAACTTTTGTTGTTATTCCGTGATTACTCCAATACACGAGGAAGCCGCATACCAATACGGTTAAAAGGATAATCACTAAAACAAAAATAAGAACTATCTTTTTTGATTTTCCCATAAAAACAACTCCAGTTATCCAAACATCTCAGCCGATGTAACCTTGCCGTTATCATCGTAAGAAATTACATACTTTGTGTGTTCGAGAAAATCCCGTCCAATATTATAATAGAGCTTGTTATCCTGTGGTGAATAATAGTAATCCTCACCGAGAATTTTTTTCACCTCTTTAATATCCATTCCAACAAACTTGTACTTCTTTTCGAGATCATCAATCATAAAATGTCTGCAATAAATATAATCATTGTTATTCCATTTTTCTGCCGTAAACTCACGGTACGGCAACGAACAAATTAAATTCGCACATCTCATTATCGGCAGCGCTGAAACAATAAGTACAACACAAAATATCGTCGCAAGTCTATTTCCTTTTTTACTGAAAAAAGCAACCATCATCAGAACAAAGGAAAGCCCAAACGTGCTCAGCGTTATAATCGTTGCAATATATTTATGATCTCCGTAGTTTATTGCATCACCTGCAATAAAATCCCTGAAAAAAACCAGAACAGCAAAATCTATTACTGCCAAAAAGAATAGCAGAACGGTTTTCCTAATTGCAATTTTTAAATTCTTTCTCTTTTCCATATCCTTTTCTCACACAATCTTGAGAAAATCCTCATAAGCCTTTGCCCACTTGTCTGTGTCCTTAGGTTCAAAGGTTTTAAGCTCGGAGGAAGCGGCAACTATCTTTCTTGCCTGTCCGATATTTTCAACAGAACCGTCGGACATGAGCTGAACGGCAACGTTGCCCATAACGGTTGCTTCAATCGGTCCTGCCTTAACCGTGCGGTCGCAGGAATTCGCCGTCATCTGACAAAGCAAGCCGTCCTTTGTGCCGCCGCCGATAACGTGAATTACAGGATAGTCGCGCTCGGTGCACTCCCTGAGCTTTTCAAACGTCAGCCTGTATTTCATAGCAAGGCTTTCATAGATACAGCGCATAATTTCGCCGACGGTTTCGGGAACATACTGTCCCGTCCTGCGGCAGAACTCACGCACGCGTTCGGGAATGTTTCCGTGAGGAACAAACTCCGGTGCGTCCGGGTCAATGAAGCACTTGAACGGCTCTGCGGCAAGCGCAAGCTTTTCAAGGTCGGCGTAGGAATACTCCTTACCCTCTCGCTTCCATTGACGGCGGCTCTCCTGAATGAGCCAAAGTCCGATTATGTTCTTGAGGAAGCCCGTCGAACCGTCGAAGCCGCCCTCGTTTGTGATGTTTATGTTCATTGAAGTCTCATTGACTATCGGCTTTTCAAGCTCTGTGCCGAAGAGCGACCAGGTGCCGCTCGAAAGAAAAGCAAAATCGCCGTCCTCGCACGGAACGGAGGTGATAGCCGACTGAGTGTCGTGACCGCAGACGGAAATGACGGGAACGGGATCAACGCCGCATTCCTCGCAGATTTCCTTTGAAAGCTCACCGAGAACCGTGCCCGGCTGAACGAGCGGAGCAAAGATAGATTTCTTGATTTCGAAAGCGTCAAGTATTTCGTCCGACCATGTTCTCTTGTCAAGGTCAATGAGCTGTGAAGTGGATGCTATTGAATATTCGGCGCACATTTTGCCCGTGAGCATATAGCCGAAAAGGTCGGGCATAAAGAGCATTTTGTCCGCGCGCTCAAGCATCCACGGTCTGTATTTTTTGAGTGAAATAAGCTGAAAAAGGGTATTCAGCTCCATGAACTGGATTCCCGTGACGCCGTAAAGCTTCTCTTTCGGCATAGTTTTGAAAGCCTCGTCAACAAGTCCGGCGGTTCTTGCGTCGCGGTAGTGAACAGGGTTCTCCATCAGCTTGCCCTCGGAGTCAATAAGTCCGAAGTCAACGCCCCATGTGTCAATTCCGATTGAATCGAAGCCGCCTGCAATTTTCGCCTTGACGATTCCCTGTTTAATCTCGTAAAAAAGACGCAGAACGTCCCAGTACACCGTGCCGCCGACGCTTACCGGGTCATTGGAAAAACGATGCACTTCTTCAAGTGTGATTTTGTCGCCGTCGAAGCAGCCGATTATCGCTCTGCCGCTCGACGCGCCGAAGTCGAAGGCTAAAACTCTTTTAGTCATTTATTACAACACCCTTTTGGAGAATAATGTTAGCGTAAATTGCTGTCTCGCCCGTTGCAACGATTGCAAAGGCATTCTTTGCCTTATCATAGAAATCAAAGCGTTCGATAAGTCCGATGTTCTTGTCGCCCTCATTCTTCTCGACGATCTCTTTGTATGCAGCCCAGATTTCGGGACGGTTGTCCGGGTCGCCGTTATCCATAAGAGATACGGGAGCGTCAACATAAGTATCAAGCGGCATGAGCTTGAGGATAGCGTCGAGAATCTCCGGAACGCCGTGACCGTCAAGGCGGACAAGGCGCTGAGCGTTTGTAACAGCAGGGAAATTTCCGTCGCCGATTACGATGTAATCGCCGTGACCCATTTCCATGAGAATTTTGAGAAGTTCGGGTGAAAGAATTGACGGTATGTTTTTAAGCACGTTAATGCACTCCTTTTAAAAGTATATATTTAGTTTATTATAACTGATGTTTCGGGAAAAATAAAGAGAAATACAGGAAAAAGTTACATAAAAACAGAAAAGATTTTTTGTTTTTATGTGATTGCCTTGTTGTACATAAACTTGACCAACCAGCTCTCTATATGTTAATATATAAAAAAGGCTAAAGATGCAACTGAAAGAGGATGAAAAAATGTTTGCAAAGGTCAACAGTATGGGGATTTTCGGAATGGAAGTTTTCCCCGTTAGTGTGGAAGCCGACATCTCGTCGGGTCTGCCGCGCTTCGACGTGGTCGGTCTGCCGGATTCTGCGGTCAGCGAGTCGCGCGACCGTGTGCGCTCAGCAATGAAGAACAGCGGATTTGATTTCCCTGTCAGCCGCATCACCGTGAACCTTGCCCCTGCCGATCGACGCAAGGAGGGACCGCTCTATGACCTTGCAATTTTCATAGCTCTGCTCGAAGCGTCCGAACAGCTCAACGTCAAAACCGACGGCTATATCTTTCTCGGCGAGCTGTCGCTTGACGGCAAGGTGCGCCGCGTCAACGGCGTTCTCCCAATGGTGATCGGAGCCTGTCAAAGCGGAATTAAAAACATTTTTGTTCCGTCGGAGAACGCGAACGAAGCTGCAATTATCGAGGGAGTGAATATTTACCCCGTCTCCGACGTCTTTGCCGTTCTCGGACATCTGCGCGGTTCAAAGCCAATCGCTCCTGCGAAACCCACTCCGACCGACGGCACAGAAAATTTTGATTATATGCCCGACTTCGCCGACGTCAAGGGTCAGTTTGAAGCAAAGCGCGCTTTGGAGGTTGCCGCGGCAGGCGGACACAACACGCTGATGATAGGCAGTCCCGGTTCTGGCAAAAGTATGCTTGCCAAGCGGATTCCGTCAATTCTGCCGTCAATGACCTTTGAAGAAAGTCTTGAGACGACAAAAATCTATTCAATATCGGGAGCCTTGAAAAACAGCTCCGGTCTCATAACTCAGCGCCCGTTCCGCTCACCGCATCACACGGTCTCGACGATTGGACTTGCAGGCGGCGGAGCAATTCCGAAGCCCGGTGAAATCTCACTTTCGCACAACGGAGTGCTGTTCCTTGACGAGCTTCCCGAATTTTCCCGTCAGGCAATGGAAATGCTGCGCCAACCGCTTGAGGACGGAAAAATTACAATTTCCAGAGCATCGGGTGCATCAACTTACCCCTGCTCGGTTATGCTCGTTTGTGCAATGAATCCGTGCCCGTGCGGCTACTACGGACACCCGACAAGGGAATGTACCTGCCGCGACGGTGCGGCAGCCAAATACCTCTCAAAAATCAGCGGTCCCCTGCTTGACCGAATTGACATACATATTGAGGTTCCGCCAGTAGATTTTGAAAAGCTCTCCGATGAGCACCGCGGCGAGCCGTCATCGGAAATCAAGAAAAGGGTTGAAGCCGCACGTAAGATTCAGCAGGAACGGCTCAAGGGTACGTCGGCAAACTGCAACGCACAAATGAACGCGGCAATGACACGGGAGTTCTGCAAAGCGAGCGATGCGGCAATGAAAATGCTTCAGGTTGCCTTTGACAGACTCGGTCTTTCCGCCCGTGCTTATGATAAAATTCTCAGGGTTGCGCGGACGATTGCCGACCTCGACAATTCGCAGATCATCGAAGCAACGCACATTGCCGAGGCAATTCAATACCGCTCGCTGGACAGAAAATTCTGGACAAGATAAGCAAATCGTAAAAATCGAAAATATTGACACAAAATTAAGGTATGATATAATCAAAATGGTTGATTATATCATACCTTTTATTGATCCGCCGGCAAAGGCTGAGCTTTAACAAACGAAAGGAATGCAGTATTTATGCAATCTGAAAAGAATAATAAAGCCCGGAAAATAATATATTATGAAAACGAACTGACGGATGATTTTGCGAAAATGGGCATTGAAATCAAGCCGCTCCGCGAGAACTACCGCTACATTCACAGAGGTCCTTTGTGGAGACTTTTTTCATTTGTTTTGTACAGGGTTATCGGTCAGCCGCTGGCATGGCTCTACACCAAGATCGTGCCGCTTCACCGCTTTGAAAACAGAAAGGTTTTGCGTGAGGCGAGAGGTTCGGGCGCATACATTTATGCCAACCACACAAACTTTATCCTCGACGCTTTTCTGCCGAATCTGCTGAGATACGCGCACCGCGGCTACATTGTTGTCGGTCCCGACACAATGTCGATTCCGGGTCTCAACAATATCGTTGAAATGCTCGGTGCAATTCCGCTCGGCACAACGCTCAGTCAGAAAAAGGAAATGGTAAACTGCGTAAAAACTCGCATCAGGCAAAAAAATCTTGTAACGATTTACCCGGAAGCACACATGTGGCCATACTTCACAGGCATACGTCCGTTTACCGACGGCTCGTTCGGTTACCCTGCTCACACAGGCACACCCGTTTTTGCGATGACCACCTGCTACCAAAAGCGTAAGCTCGGTAAATTCCCGAAAACCGTAACATTTATTGACGGACCGTTTTACCCCGATGAGAATCTGCCGATGGCGGAGAGGAAAAAGGCGCTGAGGGATCAATGCTACAACGCGATGAAGGCCCGCGCGGAGAAAAACTCGACATACGAATATGTTGTTTACAGGAAAAAAGAAAACTGAAAATTATAACAAAATGAATAAAATGTAAAATTCTCCGAGAATATTGACTGACAAAAAAAATATGATATAATCAGATTAAGTGATAGGGTGTCAGCTTTATCCAAAAGGAGGAGAATTTATGACAAGACAACAAATCAAGGCAATGGCTCGCGCACAGCTCGGCAACAGTATATTCGGCAACACATGGCTGATCGCTGTGGTCGTAATACTTATCCAAGGTGCTTTGAGCTATTCGGTAAACGTTATACCCGGAGTCGGACAGATCGCAACTATTCTTATTTCCGGTCCGATGGCATACGGTGTCGCTTCAATGTTCATTAAGCAAACAAGAACAGGTGAACCGATGAACATTCCCGACATTTTTAACGGATTCCGCGACGATTTTTCAAACACGTTCCTCATCGGTCTTATGACCACACTTTTCACAATGCTTTGGTCTCTGCTTTTCGTAATTCCTGGAATCGTGAAAGCATATTCCTATTCAATGGCAATGTACATCAAGAACGACAATCCCGACTATGACTGGAGAAAATGTATTGATGAAAGTCAGGAAATGATGAGCGGCCACAAAGCTGATTTGTTCATGCTCGATTTGAGTTTTCTCGGCTGGATGATCGTCGGAACGCTTTGCGCAGGCGTCGGAGTGTTCTGGGTCAACGCCTATATGTCGGCGGCACACGCTCAGTTCTATGAGGATCTCAGACTTCACAGCGGTCAGCCCGAACAGCAGCCGAATTTCTGATAAAAAGCTGAACCGTAAAAAAATAAAAAAGGCTATAATTCATAAACGGTAACCGACCGAATATGGATTATAGCCTTATTTTATGTTACAAAGAAATTTATCTTAAAAAATCTTCTACTTCATCAAGTGTCGGTATTGATGCCGACGCGCCCGAACGGGAAACCGCAATCGCCGAAGCCGCCGAAGCATACCTGAGCGCATCTTCAACGCCGCGGTCATTCAGCAGGGCAAAGAAGAATCCGAGGAACGTGTCACCTGCCGCCGTTGTATCGACAACAGGCACGCGGAAAATGTCCCGATGGTAAAGCCTGCCGTCGGCGAAACAGTACGCACCGTCTCCGCCGAGAGTCAGCACGATGTTTGATTTCGGAAATTTTTCCGAAAAAGCGTCAAGCGCTTTTTGATGGTCGCTCTGACCCGTAAGCTCCTGCGCTTCGGTCTCGTTGACAACAAACCATGTCACTTTTTCAAGCGGAAAAGATTTGATTTCCGCGCCGAAAGGACTGGGATTGAAAACAATCTCCATGCCCTTTTCGTGTGCGGTGTCTATGATATCCGCAATGCCGTTAATTTCATTCTGCAAGAACAGCCTGTCGCCGGCAGAAAAATCGAAAAGAACCTTTTTTATCTGTTCGTGGGTTATTTCCCGGTTCGCTCCGCCGAAAATCAGGATACTGTTTTGCCCGTTTTTATCGACCTGTATTATCGCGTGTCCGCTCGGCAGTTTGCTTGTATGAACAAAGCTCACATCAACCGTGTTTTCCGTGAGTTTATCGGTCAACCGTTTGCCGTCCTCACCGACACAGCCGGCATGAAAGACCTTTGCTCCTGCGCGTGCAAGAGCAATCGACTGGTTAAGTCCCTTGCCGCCGCAGAAATAATCGAGCTTCGCGGACGCAACAGTCTCGCCCGGCCGCACCGTGTGGTCAACCGAATAAACCATATCCAAATTCAATGAACCGAAATTCAAAAACTTCATAGCTTCCCCGTCCAATGCATTTTAGTTGTTATAATTATAATAAAAGATTTTTATCCTTTTGTAAAGCAAAGCTTTTGATTTGCTCCCTCCTTGTTCGAATCCC
>SAMEA104315428__coassemble_981_pt1 | contig 23023 bp, 19 predicted proteins | sample SAMEA104315428__metabat2_low_PE_040 | metagenome-assembled genome bin SAMEA104315428 (sample SAMEA104315428) | gut metagenome | biome: Monkey gut; feature: monkey-associated habitat; material: faeces | place: China | collected 2013
CGAAGCGCTCGGCGAGGAAATAATGGCTTGCGTAATCCTCAAGGAGGGCGAGACAATGACCGAGCAGGAGATGAAAGAGTACGTTCTTTCGCACATGGCAAAGCACAAGGTGCCGAAGTATATTGATTTTGTCACGGAGTTCCCGATGAACGTCGCCGGCAAGATACTCAAGTACAAAATGCGCGAGGACGCAATCAAAAAATACGGACTTCAGAAAGCGGATTCGGTTGTTACCGCGTAACATTACAAAGTGTAATGTGAACATTACAAACAATCACTTGCAAAAACAAGAAAACTATCTTATAATGTACCGCAACAGGGGTAATAAACCTGTTGAAACAAAGGCTGTGACGAAGACGGTCACGTTTAGACGCTTTCAGAGAGTCGGCGGTTGGTGTGAGCCGATAGTGAGACAAACGCAGAACCTATCACTTCCGAGCCGGAGAGATGAAACCGCAGTAGTTTCTCCCGTGACAACTACGTTAGTGTTGAGGGATTGTTTGATCCTGCAGAGTGGCGAGAAGCAATAGCAGATCGCAATTTGAGTGGTACCGCGGATTTCAAATCCGTCTCAAAGTTTTAAAACTTTGGGACGGATTTTTTGTTTTTTACGGACCATTAAGGCACATTACGGAGGTAAAAATTATGTCAAATTCAAATGAAAACAACACGCTTCACGAAGTGGCGGAACGTATCCACGAAATGAGAGACATCTGTGCTTTTACCGTTGAAGAGATGGCTGAAAAGACAGAGGTTTCTGTTGAGCAGTACAGAATTTATGAAAGCGGAACGGTTGATCTTCCTTTCACGTTTATTCACAAGTGCGCACTTGCATTTGACATTGGCATTACGGATCTTCTTGAAGGTCACAGCGCCGTTCTTTCCTCGTACACGGTTACGAGAAAGGGCAAGGGTCAGGTCACAGCGAGTGAAAACGGAATCGAGATTCAGAACCTTGCACCGAAATTCAGAAAGAAGCTTTCGGAACCCTACTGGGTACGTTACGAATATTCGGCTGACCTTGAAAACAAACCGATACATACCACGACTCACAGCGGTCAGGAATTTGACCTCGTTGTCAGCGGTACGCTCAGGGTCAGAGTCGGCAATCACGAGGAGGTTCTTCACGAGGGCGACAGTATTTATTACAACTCCTCAACGCCTCACGGTATGATAGCGATTGACGGCAGAGACTGTCTCTTCCTTGCAATGGTTATGGCAAGCGATGAGCCTGTTTCAAACATCGTTCACGAAAGAGCGGTTCAGGGAATCAAAGCAAAGGGCAGCTACGTCTGCGAGAAGTTTATCGACGCCACGGAGGACGAAAACGGAAACCTTGTTTCAATCGACTTCAACCACGCCGACGAATTTAACTTCGCCTTTGATATCGTTGACAAAATCGCGAAGAAATCACCCGACAAGCGTGCGCTTGTTCATGTTGACAGAGATAAAACAGAGCGTATATTCACGTTCAAGGACGTTAAGGAACATTCCGCTCAGGCGGCTAACTACTTCAAATCGCTCGGAATCAAAAAGGGCGACAGAGTAATGCTTGTCCTCAAGCGCCACTATCAGTTCTGGTTTGCGATCCTCGGACTTCACAAGATCGGCGCGATTGCGATTCCGGCGACAAATCTTCTCGTTGACCACGACTTTGAGTACAGATTTGAAGCCGCAGGCGTAACAACGATCCTCTGTACGGCAGACGGCGACACGGCGCATCAGGTCGATATCGCTGACGACAAGACACATACCCTTGTCAACAAGATAATCGTCGGCGGCGAGCGTGAGGGCTGGCACAACTTTGATAAGGAATACTGCCTGTTCTCCAGAAGATACAGACGCGAAGAGGACGCTCCCTGCGGAGACGACCCGATGCTTATGTTCTTCACCTCCGGCACAACGGGCTATCCGAAAATCGCAACACACTCCTACAAATATCCGCTCGGTCACTACATAACGGCTAAATATTGGCATTGCGTGAGCAAGGACGGACTTCATCTTACAATCTCCGACACCGGCTGGGGCAAGGCTCTCTGGGGCAAGCTCTACGGACAATGGCTCTGCGAGGGTGCGGTATTTGTTTATAACTTTGACAGATTCAGCGCGTCGGATATTCTTCCGATGTTCGCAAAATATCATATAACAACCTTCTGCGCGCCGCCTACGATGTACAGAATGATGATCAAAGAGGATCTCGGCAAGTACGACCTTTCCTCTATCCGTCATGCCACAACAGCAGGCGAAGCGCTTAACCCCGAAGTTTTCCGTCAGTTCTACAACGCAACGGGACTTGAGCTTATGGAGGGCTTCGGTCAGACAGAAATGACGCTCGGAATCGCAAACCTTACGGGTATGACTCCGAAGCCGGGCTCAATGGGCAAGCCCACACCGCTTTACGACATCAAGATTCTCCGTCCCGACGGAATGGAAGCTGATATCGGTGAAACCGGTGAAATCTGTGTCAACACATCAGAGAAAACTCCCTGCGGTATCTTCCTCGGCTATTACAGAAACCAGGAAAAGACCGACGAGGTTTGGCACGACGGAGTTTACCACACAGGCGATATTGCATGGCGTGATGAGGACGGCTACTTCTGGTATGTCGGACGTATCGACGATGTCATCAAGTCGTCCGGCTACCGTATCGGACCGTTCGAGATCGAGAACGTTATCATGGAGCTTCCCTATGTTCTTGAGTGCGGCGTCTCCGCGGCTCCCGACGAGGTAAGAGGACAGATAGTCAAGGCTTCCATCGTTCTCACCAAGGGCACCGAGCCCACAGAAGAGCTCAAAAAAGAGATTCAGAACTACGTCAAGAAGCACACGGCACCGTACAAGTACCCGCGAATCGTTGTTTTCAAAGATGAGCTGCCGAAGACTATAAGCGGCAAAATCATCCGCAACCAACTGTAAAATTGCCCTCGGCACATTGCTTTCTTCGTTGGTGAGCCTCGAAATACACATAGTATTCCATCGGCTCACCGCCTTGAAATCAAAGCACCGATAACAATTTTACCCCTGAACTTATGCGTCAGCCTGTCGCTTTGAACTCGACGCACCCTGAACAATTTGATTTAAGGTTTGGCACATTGCTTTCTTCGTTGGTGAGCCTCGAAATACACATAGTATTCCATCGGCTCACCGCCTTTAAATCAAAGCACCGATAACAATTTTACCCCCGAACTTATGCGTCAGCCTGTCGCCTTGAACTCGACGCACCCTGAACACTTTGATTTAAGGTTTGGCACGCCGATTTCTGCGTTGACATAAGAAATTTTAAAAAGCGTGGGCTCCTCCTACGGGGAATAAAGTTTTATCAATTTAATATTCTTCAGTCCACAATAATTTATCATTTAATCATCAAACTTTCCGAGGTGAAATTATGAAGCGCATAACGCTTTTTGCCGGACATTACGGCAGCGGAAAAACGAATATTGCCGTCAACTATGCTTTCAAGCTCAGGCGGCAGGGTCTTGAGGTTGCGGTTGCCGATTTGGATATCGTCAATCCGTATTTCAGGACAAAGGACAGCGAAAAGGAGCTTAATGAAGCCGGAATAAGGCTGATCTGCTCCGAATTTGCGAGCTCAAACGTTGACCTTCCGTCTTTGCCTCAGGATATTTATTCGGTCATTGATGACCGCTCCGAGTACGCCGTTATGGATATCGGAGGAGATGACAGAGGAGCTTATGCACTCGGACGGTATTCCGAGAGTATAGTCCGTGAGGACGACTATGAAATGTTCCTTGTTATCAATATGTACAGACCTCTTACAAGGGATGCGTACAGCACCCTTGAGGTCATGAACGAAATCGAAAAAGCCGCTTCAATGAAATTCACGGCGATAATCAACAACTCAAATCTCGGCGAGGAAACGACCGCTCAGGACGTTCTTGATTCACTCAAATATGCCGATGAGGTTTCAAAGCTTACGGGACTTCCCGTTGCGATGACAACCGTTAAAAAATCACTTTTTAAAGAACTGTACGGAAAGGTAGACAATCTTCTGCCGCTCACCTTACAGGAGAAAATAAATTAGGAGGAATGTCAGATGGCTAAAGTAACATTCAAAACAGACCTTTGCAAGGGCTGCGGACTGTGCGTGAACGCTTGTCCCAAGGGAATCATACATCTGTCAGAAACAACGCTGAACAACAAGGGACATCATCCCGCAGTTGTGACGGATCAGGAAAAATGTATAGGCTGCGCGTTCTGTGCAACTATGTGTCCCGATTGTGTGATTACGGTAGAGAGGTGAAGAAAATGTCAGATAAAGTTTTAATGAAAGGCAACGAAGCCATAGCAGAGGCCGCAATCAGAGCGGGCTGCCGTCATTATTTCGGTTACCCGATAACTCCGCAGACCGAGGTTGCCGCATATATGTCAAAGCGTATGCCGAAAATCGGAGGAACATTCCTCCAGGCGGAGAGTGAAATTGCCGCAATCAATATGGTTATCGGCGTTTCATCAACGGGCAAGAGGGTTATGACCTCTTCCTCCAGCCCCGGAGTATCGCTCAAGAGTGAGGGTATTTCATATCTTGCCGGCTGTGATCTTCCGGCGCTCGTTGTAAACGTACAGCGCGGCGGTCCCGGACTCGGCGGAATCCAGCCTTCACAGTCGGATTACTGGCAGTCAACAAAGGGCGGCGGACACGGCGATTACCACAATATCGTTCTTGCTCCGGCTTCCGTCCAGGAAATGGCAAGCCTCACCGTCAAGGGCTTTGAGCTTGCCGACAAGTACAGAATGGTTGCAATGATCCTTGCCGACGGCACAATGGGACAGATGATGGAGCCTGTTTCCCTTGACATTGCCGAGGTAACTCCCGTCGAGAAGCCGTGGGCGCTGACGGGTACAAAGTGCGAAAGAGAGCACAACATTGTCAATTCGCTTTACCTCAAACCTGAGGAGCTTGAAATAAAGAACTTTGAAAGATATCAGAAGTACAAGGTCATTGAAGAAAACGAGACAATGTACGAAGAATATCTTATGGATGACGCCGATGTTTGCGTTGTGGCGTTCGGTATCACGGCTCGTGTTGCAAAGAACGCCGTCAACGAGGCTCGTAAGAGAGGCGTCAAGGTCGGTATGATAAGACCTATCACACTCTGGCCGTTCCCGACAAAGCCCATCAAGGCTGCCGCCGAAAAGTGCAAGAGATTTATAACTGTTGAAATGAATATGGGTCAGATGATCGACGATGTAAGACTTGCTATCGAGTGCAAGAGACCGGTAGAGCTTTGCAACCGCGTCGGCGGAATGATCCCCACACCCGAAGATGTACTTTCAGCAATAATGTCCAACGGAGGTGTTGAATAATGTCAGTAGTATTTGAAAAACCGAAATCGTTGACCGATGCAACGCTTCACTATTGTCCCGGCTGTACCCACGGTATAATCCACCGCCTTGTAGCCGAGGTAATCGACGAGCTCGGCATAGAGGGTGATACAATCGGCGTTGCCTCTGTCGGATGCTCTGTTATGGCATACAATTATTTCACCTGTGATTTTGTTCAGGCGGCTCACGGACGTGCTCCGGCTGTCGCAACAGGCGTCAAGAGAAGCGATCCGTCAAAAATCGTCTTTACATACCAGGGCGACGGCGACCTTGCCGCTATCGGTACAGCCGAGACGGTTCACGCTGCCGCAAGACGTGAGAACATCACGGTAATTTTCGTAAACAACGCAATCTACGGTATGACAGGCGGTCAGATGGCGCCCACAACTCTTCCGGGACAGGTTACTCAGACCTCTCCCTACGGCAGAGACGTCAACACGGTCGGCTATCCCGTAAAGGTTTGTGAACTGCTTTCAAATGTTGACGGAGCGGCTTATCTTGAGAGGGTTGCGGTCAACAACGTTAAAAATGTAAAAAATGCAAAGAAAGCAATCAAAAAGGCTTTTAAAAACCAGATCGAGGGCAAGGGCTTCTCTCTTGTTGAGGTTATTTCAACCTGCCCGACAAACTGGGGTATGACTCCGCAGAAAGCTCTTGACTGGGCTGAGGAAAATATGATTCCTTACTATCCTCTCGGTGTTTATAAGGATATCTACGCAAAGGAGGAAGAAAAATGAGCAGCACTTGCAGAATGTTATTCGCAGGCTTCGGCGGACAGGGTATCCTTTTCGCGGGAAAATTCCTTGCTTACAAGGGATTGATCGAGGGCAAGCAGGTAAGCTGGCTCCCGTCCTACGGTCCTGAGATGCGCGGCGGTACAGCCAACTGTTCCGTAATAATCAGCGATGACCCGATCGGCTCTCCGATTGTCGATAAGCCCGATGTTCTCGTTGCGATGAATCTTCCGTCCCTTGAAAAATACGAGAACGAGGTCGTCAGCGGCGGCAAGATATTTGTCGATTCGACAATGATTTCCAAAAAGGTTGACAGGGAGGACGTTGACGTTTATTATATTCCTGCAACCAAAATGGCGAACGACAACGGAACGCCGACACTTGCAAATATGATTATCACAGGCAAAATCCTCAAAGAGGTTGAAAGCTTTTCCGACGATAACGTTGAAGCGGCGCTGAAAAAGGTCGTTTCCGCGCGTCACCTTGACCTCCTCGATGTAAACAAAAATGCCGTGAAAGCCGGTTACGACTATGAATAAGCCTATGAAAGTGAGCTGTGTTCAGCTTGATATGAGGCTCGGAGACGTTGAGTACAACTATTCCGAAGCGGTCAGGCTGATAAAGGAGACGGTGGCAAAGGAAAAATCCGATGTTGTTGTCTTGCCGGAAACGTGGACAACGGGATTTTATCCGAAAGACGGACTTTCCGATCTCTGTGATAAAGACGGCGAAAGGGTAAAGGCTGTTTTCTCACCGCTTGCTAAGGAGCTCAATGTCAACATTGTCTGCGGCAGTATTGCCAACCGAAAGAACGGCGGAATCTATAACACCGCGTTTGTGTTTGACCGAAAGGGCGAGGTCGCTGCGGAGTATGACAAGACGCATCTTTTTACCCCGATGAACGAGCACAAGTATTTCAGCTTCGGCAAAAATCTTGTGACCTTTGAGCTTGACGGACATAAGTGCGGAATTGTTATCTGCTACGATATCCGTTTCTGCGAGCTTATCAGAAGCCTTGCGCTTAGGGGCATTGATATGCTGTTTATGGTTTCTCAATGGCCTAAGGTCAGAACGGAGCATATTGTTACGCTGACAAAGGCGAGGGCTATTGAAAATCAGATGTTCGTTGTCTGCTGTAATTCCTGCGGAAAAACTCCTGATGCCGTTTTCGGCGGACATTCGCAGATAATCGACCCGTGGGGAACGGTGCTCAGCGCGGCAGGCGAGGAGCAGGAGGTCATTTCCGCCGACTGTGACTTTGGTATAATTAAGGATATAAGAAACTCAATCAACGTTTTCAACGACAGAAAACCGGAATTATATGAACTTTGAAAGGAGCTATAATTATGTATAAATTTCCTGTAACAAGAACTACACATCCCAAGGAGAAGCCGGATCAGAAGAAGCTCGGCTTCGGTAAGTATTTCACCGACCACATGTTTATGATTGACTATGATGAGGGTCAGGGCTGGCACGACGGCAGAATCGTACCGCACGAGCCGATTGCCATTGAGCCTGCGTCATGCGTGCTTCACTACGCACAGATGATGTTTGAAGGTATGAAGGCATACACAACTCCGTCGGGAGACATTCAGCTTTTCAGACCCGAAGAGAATTTTGCGCGTATGAACAGAACCAATGACCGTATGTGTATTCCGCACATGGAAAAGGACATTTTCTTCGACGCTATCAACCAGCTCATCTCGGTTGACCGCGATTGGGTTCCCTCGGAGCCGGGTACAGCTCTTTACATCAGACCGTTTATTTTCGGTGATGAGGTTTCTTTCAGCGTTCTCCCTGCAAAGCATTATCGCTTTATCATTATTCTTTGCCCTGTCGGCTCTTACTACGCGGCAAACGACGGCGGACTCCATACAACAAGAATTTATGTTGAGGACGAGTTCATCCGTGCGGCAGTCGGCGGTACGGGCTTTGCAAAGTGCGGCGGCAACTACGCCGGCGGTATGAAGGCTTCGGCAAAGGCTATGGAGCATGACTGCAAGGATGTTCTGTGGCTCGATGCCGCCGAGCATAAGTATGTTGAGGAGATCGGTACATCAAACGCATTTTTCGTAATCGGCGACGAGGTTATTACCGCGCCGCTCATGGGAACGATTCTTCCCGGAATCACAAGAAAATCCGTTATTGAGCTTCTCAAAAAGTGGGGAGTAAAGGTTTCGGAGAGACGTCTTTCAATCGACGATGTATGCGCCGCTTCAAAGGCAGGCACTCTCAAGGAGGTATTTGCAAGCGGTACAGCGGCAGTTATCTCTCCGATCGGAACGCTTTACTACATGGGCGAGGACTACAAGGTTGCCGACGGCAATGTCGGACCGATTGCCCAGAGACTTTACGACACACTTTACGGTATGCAGACAGGTCATGTTGAGGACGATATGGGCTGGACATACAAGGTAAAGCTTGACTAAAACTTTTCAATGACGGAAATCGTTTGGCGGTTTCCGTCATTTTTTATATCCGCTTTCATATAATTCAGTAATTACTTTTAATGATATAAGAAACTGACCGAGGATTTTTATTTGTAGGACGGTGCAGCCGACTGAGGGGTAGTCAGAAAGACACCGGTTATAAAAGTTCTTTTCATAAAGACTGTAATAAGCATTTTTCTCTCCCTCCGTCACGGCTTCGCCGTGCCACCCTTGCAAGGGCGGCATTAAGTCTGCAGAAACTATTTAGGCGCCCCTTTAGGGGAGCTGTCACGACCTTGTGTCGTGACTGAGGGGTTTCCTTGAAATTATGACGAAACTAAATTTAACCCCTCCGGCTTCGGCGCAAACCGCCGAAGCCACCTCCCCTAAAGGGGCGGCAAAAAATTAGCAAAAAACAAAGCTGTTATTATACGGGAGTGGTTTAATGGGTAAGCTGAAAAAGAAATTCAGTATGTTCAACTATACGAAAAAGTGGACGTCGGTTATTCTTGTCTTTTGCCTTATATGGATATCGGCGAGCTATATTCTTGCCGCTTTCGGCAGGAGCGAAATTGCCGAGACACTCGGCGGAGCGGTTATCGACCTGACAAAGGCGATATTTTGCACCTACATAGTCCGTGCATTTTTTGACACCTACTGCGAGAAGAATTACTATCTGAAGATGTACAAGGAGTGTCATCAAAAGCTCGGCGGAGATGCCGATAACACCCAAACGGGTGCGGAAGAAAAAGGAAGCTGTGAAGAACAGCAATAAATCTGCGGCTGAACCGCATTACAATGAATTTGCAATATTTTTTGTTGTTAAATACCACAAAATGCGTCGAAAACAGTCGAAACAACATATATATTGTGATGAATTTATCGTGTTTATTTGACAAAAAGGAAATGTTATGTTACCATAGACAGGCTCGATAACCGCTGATTAGGTCGCAGCACGATTCTCAGCGGTTATCTTGATTACAGAACGGAAGTGAAATTATGGCGGACGGAGAAAAGAACGTTTGCAAAAACTGCATATATTTTTCCCGCGGATTGACCGAGGGAGGTTACTGTAAGCTTTACCGTCATAACCTTTCCATGCCGGAAAGGATTTGCAGTCGTTTTGAACCTAAGCAGGAAACGGAACACCGCAGCGAATCGGGCGGTGAGACCGATGAAGTGATTGAAAAATCAACCGGCAAATACAAAACATCAAAGCGCTTATCATATCTTATAGGAGTTATATGTTCAATTATTCTGAGCGTAGTTGCGCTTCTTGTCGGAGTGGTTTTTGCGTCGGTTGTGATTGCCCAGGACGTCACGGTTCCCGTAAAGATCGGAACTTTGGCGGTAGCCTTTTCCGTATTTTTCCTGTTGGTCTGGCATTTGGTTATGTTCCTGCGCAGACGCAGAGGGGTTTATATCGCTTATTTGGTGCTTACCTTGATTATCGCTTTGCTGCTGCTGTTCAATTTCGGCAACGTATGGCTGACCCTCAATAACGAAATTACGCATGCAGTAGAGTTCATTTACTACGGAATAATGTGAAAATGACAGTATTTACGTCGGAGACAAAAGGTTTCCGACGTTTTTTTCTTGAAATTTTAAAAAAAGTATTGGAAGATTCGGGTAAATAATGTATAATAAATTATGTATGGTTGCAATATTTTTTACGGAGTGATTCTATGGCAGCTAAATATACCATATCGCTTAAAAAGATTATAGAGGTTATGGGATTTGAAATCGAGTATGCGCCCTCCGATACCTCGGAGATTTTGGTGTCGTCAACCGAGATAAACCGTCCCGGTCTGATGCTTTCCGGTTTCACAAGGTATTTTGATCCCGACAGGATTCAGATAATGGGTGTTTCGGAGATTGAATACCTCAATTCGTTCAAGCCCGATGAAAGGCTGAGAAAGGTCAAAAGACTGCTTTCAAAGAAGCCGGTTGCAATTATTCTGACCAGAGGACAGGATTACCATGACGACACACTTGAGCTGGCTGAGAAATACGGAGTTACGCTTCTTAAAACGACGGACGGAACCTCAAGCTGTATGTCAACTCTGATTTCGTACCTCAGCGTTGAGCTGGCACCGAGAATAACGCGCCACGGCGTTTTCGTCGAGGTTTACGGCGAGGGTGTTCTCATTATGGGTGAAAGCGGAATGGGTAAGAGCGAAACGGCTCTTGAACTTATCAAAAGAGGTCATCGCCTTGTTGCGGACGACGCAGTTGAAATACGCAAGGTGTCGCACAAAACGCTTGTCGGCTCGGCTCCGGAAAACATACGCCACTTTATTGAGCTGAGGGGAGTCGGCGTGGTCAACGCAAGACGTCTTTTCGGTATCGGTTCCGTCAAGGTTTCCGAAAAAATAAATATGGTCATACAGCTCGAACCGTGGGATCCTAAGAAGAACTATGAGCGTCTTGGCCTTGAAAACGAGACGATAGATATTCTCGGCATTGATGTTCCGATATGCGTTGTTCCGGTCACACCGGGACGTAACATCTCGATTATTATTGAGGCTGCCGCAATGAACAACAGGCAGAAGAAAATGGGCTACAATGCCGCAAAACAGCTTCTTCACAACCTCGGTATGACTGACGATATCAAGGTTGAGGAAAACGAGCTTGAAATCTGGCACAATTTTTAAGGCAACAAACTGTTTAATAACGGAGGAATTTATAATGTACAAAGTCGGAGTTGACCTCGGCGGAACAAATATCGCCGTCGGAGTAGTTGATGAAAAATACAATATTGTAGGTAAGGGCAAGGTTAAGACCAATGCGCCCCGTCCGGCAGAGGAGATTTTTGCCGACATCAAAAAGGCTATCGACATGGCTGTTGCCGACGCAGGACTTACAATGGCTGATATAGAAAGCGTAGGCGTCGGAACTCCGGGTTCCGTAAATCAGGACACGGGAATGATAGAGTTTTCAAATAACCTTGCTTTCAACAATGTTCCGGCAAAAAAGATGCTGGAGGACTTGACAGGCAAGCCCTGCTTCTTTGAGAATGACGCAAATGCCGCGGCTCTCGGAGAAGCTTACGCAGGCGCAGGCAACGGCGCGCAGAACTTTGTTGCCGTAACGCTCGGAACGGGTGTCGGCAGCGGAATTATTGTTGACGGAAAGATTGTCAGCGGAATGAACTTTACGGGCGGCGAAATGGGTCATACCGTTATCGTTGTTGACGGAATACCGTGCAACTGCGGCAGAAACGGATGCTGGGAGAGTTACGCTTCGGCGACGGCGCTTATCGCGCAGACAAAAGCAAAGATGAAAGAGTGCCCCGACAGCAAGATGTGGGAGCTTTGCGGCGGAGATATCGACAAGGTAAGCGGAAGAACCGCATTCAACGCAATGTATGCAGGCGACAAGGCGGGCAAGGAAGTTGTTGACAGATACCGATATTATGTTGCAGTCGGCATTATCAATATAATCAACATTTTCCAGCCGGAGGTTCTTTGCGTCGGCGGCGGAATCAGCAATGAGGGTGACAATCTTCTTGACCCGATCAGAGAATATGTTGAAAAAGAAAGATACAGCAAATACGCTAAGAAGCAGACAAAGATATGCAAAGCCGTACTGGGTAACGATGCAGGCATCATCGGTGCGGCACTTTTGGGCTAAGCTTCCCGGTAAGCGGCAGAGGCTATTCAGCCTTCCCTTGTTTCAGGGGTGAGGCTTCACAAAACAACCAAGGGAGACACTATGAATTTCGATAAGATTTTTGAATACGCTGAAAGCATCGGATGTGAAGCTGAGCGAAACGTTCCGATGAGCAGATACACGACATTCCGAATCGGCGGAAATGCCGCGGTTATGCTCACCCCGAAAACCGATGAACAGCTCAGTCTCGCGGTCAAGGAGTGCAAAAAGGAGAACATTGATCCGTTCATTCTCGGCAACGGTAGCAATATGCTCATTTCCGATGACGGACTGGATACCGTTGTGATAAATATGTGCCGTCCCGATACCGATATCAGGCTTGTGAGCGGCGATACAATAGTCTGCAACGCCGGAGCGACAATGAGCAAGGTGTGCAATTTTGCGCTTGAAAATGATTTGACGGGACTTGAATTTGCTTTCGGAATACCGGGAAGTGCAGGCGGAGCGGCATATATGAACGCAGGAGCCTACGGCGGTGAGATGAAAGATGTACTTATCGAATGCAGACACATTGACCGAAACGGAGATTTCGGTTCGCTGGAGGGCGACGAGCTGGAGCTTTCGTACAGAACCAGCGCTTATGAGCACAACGGCTTTATCATAACCGAGCTTGTTATGAAGCTTTCAAAGGGTGACCACGACGCGATAAAGGCGAAAATGCAGGAGCTTTTACAGCGCAGGAAAGATAAACAGCCGCTTGAATATCCGAGCGCGGGAAGCACATTCAAAAGACCCGTCGGCTATTTTGCGGGCGGACTTATCGAGGAGTGCGGACTCAAGGGCTGCTCGGTCGGCGGAGCTCAGGTGAGTGAAAAACACGCCGGATTCATAATAAACAAAGGCTCTGCGACGGCAAAGGACGTGCTCAGCCTGATAAAATATGTTCAGGAAACAGTATATCGGGAAAAGGGCGTAATGCTCGAACCCGAAGTAAGGCTTATTGAGAGATAAAGGAGGAATAAATGTGGATTTGTTGATAGTTACAGGTATGTCCGGTTCGGGAAAATCTGCGGTTGTTGACGCACTTGAGGATCTCGGATTTTTCTGCGCGGACAATTTGCCGCCCGCAATTATTCCGACGATTGCTCAGTTTGTAAGCAAGACGGACAGCACGCAGAAAATTGCTACGGTTACGGACATCCGTGTCGGTGAAAAAATGTTTAATGAGTTCACAAACGTGCTGAAAACGCTTGAGGAACAGAATTATAATTTCAAAATTCTTTTTGTTGACGCTTCCGACGAGGTGCTTGTCAGGAGATACAAGGAAACGAGAAGAAAGCATCCGCTTCTTGACAAGTGCGACGGTTCGCTTCATACCGCGATCCAAAAAGAGCGCGAGATGCTTCTGAATCTCAGAATGAGGTCGGATTATATAATCGACACCTCCAAATCGAGCGTTTCGGAATGTAAGCAGAGGGTCAATGAGCTGTTTTTGGACAACCCCGACAGCGCCATGAGAATACGCTGTATGTCGTTCGGCTTCAAATACGGAATACCGAGCGACGCGGATCTTGTCTTTGACGTAAGGTGTTTGCCGAATCCCTTTTATGTCCCGTCGATGAAGTACAGAACGGGTCTGGAAGAGGACGTCAGCGCATACGTCATGAACTCGGAGCACTCAAAAACAGTGCTTAAAAAGCTCAATGATTTGATAAATTATATGATTCCTCTTTATATTGAAGAGGGCAAAAGTCAGCTTGTAATCGCAATCGGCTGTACGGGCGGCAGACACCGTTCCGTTTGTTTCGCGGAAAAGATACGGGAAAATCTGCTCAGTCAGGGCTACAGCGTCAGCGTTAAACACAGGGATATAGAGAAGTAACGGGAGTGTAAGTCAATGTCGTTCACGGCAGGTGTGAAAAGTGAATTATCTCAGCTTGAATTTCCGACGGAGTGCTGTAAAAGGTCGTTTGTTTACGGCTTCATGCTCTACGGAAAGAGCTTTACCGTACGTTCAATGAGCTGTGCGACGGATTACGCCGATGTTATGGAAGCCTTTGAAAGAACGATTCGCGAAACCGTAGGCGTTGAAACAACGGTGACTCGGCTCAGAAGCGGCAAATTTACGCTCAAAATACTGTCCGCCGAGGACAGAAAAAAGGCGATTGAATACTTCGACCATTCCGTCAACGCGCTCTCGCTGAGGATAAACAGGGGAGTGTTCGAGGACGACGAATGTTACGGCGCATTCCTCAGAGGTGTGTTCCTCTCCTGCGGCTCGGTTGCCAACCCGGACAAGAGCTATCATTTAGAGTTCGTTATTCCTTACCGCAACCTCAGTCAGGACCTTTTGAAGATACTGACCGATTACGGTCTCAAGGCAAAGCTGATCGTCAGGAAGTATTCCTATGTTGTCTATCTCAAGGAAAGCGAAAGCATCGAGGATTTGCTCACGCTGATGGGCGCGGTAAATTCAAGCCTTGAGCTGATGGGAATAAAAATCGAAAAAGATGTTAGAAATAAAATTAACAGGCAGATGAATTTTGAATCGGCGAATATGAGCAGATCCATCGAGGCGGGTCTTGCTCAGGTCGAGGCAATAGAAATAATAGAGAAAAAACAGGGGCTTGACTCTCTTTCGGACGAGCTGAAAGAGGTCGCGATACTCAGAAAAGAGAACCCAGATATGTCGCTGAAGCAGTTAGGGGAAAATCTCAGCGTCCCGATTTCAAGGTCGGGAGTCAATCACAGACTTATGAAAATTATGGAGCTTGCGGATAAGTACAGGTAGGAAGTAAAAAACATATTTGCTGTAATAAAACAGGTTTTGCCACAAGAAAATGCCATTAACTTAAGATAAGGTATCTTGCAGTCGCTTACAAGGCTCACCTTGTCAGTGGAGCTGTCGGCGCAGCCGACTGAGAGGTAGTCGAAAGGCTTTGTAATCTTTCCCAAAGGCTTTAACAAGCATTTTCTCTCCCTCCGTCACGGCTTCACCGTGCCACCTCCCTCATCAGATGGAGACAGGGCTTTGCGAAAATGGCTTCAACTTTAAAAGAAAAACATTTAAGTTAATAATATTGCCACCAAGAGGAAGTTTTGATACAAATTCTTATTTATAGGAATAATTAACTGATGATATTTATAATTAAGGAGGCGGCGTGTTGAGCTTCACACATCTTCATCTACATACGGAATACAGTTTGCTTGACGGCGCCTGCCGTCTTGACGACCTTCTTGACCGTGCGGTTGAGCTGGGTATGGATTCCGTTGCGATAACAGACCACGGCGTTATGTACGGCGCTGTGGATTTTTATAAAAAAGCAAAGGCAAGGGGAATAAAGCCGATAATCGGCTGTGAGTGCTACCTTGCCTCGCGCGGCAGAAAGGATAAGGTGCACGCCCTTGACAGCGAAAGGTATCACCTTGTTCTGCTGTGCAAAAATGCGACAGGCTATCAGAACCTTATAGCGATGGTTTCAAAATCGTGGACAGAGGGCTTTTACACAAAGCCGCGAATCGACCGCGAGCTTTTGGAGCAGTACCACGAGGGTATTATCGCACTTTCCGCCTGTTTGGCAGGAGAGATACCGCGCGCGCTTATCGCTGACGACTACGACCGCGCCAAGGAAAAGGCGCTGTGGTACAACGAGGTGTTCGGACAGGGTAATTTTTACCTTGAGCTTCAGAATCACGGCATACGCGAGCAGAAAATGATTGAGCCGATGCTAATAAGGCTTTCCAAGGAGACGGGCATACCTCTTGTTGCGACAAACGATACGCACTATGTCCGCAGGGAGGACAGCAAAATTCAGCAGGTGCTTATATGCATCGCGACAAACACTACAATAGGACAGGGCAACGGGCTTGAGTTTCAGAGCGATGAGTTCTACCTCAAAAGCGAGGAGGAAATGTATGAGCTCTTCTCTCATGTGTCTCAGGCGATAGAAAACACACAGGTTATAGCAGACAAGTGCAGCTATGATTTTGAATTTGGCAACACGAAGCTTCCCCATTTTGAGGTTCCCGGCGGACGGGATCACTTTGAATGGTTCAGGGAACAGTGCTATGACGGAATGTATCGCAACTACGGTGAGAATCCGCCGAAGGAGTATTTCGACAGGCTTGATTACGAGCTTGACGTTATAAATAAAATGGGCTATGTCGATTATTTCCTGATAGTCCACGATTTTATCAGATATGCAAAGTCAAAGGGTATTCCCGTCGGTCCCGGCAGAGGATCGGGAGCCGGCAGTATTGCCGCCTATTGCATCGGCATAACGGGAATCGACCCGATGAAATACAACCTGCTTTTTGAAAGATTCCTCAATCCCGAACGCGTCAGTATGCCCGATTTCGATGTCGATTTCTGCTATGAGCGCAGGGGCGAGGTCATAGATTATGTAATCGACAAATACGGCGCGGATCACGTTGCACAGATCGTAACGTTCGGAACCCTTGCGGCAAGAGCGGCTATTCGTGATGTCGGCAGGGCAATGGGCATACCCTATAACGTCGTTGACAACGTCTCAAAGCAGGTGCCGCGCGAACTGAACATAACCATACAAAAGGCGCTGAAAAAGTCGCCTGAGTTCCGTGCTCTTTACGAAAGCAGCGATGAAATAAAAAATCTTATCGACACCTCTATGAAGGTTGAGGGTATGCCGAGGCATACCTCAACCCATGCCGCAGGTGTTGTAATCACGCGCGACCCCGTTGCAAGCTATGTGCCGCTTGCACTTAATGATAATTCACCGGTCACGCAGTACACAATGACGACGCTTGAAGAGCTCGGACTGCTCAAAATGGACTTCCTCGGACTGAGAACCCTGACCGTCATAAACGACGCGGTCAAGATGATAAGGCAAAAGGACAGAAGCTTTGATATAAACAAGATTGATATCAAGGACAAGGCTACTTATGAGATGATGGCGTCGGGTCAGACAGAGGGCGTTTTCCAGTTTGAATCGGCAGGTATGAAAAATGTTCTTATCGGACTCAAGCCTGTGGACATTGAGGATCTTATAGCTGTTATTTCGCTTTACCGCCCCGGTCCGATGGATTCGATAAACACATATATCGAGAACAGACATCACCCGGAGAAAACGGTATACAAAACGGAAAAGCTAAAGGACATTCTTGAGGTCACCTACGGATGTATGATTTACCAGGAGCAGGTAATGCAGATTTTCCGTTCGCTTGCAGGCTATTCATACGGACGCGCTGATATAGTCCGCCGTGCAATGTCGAAGAAAAAGCACGACGTTATGGAGCGCGAGCGCAAGAACTTCATTTACGGAATGGTGCGCGAGGACGGTACGGTTGAATGCGACGGCTGCGTGAAAAGGGGAATCCCGGCGGAGGTTGCGAATGATATCTTCGACGATATGTCGTCCTTTGCGTCGTATGCCTTTAACAAGTCGCATGCAACGGCGTATGCCTATGTTTCGTATCAGACGGCATATCTCAAATGTCACTATCCGTGCGAGTTTATGGCGGCTTTGCTTTCAAGTGTTCTTGACAATTCGGACAAAGTAGCCGAATATACTGATGAATGTAACAGGATAGGAATTAAAATTCTTCCGCCGAACGTCAACGAAAGTAACGAGAATTTTACCGTCAGCGGCGAAAATATCCGCTTCGGACTGCTTGCAATCAAGAATCTCGGCAGGAATTTTATCAAGAATATAACCGACGAAAGACGTGCAGGAAAATTTGTTTCGTTTTATAATTTCTGTTCGCGTATGCACGGCGCTGACTTCAACAAAAGGGCGGTCGAAAGTCTCATCAAGAGCGGTGCGCTTGACGGACTCGGTGCAAACCGACGTCAGATGCTCATGGCGATGAATGAGATAATCGACGAGCTTGATTCCAAGAAACGCAGAAACGTTGAGGGCCAGATCGGACTGTTTGATTCGGGCGGCTCACATTCGGAAACGGCTTTGAAGTTTTTTGACGAATTTCCGAGGAGTGAGCTTCTTGCAATGGAAAAGTCGACAACGGGGCTGTACCTTTCGGGACATCCGATGGCGGAATATATGAATCTTGCGAAAGAGCTCTCCTGCGTGAGAATTTCCGAGCTTGCAAACAGCGGTGAAAATTCGGGTTCTGTGCACAAAGACGGTGAAAGAACCAAAATAATGGGCATAATAACCGATGTGAAGAGGAAAATCACAAAGAGCGATACGACAATGGCTTTTGTGAATGCCGAGGACACGTCGGGCTCAATCGAAATAATTGTTTTCCCGAAAACGCTGATGGAACACTCAACTCTGCTTGAAGAGGGCAGAATGCTTGTATTTTACGGACGGCTTGACGTCCGCGACGAGGAGCAGTCAAAGCTCATTTGTGAGCAGGTTTATACCGTCGAACAGGCGAAGGAACACAGCACAAAGGTGAGATCGGCGCAGGAAACGACGGGCAAAAAGAAAAGGCGCGGACTGTTCCTGAAATTCCCGACACAGGGAACACCGGAGCAGCTTCAGGCGGAAAAACTGCTGGCAATTTTCGACGGAAACGTTCCGCTGTTTTATTACTTTGCCGACACCAAAAAGTATGTTCCGCAGCCGATGAACAGGGCGGTTGATGTCAATGCACCGCTTGTTGACGAGCTAAAAAAAGTTCTCGGTGAAGAAAACGTAGTTTTTCAATAATTTTTATCGGTTTTATTTGACATTTTTTTCAATTAGGTGTATGATTTTAAAGTATTTCAGAAGAATCCTTAGGAGGAAGTTATAATGAAGACAATCGGAGTTTTAACAAGCGGCGGAGATGCGCCGGGAATGAACGCAGCCGTTCGTGCGGTTGTTCGTACAGCGTGTGAAAACCACATCAAGGTTTACGGAATCGACCGCGGATACAAGGGCCTTATGGAGGGCTCTCTTATCCCGATGGAGATCCGCACGGTTTGCGATATTATCCACAGAGGCGGCACAATGCTCCACTCGGCAAGAAGCAAGGAGTTCGCTACCGAAGAGGGTATGCAGAAAGCAATCGAGATATGCCATGCTTACGGCATTGAGGGTATTGTTGTTATCGGCGGAGACGGCTCCTTCAGAGGCGCAAGAGACCTTTCGGAGAGAGGTATTCCCTGCATAGGCGTTCCGGGAACGATAGACAACGATATCGCTTGCTGTGACTATACAATAGGCTATGACACCTGCCTTAACACAATCATGGAAATGGTTGACAGAATCCGTGACACTTCGGCTTCTCATGACCGTTGCTCCGTTATCGAGGTTATGGGCAGACGTGCAGGCTATCTTGCACTTAACGCAGGTATCGCAGTCGGCGCAACGGCAATTCTTATTCCTGAGGTCGAGTTTGACCTCAAGAGAGACGTTTTCGACAGAATCCGCCGTACTCAGAAGACAGGCAAAAAGCACTTCCTCGTAATCGTTGCCGAGGGCGTAACGGCTGACGGTGATATGACCGTTGACGAGCTTGCAAAGGCAATCGAGGAGGAAACGGGCGTTGAGTCGAGAGCCATGGTTCTTGCTCATGTTCAGCGCGGCGGTTCACCGACAGTAAGAGACCGCGTTGTTGCAAGCCAGATGGGTTACAGAGCGGTTGAGCTTCTTATGGACGGCATCGGCAACCGTGTTGTTGCAATGCAGAAGGATCAGATCGTTGATTATGATATCTTCGAGGCGCTCAATATGAAGAAGCACATTGACATGAATCTTTACAAAATGGCAAACATAATTTCAATCTAACTAAAGGAAATCAAATTATGCCTAAAGACGAATTTTTAGAACTTCGCCGCCGTATAATTGCAAAAGATTTTGAAAGAATGAATGACAGGCAGCAAGAGGCTATCTATGCAGTAAATGGCCCCTTGCTGCTTCTTGCAGGTGCAGGAAGCGGAAAAACGACCGTCCTTGTCAATAGAATAGCGAATCTTATCAAATACGGCAATGCGTACAACTCCGACTATTCCGAGTTTGAACCGAGCGAGAGCGACGTTCAGCTCATGCGGCAGTATCTTGACGATCCGCAGACGGATCTTTTCGACGTGTATGATCTTTTGACGGTCAATGCACCGGCTCCGTGGGAGATACTTGCCATAACCTTTACAAACAAGGCGGCGTCCGAGCTCAAAAGCAGACTTGCTGCTAAGCTCGGCGATGCCGCAAATGATATTTGGGCGAGCACGTTCCATTCCTGCTGTGCAAGAATACTCAGGCGCAATGCGGATCTGATAGGCTACACAAACCGCTTTACGATTTATGACACGGATGATTCCAAGCGCGTGATGAAAGAGGCGCAGAGACTTCTTGACATCAACGATAAAATGCTTTCGCACAAGACGATACTCAAGGAAATCAGCCGCGCCAAGGATCAGCTTATAACGCCCGATGAGTTCCTGAGTCAGGCAGGCGGAGACGTTCGCTTGAAAGCGATCGGCGAAGCGTACAAGTGCTATCAGAAGCTGCTTAAAAATGCCGACGCGATGGATTTTGACGATATGATATTCAGAACCGTCGAGCTTTTACAGCAAAACGACGAGGTAAGGAACTATTACCAGCACAAGTTTAAATACATACTTGTCGACGAGTATCAGGACACGAACCACGCGCAGTATGTGCTGACAAGCTTGCTTGCGGAAAAATACAGAAATATCTGTGTTGTCGGTGATGACGACCAGAGTATTTACAAGTTCCGCGGCGCGACGATACAGAATATTCTGAGCTTTGAAGAACGCTATCCCGACGCCAAAACGATACGTCTTGAGCAGAATTACCGTTCAACTCAGACGATTCTCGACGCGGCAAATGCAGTTATTGCCAACAACAGCCAGCGTAAGGGCAAGAATCTTTGGACTGCAAACGGCAAGGGCAACAAGATAACCGTCAACACTTCCTATGATGAGAGGGAGGAAGCTCGTTTTGTTGCCGACACGATAATGAAAGACGTTGCGGCAGGCAGAAAAATGTCCGACCATGCCGTCCTTTACAGAATGAACGCGCAGTCAAGCACTATTGAAAATGCGTTTGTCCGTGCAGGTATTCCGTACAGAATCATCGGCGGTCTGCGCTTCTATGAGCGAAAGGAAATCAAGGACGCGCTTGCGTACCTTACTCTTATCAACAACACGGCGGACAATGTCAGACTTCGCCGCATCATAAACGAACCGAAGAGGGGAATAGGTGACACGACGCTCAACAATGCCTCGGAGATCGCCGCAGGACTGGGAGTCAGTATGTTTGAGGTCATCTCGAATGCCGATTCCTATCCGTCACTCAGCCGCGCTTCGTCAAAGCTTTTGCAGTTCAGCGAGATGATAAAGGAGCTTATCGAGGCAGCGCAGGAATTGAAGCCGCATGAGCTGCTTGAAAAAACACTCAGTATGACAGGCTATTATCAGTTCCTTGATCTTGACAAGGACAGCGCTCAGGACAGAAAAGAGAACCTTAACGAATTGAAGGCAAACCTCATGCGTTATGAGGAGGAGAGCGACGAGCCGACGCTCAACGGCTTCCTTGAGGAAATTGCTCTCATGACCGATATTGACAACTACAATGCCGATTCTGACACGGTCGTTATGATGACTCTTCACTCGGCAAAGGGACTGGAATTTCCGGTTGTTTTCATTATCGGAATGGAGGACGGAGTGTTCCCCGGCAATCAGTCGATGTATAACCCCGACGATATGGAGGAGGAACGCCGCCTTGCTTATGTCGGCATCACAAGAGCCAAGCAGGAGCTCTATCTCACCAATACGAGAATGAGACTGATGTTCGGCTCAACGACCCACAATGCCCCGTCAAGATTCCTCGGAGAGATTCCGGAAGACCTGACGGAAAAAACAGGCGTTACAGCTTATTCATCTTTCAGAAGAAGCGCAGAGGAGGAGCCTTTCAGAGATTTCGGCGAAGATTTCACAAGCGGAAAACCGATCAGGCGCGGCTTTACACCTCAGTCGGCAAAGAGACCTCAGCCCGCTTCAACGACGGCAATCGAAAGCTACAAAATCGGCGATACCGTTGTTCACAAGGTATTCGGACAGGGCGTTATCCTCTCGGCAAAGCTGATGGGCAACGACACCCTGCTTGAAATTGCATTTGAAAAAACGGGCACAAAGAAGCTGATGGCAAACTTTGCAAAGCTTAAAAAGCTGTAATTTTGTTCAAAAAGTGTATTGATTGTTCCGATATTTAATGATATAATCTTGTTAAAGAAAATAAAATGAGGTGATTATCATGACAGCACAGGTCAAAAAGGTTCTTTCCGTACTTCTTGCAATCGCTATGATTTTCAGCTTAGCGGTGGTCGGATCTGCCGCCGATGAAAGCTTTAAGCTCAAGTCTGGCGAAGCGGTTGCCGCTTCGGGCAATTTCAAGGACAAGTACGTCAGGGAGCTCAAAATAACGGTAAAAGCCGGCAGTACGATCGAGATTACCGATGATTTCTCGCTCACCGTTACAGGTACGGACGGAGTTAAAAGGGTTTATTCCGCCGCGGATGTCAGCGTGAAATACGGCAAGAACAACGCAAGCGTTACCGTCAGCTACGAGAGGAATATGGCTCACGAGAGCGAGTACACGTTTACTGTTGCCGCAGGCTCGTTCAAGGATGCGAACGGTAAGCTCAGCAACGAATTGAGCTTTACGACAAACGGAAATCTTATCCTTGAAAAGCTCAATGTTGACAGACCGTCCACTCCGATGCAGAAGTTCATCAGATGGCTCAGCGGCTGGGAATATGCAAAATACATCAAGCCGATTATTGATCTTCTGAAGTGGTTTGACTCACTTTAATATCAACGATTTTAAGCCTCTCCTTGATTATTTAAGGGGAGGCATTTTTGAGTAAAAATAGGTAGACATTGTACCGCAAAGTATTATAAAACTTAAAACACAGGAATGAAATTATGAAAAAAATTGATTACGCAATTTTCGATAT
>SAMEA104315428__coassemble_983_pt1 | contig 22869 bp, 17 predicted proteins | sample SAMEA104315428__metabat2_low_PE_040 | metagenome-assembled genome bin SAMEA104315428 (sample SAMEA104315428) | gut metagenome | biome: Monkey gut; feature: monkey-associated habitat; material: faeces | place: China | collected 2013
TATAGTTCAGAAATTCGGCGGCAGCTCGGTCGCCAACACAGAACGTGTGATGAACGTTGCGAAAATCGTAACGGATACTTACAAAAAAGGAAATGACGTTGTTGTTGTCGTTTCCGCTCAGGGAGATACAACGGACGACCTTATCGCCAAAGCAAAGGAAATCAGCTCTCACAACTCAAAAAGAGAGATGGATATGCTCATGGCAGCAGGCGAGCAGATTTCGATCGCTCTGCTTGCAATGGCTATTGAGGAGCTCGGCTGTCCTGCAATTTCTCTCCTCGGCTGGCAGGCAGGCTTCCGCACCGATTCTGTTTATTCGGCAGCAAGAATAAAGAAGGTCGAGACCGACCGAATCAAGACGGAGCTTGACAACCGTAAAATCGTTGTTGTCGCGGGCTTCCAGGGTCTTAACAAATATCAGGATATGACGACCCTCGGCAGAGGCGGTTCCGACACAAGCGCAGTTGCCATTGCCGCGGCTCTCAATGCAAACAGATGTCAAATTTTCACGGACGTTGACGGTGTTTACACCGCCGACCCGCGCAAGGTTAAGGGTGCTCGCCGTCTTGAGGAAATCACTTACGACGAGATGCTCGAACTTGCAACCCTCGGCGCGCAGGTACTTAACAACCGTTCGGTTGAGATGGCTAAAAAATACAATGTTGAGCTTGAGGTTATTTCAAGCCTTAACCCGATTCCGGGAACAATCGTAAAGGAGACCACTAAAATGGAAAAGATGTTAGTCAGAGGCGTAACAAAAGATAAGGACGTATCAAAAATTTCTATCGTAGGCGTTGAGGATGTTCCGGGAATTGCATTCAAGGTTTTCTCACAGCTTGCAAAGAACAACATAAATGTTGATATTATTCTCCAGTCGGTTGGCAGAGACAACACAAAGGATATCGTTTTCACCGTAAGCATGTCAAACGAAGCCGAAGCCGTTGAGTGCATCAAGGCTCTTCCGTTCATCGGCGACGCAAAGGTATTCAGCGACAACACGGTAGCCAAGGTTTCCGTCGTCGGCGCAGGCATGGAGACCCACCCCGGCACTGCTTCCAAAATGTTTGAGGCTCTCTACGGCAAGGGAATCAACATTCAGACTATATCAACAAGCGAGATAAAAATTTCCGTTCTCATTGACGAGAATGACGCCGACAAGGCTGTATCGGCAGTTCACGAAGCATTCTTCGGCAACGACTGATTTCAAAGTCGAAATTCATCCACCGAATCGAACAAATTACCCGATTCGGTGGATTTTTTTGTGCGGTATTGTCTTAAATAATCCTCCCCTTTTTGGGTGCGGGACATTCACATTTGACAAGTATCGTGTCCTCGCCGATAACATCTATATCCTCCCACGGAATAACAAAGTCATCGGCCTTGCCGAACATACCCATTATCCTGTTTTTTCCGTAGATTATTATTGAGACGAGCCTGCCGCTGTTCACGTCAAGCTCAACATCGTCGACATTGCCTATTCTGGTTCCGTTCAGCTTGCATATCACTTCCTTGTTTCTCAGTTCGGCAATAGAACAACTCATACAAAAATCAGCTCCTCTTTTCGGCAATTTTTCACAACAGTAAATCTGTTGTAAAAAAATGAAGTTTGTGATAAAATGATACTTGTAAAATATTATTCAGAAAGGTGATATATTATGAAAAAAGTTATATCATTGATTCTTTCTGTTGTTATGGTCTTTACTGTTTTCAGCGTTGCTCTTGCAAGCAATGCTTCTGCGGCTGACAAAATAGCGGAAACTTCCGTTGTTTCGACAGACCTTACCGGTATCGACCTCGGCGGAATCAAAGTCCCTACCTCTTGGGACGAGCTCAGCAATATGATGCTCAAGTCTCTTTACAAGGTAGCGGATCAGATTATCGACGCTCTTGTTAAGGCGATAAACAAGAAGATTCCGTCTGTTCAGTTTGAGCAGAAAGAAAACTACACAAACGATATGTTCTTTGAGGGCATGAAGGATTATCTCAGCGCTCCTGCGGCAAACGCTGTTTGGAGCCTCGGATACGGCAGCGCTTCGCTCCAGACGGGTGACGAGCTCGACGGCAAGCACTATGTCGGCGGCAGCCTTTCTTTCCCGAAGTCAAAGGCGGCAACAGCAATCTATGACGATCAGCGTGTCCGCGTTATTGCTCTCAACGACGGCAGCGGCAGAGGAACCCTTATTTTCGCTGTTATTGACGGCTTCGGAATTTCAAGCACCGACGTGCGCGGAATCCGCAAACAGCTTGCAGACTTTGCAAAGGCAAACAACATCGTCGGCATCAACATCTCCGTTCTTCATCAGCACAGTTGTGTTGACACCTTCGGCATGAACGGCGACCTTGTCAAGATGATCTTTGCAAACCCGGCAATCAACAGGGTCAACAATGCGTTCGGCACGGACTACAAGCTTCTCAACGGACAGAACGAGAGCTTCATGAAGCATCTCTACGACGTTACGGTTGACTCCGTTAAGCAGGCTGTCAACTCTATGACAACCGGTAAGATGTATTATTCCGAGATTGAAGCCGGCGATCTTATTCGTGACAAGCGCGAGCCCATTGTTTTCGACACTAAGATCCACCGTTTCCGTTTCGTTCCCGATAACGGCACAAAGGAAACATGGCTTTGCAATATGGCTATCCACGCCGTCGGCAACGGTGCCGGCACAACTGAAATTACCGGTGACTATCCGTACTACATTGAGCAGCAGGTCAACGCCGCAGGCGCAAACTTCATTCAGATTCAGGGTGCAGAGCTTGCAATCTCCTCAAAGCATGACAACCTCGACATTCCTGAGGGAACTTCAAGACTTGATTCACTCAAGATTTACGGTACGGCACTCGGCAAGCTCATTGTTGAATCGAAAGAAGCCGAGACAGAGGTTGCTCCCCTTCTCAACTACAAAATGAGCGAGTATTTCGTTCCCGTAACGAATCAGATCCTTGCGTTCGCCGGCAAGCTCGGCGCACTCACAAACGAGGTCGTTGCGGTTGACGACACGAACTGCAACCTTGAGGTTGCGACGGAGATCGGTTACCTTGAAATCGGCACGAAGCTTGCAGTCGCTATCATTCCCGGCGAGCTTGAGCCCGCAATCGCTTACGGCGGATATCTTGACGCGGATCACTCATGGACAGGTACCGATTTCGACTATCCCAATTTCCAGGAAATCGTCGGAACAGACAAGGAGCTTCTTGTATTCGGTCTTATGAACGACCAAATCGGTTACATCCTTGAGGACAACGATTACAGCAGTATCCTTTCGGGCGTAAACGAGGAAATCGTTGCAACGGGTAACGTTGCAGGTTCCAAAACTATCGAAGCATTCCAGACTCTCGTTGACGGAATCGACAGATAAATAAAAACGCTGTCGCATTGAGGCATTCACCTTTAATGCGGCAGCTTTACTTTCAGGAGGGTAAAATGATAGCAAGAATCAAATCAATAATTTCTCTCTTCACCGCAATTATGCTTTTCGTGTTCAGTCTTTGCGGCTTTTACGGAACAGAGGGAACAAAAAACGAATACAGAACCTATAAAAACGTCATTCTGATGATCGGAGACGGTATGGGCTTCAATACCGTTGAAGCGACCAAGAATCTGCACAATATCGACTCTCTTCCGATGGAGAGCTTCCCTGTTCACAGCCAGTCGAAAACGCGAAGCGCGTCCAGCGAAATTACGGACAGCGCGGCAGGCGCAACAGCCCTTTCGTGCGGCGTGAGAACCTACAACAATGCTGTCGGAGTTTATATGTTCGCTCCCTTTGCCAAGAAATTCAATACGCCGAAGTCGCTGACAGAGCTTGCCAAGGAGAACGGCAAAGCGACGGGCATTGTCACAACCGACAAAACAAGCGGTGCAACACCGGCGTCATTTTCCGCCCACTCATTTATCAGGCAGTACGAGCCCGACATCTCAATCGACCAGATGAGATCCGGCCTTGATCTTATATGGGGCTCAAAAAGCACCTCCGTCACGAAGCTCGGCTGTTCGCTTAACGGCTTCAGCTATATAACCACAGCAACGCAAATGAACGAGCTGAAGCCCGGCACACGCTCGTTTGCTCAGTTCAATATGGATCACTTTGCAAACGTAAGCAATGAGGACGACAACCCTTACCTCGTCGATATGACAAAGAAAGCAATCAGCCTGCTTAACAGCAATGAAAACGGATTCTTTCTTATGGTTGAAGCGGCTCACATTGACAAGTTCTCGCACAAGAACATAATAGAGGGCTCAACGGCTCAGGTCATTGAGTTTAACAAAGCCATTCAGGCGGCTTATGATTTCGCAAAGCAGGACGGCGACACTCTTGTTTTGGTAACTGCCGACCACGAAACAGGCGGAATCACCTATAATGCAGAGACCAACGAATACTACTACACAACAGGAAGCCACACGGGCGTGAACGTTCCCGTTTACGTTTCGGCGGCCGACGCAGGATTCATTAACGGCGAAGCTTATGACAATTATCAAATAAGCATTCAGCTTGCAAGAGTAATGGGATACGATAAATCACAGTACCCCGCAGCCAAGAAATAATCTGCACAAAATACAAAAGCTATAATTCACATTTCAGCAGTTCTTTTGCCGGTTGTGAATTATAGCTTTTATTGTTATTCTGTTTTTAGCCGCCGCGGTTACTATTTATTCACCCTGTAACCATGTCCACGAAACCTTGACGCCGTCTCTTTCGGACTTGACGCCCTTCTTGTTCGCCGCGTTGACAAAGAGCTCTGCGAACTCCTCGTTGGGGAACTCAATCGTGCCTTTGGCTGTCAGATACTCGGCGTCATACACCTTCGGCTCTATCGAAAATCCGATTACCCACCAATGGAGCTGCGGTTCGCGCGAGAAAATCAATCTGTTGCCCTGGTAAAGATCAAGACTCATAACCATCATATCTTCGTCTGACGCACAGTTATATACCGTCGTCTTTATCTTCTGCTCCGGTCGGTTGTAGATACCGATCTCGGCTCCGTTGGATATCCAGTATATTCCTTTCCATATCTGGAAAAGCCAATCCTTACCGCCGTAGGTCAAATAAATGCGCCTTGTGTCATAATCATAGAACGTGAGATTTGCAAGTATATCATAGGTTATGCAGAATCCGAAATACCTCTGCCAGGTGTCCTTGATTGCATAAATTGCATAGCCGTCAGCATCCAGGTTGAAGCCAAAAACTCCGCGGTCGTTTTTACGCTTGAGCTCATGAGTTTTTGTGTCATAGACAAAGTCGGATTTAATCTTTTCGGACTTTGCGTTCTTGTAGTTTATGACAATATAAACGTTATAGATCGTCGGGTCCTTTTTGTTCTGATCCGCATCAAGCGTCATATAGTCAATCTGAAGAATATATATTCTCATAAAGTCAAAGAAAAGGCCTTGAATCGTTTTACCCTGTGAGTAAAATTCATTCGCCTTGTCCTTGAGCATGGGAGCAAGAACATCAATGTTGATATTGAGCAGCTCGCATACGCGATCCGAGCCGTCGGTAAAATCGGGCAGAGAATTTGCAATTTTTATTACATCAAGTGTGCCGCCCGTTCTGATTGTCCATTCGGTGAATATGTCATCCATAACGCCGTTGACTTCAATTTTTATCTTCTTTTCATTGATAATATTGAAGCCGAAAACCTTTTTGAACATCGCATTGATATTTTCAACAAAAGTAAAAAACTGTGCCGTCGTCAGGTGATCCTTACCCTCATTATAGCCCGGATCGGTTTCATCATAGATGATTTCACCGCTCGGAACGTCGGCATCGGTCTTGGCATAAGCAAAAGCCGTTCCGGTTCCGAAAAGAACGGACAGAGTAAGAAGAACCGCCAGCACACGGTTTGTAATTGTTTTCATTTCCATTTTTGCTCCTTTCAAAATAAGTAATAATATAAAATATCTTCCGATAAAATCAGCATTTATTTTGATTTTATCTGACAGCATAGATAAATATACAATAAATATTTCAATTTGTCAATTTATTATTCAATTTCAGCCGTCGTATACGGTACAATTTATTGAAATAGTCTAATACGGCTTGACACAAGGTCAAAAATGTATTAAAATAATACAGATATGATTATAGTTTGCCGAACTGTAATTATTATCCGAAACCGAGCATTGAATACGAACAGTCAATGGTCGGCGGTACATATTATTTGATCAATTTCTTAATTAAAAAACTAAGACAGGAGGTGCATTTATACTTTGTTGACAATCAAAATATCACTTTTTATTGTGATCATAGTCGCCTGTGTTGTTGTCGCTGCCGCCGCAGGAACCGCAATCGGCATTGTCTACCGTAAGAAGGTAGCCGAAGCTACAATCGGTTCGGCTCAGCAGGAAGCCACCAGAATCGTCAACGATGCCGTTTCAAAGGCGGAGTCGAAGAAGAAGGAAGCTATCCTTGAGGCAAAGGATGAAATCCATCGTCAGCGCACAGAGCTTGAAAGAGAGCTTCGTGAAAGAAGAAGCGAGGTTCAGCGTCAGGAGCGCAGACTCACTCAGAAGGAAGAGAGTCTCGACAGAAAGACCGAGAACATCGAAAAGAAGGACGAACAGCTCACCAATAAGCTCAAGGCCGCCGATAAGAAAGCGGAGGAGATCGAGCTTGTTAAGCGCAGTCAGATTGAGATGCTCGAAAAGATTTCAGGCTTCAACAAGGAACAGGCTAAGGATTATTTGCTCAAAACTCTTGAGTCCGATCTCGTACACGAGAAAGCAGTCAAGGTTATGGAATACGAGCAGAAGACAAAGGATGAAGCAGACGAGAAAGCTCGTGAAATTATTGCAACGGCGATTCAGCGCTGCGCCGCAGACCACAGTGCAGATGCCACGGTTTCGGTCGTTGCCTTGCCGAACGACGAGATGAAGGGTCGCATAATCGGACGAGAGGGACGCAATATCAGAACCCTCGAAACCATCACAGGCGTCGATCTCATAATCGACGACACACCGGAGGCCATTACGGTTTCCTGTTTCGATCCGGTTCGCCGCGAGATTGCAAGACTTACACTTGAAAAGCTCATCGCCGACGGACGAATCCATCCGACGAGAATCGAGGAGCTTTACGAAAAATCAAAGCGTGAGGTTGAACACACTATCAAGCAGACAGGTGAAAGAGCCGCTATTGACGCAGGCGTCAACGGCATACATCCTGAGCTCATCAAACAGCTTGGCAAGCTGAAATACCGTACCAGCTACGGTCAGAATGTTCTCAACCATTCACTTGAGGTTTCCTACCTGGCAGGTCTTATGGCAGCCGAGCTCGGCGCCGATGTCAAGACCGCTAAGCGTGCGGGACTTCTCCACGATATCGGAAAGGCACTTGACCACGAGATGGAGGGTTCGCACATCGAACTTGGTGTTGAATACGCCAAAAAGTACAAGGAAAACGAAAATGTCGTTCATGCCATTGAAGCCCACCACGGCGACGTTGAAGCAAGAACGATTGTTGCTTGCCTGGTTCAGGCCGCTGATGCAATTTCAGCCGCAAGACCGGGCGCAAGACGAGAGAATCTTCAGAACTATATCAAGAGACTTGAAAAACTTGAGGAGATCACTAACTCATTCCCGTGCGTTGAAAAATCGTACGCAATTCAGGCTGGCCGTGAGGTTCGTATTATGGTTAAGCCCGACGCTGTTTCAGACGATCAGATGGTGCTCGTCGCCAGAGATATCGTCAAGAAAATTGAGGATGAACTTGAGTATCCCGGACAGATCAAGGTCAACGTTATCCGCGAAAACCGCGTAGTGGACGTTGCTAAATAAATTTTGAAATAGAATAAAGCTGAAAGTAATCAGGCGTTTCGGAGAAATCCGAAACGCCTTTTTAATTCATTTATTCACAAATGTAAATCTCTTTTGCATAGCTGTCCGCACCGATGCGGAAGGTCTGTATCTCGTATGGCATACTCTCGAATCGGAATCCCGCCGAAAGCTTGTCGTACATAATGTATGCCGAGTGTTCCTTTCCGGCTCTCTCGGTCACACGGATAACCATATCGCCGCTTCCGTCCTCGGCTGTTTTGACTTCGCTTATCTCTACGCCGTCGCCGTGAGCTGTAATGTCGTTTTCGGCGGACACGCTGATGTCGATCTCTGAAACGAGCTTTTCTGCAGCCGTATCGTCGCCGCCGAAATGAGCAATCCACGCGGCCTTGACATCCTTTGCGATGTCTTTTCCGTTGAGCACCGCCGCCCTTTCCGCATCAACAAGCTGCTTTTCAATACCCTGCGGCTTTTCGCTGTCTTTCGGAAGCGCAACAGTTTCAAGATCAAGCGACGATTCAAAGAGACTGTCAGCCAGCTCCTCATAAGAGATAAACTCATTATCCTTGATGAAATCATCGTCCATATCCGTCACGTCTGCCGTCTCGGCACCGATAACGAGGGTTCTGAAATCGTCCGCGCCGTGCACCCACTTGTTTTCCGTCTCGCTGTCAAGAACAGCCGCGTCAAAAAGCGACGAATAAACTATCTGCGGAAAACGATTGTTATAAATCTTTTCACCGTGGAAAACGCGGTATTTCTTGCCGAATTTATCAAGAAAATATCTGACCGAATACAAGCAGCTTTTTATAAGCGCAGTCTCGGACATTTCGTTCATGTCCGTCCACGCTCCGGCAAACGGAAACCATCTGTCTGCCTTTATTTTTTCCTCAACACGTCCGAAGAGCTCAGGATCTATCGACTCAAGCTCGTTGAGCTGAAACGCATTGAGTCCGTTCACTTTCAGCCCCGCAAATGAATCGAGCTTTTCAAGAGCGTCTCTGACAGCCTCCACGCTGAAATCATTTATTACCGCAATGCTCATACCTGACCCTCCTCATCAATAAATCCGTAGTATCTGCCGATCCAATAGGCGTAAGTATAAATATAACAGCTTTCAATACAGGTGCCCCTGTTTTCGCCCATAAAAAGGTCATACGGGTTTCTGTCATATTTTGAAACGTGTCTTTCATCGGGCATCAGCAAAGCCGAAATCTCATACTCTCTCTTTTCGTCATAGTTTCTGCCAAGCTTTACGGCAACGTCGTGACGACGTGAGTTTACCGACGCAAGAAGACGGTTTGTCTCAAAATGAGTGAACCACTTTGCGTTCTTTTCAATGTCAATGTCGGCATCGGGCACACCGAGCTTATACATAAAATCGTATCCCGGTGTGTGCTCTCTGAGAATCAGCCCGCTCCACGACCTGAACGCGGCGCGGTATTTTTCGAGAAGCTCCTCGTTGTCTTCAAGCGTACAAAGCATCCAGTATGTCATCAGCGCAAGCATATTGTCGCCGTACATAAGATCCTCTTCCGGGTTGACCTTTTCTCTCATTGCACCCTGATAGAATCTGTCATAGTGCTTCGGTCCGAGGTCGGCATAGCCCTCTGAAATAAGCTTGTCGTAAGTCTCCTGCCAAAGTCCTTTTTCGCCGGTGATATACATTGTTATCTTGAGATAAACGAGCATTTCCGACGAGTTGAGCGGCGCGTCAACATAACCGATGGGGTCATTTTCAAAATAGTTCTTGCTCCACTTTGCCCACGTTGTCGGCTTTCCTGAGGATTCGCAGAACTCAAATCCGTGATTTATGATGTGCAGGGTCGTTCTCTTACAAGCATCCTTAATTAGCTCGTCAAGCTCAGGATCTCCCTCTGCAAGGAAGTCATGAGCAAATTTCATCTGGAGAAAATGACCTGTCACCTCGTCGCTGGAGGTATCGGCTTTATAATAAATATCATCATCGGTATAGCCAAGGTCACGGTAAAGCGCGGCAAGTCTTTCGGGAACAGGATAGTCACAGGGGACCTCCTCACCCACTCTGCCGTTTTCTTTTGCGTATGTTGTCTCAATACAATGAGCGGTTTTGCCCTCTCTTTTGTAGAAAATACCGTCATCGGGAACAGGCTCACCCGTAACATGGTATGAACGCGCGATAAAGCCCTCAGGTCTGCCGTGAATATACATCAGAAGCAAACAGGCTTCACACGCCTTGGTCGCGTTCTTTCTTGCGTCCTTAACGCGCGGATGGTCTTCGCCGAGCTTTTCTCTGAGCGTTGCGTAGCGGAACATTTCTCCGACGGCATAGCCTGAGGTGAAAAGGCCGTCATTGTCGCAGGCGGCATAAGGATAACGCGACTCATAATTTCTGTGCTCTCTGAGGTCGCGCTGACTTACCATTCCGCGGCGCATAACATAATTGTTGGTCTCTTCAAGGAGAATCTCCGCCTTTTCCTCCGCTGTGAGTGTGAGCATTTCAATGTGAGAAACCTTGTCCCCTGCCAAAGCCCACAAATCCTTACCGTCGGCAAGAATCGCATCAACAGCGTGGTGTGGAAGATATCTGTGCGCACTGAAATACATTATTTTGTCCTCAAGGCTCTCGCCGTTCGGGTCATACCGCGTAACTCCCGTCTTTCCGCCGTACCACATTACGGAATCGTCACCTGCGGCAAAGCAGGTGTAATCGCTCTTGGCTGACGGAAGCGGATACGGAAAACCGTCCAGGTTCGGAGCGGAGCTTTCAACCGTGAAAAGCTCTGCCGGCACTCTCGGATCGTTCTTATCCATAAACGTCGCCTTACGGGTCAGATGTTTTTTAAGCATGTAAGGTGTCATAGAAGTCTCCTTTATAAATAGTCTCTGTTAAATCTCTGTCTGAATGAAATCTCTCCGTCAGGCGTAAGGTCAACCATAGTAACGCCCTGCATCCAGTCCTTTTCGTCCCAGCCGAAATTGGAGCCCATCGTGTATGTGTTGTAGCCGTCATACTGAGCGTAGACGAGGTAAACTCCGTCATATTTCGCGCAGAAATCATTGATGTGATCGTGACCCACGATAACCGCCTGCGTGCTGCCCAGCTCCTTTATCGCGTCAAACATTCCGCTGTTAAATTCCGAGCAGCCGATGGATTCATACATTCCGCCGTAAAGGATCTCCGCCTCACCCGTCGGGACATAGTCTCCGTTCTCGTCAAGCTTCATAACCTTTTCGTATTCACAAAGGGCAATATGCATCGCCATTATCGACTTGAACTTGCCGTACTCGCTTTCAAGAGCACGGATATTCTTCTTGTACCAGTCAATCTGATCCTTCTTCAGGAAGTCATAGCATTTAAGTTCGGCGGGCGCGCCGTTCTCAATGTTGTGCTTCGGGCTTGTGTTTCTGCCCGTGTCAAGCATTACGATGCTCTGCTGAATCGACGTCTTTGACGAAAGAATGTTGATAAAGAAGTTGCCGTAGCCGAAAAGTGACGGATCACCAAACTTTGAAAGGCAATGCGGGAAACTGATAAGATTTTTCAGCATCAAATACTTGTGGTATTCCTTTTCCTCTCTCGCCTCATGATTTCCGAACACATAAGCCCAATAAATTCCGAATTTCTCCATAAATCTGCCGAACTGGATACAGTCAACCTGCTGATGATCCGTCAGCACAACGTCGCCCGTGAAGAGTATAAGGTCGGGCTTTTCGGCTTCAATGTGCCTTGCCAGCATTTCAAGAGATTTGTTTATAAGCTCCATATCGTCCCAAAGGTGCAGATCCGTCGTTACAAGAATCTTGAACGGCTTGTTGACGATATTTCCACTTGTATCGCACTTTGCAATAAAGGTCGAGTCCTCGGTTTCTTTAATTATTCTCACGTCCGTGCCGACGAATTTCGGTTCGACGGAAAAGATATTCTTGCAAAGCCTGCCTTTGGAAACAGCCCTTGCTCCCTGCTCGGCGGCAAGAAGAGCCTTGATTGAATTGTGTCTGATAAATGTCGTTATCGGTCTCATACTGAGCCTCTCCTTTATTTAATCGGGAGCTTGATTTCGCCCGATTTAATCTTCGCGATAAGGTCTGTAAAAATAAGCTTGAGACATCTTACAACCATTGCGGTTCCGTGAGTAAGTCTCTCAGCAAACGATTTCTTTGTCTCTGTGTTCAATGCGATTTCAGGGCGTTCATAGCCCGTTGCCGTAACCTTAAGCTCGCAAACCATCATATTGTGGTCGGAGACAGGCTCACCTGCAAGAGCATTGTAATCGTCATATCTGAAGTCTGTAACCTCAAACGAAATGCTTGAATTGCCGCGGTAGAGAAGTCTCTCAGCCGAATCCCAGCGTCCCCACGGACTGCCGCCGTAACGCTCCTCAAGAGCCTGACGCTCCTGCCATGTTACATCGTGCTCAAAATAGATTCCGTCGTGGCAGAACATTGTCCAGCCATCGTCAAAGCCCTCACGCGAAATGTATATCTCATAAATACCGACTCCGCTTTCCGAATGAGTGTAAACATTCATATCGCCCGTTATGATAACAGGTCTGTCGGCGGAATTTTTATCTATGTAAGCCGCAAGCTGCTCATTCTGGGCGTGCTTAGCCTTGACATCTGCCTCGGAACCGTTCGCATCATTGTGAACATCATAAACATCAACGAGTATGCCGTTGAAATCGACCGTGCACTTCAAAAAGCCCTTCGGAGTAAGTCCGTCGTTCGCCGCGTCGAGGATTCCGTTGAACACCTCCCATGCGACACGCTCAACATTGTAAATCGGGTACTTGGAAAAAATATTCATTCCGTCGCCGACCGGCACTCCGCCGCTTGTGTAGGTGGTGTAAGGATAGTTTGTCATCTGCTTTGCGAGGATTGCATGATACTGAAAATCCTCCTGAACACAGATAATGTCAACTCCGCTTTTATTAAGGAGCTGACCCATAACCTTTTGAGTGTGCGGAACAACCTTGCCGTCCTTGTCAAATTTTGACGGAATCGGAAGTCCTGCAACGTTTGCGGAAATGACCGAAAGACTGCTTTCCTGTGAGGCTTCATCCTCGGCAAAAGTGACTGTTCCGACAGTCAAAAGCATTATTAATGCAAGAATGATTGAAAGAGCTGCTTTAAATATTTTTTTCATTTTAAACACCTTACTTTATTGTTATTTCTCCGGATTTTATTTTAGCGATAAGATCGGTAAGTATTCTGCCGAGGCACCTTGAAACCATCTTCACCGTTCTTGTAAATCTTTCGATGAACGACGGCCTTGTCTCGGTATTAAGGTCGATTGACGGAGCCGTATAATCGGAAGAATCAACGGAAATCTCACAGATCATAACATTGTGATCCGTAACAACGCCGTGTCCGTCGCGGTTGTTGTAATCTTCATATCTGAAATCAACGGGAGTGAGCTCAACGCCATTACCGCTGCGGTAAACAACTCGCTCAACGGAATCCCAGCGTCCCCAATAGTCGCCGCCGAATTTCTCGTTATACTGCTGTCTGAGCTCCCATGAAATCGGAGCCTTGAAGTAAACGCCGTCGTTGCAGAACTCCGACCATGCATCCTTGAAGCCGTTTGCTTCAATCATAATCTCATAGAAGCCTGTGTTGCCGTCGCAGTTTGTGGCAATATTCATATCGCCCGTTATAACAACGGCTCTGTCTGCCGAATTTTCCGTAATATACTTTGAAAGCTGCTCAAGCTGAGCCTTTTTAGCCGCGCAGTCGGCCGGTGAACCATTAGCGTCAAGGTGTGTGTCATAAACGTCAATCAGCACGCCGTTGAAGTCTACCGTGCACTTCAAAAAGCCTTTCGGAGTAAGTCCGTCGTTCGCCGCGTCGAGGATTCCGTTGAATACCTCCCACTCAACACGCTCAACATTGTAGATCGGATACTTTGAAAAAATATTCAGTCCGTCGCCGACCGGCACTCCGCCGCTTGTGTAGGTGGTGTAAGGATAGTTAGTCATCTGCTTTGCAAGGATTGCATGGTACTGGAAATCCTCCTGAACGCAGATTATGTCAATGCCGCTTTCGTTGAGCATTGAGCCCATAATTTTCTGTGTTTTCGGAACAACCTTGCCGTCCTTGTCAAACTTTGACGGAATCGGAAGTCCTGCAACGTTTGAGGAAATTATCGAGAGCTTGTCTGCTACAGTCTCGTCCTCGGCAAAAGCGACCGTACCGACGCCGAGCATGAGCACAGCGACGAGCACAATCGAAATAAGTATTTTGATAGTCTTTTTCATATTAACATACCTCCTGAATAGCATATAAAAATATTATACTAATTTATAGCAAAACAGTCAATTAAAAAATATAATAATCTTCTGTTTTCGCGAAACAATGTTTGCATTTGACGACAAAAAATGATACAATGATGAAAAACTAACTGATCGGATCGGTGCGTATGTCAAACTATATTGAAAAAGCCAATGCGGTTGTGCCATCAAAGGCGCAGCTCGACTTTATGAATACTGAATTTATTGCGTTCATTCACTACGGAATGAATACATTTTGTAATACAGAATGGGGTACAGGCCGCGAACCGGAAAAGTATTTCAAGCCTGCCGATTTTTCGGCAAAGCAATGGGTCAGCACGGTCAAGGCGGCTAAGATGAGAGGAATTGTCCTCACCTGCAAGTATTCCGACGGATTCTGCCTTTGGCCGAGTAAATACACGGAGCACTCAGTCAAAAATTCGCCGTGGAAGGACGGAGAAGGCGACCTTGTCAAGGAGCTTGCCGACGAGTGCAGTGAGCAGGATATAAAATTCGGAATTTACCTTTCGCCCTACGATATGCACGAACCGACTTTCGGCACGGAAAAGTACAATGATTTTTTTGTTAATCAGCTCACAGAGCTCTGCACCGGCTACGGCGACATATTCTGCGTTTGGTTTGAGCGCGACAACAGCGGACAGCAGAACTACGACTGGCAAAGATACTACGACACGATCCGCAAATATCAGCCGAACGCGATGATCTGCAACTGCGGACCCGATATCCGCTGGTGCGGCAACCACGTCGGCGTCAGCCGTACAAGCGAATGGAGCGTTGTACCGAAATCGCTGATAAACAACGCACCGTCGCAGAAGCTGGTTGAACCCGATCTCGGAAGCAGAAGAAAAATCAAACGAGCAGATGAGCTTGTGTGGTATCCGTCAATAACCGACATTTCATTAAGACCGGGCTGGTTCTTCCACGAGACTGAAAACTTTGATGTCAAGGTGCTTTCAAAAGCGCTTGAGGTTTATTTCAAATCGGTCGGCAACAACGGCTCTCTGATTCTGAACATCTCCCCGTCCCACACGGGAAAAATCGACAAGGTTGACGTTGAGCACCTTGTAACCCTCGGAGTTCAGCTCGGAATTGAGTTCGGTGAAAACCTTGCCGAGGACGCCGTCTTTGAGGACGAGGGACACCGCGACGATCTCCACTCGTCCCGATTCATAAACTCCGGCAAATCATATTTCAGGAGCGCGGATAAAGCAAAAAAGAGCGTCATAACTCTCGATATGGGAGAAGTGAAAAGCATCAACAAGGTCGTTCTCGCCGAGAATATCGAGACGGGACAGCAGATTGAAAAATTCAAGCTCTATTATTTCTTCGACAAAAAGTGGAGAAAAATATACAGCGGCACAACGATAGGCAGAAAAAAGATATGCCTGCTACCGACAATGGACGCAAGACGGCTCAAGCTCGTTATTGAAAAAACGCGTGACTTTGCAACCATCAAAACCTTTGAGGTTTATTGATTTTCTGCCCATTGCCGTCATATTACAGTCCAACGCTTAACTTTCCTAAATGACAGTTTAATTAACGCAAAACCTTTTGTAAAAAATCTCGGTGTGATGTGGGCATCACACCCTACGACGAGGTGCAAAAAACCTTCCGTAGAGCACGATGCCCATATCGTGCCGTTATTCTTTTTAACATTTTCAACCATCTGTTCTAACTCATCGGTAAGAATCAATTAAAAATACCATAAATAAAATCTTATTATATTCATCGGTTTTCGTGAAGAAACACAAAAAAGCTATAATTCATAATCGGTAACTCGATTTGAATTATAGCTTTATTCTTTGTATTCGTTTATTTCAGCATTGAAATCGCGTCTGTTATTGTTTTCTCATAAGCCTCGCGGCCGTATTTATCGACATCGGCTTTGTTCCTCTCGCCGTGGGTCAGACAGCCTGCACCGCCGATACATCCGCCGATACACGCCATACCCTCGATGAAGTTTGCGTCCAGCCTATCCTTACTCTTCTTGAGCAGAGCCGTCTTGCACGCCTCAATTCCGTCGCAGGCGCAGGGCTTCAGCTCAAAGTCAGTGATTTCCTGCTCCTTGAGAGCCTGTGCAACAGCATCGGAGAGTCCGCCGCTACGCGCGAATATACGTCCGAAATAGGAAGCGTTGTCAAGGATTCCCTCCGTCAGGTTCATAATGTCAATATCCTTGCTGTCGAAAAGAGCCTGAAGCTCCTCAAATGTCATTGCGACATCAACATACGGCTGAACCGACTCGCGCTGAACCTCCGCCTTTTTCGCCGTACACGGTCCGATAAACACAACCTTGCAGTCCTTGTCGCGATCCTTGATATATTTTGAGACCGCCGCCATCGGAGAAAGATTGTGGGACACAAGCGGAAGAAGCTGCGGGAACGATTTTTCGATATAGCTGACAAATGCCGGACAGCATGAGCTTGTCAGGAAGCCCTTTTCGGCGAGCTCCTTTGATTCGGAATATGCAACCATATCCGCTCCGAGAGCCGCTTCAATAACGGTGTGGAAACCGAGCTCCTTGAGACCCGTTATCACCTGACCGAGCTTTGCATACTTGAACTGGCTCGATATCGACGGTGCAACAACGGCATAAACCTTGTACTTCTTGTTGCCCTTGCTCTTTTTGATAATGTCGATAACATCAAGAATATATGACTTGTCCGTAATCGCACCGAACGGGCACTGATAAACACAAGCGCCGCAGGCAATACACTTGTCATTGTTTATGGCAGCCGCCTTGTTCTCGTTCATCGTGATCGCCTTGATCTTGCAGGCGTTCTCACACGGACGCTTACGGCTGATTATCGCAGTATAGGGGCACACACGCGAGCACGCGCCGCACTCCTTACACTTTGTCTTGTCGATGTGTGCAACGTGGTTCTGGTCAAAGGTTATCGCGCCGAAGCGGCAGGCGTCCATACAGCGGTGAGCCAGGCATCCGCGGCACGCATTCGTAACCTCATAACCGCCCATCGGGCACTCGTCACAGGCGGTTTCGATAACCTCGATTACATTCGGGTTCGTCTTGTCTCCGCCCATAGCTATCTTAACGCGCTCGCCGAGAATTGCGCGCTCCTTGTAAACGCAGCAGCGCATCGTCGGCGTGTTGCCCGGAACTATTGTTTTCGGAATATCCAGCAGATTGTCCAAAAGAGTGTCGTTCCACGCAAGACGTGCTACTTCTCGGAGGACTTTGTATTTCAAATACTGAACCTTCGTGTCAAACTTATACATCCTTTTCCTCCTTTAGAAATAACTTACTTTAATCCTTTTGCCCATCTGCTTCAGGCAGTTGCAAAGCTCCTCGACCAAATTCATTTTAATATTGAAATTGATCGGCAAATCGGGGTTCTGATGAGCAGGATTGACCGCTCTTCCGACATAAAAGTTTATGTCAGTCGCCTCCTCAAACAGCAGACGGCAGATTTTCGACGCGCCGTCCTGCTTGATGCTCCATTGGTCATAAAGCTCATTTTTGTCAAGGGCGTCCTTGGCGTATTCGATAACCTTGTTTATCGTGATAACGCCCTCGGTTACGAGGTCAACTCCCTCGATTTCGGCAATCGGAGGCACATCGCTCTGCTCAAAATTGAGCGTAGCCCTGAGCGGCTTGCCGAGATATTTTGCAGCGATTGATGACGTCGTTCCGCCGCAGACAATGTGCTTGCCCTCCTTGGAGAAGAAGAGCGACATCATTCGGTCACAGTCATCCCTGTTGCGCGGCGGACCGAACAGCAGATTCATCGGCTCCCTTTTTCTGATACGCACAACGCAAGCCGTCGCATCGTCACCGGGGTGGTGGCCGTACTGCTTATCACATTCGTCAATGAGCATCGTCGAAAGCGTTTTCGCCGTATAACCGAGGTCGGAAACAGTTTCCATAAAGTCGATTATATCCTCGCGCTTCCAGCCAAAGTTGTATGCAAGCCCGATTCCGGCGTGCGGACAGCCGTCGCTCATTGCGATGAAAATATCGTTTTCCTGCAAGCTGATAACGGATTTGTATATCTGCTTGCCGTTTATATTCAATTCGTTTTTCGGGTAATCGTAATTTTTGCTGTCACGAAGCAGAATTACATGGGGGTTGTCGTACTGGATCAGCTCGGCGGTCTCGTTGTTGATAAGGTGAATTATCGTGAACGTTGAATACGCAACGCCCCTGACCGAACAAATCGGAAGTGTTGCGGCAATGGTCGAAACACATTCCTCAAGTGAAAGTCCCTCCGCCATCATCGTGGAGATAATCTTGGACGTGAGCGTGGAGAGAATACTCGCCTTTACACCGCTTCCGAGTCCGTCGGCAAGCACGATAACGGTCGAATTTTCGTTCTGCTCAACGATATCAATATGGTCGCCGCAAAGCTGTTCACCCTCGTGATTTATGCTTTTCCAGCCGATGTCAGCACACAGATTATTCATCGCTGATCGACTCCTTTAATTTAGTGAGAGCAATTTTTGTTTCCGCCGCCGTTTCACCGAGCAGGGATGCAATCTCCTGAACGATTCTCATCTGGTTGTCAACAACACGGTCGGCAATTTCGACAGTCTGGTGACTGATTTTTTCTTTTCTTTCGCGCTGGTTTTCTTCCTCGGTAACATCGCGGAGAATACATACCAGCAGATGATATTCCTTGTCGTAGAGTATTGATTCCTCAACATATTTTTCGTACTCGGCAAGGTAGGTTCTCTTGTTGTGAATACTCCTGCCGCTGCTGAGCACGCTGAGGAAATCTGTCGGGTCAAGTATCCTGACAACCTGGTCGCCGAGAACAACGGACGCATTGCGAACGTTTATGATCTTCAGCGCCGCCTGATTTATCTGCTGAACTTCAAGCTTCTCATTGAGCACGATAAGACCGTTCGGCGTGTTGCGGACGATTGTGTCGGAGAAGCTCTCCGCCTTGTCCTTGAGGTACGGCAGACACATTGAAATCTCCGCCTTGCCCTGGAGAATGGCAACCGCCTTTTCGCGGCAGGTATTGTATCCGCAGGAGCCGCAGTTTAACTCATCCGAAGGCTTCATCTTGCCCATCTGGCGGAGAGTGTCACGTATCTCGGACTCTGACGGCTGCTGCAATTTTCTTTCAATAAAAGTGAAGTTTTTACGAATCGCAAGCGGATCTGCGCTCTGAACATCAAAATCCTTTTCGCCTGCGAAACGCGATACGGCAACATAATCCTTGACCGGAGAACGGTGGAATTTTTCCATAACCGGTCCGCCGACACAGCTTCCGGCGCAGGCTGACATCTCGATAAAGCACTTGTGCAGGTTGCCGTTTTCAATGTCGTGGAGAGCGGCAATGCAGTTGTCTGTTCCGTCAATCGCCATATAGGTGTAGTCGGAGTCGCTCGTATCCATTGTCTTGAGAATACCGCCTGTCGTCGGGAAGAAACGCGCGCGGCTGTTCTCGTCATGATCCATTTCTTTTTTCAGCTCAATGTTCTGAGACTTGAGCCAGTTGGTGAGCTCATCAAAGGTGAGCACGGAATCAACAATACCCTCGTAGTACTGCGCTTCGTCCTTCTTGGCAACGCACGGACCGATAAACACGGTCTTTGCGTTCGGGATACGTTTCTTTATGTCCTTGCAATGTGCCTGCATGGGCGACATTACGTCGGCAAGATACGGAAGCTCCGAGGGAAAATATTTTTGTATAAGCAAATTGACGGAGTGACAGCAGGAAGAAATGATTATATCATGGGTCTTCTCGCCGAGCATCCGCTCATATTCCTTTTTAACAATGGTAGCGCCGACTGCCGTTTCCTCGACGTCATAGAATCCGAGCTTTTTGAGTGCTTCTCTCATTGCGCCGATGCCGACTCCCTCATAGTTAGCTATGAAAGACGGAGCCAAGCTGACGACAACGGGATCGCCGCTCTGCAAAAGAACCTTTACCTTTTCCGTTTCATCGACTATCTGCTTTGCGTCCTGTGGGCAGACGACAAAGCAATGACCGCACATAATGCACTCGTTGCCGATGATATATGCCTGGTTGCCGGAAAAGCGAATGGATTTGACCGGACAATGGCGAATACACTTGTAACAGTTTTTACAGTTGGATTTTTTCAGAGTCAGACACTCCATACCGTTAATTCCTTTCTTCGTTTATCTTGTTGAGTACCTTATCATTGAAAAAGGTGCTGAAATTCTCCGGAGTAACGCCGGTAAAAATATCGTCGTCAACCGTAACGGTTACACCAACGCGGTTGCACTTGCCGGTGCAAAAGCTGCCGGCAAGTGTAACGTCACTATCAAGCTTGTTTTCAGCAATAGCTTTCTGAAAAAGCTCTACTAATTTTTCAGACCCTTTCAAATGGCAGGACGAACCTACACATATCTGAACGATCATTTTTTCACACCTTTGCAAGTACGTTTTCTTCAAAAAATTCCTTTACGGTCTCAGGGGAAACGGAGAAGAACTTGTCGTCAACCGTCACACAAACACCCTGCTGGCATTTGCCCATGCAGAACGTTCCGCCGAGTTCAACCTTGTCGCCGAGGTCATTCTCATGAATGAGATACTGAAGCTGCTCAACAACCTGACGGGAGCCCTTGATGTGGCAGGATGAGCCGATACAAACCGTTATTTTCATCGTAATATCCTCCTATTATTCGTAATCAACAACGTTTATCCATGAATGCAGGAACTCACGTTCCGCCTCATTGCCTTTTACAGTCTGTGAAGCCGCAACGATCGGCATCCACTTCTGAACATACTGCTTTGCTGTGTTGCTTCTGTCGCAGAACAGGTCAAGGTACTTCTTTGCGCCTGCGATGTCACCGTTGAGCCAGAAGAGAAGATAGGTTCTGGCAACGTCGGCGGAGGCATTACCCTGAGTCGCATGGGACCAGTCGAGAATATACGGAGTACCGTCCTCAGCGATTATGATATTTGTCGGGTTGAAGTCACCGTGACATACCTTGTTGTGCTTGGGCATTGCCTCAAGACGGGTGTGAAGATCGTAACGGACGGTTGCCGAAAGGTCTGTCTGGCTGATCTTCTTGTTCATCTTGTCCTTGAGCTTTGTCAGACCGTCGCAGGTCTTGGCATGCATCTGGAGCTGGAGGTCAACGAAAAGGCTGAGGTATTCGTCCTTCTTCTCAGGGTTCTCCTCCATGAGACGTGCGAGCGTCTTGCCCTTGATATATTCGGAAACGATTGTCCACTTGCCGTCAATAACCGTGACCTCAAGGATTTTCGGAATGTTGAGACCTGTCTCTTCGATACGCGCCTGGTTGAGCGCCTCGTTGAGAACGTCTGCCTTTGAATAGTCCTCATTGAAAACCTTGAGACAGCGGTCGCCGTCGCGGTAAACGGTTTTGTCGGTTCTGACCGCAATAATTCTGTCCAAATTCATATATATTCCTCCTTACGCTTTGCTCTTGCCGTTCTCTGCTCTGCGATAAGCCTTTTTGAAATCATGCTTGTCGTCGGTCGCCTCAAAATCGGCTGCTGTGGGTTTATCTTCTTCCTCAAAGTGCTTATTTCCGTAATAAGCGTTGAGGTACATCTGCTTGATTTCGCTCATGAGCGGATAACGCGGGTTAGCGCCTGTGCACTGATCATCGAAAGCCTGCTCTGTCATTGCGTCGAGACGGTCAAGGAAGTCCTTTTCGTCGATGCCGTAATCACGGATCGTCTTCTTGATTCCGACTCTCTCCTTGAGAGCGTTGATAGCGTTGATGAGATTTTCAAGGCTTTCCTTGTCGTTCTTGCCGCCGAAACCGAGAGCTCTTGAAACCTCAGCATAACGTGCAAGAGTGTGCGGGTGGTCGTACTGGGAGAACGTACCCATCTTTGCCGGAGCCTCGGAAGCATTGAAACGAAGCACCTCTTCGATCATCAATGCGTTGGCAACGCCGTGCGGCAGGTGATGGAATGCGCCGAGCTTGTGAGCCATTGAGTGACATACGCCGAGGAATGCGTTTGCGAACGCCATACCTGCCATTGTTGCGGCATTTGCCATCTTCTCACGAGCCTCGATATCGTTCTGACCGTTGTCATAAGCGCGGGGCAGGTACTCAAAGATTGACTTGAGAGCCTGAATTGCAAGGCCGTCCGTGTAGTCCGTTGCCATCATTGAAGCATAGGCCTCAAGTGCGTGTGTAACGGCGTCGATACCGGAGGCTGCCGTAAGTCCTTTCGGTGCGCTCATGTGGAAGTCTGTATCAATAATTGCCATATTCGGGAGAAGCTGATAGTCAGCAAGCGGATACTTGACGCCGCTCTTTTCGTCGGTGATAACGGCGAACGGAGTAACCTCCGAACCTGTACCTGCCGATGTCGGGATAGCGATGAAGTATGCCTTTTCGCCCATCTTCGGGAATGTGTAAACACGCTTACGGATATCAATGAAACGCATTGCCATATCCATGAAGTCTGCTTCCGGATGCTCATAGAGAACCCACATGATTTTGCCGGCGTCCATTGCGGAACCGCCGCCGAGAGCGATAATGCAGTCGGGCTGGAAGGCTCTCATCTGCTCCGTACCCTCTTTTGCACAGGCAAGTGTCGGGTCGGGAGCAACGTTGAAGAACGTTGTATGAACAATGCCCATCTCGTCAAGTTTGTCTGTGATCGGCTTTGTGTAGCCGTTATGATAAAGGAAACTGTCCGTTACGATAAACGCTCTCTTCTTGCCCATGACGTTCTTGAGTTCGTCAAGTGCAACAGGGAGACAGCCCTTCTTGATATATACCTTTTCAGGTGCTCTGAACCACAACATATTCTGTCTCCTCTCAGCTACGGTCTTGATATTGATAAGATGCTTTACGCCAACATTTTCGCTTACGCTGTTGCCGCCCCACGAGCCGCAGCCCAA
>SAMEA104315428__coassemble_990_pt1 | contig 22580 bp, 21 predicted proteins | sample SAMEA104315428__metabat2_low_PE_040 | metagenome-assembled genome bin SAMEA104315428 (sample SAMEA104315428) | gut metagenome | biome: Monkey gut; feature: monkey-associated habitat; material: faeces | place: China | collected 2013
AGCGCCACCTTGCCAAGGTGGAGGTAGCGGGTTCGAGCCCCGTCATCCGCTCCATTAAAGGTCTTATACCTTTTCACATAGTGGGTTTCGGCTCACATTTATATTCGGCGCCATAGCCAAGTGGTAAGGCACGAGTCTGCAAAACTCCGATTCCCCAGTTCAAGTCTGGGTGGCGCCTCCATGAAAAGCACTTGCAGTTGTAAGTGCTTTTTTGCATATAAACGGCGGAGTTTATAATTATCACTGTATTTTGGTTTTTTGACTCTTAGATGTGCAGAAATAATAAATGATACATAGGAAGCTTGATTATTTATTATAAAGTAAGGTGTTACTTTTTTGTGCAATCATACAAAAAAAGAAAAAATGTCAATTTTTAATGCAAAAAAAGAACACCTGTGCTATAATTTATGTAATATGAGGCTTAATGGATTGCTATATCCTGAAAGAAGTCAAATGAAAACAATTAAAATTGAAATAAGAAGCGGAGGTCTGTGCAATGACTGAAAAAGCATTATGGAAAAAAGTCTTAGCTGTCATACTCGTGTTCATGATGGTTTTACCCATCGTGAGTCTGAATGCATTTATGCTTGACGATACGGCATACGATGCGGCAATGACAAACGCAAGAAGCTATATTGACGGCTTGACTGTAAACAGCTCGACGAATGTTCCTTCAACTGTTGTTTCAACCTACGGATCACAGTTCTCGTGGGATAATGAGAAGAGGGAATCGGCGAACAAGTCGTATCTTTTTGAATGGAGCTACTACAACGGAGTTGTATTTGAGGGCTTGCAGTATACTTATGAGGCAACAAAGGACAGCAAGTACCTTAATTATGTTTCTGATTATATGAGCGCGATGATATCGTCATCAGGCGGCTGGGCGAAGACGACTAACAATTCCTCAAAGGATGCCGCCGGTTACGTTGATTATCACGGAGCGGACTGCTATAAGACAGCAAGTCTGCTGATGGATCTTGCGCTGAAATCCGACGGTACCGTTGACACAACCAGTAAGTATTATAAAATGGCAACGACCATTTATTCAGACCTTACAACGGGCACGGGCTCAAATTATACAGAGTCATCCCTCGGCGGAAACTATTGGCACAGCGGTTGGACAGGCTCTGCGCCTACATATAAGGTATGGCTTGACGGAATATATATGATTCAGCCGTTTATGGCGGAGTATGCCTATTACACGGGTGATACCGCTCAGCTTGACTCGATTGTCGACAGATTTGAGTGGATTTATACCAATATGCGTGAAGCAGGCACAGGACTGTATTATCACGCGGCCAATTCAAGCACGAAATATGTAAACTACCATTGGACGAGAGCTATCGGCTGGTATGCAATGGCGATTGTTGACATTATGCAGTATATGAGCGGCGACAACCTTGCAACAATGCAGACTATCCTTAAGGATCTCGTCGACAATATGCTTCCTTATCAGGACAGCTCAACAGGTATGTGGGCTAACCTCTGCGATAAGAGCGTAACGAGCACAAACAGGCTTGAAACAAGCGGAACATCAATGCTGGCTTATACAATCGCAAAGGCAGTCAACAAGGGCTGGCTTGCCAAGTCGTATCTTGACTACGCAAAGAAAGCTTTTACCGGAATGACCGAAAACAAGCTTTCCAACGGCAGTCTTGCAGATATATACTTTAAAGCGAGCGCATCGGGCTCCAATAACTATGAAACCACGTCATACTACTATTCCAATGAGGGTAAGGGCGTCGGTCCGTACATAATGGCTTATGCGGAGCTTCTCAAGGCGAAAAATGCTGAGACAGTCGATCCTGAACCGACCGAGGGCCAGGTTTACACGGTCAATGTTGCTATACCGGCAGGTTCGGCGAGTGTTGCAAGCATAGACGATATAACACTTGACGTTGTTAAGGGCTCAACTATTGACCTCAGCGGTATGAGCTTTACCGTTCATTATTCGGACGGAACTCAGGGCACTTATGCTATTCCCTCGGACCTTCTTGACGGAACAGGCTACACCACGGACAAGATCGAAACCATTACATTCAATGTTGTCAATTCAAATACGGGTGACAAGGTCGGTAAGATCGTTGCCAACGTTAAAGAGGACACTTCAACAGACCCCTCCGACGATTACAATAACCTTGATTGGAAATATATCGAGGGAGTACAGCTCACTCCTGTGACAATATATGTAAGACACAGCGGTACATTGACGAGCGGCAAGAGCTACCTGCTCGGTTACACGAGCAATTACAGCGGTGCGGTTATCAATTCATCAGCCGGTGCAACTGCGGTCACATCGAAGAAGGCGGGAACAACGGAATTTTTCGATGCCGACGGAAATGCTTATTCCGCAAGTGCAGAGTATATTGTTGATACCGACGGCTCACTTGCAAACTATGTGTATACCAAAAACAACAACAACAAACTTTACAATTCTTCAACAGGAAGATATTTGCACGCTTCAACCAGCAGCTTGAGCACAAGCACTTCGGGAACTTCTTTTAGCTTTGGTACTAACAGAATTTATTACCGAAGCGGCAGAAGATATTATTACGCTTATTATAATACCAGCAGCCAAAGATTTGCGATGAGAACTTCATCAAGCGGTTCTACGATATACGGCTATGAGCCTGTAACGGTTTATGAGAAGACGGGAAGCTCAGACGGCGGATACTATGCACTTGCCAAGAAGCTCACCTACGAAGTTTCGCTCGGACTTGATTTTGATGTGAACGATATCATGAAAGAAACAGAGATCGTTTACAGCCCGACGGGAACAAGCTCGGATATTCAGAAGATTGACTGGTCGGACGAAAGAGTCAGTTACTCTTTCTCCAACACGGTTGATACGTCGGTTACCGGTTCGTATACGATGACGGTTAAGATTGACGATCAGGAAATCGGCAATGTCAGAATTTCCGTTGCCGAGAACAACTATCCCGAATATCCGAACAAAGGCTCGGTTTCAATTGACAAGACCGCATCGGGTAACCACTTTAAAGATACCGGTGTTGCCGATGTTGAGCTAAAGGTCAAGGGCGTTCCGACGACCTCACCGATCGACGTTGTTTTCGTTACCGACGTTTCCAACTCTATGGCTTGGAAAGCCGGCACAACGACCTTTGATACCGAAAACTCAAAGATGAAAGACCTTCAGGCTGCGGTTGCGGGCTTTGCAAATTCTTATTTGTCCGACACAACGGGAAGTCTGAACAACAACACAATTTCGCTTGCCACATTCGGCGGACTTGACAAGGATCATCTTTCGGGCACATTGGATACTTACACCGACGCAACGAGAACTCTTCTTGTAGGTTCGGACAGCAAGACCGATGTTATCAACAAGGTAAATGATATAACCTATACAGTTTCAACATCGGGCTCAACATCAACGGTTTACCTTACATTTGACGGCTCCACTCCGACAGGTGATGATGTTACCAGCGCCACTGTTACCGCAGATACAAACTACGGTAATACGAACTATGATTATGCGTTCATGGAGACGGCGGATGTAATTTCTACACTCAAGAGCAATTATTATTCAAAGACCGGAATAAGCTATGACGACAGCGGAAGAAAGATTTATGTTATCATGCTTACCGACGGTGCTCCGACAAACTACGAGGGATACTATTACAACTCAAGAATGAGCTCTTCACGTCCCGACGGTATGGCACAGTGGATAAATGCATCCGGTACCGCAGCTAACTATACAAACGGCTATAATTCGAGCCAGACAACATGGTATAACTACATTTCTTCCACAAAGCTTACATGGGCGACAAAGGTATACAACACGAAGAATGTTATCGGTATGTCTGCTATCGGATTCGACCTTGAAAACGGCGGATTCTCTAACTGGGTATTTACTGAGAGCGCAGGAACACCGCTTACAAACGTTCTTAAAAATATGGTTGACGGCGCAACACTTGATGTGCAGACTGCCGACGATGCCGAAACCTTGGCAACAACACTTCGCGAAAAGGCTGAAGCGCTCACAAAGAACAATACGAACGGTTATGTTATCGATAAAATGGGCGAGCAGTACAATCTCCAGATGGCATCAACCGTAAACTGTAATATTGTTGATTCCGGCAAGATCAACCTTTCCGATTTCGGTATCACACCGAAGATTCAGGTTATGTCGTATGACGTGTACACAAAGGATGAGCTTGGCAAGACGATCAACGGTGTTAAGGTCACCATTGACAAGGTCGGACAGCGTAAGGGTACCGATCCGACAGTATACGAGACCGTTACATTCAATGCCGACGGAACGGAGGCTTACTCCGACCAGCTTGACGGCAATATAATGACGGACGGTGTAATTTACGCCAAGTATTTCACCTACAATACAACTGCTGATGCTGTTCAGATAAAAGACGGTACAACTCTTGACAGCGAAACATTTAACTGGAAGATAGGCGATATCCCCGAAAACGAAATCGTGCTCAAGTACAATGTTTACCTGACGGATTCAATGGAGGGAGCAAGAGACGAGGGCGTTTATGACACCAACAAGTCAGCGTTCCTGTATTATGTCAACTTCCTCGGCAACAACTGTGAGCTTGAGTTCCCTATTCCGTCGCTTCCCTGGGAAAAGGCGCAGGTTTCTTATGAGCTCTATCTTGTAAACACCAAGGGCGAACCAATTGACCTCCAGGGCAACACGGTAAGCTTTGCCGATCGTGTGCTCATGAGCGAGCTTATAACGCTTGAGAAATATCTCAACACAAGAGATGTTATTGATATTGAGGATCTTGAGACTCTCCTTCCCGACGGATACGGACTTTATAACCCCGATTCGAGCTACACGATTACAATCGGAAGCGGTACGGGAATGAGCAGCGCAAAGATAGTTGACAACAAAGTCGGAACGACAAAGCTCTTTGACCCGACAGACGGAACCGTCAACACGGACGGAAGTATCACGCTGAGTAACTACACGGACACAAAGGTTGCTTTCGCAATAGTAAAGCTTGAGATAAATCCCGACGTTGTTGTTATTGACTACGGCAAGACGATTCATGTTTCGACAATCGAGAATGACTACGGCGCGTACCGTACCGTCGGAATCGGAAACATTGATTCGGTCGGAACAGCGCTCGGAAAAGAATATAAGACTTCGGGCGGTACATTTACCGTTGTCGGCAGAGACGTATTGTTCACCCCAACAAAGTATCTCAGCTCAATCCAGAAGGTTAAGTATTCGGTTTCTGCTAAGACGGAGAAATATCCCGTAACAGATCCTCTTTCATCCTACCTCGCAGTTATCCCTGCAACGACGGTATACTATGAGGACAATTTCGGAGGAGAAGAGAGCGACGGAGGACTTTACATCAAGTACACGGGCGACTGGTACACGGCGAGCGATGACGGCAGTGAGACAGCCGGAGTAACGGCGAACACGGACAAGAGCGATCGCCAGGACGACGGAGATATCGGACAGGGCAACACGCCTTACGGCTACGACAGCTCCTACGATAACGACGTCAAGTTCAGCAATGGCTCGGCGGCAAAGGTAACGGGAACGATCAGCAAGGTTGACGGCAAGCCCGTATATGACGCAACGGCAGAGTTTACGTTCACCGGCACAGGCTTTGACATCATCAGCCGAACAGACCTCGACTGCGGAATGATCTCGGTAATGATCACGGACGCAAACGGAACCGTAAAGACTGTACCCGTAATCAACAAGGGCGTCAACACACTCTATCAGATCCCCGTAATTTCGTACACGGGAATCCCGTACGGAACATATACGGTCAAGATAAATGTCTGCGCCCCGGTATCGGTACTGAAGATAAACGGCTCGGTATTCTACCTTGACGCGATAAGAATATATGACCCGATGGGAACGACCGCAACCGACAACTCCGAGTTCACGGAAGCCAACAGCGCATACGATACGGACAAGGAATCAAACGCATTTGTATCGTCGATCCGTGACTACATCATACAGGCAGGTCAGCTTGATACAAGCGAAACCTACGGAGCGGTATATGTTGATACTCTGAACAACGAGTACACAGAGGGCGGACTTCTTAATCAGGACGTCATCAAGAACTTTGAGCTTGTAGGACCGAACGAAGAGGTATACCTTTCACCGGGCTACGGAGTAGGCTTCATAATCGAAACGAGCAAGAAGCCGGCATCCGTACAGCTTGAGATGAAGGTGCCTGCACCGCTGAACGACGGCGCGTCACTCTCGGCACAGACCTACGGCAAGAATAACATAGTCAACTTTGCGGTCAACTCGGCGACGGAAATGTTCTATGATATCACAAAGGCGATAGAGTTTGAACAGACAACGGACGACGTAGGAAACACAAAGTACAGAGCGACGGTAATCCTCGCAAACGGACTGCCGACAGACAACCTCGGTGAGATAGTGTCGATAACGAATGTTAAGATGACCTATCCTGAGGGAGTGCAGGTATACAGCGAAGACGATATAACAACAGCCAGCGTAGACGACAGCACGGTAACATGCGCGCTGAAGGCTAACTGGGATACTTATGTAGACGTATTCGGCACGGTAAAGACCCAGCACGAGGCATCGGTACCGACGGATTACATAACGTCGGCAGAGAGCCTTAATGTGACGAAGAACGGCGGCAAGGTAAAGGCAGTAATTAAGACTTCGAGATATGTAGATGCACTTACGCTGAAGAACGCATACGGAGAGAACGTGGCAATCGAGAGCGTAACGAGCACGGTAGACGAAAGCAAGATACTGACGGAGGAATATAAGGAAGCAAAGACATGGACGATAGAGTTCACAGCTTACGGAGCCAACGGAACAAGCGAATACACGGTTGAGACGGGCAACGGAGTAAGTCAGAGCTTCGAAGTAGAGATAAAGAATCCCGAAGTGACAGCAATCAAGGTAGCGACGATGCCGAAGAAGACGGTATACGGCCAGGGCGAATATTTTGACGCAACGGGAATGACGCTGACGGTAACGTATTCGGACGGAACACAGAAGACGGTACGAGACGGATACTCAACAGACGGCGGCAAGCTGACAAAGACCGGAACGAACACGGTAACAGTCAGATACGGCGGCAAGATGACGACGGTGAACGTAACCGTACGCTCGGCGATATCACAGGCAATACACAATTTCTTCAGCAGACTTTTCGGCAGAAGATAACGAAAATACGGGGAACGGACACTCCGTTCCCCGTAAAATTGCTTTTTTAAAAATTAAACTTGACATTTTAAAATAATCTGATATACTGTATGTGATAAAGTTTGCAGTTATATTTAATGTTTTTCGGACAGCTTACGAGGTGATACTAATGAAAAAAGCATACGAAAAGCCAATGGCTCTTGTTCAGGATCTTACTTTGAACAATTTTGTTGCAGGTGCGTGCTCAAGTTCCGGTGCAACACCGATAAATTTTTCTGAGGATACCTGCACATATACAGATGAATCATCAATGTTTACATTCTTCTCATCACAGTGCGACAAGGGCGACGGCTTCAGCGGTAACATCGTTAATCCGAACCCGCAGTCTCCGTTTGCACAGATTTGTTACCACAGACCTCTTGATGAGTTCACATTCTTCAGTTCATAAGCTATGTATTGTTATGAGATAGGCGGTATCGGCTTCGGCTTTGATATCGACAAGAATTTAACAGAATATTCTCCGTATGATGTTTTTCGGATAAGCGAAGAGGAGTATTTGTCTCTTTCCGAAAGGCATCATTATACTTTTGTGCCCGAAATTAAGCCGCACGGAACGCTTGTGCGTTCCGGATCAAGCCGTGATATATTTGTTGACGGCGACGAGGTGTTTCACGTCAACAAAAGGTTTGACGAAAAAAATTACGAGTGTATTTTCAGATATGTTCGCGGTGTTCCAGGCGGTTCCTTCAGCTTCACTAACGGCGGTATCGACTGTCTGAAGGTGACTGCGGAGCTGTTCAGGTCGTGCAATTTTGTTTCCGCGCTGCTTGATTTTGACGCAATGATACTTCATTCGTCATTTGTGATATGCGACGGTCAAGCCATTCTCTTCACCGCACCGTCGGGCGGCGGAAAATCGACGCAGGCTCGGCTGTGGGAGCAGTATAAGGGCGCACAGATAATAAACGGGGACAGAACCGTTATTAAAAGATGCGCTGACGGCTGGTATGCCTATTCGCTGCCGTTATGCGGCTCGTCGGGAATATGCCTGAAAAGGAGTGCAAAGCTTGCTTTGACAGCGGTTGTGAAAAAATCCGCCGACGACAGGGTTCTTGAAATGCCGAACGCCGAAAAGCTGACAGAGATTTTTCCGCAGATAACAATTGAAAATTACAAGCCGCAGGAATTTGCACACGCCCTTGATTTGGAGGACGTGTTTATCCGCGAGTGCAATATTGTAAGACTTGACTGCACAGCGACCGATAAAGCCGTGACGGCGCTTGAAAAACATATAAAAGCCTTGTGATTTGAGTTCACAAGGCTTTTGCTTATTTATCGTATATCCTGTTTGTGACAAAGGTTGTGATGCCCATGTCGTAGTATTTTCGCATTGTTTCGGCATCGTCGACTGTCCAGCAGGCGAGGGGGATTCCTGCGTCCAGGAGCTTTTGAATTTTCTTTTCGCTGTTGATTTTCTGATGACCGTTGAAGCTGACGCCTATGGTCGGGTCATCGAGACATTTTTGCAGGTTATCTTTGTTAAGCTTTGATACGAGCGCGTAGAGCTTGATTTCAGGACTTTTTTCTCTGACCTTGGTGAGAACCTCTCGGTCAAAAGAAATGACCGAACAGGACTCTGTGAAGCCGTTTTTTTCGATTATTCCGAGAAGCTCGTCGAGCCCGTCGTCGGTGTAATCCTTGATTTCAATCATCGGCTTCAGCTTCTGCTCAAGGCACACTTTGAGCATTTCATCCAGTGTGGCAATTTTTATGCCCTCGTAAAGCTTGTGATTTGCTCCGTTGTCGATGTTGGCAGTGATGAGGTCATAGTATGTATACGAGGAGATTTTACCGCTTTTGTCGGTCATTCCCTTGATATCGGCATCGTGCGAAATTACCCATACGCCGTCGGCAGTCTGCCTGACGTCTATTTCAACGGTGTCATAGCCGTATTCCGCGGCTTTATTTATCGCAGGAACGGAGTTTTCGGGAGCCTGACAGGAAAAGCCCCTGTGAGCTATGAGTGAAATTTTGTCGCGGTCGGTTTTCTTGACAAATACCTCCGACAATGCGACAGGACTTTTTGCCGTGTAACGCTTGTGTGAAGCGACAGCGTCGGAAACAATGGGCGCGGCAACGATGGCGGCGATAATCAGAGCGGCAAGAACAATCGGCCACCTTTTCCTTTTTATAATACGCAGGGAACGTTTAAACGCTTCTTTATTCATAATAAACCCTCCGATAATTTAAATATGCAGTATGCATATATTTTATATCATCGGAGTTTTTCTGTCAATCGGTTATTTGCCGACGGCAGATATCTTTACCGTCGGCATAATATATGAAACGAATACCGTTCGATCGCGGCTCTTCTGCGGACAGGATGTCACCGCGGATCAATATCCGTTGTTTTTATTTTTAACATCCTGTTACATTATATGCCTGCGGAGTTTGTCGGGTTTCAAAAAAATTCGGGAGCTGCCACATTTAGCGCAAAAAGCGTTTTTACCTATTGCAGTATTTTTATACAGCTTAGGGTAAAAACGCTTTCTGAATCTAAATGTAATAACTCCCGTTTTGGTTATTCGCTTTTATTGTCGTCCGATTCCTTGCTTTCTTTATACTCGTTGTATTTTTCCGAAACGCTTTCCAGCATGGATTCGGTCTTTTCTTTCACCGTTTCGGTCGTTTCCTTGATGAAACGCTTTATCTTGTTGGAGCTTGTTTTCGGGAACTCGCTGTCTCTGATTTTTACCTTGGTGATCTGTTTGTATATCGGCAGCTCAACGCACGCTTTCTTGATGCTTTTAAGCACTTCGGCAGGAGTCTTTTTCTCCTCAAGGAAAACCTCGGCGGTCAGACTGCTCTCGTTTCCGTCCTTGTCCGTTTCGCCGCTGACGACAACCTCATTGACATAGTCGATATCCTGAATGTAGCTTTCGATTTCTTCGGGATAAACATTTTTGCCGTTGTTGAGGACAATGACGTTCTTCTTTCGTCCGGAGATAACAAGCTGATCCTTTTCGTTGATATAGCCGTAATCGCCTGTGTAGAACCAACCGTCCTTGAGCACCTCTGCGGTCAGTTCGGGCTGCTTGTAATAGCCGATCATAACGATATCGCCCTTGACGCAGATTTCACCGATTCCCTCATCGTTCGGCTGATCAATGCGCCACTCGATACACGGAAGCTTGATGCCGACGGTTCTGAAGTCGTTGTACATATCATGGTTGGCACAGACAAGGGGAGAGCACTCCGTAATTCCGTAGCCGTTTATGAGGTCAAGTCCGATATCGTCAAAGAATTTGGCAACTTCGGGTCTTATCGGTGCTCCGCCGCAGACAATTTTTTTTAGTTTTCCGCCGAAGCCCTCAAGAATAAAACCGAAAAATTCACGGCGCTTGTCGATGCCCTGGGCGCGGAGTTCGTTGCTCTTCTTGACCAGCTCGTTGAACTGCTCCTCCATGCCCTGCTTCCGGATATTCTTTATAATACGCTTGTACATTGACTCGGCAATCGCAGGAACGACGTAAACATAAGACGGCTTGTAAATAACAAGATTCTTGAGAATTGCCGGGAGACTTTCGTTGATGCAAAGCGTGGAGTGATGATGGAACGAAACGAGAATGTCACTTACCGCTTCGTAGGTGTGGTGGTAGGGGAGAAGCGAAAGCCCCGTATCATACACGGTGGAGACCATCAGACCGTAGTATACGCTGGAGACAAGGTTGTGCTCCGAAAGCATAACGCCCTTTGAAAATCCTGTTGTACCTGAGGTGTAGACCAAAAGCTTCAGCTCATTGGGGTTGCTTTGCTCTGCCCAAAATGCCGACGGATCAAGCTCGCTTCCCTTTTCAAGCGCCTTTGAAAATGAAAGAAATTTTCCGTCATCCTCCATGCGGTCGAAAACGATGAAGCTGTCTACCGACGGAAATTCGGAAATGGAGCTTCTGAAAAACTCCTCGTACTTTCCATCGCAGAACACGATGCTGCATTCGCTGTTGTTTATAACGTGGATGATATCGGTTTCGGGGAGATCCTTGTCAACGGGGACAAAAACTCCGTTGCCGCGTAAGGCTGTCATATACGCCGTGATCCAGTTGTATGAGTTTTTTCCGATACAGGCAATGTGGCGCTTGTCTGCAGTGTTCTCATGCAGAAATGCGCCGAGCTTACCGACCTCATCGACAAACTGCGCAAATGTGATTTCCTTTATCTCGTCGCCGTCCTTGAATTTGTAGGCGATTTTGCTGCCTGCGTCCTCAACCGCAAGCTCCATCATTTCTTTAATTGATGAAAACTGCTCTACTTCATAGAGCGGATAATGCATTTGTTTTTTCATAATATTTATCTCCGATAGAAAATTATTATATGTTGATTATCTCATTCGCCGCAAAAAAAGTCAATAGACTAAATGTTAAATATCTCCCAAAGAACAGGAAATATGTATCGGCATTTTTACTTTGATTTTTGCATAGTAATTACCTGAGGTGATAAAATGGAAGAGGTAACAGCCAAAACGACAGAAACGGCGGAAAAGCCGGAGAAAAAAGAAAGAAAAAGCAACCCGACAAACACCGTGATGATTGTCCAGACGATAGTCTGTGCGGCGGCAATTCTGCTTGTCGTTATGGCAGGAAAGCTCAGTCCGCAGACCTTTGATTTCATAAAGCAGGAATATAACAGGATGATGTCGGTCGATATCGGGGCGGACGAGATAGCCGATTCGGCGAAGAGTGCCGCCGAGAGTGTTATGGGTAAGGGTACGGACGACAGCTACACGCAGGACGAAAAAAGCGGTTCGGCAAACGTAAAAAAACAGAGCCTAAAGCGTATACCGAGTGCCGAGGATGGGAAGGCTGTTGCGGTTATGTCGCTTTTCAAGGACGACGGTGAGATAACCGTGCCTGTTCACGGCGAGATAACCTCAGAGTACGGCAACAGGACGAACCCTGTTTCGGGCGAATATCTGATGCATTCGGGTGTTGACATTGCCGCCGATCAGGGCGCAAAAGTCGGCGCGGCATACAACGGAGTCGTCAGCGAGGTCGGCAGCAACAGCGTCAGCGGAAACTACATCTGCCTTGTTCACACGGACGGTACGGAAACACTTTACTGTCATTGCTCAAAAATAATTGCGAAAAAGGGCGATGTCGTGCGTGCAGGCGAAACAATCGCTTTGGTCGGAAGCACGGGAAGAAGCACGGGGCCGCATCTGCATTTTGAAATTCTGCTTGACGGAAAGTGCGTTAATCCGCTTCTTTATCTTCCGGTAAGGAACGGGGCAGTATGAGACTGAAAATAGGGAAAACCTCCCTGATAATAGATTATTATTTCATCGCTGTTCTGACGCTGATGCTCGTGGTATTCAGAAACGAGAGCATATTACGGTGCTTCCTCTTTTGTGTTTTGCACGAGGTCGGACATCTGACGGCGATGTTTATTTTCGGCGAAAGGGTCAGATCCGTTCAGCTCGGATATTTCGGTATGAAAATCGACTGCGGCGACAGAATACTCCCGGCAGGGCGCGAGACTGTGATTGCGCTTGCAGGTCCGGCGGTGAATCTGATACTTGCGGCTGTGTTCCTCCTTTTTGGATTCAATGCGGACTTTTCGGTAAACATTGCGCTTGCCGTGTTCAATCTTTTGCCCGTGAAAATGCTCGACGGCGGACGAATACTTGCCCTTTTCCTTTCGCCGAGAGCAATGAGAGCGATGGGAATAGCGGCAGGAGTTTTAATGTCGCTTCTCGGTGCGGCGGTTGCAATATATACCAAAAGCAATTATATTATTTTAATTGTTTCTCTTTATATTCTTATCGGCGCGGTAAAATAATCAAAAACAAAAATTTCCATAGAATAAAACCCGACGGTACGAAGAAAATACTGTCAGGTGATTCTATGGATTTTTTAATGGCTTTTTTAATCGGAGGACTGATATGCGTTATCGGTCAGCTTTTGATTGACGCTACGAATATTACCCCTGCGCGAATACTGGTCACATTTGTTGTGCTCGGCGTTGCGCTGGAGGCACTCGGACTCTATCAGCCGATTGTCGATCTCGCAGGCTGCGGTGCGACCGTTCCGCTGACGGGCTTCGGATACACACTTGCCAAGGGAACGGAGAAAATGATAGGGGATCAGGGCTGGCTCGGCATACTGACGGGACCGTTCAGCGCAGGTGCGGCGGGAATCGCTACGGCATTGATTTCCGGACTTGTCGTTGCCGCCGTGACAAAACCGCGAAGCAAATAAAAAGGGAGCAAGCTTTCGCTTACTCCCGATTTACCGATAAATAAATTTATTTTGCTTCGACCTGAACAGGCTCCTCAGCCTCGCAGCATGAGCATGAAACGTAATCGCTCTCGTCATCATCGGCAACTTCGTTCTTGCAGGGGAGAACCTTTGTTACAAGATAGTAAACGCCTGCAACAGCGCCGGCGATAGCAACGAGGATTCCGACAACTTTAAAAATCTTCTTTATAACATCGCACATAGTAAAAACCTCCAAAAAATTAGTTTACCTAATTATAGTATAGCAGAAAATTAAAGTCAAGCTTTTTTGCGATAAATTCATTATTTGTACACAAAAAACAGCCTTTGTAAAAAACAAAAGGACGGAAACAAGTCCGTCCGTTATGCTGCTTATTGACTTAGTCTGCGAGAAGCTTAGCAAGAGCTGACTTCTTTCTGGCAGCGTTGTTTTTGTGAATAAGGTTCTTGGCGCAAGCCTGATCTACCTTCTTGATAGCTGCTCTTACGACTGCTTCCTTATCTGCTGCGTTTGTCTCAGCAGCAACGTGAGCCTTCTTGATAGCGGTCTTCATTGCAGAATTTCTTGACTTGTTGCGTGCAGCCTTGGTCTGATTAACAAGCACTCTTTTCTTAGCTGATTTGATGTTTGCCATTGTTGCACCTCCTTTAAATGCATTACACAGTTAGTTATGATATCATTAAAACGCTTAAAATGCAAGTGTTTTTTTAATATTTTATGAAAAAAAGCGGATTATTTTTTGTTACATAGCTTTATTCGGCGATTGGAGAGATTGCTTGTGGATTTCAGAACAGATCTTGCCCTTGAAAAACGTGAAATGCTGGGTAAAAAAGAGCCTGAGGGCGTCCGCAGCAGCACGTTCAAAAAAGGCGACGTATCCTTTACAAAAATCAAAATACTGAATGAGGAGGGCAGCAAGGCTCTCGGAAAGCCCGTCGGAACTTACATTACCGCGGAAATACCTCAGCTTATGAAAAACCCGGTTACGGACGAGGATATGATTGAAGCGATTGCCGAACAGCTCCGCTCGCTTTTGCCCGAAAGGGGCACGGTGCTGGTTGTCGGTCTCGGCAACACCGATATTACACCCGATGCAGTCGGACCGAAGAGCGTTTCAACTGTCCTTGCCACCCGGCACATAAGCCGTGAGCTGTCCGAAGAAATCGGTTTGGGAGAGCTCAGGAGCGTCGCAGGCTTTGTCCCCGGAGTTTTGGGCAGGACGGGGCTTGAAGCCGCCGAATCCGTCAGGGGATTGGTGAGCGCGGTAGAGCCGAGCGCAATAATAGCAATAGACGCGCTTGCCGCAAGAAAGCTGTCGCGCCTCGGAACCACGGTTCAGATATCCGACATAGGCATAATTCCGGGTTCGGGAGTCGGAAATGCAAGGAAAGAGATTACCGAGGATTCGGTCGGCGTCCCCGTCATTTCGGTGGGAATCCCGACGGTGGTTGACGTGTGTACCCTTGTCAATGACCTTACCGATTCAAAGGGGAAAATCGCCGAAAACCGCGGACAGGATATGATAATCACGCCGAGAGAAATCGACATTGTTATAGAAAGAGCCTCCGAGCTTATAGGAATGTCAATCAACAAAGCGCTTCAGCCCGATATTTCCGTTGAGGAAATGCTTATGCTGGTCGGGAACTGATTATCTGACCTGGGAAATATAATCCAAACCTATTGCATAGTCAGCCGTTAATTGCACGTCGGCATCGGTGAGCTCATTATCTCCGTCGGTGTCGGCGGCATATTTTATGAAGTCCGAATATTCGCCCATATTGTTTTGTATGCACGAAATAATAACCGCGTCGCGGCCGTCAATTTTGCAGTCACCGTTCACGTCGCCGAAGAGTATTATGGTGTAGGTTCTGTAAAGCTCACCGGTCGTTGTGTAAATATTCAAAACGGAGCCTGTACCGTTGCCGTATTTTGTTGGGATAAACTCCTCCGTTCCCGTACCCGCCGTGACGGTTACATAAGAAGCGATATCAATGAAATCCTCGTCCAAGCCGTAGAGATAGCCTTTCTTGAGGTTGTGCATAACCTGAGTTGAAAGGTTAAAGTTGATTTCGGGCTTGACCTTGCCGTAGTCGAGCAGCTCAACCGCGTCAAGTATTTTATAGGTGTATGTTGAGGTTGTAGCTTCGGGGTTAGATTTCACACGCTTTGTCGGAGATTTTTTGATGGCATCGTAAACCTTTTCGGGCGAGGTGCCGGGATAGACCGAGAGGAAAAGTGCGGCGCACGACGCAACAAGAGGTGCCGCTTGCGAGGTGCCGCTGAGACGTGAAACCTTGCCCTCAAGCAGGCTGCTGCCAATTATGCCGACTCCCGGAGCGGTGATATCGTAATACTGACCGTCGTTTTCGTCAAAGTTTGAAAAGTCGGCAAGAATCGTCGTGTCCGTCATATCCGACGCCATTACGCCGATTACGTTCTCGTCGGCGGCAGGGTAGAACGGCTGAGTTGCCGTGCCTGTCTGAGCGTTTCCTGCGGATGAAATCAGGACTATGCCGCTGTTGTAGGCTCTTGCAACCGCATTTTTGATTGCCGACGAATGTGCCGCGCTTCCGAGCGACATATTTATGATGTTCGCACCGTTGTTTCTTGCAAAATCTATTGCAGATGTGACGGAAGCGCTTGTGAATTTGGTGCGCGTGTCGCCTGAGGTGTAGTCGATAGCCGCTTTCAGAAGCATGAGCGTCGAGCCGTATGCCGCGCCGATAAAGTTGCTCTTGTTCGCAGCTATGCCGATTATTCCGGCAACATTGGTTCCGTGAACAGTGTCGCTCAGTTCGGAAGACACACCGTTTTCAACTTTGTAAACAGGTGAAATATCACTCGTGTTGTTGGCTGTGTTCCAGCCGTGATTGCCGTTGCCGTCGTCCCAAAGGTGTTCCGGAAATGACGATGTTTCGGTGTAAAATCCGTTGTCAATGACTGCGATAACCACATTTTCACCGCAGGTCTGATATTTTTCCCATGCGGCAGGTATATTCAACGCGGTTTCGAGATACCATTTTTCGTAATTTGTGTAATTCACACTCGGATTGGTGATTACCGACGGTGTGGTGTAGCCGTCCGTTTCAAGAATGTAGTTCGGCTCGGCGTAGCTGATTCCGTCAAGCTTTTCGAGCCTGCGGCAGGTTTCAAGAACGTCACCGTCTGTTTTTGCCGTGTAGGTGACAGGCTCGGTGGATACGGAGCTTGTATAGTAATTGTTGTCGTAGGTCTCAAGCTCCTTTATATCGGTCACACCGAGACTTTTAAGCTTTGAAAATATACCGGCGGAACGGCCGAAAAGATATGTGCTGTCGGGTGTGTATTCAAATATTATTTCACCATCAACGTATTCCGCAGTCGGCTGCTCGGCAGAAACGCAGACGGGCAGACAGACCGCAAGCAGAACCGCGGACAAAACGACGCAAAAAATTTTTTTAATTTTCATAATATCACTTCCATCGGTAAAAATAGTAAGGGGTGATCATATTGAAAAGAATATTATCTTTAGTAATTATAGCCGCAACGGTGCTTTTGCTTTGCTCCTGCGGTAAAATGTCGGGGGACGAAATGACCACGGTTGAAAGTACGACTGCGGAAAACGCCGCAGCACAGCCGCAGGATAAATCCTCCGCCACCTTCACGGGATATCCGCCGCTGGGCGAGGTGGAGCTGAAATGCTCCGACCCGGAAAATTCCAGGGGACTTTCAACACAGAAAATCGCTCATTCCTACGGAGTGGCAAAGGACGGAAAGCCGCATCAGATTTCGGTGGACTCGGAAAAATTCTTTGAGTCCAAGAACTACAAGGCGGTAACCTACGACACAAAGACGCAGGGCAAGGTGCTTTATCTGACCTTTGACTGCGGATATGACAACGGCTACACGGAAAAGATACTCGACACGCTGAAGGAGAAAAATGTCAAAGCGGCATTTTTCTGCACGGTTGACGAGATGAAGTCCGCGCCGGAGGTAATTGCCCGTATGATAAAGGAGGGGCATATCGTCGGCAACCATTCAACAACTCATCCGTCGTTTGACGAGATAAGCCGAAGTGAAATGGCAAAGGAAATTCAGGACTGCGATAATTACCTGAGAAAGAATTTCGGCTACACTTCGCCGTATTTCCGCTTCCCGAAAGGTGAATATTCGGAGTGTGCACTGGAGCTTGTAGGCTCGCTCGGCTACACAAGCGTTTTTTGGTCTCTGTCATACGCCGACTGGGATACTAAGGCTCAAAAGGGTGCGGACTATGCCTTTGAAAAGGTGACGGCACGCCTGCATCCGGGAGCGATAATTCTGCTCCATGCCGTTTCCTCGGACAACGCCGGAGCAATGGGCAGGATAATTGATTATGCGCGCGAGCAGGGCTATGAATTTAAAAGCCTTGATGAGCTGAAAATATGACATTTATACAAATAAAGTATAGCATATTTCTTTTTTCTGTACAATGATTTTTTGAAAAATCTCATATCTTGCTTTTTAAGCTGTGAAATGCTATAATTGTTCCATCAAAATTAACGGAGGAAAAAATTATGGCTTCACAGCTTTCTATGCCCGTTAAGGGCGACATGATTGCAGTTATGACAACAAACAGGGGAACGATTAAATTTAAGCTTTTCCCCGAACAATGCCCGAAAACGGTTGAAAACTTTACAACACACGCCAAGAACGGTTACTATGAGGGAATTATTTTTCACCGTGTTATCAACAATTTTATGATTCAGGGCGGTGACCCGACAGGTACGGGACGCGGCGGAGAAAGTATATGGGGCGGCTCGTTTGAGGACGAATTTGACCTCGGACTGCACAACGTAAGAGGTGCTCTCTCAATGGCAAACGCAGGCCCCGGCACCAACGGAAGCCAGTTCTTTATCGTTCAGGCAGGAACCGTTGACGGCAACCTTATGGGTCAGATGGAAATGATCGGCGAAAAGATGTTCCCGGCGGACTGCATTGCGGACTACAAAAAGGTCGGCGGAACTCCGTGGCTCGATTTTAAGCACACCGTTTTCGGTCAGGTATATGACGGAATGGATGTTGTGGACGATATCGCGGCGACAAGAGTTGACCTTATGGACAAGCCGTTTGACGACGTTGTTATCGAAAAAATCGAGATCGGCGAGTACGAGGGCTGAAAATAGATTTTAGCAGGAGGGAGAAGAATGAAACATATCAAGTGGTTTATAGCTTCGCTTCTTGTTGCCGCGCTGCTTATATTTACCGCCGTGTTTGTCATCAATGCGTACAACACGGGCAAGATCGGCAGCAAGGACGAAAAGGTTGCTTCCGATTTTGTCGAGGACATACAGGGCGTGTGGAAAAACACGTCTTCGGGAACCGTCGCTTCAAAGGTGACTGCGGCAAGCTTCGACGAGAACGGAAAGCTCACCGTGGTTTTTCTCGGACAGACGCTTGACGGAACATACTCCGATTCCTACGATCTTGACACAAAGAAACATACTCTGACCGTTAAGGGCAACATATATGGCGGAATTTCCGTTGAACGTGACTTTGACGCGGTGCTCAGCGAGGATAAGGATTCGCTGACGCTCAAGGATAGCGGAAGCTCGCTTGAATTTATATTGGTCAGAACCGACGATGAGGAGCTGACGACAAAGAAAACAACTGCTCCGAAAACAACCGAACGCAAGCAGGAGAATACGACCGTAACTGACGAAGATGTCGCACAATACAGTCAGGCGATTCTCGGCAAATGGACGTCAAGGCTCAGTTCACTTTCCGGATACGAGTTCGTTGACGGTGCGGCGGTGAAAATATCGCTTGCCGGAATCACGACCGACGGCGCTTATTCGATGTCGATTAACGAAAACGGAAAGTGTGAAGTGAAGATAAACTATGTCAACGTCGCGGGCGTTTCCGTCAGCAATACCTATATCGCCGAGATAACTGACAGCTCGCTGACCCTCATACAGAAAAATGCGGAATCCGTTTCAATAACCTACGACAGGGTTGTTTAAAGTTGGGTGCAGTACTCTGCAATGCGGCGTAAAAAACAATTCCGTAAGCTAATGTCATCAGTTTGAAGGGATTTTTTACAAAAAATTTAAAAATATCTTCATTTTTCTACTTGTTATATTGCCGCGTTTGGTATATAATAAAATGAAACTAGGCGGAGGTGTTTGTAATGACGGATAAAACGATTCAGTTTTCGATAAAGGAAGACCACGAGAGAGAAATGAAATCGACTCTGAAAGCTGTCTACAATGCGCTGAATGAAAAGGGCTACAACCCCACAAGTCAGATAGTCGGCTATCTTCTTTCCGAGGACCCGACCTATATCACGACTCACAATAACGCAAGAAGTCTTATCCGCAGGATAGACCGCGACGAGCTTCTCCAGTCTTTGGTGAAGAACTATCTAAAAGATTAAGAAAGGCAGATATATATGGCTGTTAAGAAAAAAGGCGACCAGTTTCTCCAGTACAGGGGCAAGCCGCTTGTGCGCTGCGGAAACACGATTTACTACGGCAATATGAACGACCCGTTTGTTATAATGCTGCAGATAATGAATCAAAAAGCTCAGGGCGACATTGAGGTTCCCGACAGAGTGCTTATCCAGTTGCTCAACACGGATCCCGATTGCCGACCGAAGGAGCGCATAGTAAAGAAGAGCGAAAAGCACGGTCTTTACAACGCGATGGATATCGGAACGATATGGCTTGAGAGAGCACTCGGTAAAAGTAAAAACTGACGGCGAGGACTTGCTTGTCGAATAAAACAATAATTAAAGCTGTAATTCATATATGGACGCAAAAACTTCATTGTGAATTGCAGCTTTTTTTATAAGTTGCAGAACTGTTAAACAATTAAAAAACTTTGTCAGATTGTAAACAATTATTGATTTTCAAGCGGTAGATTTGTTATAATATATGTGATATAATATTTTCTGTTGAGCCGCAAATCGGACGAGGAGGCGGTATGATGAAAAAAATTGACCCGACAGTAAAAAAAGAAACGCTTTATATAGCGCTGTTTACCCTTGCCGCAAGCGTGTTGATGGAGATTGTTTTTCTCATCGTGGGCTACTGGTCTTACCGTGTGATTCTCGGTAATCTGCTCGGCTTCACGGCAGGTGTTCTCAATTTCTTCCTGATGGGCTACACCGTTCAGGAGGCTGTCCTGCTCGACGAAAAGGGCGCGGCGAAAAAAGTGAAGCTTTCTCAGTCGCTTCGGCTGCTTATGGTCGGCGCCTTTGCTATTGCCGGCTGTGTCTTTAAGTGTTTCAATCCGGTCGCGGCGCTTGTTCCGCTCTTCTTTCCGAGAATAGCGGTCACGCTCAGACCTGTTTTCAAAAAAATCTGATTTTATGTTAGGAGGTGCTGCCGAATGAAGAAAAAAAGCATCGGTTTCAGAATGGTCGATGCCCTGCTGATACTGATGATGATTCTGCCGATTGTCTGCGCGATGGCAATTCAGGTAATGACAAAGCCGTCGTCCGACGGAGTGTCGATCGCTGGAGCGAGGATTTTCTTTACTATCCCGATGCCGATACAGGATCTGCCGATAACGGAGAGTCAGGTCAACACCTGGCTGATAATGATTTCGCTTTTCTTTTTGTGCCTTTTTTTGACGCATGGACTGACGGAAAAGTGCGAAAGCAAAAGGCAGGCGCTTGCCGAGTGGATAGTCGAAAAGACCGACGAGCTTGTACACGAAAATATGGGCGAGTATTTCAAAGCTTTTTCACCGTTTGTGTGCGGTATTCTTGCTCTTTCGGTGTTCTCAAGTCTTTCCTCGATGCTCGGAATTTTCCCGCCTACGTCGGATATAAACGTCGTTGCAGGCTGGGCGCTCATTGTGTTTATACTTATAACATACTACAAGCTCAAGGGCGGATTCCTTAACTATCTGAAGAGCTTTACGGAGCCCGTCGCCGTGCTTACTCCATTTAATATAATCAGCGAGTTTGCAACGCCGGTTTCAATGTCGTTCCGTCACTACGGCAACGTTCTTTCGGGTTCGGTAATTTCCGCTCTCGTTGCAACGGGACTTCAGGGACTTTCCCACCTTCTGCTAAGCTGGATACCCGGAAAGCTCGGTGAGTTTCCGCTGTTCCAGATCGGACTGCCGGCATTTTTGTCGCTGTATTTCGACATATTCAGCGGATGTATGCAGGCGTTCATATTCGCAATGCTGACAATGCTTTACGTTGCAGGCGCATTTCCCGTTGAGGAGTGGCAAAAACGTATGGAGAAAAGGAAAAATCGTAAAAAGAAAACAGCCGAAAAGGCTGTTTGATAAAAAACGGAGGTTATTATTATGACAGCAATCGCAATCGGAATTATTCTCGGATGCTGCGCTCTGGGCGCAGGTATGGCAATGATCGCAGGTATCGGCCCCGGTATCGGTGAAGGTAACGCAGTTGCCAAGGCTTGTGAAGCTATCGGCCGTCAGCCCGAATGCAAGAGTAACGTTACAACGACCATGATCATGGGTTGTGCCATTGCCGAGACAACGGGTCTTTACGCCCTTGTTATCGCAATTCTTCTCATTTTCGTTGCTCCGAGCAGACTTGTTGATATTCTCATGAACTTAATCTGATTTTGTCGGGAGTGAATTTGTAATGCAAAATCTTGATGTCATATCGGTCAATATATGGCAGATACTGATCTCGCTTTGCAATCTTCTGATAATTTTCCTTTTGTTCAAGAAGTTTCTTTATGCCCGTGTGCGTAAGTTCGTTGACAAGCGCAAGGCTAACGTTGATGCGCAGTATGAAAGGGCGCAGGAGGCCGAAAACGCCGCCCTCGCCGATAAGAAAACATACGAGGACAAGCTTCAAACGGTCAAGGCCGAAACTGACGAGATGATCAAGGACGCCACCGTCAGGGCGGACAGAAGAAGCGAAAAAATCATCACGGACGCTAAGGAAAAGGCCGACGGTATGATCCGTCAGGCTCAGAGTGAGATTGAGTTGGAAAAGAAAAAAGCTTCGGACGATATCAAGCATCTGATCGCCGATGTCTCAACTCTCGTTGCCGAGAAAATGCTCGAGCGTGAGATTGATTCTGACGATCAGCGGAAATTTATCGACTCTTTTATAGAGGGAATAGGTGACGGCAATGGCTCAGATAAGTAACGAATATGCCGAAGCACTCTTTGCGCTGGCATTGGAGGCGGGACAAGTCAGGGAATATTCCGAGGC
>SAMEA104315428__coassemble_991_pt1 | contig 22556 bp, 24 predicted proteins | sample SAMEA104315428__metabat2_low_PE_040 | metagenome-assembled genome bin SAMEA104315428 (sample SAMEA104315428) | gut metagenome | biome: Monkey gut; feature: monkey-associated habitat; material: faeces | place: China | collected 2013
TTTCGTCAGGTTGTACAAAAATTTTGCAGGCTTGCTGACGCAAGTCAAGGATTTTTTGTGCGGCATGGCGGAAACAGATTCAAGCAAGGCTTGTGCCTCAATTTGTGCGGTATTGCCTTAAAGACTGCAAAATCAATCGGGTTTTATTACGATTTTTTCGCCGACCTCAGTCGGTATGCTGATGTCTTTTGATTCAAAACATCTCACTCCGCCGTCACTTACAACAGCGCAGCGCTCAAACGGATTGATAAAATTCAGTAGTTCTCCGCATTCCGATACAACGGTTATATATCCGATTTTTCCGTTTTTCATCTCCGCGCTTACAAGGAATCCGCCGTATGCGCGCAAATTATCAAAACGGCAGTCAAGCGACTTCGGCCACACGGGGAAAAAGCGAAGAACATTCTGATGACTTTGCAGCGCCATTTCGCCGAGGGTGTTCGGCACAATGGAACAATTTTCAAGACATCCGCCGCCGTGATAATAAAGCATATTCGGCAAGCCCTTGAGCTTGTTGTGCTCCTTCAGCTTTTCGACAATCAGCTCCGGCTCAATTCCGAGCCGTGCCGCACACGGAAAGAATGAACTGCACGCGTTTCCGTCAAGCCAGCGTCCGTTCTGTTTAAATGTATTCCTTGCAGTTCTGAGTGTTTTTTCATCGGACGAAAGACCTACACATCCGCTCGGATAGATATGCTGCAAACCGACGTCGCCCGAATCGTTCCACCTCATACCCTTTTCCGTGTAGCGATAGACCCTTTTAAAATGCCTTATGCACGTCGGGAACGACGCGAGATGATCCAGCATATACTGCCACTTTTCCTGCTTGTCCTCATCGACATTCAGCGCTTTCGCCATATCAATTCCTGCCTCAAGTCCGAGGCGGAGCAGGCCGAGCGTAAGCACATTGTTTTTGTCATTTATAAAGCGTCGGTATTGTCTTTCGTTAAAATTGTTTTCCTTGTAATACGGAATCTCGTGCGTCGCGTCCTTTTCAACGCTGAACCGTCCGTTTTCAAAGGTTGCATAGTCCTTAAAAAATTCCAGCGCCTCCTTTAAAAACGGATAGGCGTGCTCCCGCGCATACGCCGTATCACGGGTATATTTCCACCTGAATATCATAATATCCGCGGCGTGAATCGCGTTGCTTTTCTGTCCGAGATGCAGTCTTTCAAAGCAGTATTTGCTTGACGGTTCAAGCTCGGAATACAGCCCTTTCGGAAAAATCGAAACAGGGAAAAATATGCCCTTACAGCCAAAGCGCGCGGCATCTTTCCTGCCGCGTTCAACAAAATCCTCAAGCGGAACGTGATAGGCGTCCGTGAACTCCGTATGGTTTGTCAGGCACGCCGCGTAAAACGGTGCCTGATAGTTATAATTCAAATGATAATCGCTCGCCCACGACGGATTTTCCACCGTAATAAAATTGCCGTAGAGACCGGGCGGAAACCTTTTATTTCCCGTGCACACCGCCAAAAGGTACTGTGAACCGTACCATCGCAGTTCAAGCTCTTCATCGGAAATATGAAAGGACGACTTTGACCAAAAATCAGCCCAAGCGTTCAGATGCTCCTCTTTCAGGTGTCGGCATTTTTCCGCGGACATTTCGCGAGCCTTTTTAACAACTTCATCATCGGGATTTTCAACGTCAAAATTTGTCGCCTCACAGAAGAAGTACCTGCCCGATTCAATTTGAGTCATTGCGCAGCAGGCAAAGGTATCGCAAACGGTTGTGCCGCCGGTAAACTTTCTGCTTATAAAGCTGATGCCGCCGTTTTCAAAGCTATCGGTATTTCCCGTCGCGTCAGCACGGTTTGCTAACATCGGAGTCGGCAGCGGAATATTGCCGTCAATCTCAATCACTCCGGAATTATCGGTTTTGTGAACCCTGACAACAATGTCCAGCCAATCGCAATCGTCCTTGAAATGACAGCGAAGCTCGGCAATATCCATATCCTGTTCAACGAAGTAATTGTCATACATCGACTTTGGAATCGGGATATCAATATTTCCGAGCGGTTTCAGTCCCTTGTCGCCGGGAACTTCTCTTTCGCACCAAATATCGCATTTTGCAAGGTGAATACGCATACCGTTTTCACAGTTGCCGAGGATAACGGAAAGGTCTCCGTTACCGTTTATCGCTCCGTCGGGGATTGAATCCCTGCCGCTGAGCTTCGGTTTATGCTTCAGAAACGCAATATGCCTCATCAAATCACCTCTTAGAGAAATATAACAAAAAGGCGGCCCAATGTCAACATATTCAAAAGTCTGTTCATCTATCAGTATAGCTTCTCTCCCTCAAGAATGAGCATCTTGTCCTTGTTGGGCTCAATTTCCGGCTTAACAACTTTTTCATTCCAGTCCTGAGGCAAAACCTCTTCAACAGAAACAGATATTGCTTCCTGAGGGCAGCCCCACTCTTCAAGAAAAACCTGATTTATTCTGTCGGCAACTCTTTTCTTTATCTCTTCATCTTTTGGGTATGCTTTGATTTGAATATACGGCATATTTAACTTTCCTTTTCATATCACAGCCCGAGACTGTTCACCCAGCTTACAACACTATCGGACGATGCGCCGGAAGAAAATCTTTCGCCGTCCTGCCAATCGCCTGTGCCTGCCATCTCTGCCAGAAGCTTACCGCTCTGACCGAGTCCCGACGATGCGGACGTGCAGAACGGAATAACCTTTTTACCCGTGAAATCATTGCCTTTAATAAAATTATTAACCGGCCATGCGGCGATGCCCCACCAAATCGGGTAGCCGACAAATACGGTATCGTAATCGCTCCAGTTATCGGGCGTTGTTTTTTCGAGCGCAATATCACGCTTGCTCTCGTCGTTGTGTTCGACGTTTACACGGCTGTCGTTATCGGTCCAGTCGAGATCCGCGCTCGTGTATTTGTCCTTCGGCACAATTTCAAAAACGTCTGCGCCCGCTGTTTCTGCGATCGTTTCGGCAACCGCCTTGGTGCTTCCCGTTGCGGAATAATAGACAACGAGCACCTTGCCCGACTTCGGGGCGGCGGCATCATTTTTGGAGCTGTTTTCGGCTGCACCGCTGCTGTTCGATGTACCGTTTGACGGGTCTGCCGTGCCCTTACCGCAAGCGGCAAATGTAAAAGCAAGTGTAACCGCCAAAAGAATTGCAATAATCTTTTTCATAATATAATCCTCTTTATTTACATTCCTCGAAAATTTCGAGGATTTCTTCGTGAGTCAGCTTTCTGTAACCGCCTGCCAGCGTGTTGCAGGAATCGGCGATTTCCTTGAGATTGATATCCCCGTCAACGCCGAGCTCTTTAAGTGTGGTCGGCATACCGATTTCCTTTATGAAATCGGCAAGAGCTTCCACTCCTGCTAAAGCAAGCTGTTCTTCGGTTTTGCCGTCCTTTGAAATGCCCCAAACCTCTGTCGCAAAGCGTGCAAACTTTCTCGCGCCGTCCTTGCATATATGCCTGTAATAGACGGGGTGAAGCACGGCAAGACCTGCACCGTGGTTACAGTTTGTGTACGCGCCGAGCTGGTGCTCCATCTGATGACATTCAAAATCGGTTCTTTTACCGAGCTTGATTATGCGGTTCTCCGCCATTGTCGCGTCCCACATAAGATTGCTTCTTGCGACATAATCTTTCGGATTCTTTATTGCCGCACGCAGGTTTTCAATCACATTCTTCATAAGACCCTCGGATATGCTGTCGGAAACATTGCTTTCATCGGGCTCACTGAAGTAAATCTCCATGATGTGTGAAAGCGTATCAAACGCACCCGAAACCATTTGGAACTTGGGAACGCTGTAAGTATAGGTCGGGTCAAGCATTGCAAACCTTGCATTGAGCTGAGGGTAATCCTTGCCGCATTTAATCTTAACCGTTTCGTTTGTAATTACCGAGCCGCCGTTGCACTCGCTGCCCGTGCCTGCCGCCGTAACAATCATGCCGAGCGGCAAAGGTTCACAAGTAATCACACCGACTTTTGCCCAAAAATCCGTCCAGATATCTCCGTCGTAAACTGCGCCGAGTAAAATTGCCTTGCAGCAATCCATAACACTTCCGCCGCCGACGGCAAGAATCAAATCGGCTTTGCTTTCCTTTGCAAGCTTTGCGCCCTCAAGCACCTTTGAATAGGTCGGGTTGGACGGAATACCCGAAAAATCGACAATTCTTTTTCCGGCATCTTTCAACAACGAAACGACCTCGTCGTAAACACCGTTTTTCTTTATTGAACCGCCGCCGTAGCAGAGCATAACCGTGCTGCCGTAATTCTCAACAATACTTTTCAAGTATTCCTTGACGCAGCCTGCGCCGAAATATACTTTGGTTGAGTTTTCAAAGATAAAATTATTCATAAAAGCACTTCTTTCGATAATTATTTAATCTTTTTGCCGTCCGAAAAAGCCTGTCCGACCTTTTCGCCGAGACGGTAATAACCGAAGTTTGCAGGGTCGTAGGTTATCGGTGCAAACTTAGTAAGATCAATTTTGCCGTCCGCGTCAAGAATCTTCTCGTCCGCGCTGACGTTTTTGATTTCACCGAGGAACTTTCCGTCGTCAATAACCTTAATCAGCTCGCACTCCAGCGACAGCGGAAGTTCATTGATAATCGGAGCGTTCACGAACTCGCTCTTTGTTGTTGTAAATCCTGCCTTTTTCATTTTGTCGGGGTCGCTGTTTGCGGAAACAATACCGACATAGTCGCACTCAACAACGTGCTCAACATCACCGACGGCAACCGTGAACGCCTTTGTTTTGAGTATATTGTCGGTCGTCTTGTGCGAGCCGAGGTCGAATATAATTTCATTGCCGCCTACTATTCCGCCCCACGCGGCATTCATTGCGTTCGGTTTGCCGTTCTCGTCGTATGTGGCGATAATCATGACGGGCTGCGGATAAAGATAGGTTTTAGCTCCGAAATTTTTTCTCATAAAAATTCTCCTCTCAATGATGAAAACTTGTGAATGTGACCGGTTCTTTCTGCGGCAGGCCGTAGGCTTTTTTGCCGAGGTCAATGCTTTTGACCATAAAGGCAATGTTCCTGCCGAGGGTTCTCATTGTCTGCAAGCCCTCTTTGTCAAGAAGCACCTCGTCCGCCTCACCGCCGTAAACCATATTCCAGTATTGGCTGGTTGCAATCGGCATAGAGCTGATCGAAAAATATTTGTTGAGAACATCAAATGACGACGTGTTACCGCCGCGTCTGCACGAGACAACCGCCGCACCGACCTTCATCGACTTATTGATACGGCTCGTGCTGAAAAACAATCTGTCCATGAACGAAATTGCGCCGCCTGCCGGTGATGCGTAATAAACAGGCGCTCCGATAACAAAGGCGTCCGCCTCGGCAAGCTTTGGAGCGACCTCATTTACAATGTCATCAAACACACATTTGCCGGTTTCAAAGCACTTTCGGCAAGCGATACAGCCGTGAATGTCTTTCTGTCCGACATGGATAAGCTCAACCTCCATGCCCTCTTCTTCAAGCGTCTTTTTTAGCTCCGAAAGCGCGGTAAATGTGCATCCGTGCGCCCGTGGGCTTCCGTTTATCAACAATGCTTTCAAACAGCAGCACTCCTTTTCTGATATTTTACAAGCAAATTATAAAACTTAAAGCCAACTTCAAGTCAATATGTTTTCCTTAAAATTCACAATTTGTTAAAATTCTCATACTGCAAATTATACCTGCTATTTAATAGGCTGGTTACTTAAGACTGTTTTTGTATTCCGTGCCCCATTTTTCCATGGCGTCCATAATCGGGCGCATTGACTCGCCCAGCGGAGAGAGCGCATATTCGACTCTCGGCGGAACCTCGGCATAAACCGTCCTTGTTATAATTCCGTCAGCTTCCATTGAGCGCAGGCTGTCCGTCAGCACCTTTTGACTGATTCCTTCCAAATCTCTCTTCAGCTCGTTGAACCTCCACGGTCTGACAAGCAAATTCCTTATTATAAGAATTTTCCATTTACTGCCTATGAGCGAAACTGTTGTTGCCACGGGGCAGGCAGGTAATTCTTCCTTTGTCAGCATATAACATTCCCCTTTCATTTTACATCATAATATTATGTTATATTCAATTATAATTCATCGCCCGATTATTTTCAAGAAGTTACTTTTTGGTAACTATGTAATAAAAAAGTGCGTACTTTACATCGCAAATATCATGCGTTAGAATGGTACCGGAGCTCAGGAGAACGGCCGCTCCTAAGCCAAAAAATTCGGAGGTAATATTATGAATAAGAACACATTTACAAAGGTTACACTCAAAAAGGGTGAAATGAACATTTACGACTTCGGCGGCATCAAGCTGCACGCATATAAGACCAATGATTTCATTGACAACGAGGTTTTCATAGTTGAAAAGGACGGAAAAGCTGTTATAATTGAATCACCGTGCTTCTTTGATAACAATGCCGAGCTTGCGGAATATCTCAACGGTATTGAGGTTGCAGGTATGCTTATCTCCTACCACGGCGCAGGCGGAACTTTTCTTCCGAATACCGCAAAATATGCGACCGAAAATGCCGTTGCCTACTCTGAAAACGGCGGCGGAAAGGCGTTGATTACTAACTTCACCAACGCTTTCGGCGATATCTTTGACAAGAGCATTCACAAGATAACAAACGTTATCGAAGAGGGTGAAACCACTATCGGCGGAATTGATTTTGTGATTACTCAGACTCCCGACGCGTTTGACATTGAAATCCCCGAAATCAATGCGGTTTACACCCACATGCTCGGTCACGATTGTCACTCGATTGTTGCCGGCGGTGCTCACGCCGACGGAATCATTGCTCAGCTCAAAGGCTATATCGACAAGGGCTATGACCTGATTTTGACCTCGCACTACACCCCTGAGGATTTAAAGGACGCACAAACAAAAATTGACTATCTTGAAAACCTGAAAAATATCGCTGCCGACTGTTCCGATTCGGACAGCTTCAAGAAAAGGGTTGAAGCGGAGTATCCCGATTATTCGGGACAAAACTATCTCGACATGACAGCAGGATTTTTCTACGCATAAAATTCACAAAGGAGCTTTACCATGACACAGGCGGAAAGACGGATTTATTTAATTAAATATCTTTTGATCGAGCAAGCTTCGGAAATCAGGATTCCGAATGATGCGGCTGAGCAGAAGCTTCTGCTTCGCGGACTGCTAAACGTTCGTCCGCCTATGCCTGCAAGCAATGAATTTATTGCCATTCAGGACGAATATCTCAAAGAAGAAATAAAGCGAAGCGGCATAACGGATTACAAAACGCTTTCACCGATTGCCGACGGCATATATCTTTGGCAGGGCGATATTACAACGCTTAAATGCGGCGCAATCGTCAATGCCGCAAACAGCAAGCTGCTCGGCTGCTTCTGTCCGAATCACAGGTGTATTGACAATGCGATTCACACATTTTCGGGCATTCAGCTTCGCCTTGCGTGCAATGAGCTGATGGAAAAGCAAAACTTTGACGAACCGACCGGTAAGGCAAAAATCACACCTGCGTTCAACCTGCCCTGCCAAAAGGTTATTCACACCGTCGGTCCGATCGTATACGGCAGACTGACGGAAAAAGACTGCGATTTGCTTCGTTCCTGCTATCTTTCCTGCCTTGAAATTGCCGAAAACGACGGAGTTAAAAGCATCGCTTTTTGCTGTATATCAACGGGTGAATTTCACTTCCCGAACCGAGCCGCCGCTCAGGTCGCCGCTGACACGGTTAAGGAATACAAAACACACAGCAATATTGAGGTGATATTCAATGTTTTCAAAGACGAGGATTACGAAATCTACCGAGAGCTTCTCGGAAAAAATTAAGCGGTTAAAGGACGCCGCAGCTTCTGCGGACGCAATAGTTATCGGTGCAGGTGCAGGGCTTTCAACCTCGGCAGGCTTTCGCTATGACGGTGAGCGATTTCATAAATACTTTGCCGATTTTCACAGCCGTTACGGCTTTAGTGATATGTATTCGGGCGGCTTTTATCCCTACAAAACTCCCGAAGAATACTGGGCGTACTGGAGCAGATATATTTTTCTCAACCGCTACACCGACGCACCGAATGATTTGTATAGTCGGCTTTTCGACTTGATAAAGGACAAGGATTACTTTGTAATAACAACCAACGTTGACCATCAGTTTCAAAAGGCAGGCTTTGACAAAAAGCGGCTTTTCTATACTCAGGGCGACTATGGGCTTTTTCAATGTTCCGTCCCCTGCCGTCAGGAAACCTATGACAACGAGGAAATCATAACGCCGATGTGCGAGCAGCAGCACGATATGAAAATCCCGTCCGAGTTTGTTCCCGTATGTCCGAACTGCGGCGCACCAATGACAATGAACCTTCGCAGCGACGACAAGTTCGTCGAGGATGAAGGCTGGCACAGAGCTGCGGAAAGATACGAAAATTTCCTGCGAGCAAGAAAAAATCAAAAAATTCTTTTTCTTGAGCTCGGCGTCGGTTACAATACACCCGTGATAATAAAATATCCGTTTTGGCAGATGACTCTAAAGAATCCCAAGGCGACATACGCCTGCATAAACTACGGCGATGCCGTCTGCCCTGCCGAAATCGAAAAGCAGTCGATCTGCATTGATTGTGACATCGGCAAAGTGATTGATGAAATAAAATGATATAAAGTAAAAATCCCTCGGCACTTGTATTTAAAGTGTCAAGGGATTTTGTGTTTTATTTCTTCTCGTCCAGCAGAAATACATTCTGCGGCGGATTTTGTTTAATTGCTCCGACAACGGGATGCGGAACATACAGCTCTTCGATATACTTTAGATCGTCCTCGCTCAGCTCAATGTCAAGCGCACCGACCGCATCGTCAAAATATTTCGCCTTTGTCGCGCCGAGAATCGGAGACGCAACTTCCCTTGCCCAATGCCACGCAAGAGCAATTTGCGACATCTTGCAGTTATACTTTTCTGCAAGCTCGGCGACGCGCTTCACGATCTCAATATCGTACTGCTCCGTCTTGTCATATTTGCCCATTGCAACACGGTCTGTTTTGCTTCTGAGCGAATCGGAGTTCCATGTCGGTCTTGCAAGGTGACCTGCCGCCAACGCGCTGTAAGGCATCAGCGAAACTCCCATCTGATTGCAAATCGGTATCAGATCACGTTCGTCCTCGCGGTAAAGCAGATTATAGTGGTTCTCCATTGCCGAGAACGGTGTCCAGCCGTTATCCCTCGCCGCAAGCTGCATATTGTAAAACTGGTAGCCGTACATCGCCGACGCGCCCAGAGCTCTGACCTTACCGGCTTTGACAAGCGAATCAAGCGCTTCCATAGTCTCTTCAATCGGGGTCTCGTAATCAAACCGATGGATTATATAGAGGTCGAGATAATCCGTACCGAGCCTTTTGAGTGTTCCGTCAATCTCACGGTTAATGGCTTCCTTTGAAAGCCTGCCGTCATTGAAATAAACCTTTGAGGCAATAACGGCCTTATCTCGCTGTGTGTACTTTTTCAGCGCTCTGCCGAGATATTCCTCACTCGTGCCTGCCGAGTAGCAGTTCGCCGTGTCAAAGAAATTTATGCCGAGACCGAGCGCGTGCTTAATAACCTCCTCGCTCGCCTTTTCGTCAAGCGTCCAGTCGTGCATCGTTCCTGCCTTGCCGAAGCTCATACAGCCGACGCACACCTTTGAAATTTCAATATCGGTTTTTCCGAGCTTAGTGTATTTCATCGCGCCTACTCCTTATTTTTCGGCATTTTCAGCCCACTTTTTCAGTTCGGATTCTGACATACGGTTGATGACCCTGCCGCTCTTCCAAACAGCCTTATCCGAGCAGAGAGGGCGCAGAACATCAACGGTTTTGCCCATTCCGCTTCCGCCCGATGTAGCAAACGGAATCAGCGTCTTTCCTGCAAAGTCATAGCTTTCAACAAAGGTGTTGATAATGCTCGGCGCAACGTACCACCAAATCGGGAAGCCGATATAAACAACGTCGTAGTCAGCCATATTGCCGAGCTTTTCGACTATTTCGGGACGTATGCTCTTGTCCCTGTATTCAACGCTTGAACGGCTGTTTTTGTTCGTCCAGTCAAGGTCTGCGCTTGAGTACGGCTGAACGGGCTTTATTTCAAACAAGTCCGCACCGATCGCCGAAGCAAGCTTTTTCGCGGCGCTCTCAGTTACACCGCTTGCCGAGAAATATGCTACAAGTCTTTTCATGATAAAACCTCTGTTTGTCTTTTTATGTCTTCATTATAAAACTTAAAGTTCACTTTAGGTCAAGAGCTTTTTTCAAAAATTCATAATTTGTTAAAAATCCCCCGACGCGCATACCGAGGAAAAGCTGTTGGACGGAATGCCTTTTGTTGTAACAAAACATTGATATTGGATTTATAAAATGCTATAATTTAATAAAACACAAGGGAAATACGCCTCACAGTATAATAAAAAACGGAGATGAGCCAATATGCATTTTAAAAAATTCATTTCAATTCTTACATGTTTTTCTGTTTTAATTTCCGTTCTGCCTTTGTGTGTTTCTGCCGTAACGGAAAGTGATGACGAAGAATACGTTGACGGCGCGGTTGTTATTTGCAGTTCAAAAGAAATTTGCAGCAGCGACGATTATCTTTATTGTGCGTCGGACAGCAGTAAAGTCTATGTTGACTTCGACAATGTAGGCATTGACAGCATTGAGAAAATCGAAAACTATACCGAAGACAGCAATATGTATATTGCAGAAACCGTCGGTGATGTAAAAAAGCTTTGCGCCAAGCTGAACAGGTACGGCAATATAATCGCAGAGCCGAATTATATTTACTATTCAACGAGCTTTACAATGCCCGGAGAGATAGCCGACAGCTCTTCCGACTACACCGATTATCAGAAATGGTATATGGAAGATGTGCTTCATGTTCCGCAGGCGTGGCAGGAAAACAACGTAACAGGTTCAGGTGTCACCATTGCGGTTATTGATAACGGCTATAAGGTCGACGCGGAGGATTTCCCTCAAAATCTTTGGAAAAACAGCCAGGGAACAGTCGGTTGGAACGTATGCACAAAATCCGACGATATCGGACCGATATACAAAAAGAGCGGACGTCCCTTCACCTCTACCGACCACGGCTCAAACGTTGCAGGCATTATCGGTATGGCAAATGACAATGCCGGCGGTATCGGAATCGCATACGGTGCCCAGCTCATGCTCATACAGGCGGCAAAATACTTTAGCGAAACCACCGAACCTCACTTCACAAGCGCAGACGTTGCAAATGCGATTGATTTTGCAATAGAAAACGAAGCGGATATCATCAATCTGTCACTCGGGAGCAAATCAAATTCCGATATTATCGCCGCCTCGATAAGAAGAGCAAATAACGCCGGTATACTTTGCGTTGCGGCTGCAGGAAACAGCGGCAATCCAACGTCCGATGAAATATTTTACCCTGCGGCATACAGCACCGTAGTCGGAGTTATGGGTATAAGCAAAAGCTTCCCCACAAGACTTTCAACCGGAACAAACTATGATACGGACAACGGCAAATATTATAACATTGCCGCACCCGGAGACGGTATACTCGGCTGCGGAACAAGAGGAAACGATTTAATGTCGGGGACATCTCAGGCTGCACCCATTGTCTCTGCCATTGCCGCTCTCTATATGGAAAAATATCCCGAACGCACGATAGAACGCCTGAAACAGGATATGCTTTCAAGTGCGGATCAGAACATCGACACTTGCAGATCATCACCGTACAAATTCAAGGCGATTGACGCTTCTGCATTCCTCGGTGATATAGATGAGCATATATGGACGGATTGGACTGTCACCACAGAAGAGACCTGTACCGAGGTGGGCGTCAGAAATCGAAGCTGTACTTCCTGCGGCAAAACGGAAACAATGGTAACTCCCGCTTTACAGCACGACTACACCGTGACCGTGATTGAACCGACCTGTGTGACAGACGGATATTCACAGTATATATGCAAAAACTGCTCAAATACATTAAAAAAGGATTATGTTTCCTCGCTCGGTCACAGCTACGGCGATTGGGAAATTACAGCATATCCGTCGGAAAAGTCACAGGGTACTCTCGTTAAGATGTGCACAAGATGTCTGATGACCGAAAGCAAAAATATTGACAATGTCATACGCAACTGCGATTTCACTGACAACCTGATTTCCGGTTTCAACGTTTCGACAAGCGTTGAAGCATTCCTCTCCGACAACGTTATTCCATCGGAAGCAACAGTCACGGTAATCCCAAAATCGGGGAATACAATCGGAACGGACACAATCGTTTCCGTTTCATACCCGACGTCGGAAATCATCAACTATAATGTGGTTATTTTCGGCGATGTAAACGGCGACGGCCGGTACGACGGAATGGATGCGGTAATCGCAGACTGTCTTGCAAACGGGCTTCTGTCTTATGATTCGCTCACGCAGGCGCAGCTTGCCGCAGCCGACTGCAATCATGACGGCGTAATTGATGTCCTTGACGTCAAAATACTTCAACAGGCAGGCGTGCTTCTCTCAAACGTTGATCAAAGTAAAAGCTCCGAAGAGCTGCTCCAAACCTCTTCGCAATACGTCGAATATCTTAATTTGATTGATCAAAGCATTGAATCAAAGCCTGAAATCAAATCTGAAACAAAAGGGACAAAATTCACAAGTTTTTTTATAAGGGCTTTCAATGACTTAATTGATATAATCAAATCCGCATTTGTATATTTCAAGCTCATCTAAGGAAATCAACAATCCACCGTTATATGATTTAATGAGCAAAAAATATTTTACGCACCCCGAAGTCAGCCTTTTTTCGGGGTGCGTATCTTTTTTCTTGCCCATTAAGCTTAATTCTTTATTGACATCAAGCAGGACTATACCGTATGATAAAATAATTTTAAAAAATTTGTGTCATATTTTGTGTTTAAGTTGGCTACTTTATGAGAGGAAAAAAGAGGAGGTCTAAAGGTGTCGCAAAACAAACGCGAGGTCAAAAGAATTGTCAACGATTGCTATGAAGAATACTACCAATCAATTTACAGATATTGCTACGCGAGACTCGGAGACTTGAACGAACACGCACCCGACTGCGTGCAGGACACATTTCTTGTTCTTCAAAAAAGACTGTCCGAGGGAGCGGAAATTGAACACAAACGAGCTTTTCTTTACAGAACCGTCGATACATTCGTCATGAGGACGAAAAAAGAATACAATAAACAAATGCGGCGTAACACACAGCTTGAAGAGGCAAGAGAAACCGCCTCGCCGCCGATTATTCCGGATGATTTTGATTATGACAGGTGCGCAGCAATGCTTATTTCTTTGCTGACGTATGAGGAGCAGGAGCTGTACAGAATGAAATATATGAGGCGAATGCCGCTGACCGAAATAGCGGAACAGCTCAGCATCTCCCCTCCTGCCGCGGCAAAACGAACGTCACGGCTACGGCAAAGGATCAAAGACCTGATAAAAGAAAAGCAACTGTTTGAAAATGAGGTGACCTTATGAACAACTTAGTAATAACAAAAAACATACTCAACGAGATATACGATGACAGCTCCTTTAAAGCTGCCGTAGTAGAGCTCCTTAATTCGCTGATCGACATCGAGATTGAAAAGGAAGAACCCGATTTTGATTTTATTGACGAGTGTGCGGATGTGCTGATTGAGGTGCAATCCGACAATCTCTCTGCTGTAATACCGTTTATCAAGAAGAACAATAACACCGACGACAAGAAACGTAAAACTCTCGGCATATTCTTAGCCTGTGCCGTTGTTTTCTCCCTGAGCTTTGGCGCTGTGGCTGTCAGTCACACGATTGAAAGAAAAAATGAGGATAAAACAACAACTGCAACAACTTCACAAGCCACAACCGTAAAGACCACGGCGGCCGTGACGACAACAAAAAAAGCGGCATCCGAGGCAGTTGATCTTTGGCTCAGTTTTCCCGACGGCTTTGTATACGAATACGATTCGATTGACGACTTCACTTTCGACGGAATAATCGCAAATGTCGAATACAGCGACGGCACGGTTAAAAAGATCGGAATCAACAACTGCAAAATCATCAAAAGCGAGGACTTCGGTAAATCCAGATTTCTTGAGAAAATCATAGTTGAATATGACGGAGTCAGAACATCATTTAATGTGACTTTTTCGTGTAATGTACCGCCAATCACAAATCCGTCCCATATTGACATGGGGAACCGCACAGAAGAGCCAAGGATTTACGCTTCATCAAAATATGTTGAAATTGAAGCGGGAAAAAGTCTCTGCATAACGCTGGATAAAAACAACACCGGATTTATAAGCTATACAACGGATAATAACAACCTTGATAATATTTCTTTAAACTATCTGGGCGGGTCAGACGGAAATGTGGTGTATATGAACATCACGGCCGGAAGCAATCCGGGAAAAACAAAGGTTTTCATCTCTTATGAAAGCGACAGAAACAATATTATGGAAGAAATAACTGTAGAGGTGCTTGCCGCATCGCAAGAGGAATAATTATACGCATATAAACAAAAAATAAAGGAAGGAAATGACATGAAAAAAATACTTAAAAAAATAATATCAACAGCAATGGCAATCACCATGATTTTTATTGTTTCACAACAGGCAGGGAAAGAGGGATTAAACCTTATTATTAAGTCTCATGCAGAAAATCTTCAAGGAATATGCGGCGAGAATGTCACATGGGAATATAACTTTTGGACAAAAATATTGACTGTCTCAGGAACCGGCGATATGTATAACTATAAATATGATCCGAGTCCCATTGACCGTGATTGGCCCAAGAAGGTCGTAATTGAGCCCGGAGTGACAAGCATCGGTGAACGTGCGTTTGCAAATAACCTTTCAGTCGAAGAGGTCGTTATCCCGGATACAGTAAAAAGAATCGGAAAGGAAGCCTTTTACGGATGCTGTTTAATGGAAAAAACCGTAAAAATACCAGACAGTATAACCGTTATTGAAGATTTCACATTCAGTAGCTGCGCAGCTTTGAAAGGCGTGATTCTGCCAAAGAACCTTATAAGCATCGGACAAGCAGCTTTTTCCGGTAACAGTATAACAAATATTGACATACCCAAAAGTGTAAAAAGAATAGGTCCTGCCGCTTTTAGACAATCACAATTTGCAAACGTAAATATTCCTGCAAACGTTGAGTATATCGGTGCAGATGTATTTGGCGACTGCCCTAATTTGAAATCAATAACCGTTGATAAAAAAAATAAATTCTATGACAGCAGAAATAATTGCAATGCAATAATAAATTCTTCAACAAACGAGCTTGTCAGCGGCTGTGTAACCACTATCATTCCCGATACGGTCTCTGTTATCGGTCGATGTGCTATCTGCTGTCAAGGAATAACGGAGCTTGTAATCCCGGAGGGTGTAACAAAGCTCTGCGAAAGAGCCATTTATGACGATGATTTAAGAAGTATAACCATTCCTTCCACAGTTGCTGAAATCGAGAGAGGCGCATTAGTATGCCAATTATTGAAAGAAGTATTCTTTACAGGAACAAGAGAACAATGGAACAACGTAAAAAAAACAGATGCGAATTTTGAAAATAAAAGAGTATACTGCCGCGGTGAAAAGATCATGTACACCGTAACATATTACGGGGAAACTCTTAATTCCGATACGGTTGAAAAAGGAAGTTCACTTGTTCTGCCTAAGCCCAAAGGGAAATGGGGTCCGTTTCTCGGTTGGACCGATATTCAGGATTCTAAGGTTATTAAATACAAAGCCGGAGACGAAATAACAGTAAACAATGACATAACACTTTATTCTATATGGGGACCTGCATACGGAGATGTAAACAACGATCAAAGAATAAACTCACAAGATGCTTTACTTATTCTTCAATATACCGTTGAGTTAGTAAAGCCCGACGAAATAGCACTTGTTTCGGCCGATGTTAATAAGGATTCTTTGATTAATTCAATTGATGCACTCAGAATTTTGCAATATTCTGTCGACATTATTCGCGTTTTTGAATAAAAAGCCCTCAAAATTAAATCATTAAAAAAAACGTCGACATGACATAATAAATTGAAACAGTTAATCGCAAAAGTTTAAAAGGGAAATTGATATATTTTTTCGGTCGGTACAATTACTGCTCCGGCTGAAAAACTATAGACGTAAAATGCTGTTTAATAACTGTACAAAAATTTGCCGACATATTTGCACCGAGGGGAAAATTTATTCTTCAATCACCGAGTTGTCGGCAAGAATTTCAGGCTTATACCTCATACTGTCGGCGTCGGTTATATCTCTTACTACAATCTGGTTTGTGTTCAGCAGATTGACGACATATACTGGGTAACTCAGATTTACTGCGAAAAATATCTTGAAGAGGACTACGCAGACAAATTTGAGGGCTGGATTTCGTCAATAAAGCACAAAACCAATGCGGCATAAAGTAAATTAACAATCAACATAAAAGGATGCGTAAGCATAGGGAAAGATTCAGAAAAACCGCCGATTTTCAGTCGGCGGTTTTGGTCTGTAAGTTATTTAGTAAGTTCTTTTTCGATTTGTATCTTATCAGCGCAACAACCAGAGAAATCAGCAACAGCAAGTTGTTTGCCATTCCTGCCCACGAATGATTGACAAGGTTATACGGCAGCCAGCAAAGGCACACGATAATATTCAAAATTCTGAGAATCTGCGGATTTTTCTGCCAGCCGCCGATAGTTGCGAAAATCGACGAAACAAATATCAAAATCCCCCACATTCCCTGCCATGTAACAACTGTCAGCAAAAGTGAAAGCACGATAAAAACAATGGGAACAGCCTTTGAGCGCGCCCATTTTTTATCAAAACTGCAAACATAGCTTCTTGCCAAATTTATAAAATTCATTGCAACCGGCGTGAACAGCCACAGGCTCGTATAATGCAGACACCAAAGCGCTGCGCTGAGCGTCATCAGTATCATTATCGTTTTGTGCTTTTTAAATTGATACATCAGTATTCCGACAGTAATTGCGGAAAATCCGAAAATCTGCGCCAGATACGAATGCGTTTCAAAAAATCCCTGCATATCAATCTCCGCCCGATGCTTTTAAATAGCCGTTTATCAGCTTCATTTTGCTGTTGACACTATCATATAACAAATATTTTGACGTGTCAACACCCCGCAAAATTCACTTTTAAGCTTATGGTTCTGTGTCGTTATTTATCAAATAATGTCAATCATACTTTTCATCACTTTTCACATATTGTTGCTTATATTTTTGTGTGTTTCGTACGTCTGAACAGTTGACATCAGGGTTTTAATATGCTATACTTTGGATATTCTCTTGTTACTGACGGATTAGCAGATTACTGCATGGGAGCAAGAGAAATAATATGCCGACCGTCTGGGCGCAATTAAGGTTTATCCTGCCTTAATTGCGCCCTTTTTTAAAAGGAGAATTTTCATGAAAAAAGTTGGAATTATCATGGGAAGCGACAGCGATTTGCCGATTGTTCAGAAAGCGATCGACACGCTCAAAGCATTCAACGTCCCCTACGAGGTGCACATCTTCTCTGCACACCGAACACCCGGCGAGGCTGCTAAATTTGCTCAAACCGCCCAATCAAATGACTTTGGTGTCCTCATTGCGGCTGCCGGAATGGCGGCTCATCTGGCAGGGGCAATTGCCGCCCAAACCGTTCTGCCTGTCATCGGAATACCCTGTAAATCAAATACACTCGACGGTATTGACGCCTTGTTATCCACTGTACAAATGCCTTCCGGCATACCGGTTGCAACAGTTGCGATTAACGGAGCAGTCAATGCCGCTTTACTTTCTGTTCAGATTTTGGCTCTTTGTGAGCCTGAGCTTTCCGAAAAGCTTTCCCAAAAGCGTGCGTCGGACTCGGCTGCCGTTTTGGAAAAGGATAAAAACATTGCATCAAATTTATAACAAATAAAACCAAGGAGGATTTCAAATCATGAAAAAATGTGAACAGCTCTACGAGGGCAAGGCAAAGAAGGTTTTTGCAACCGAGGATCCCGAGTACGTTATCGTTTCCTACAAGGACGACGCAACGGCATTTGACGGACTCAAAAAGGGCAAAATTGCAGGCAAGGGCGTTGTAAACAACAAAATGTCCAATTATCTCATGCAACTTCTTGAGAAGCAGGGCATTCCGACTCACTATGTCGAGGAGCTTTCCGACCGTGAGACCGTTGTACGCAAGGTTTCAATCGTTCCTCTTGAGGTTATTATCAGAAATATTTCCGCCGGCTCCTTTGCAAAGCGTTACGGCGTTGAGGAAGGCATTGTTTTCGCCGAGCCGACGATCGAGTTTTCATATAAAAACGATGAGCTTCATGATCCCCTTCTCAATTCATATCATGCTCTCGCTCTCGGCCTTGCAACCAAGGAGGAGATTGAGAACATCAAGTCAATGGCATTCAAGGTCAATGCGATTCTCAAGGAGTATTTCAAAAACCTTAACGTAACTCTTGTTGACTTTAAGCTGGAGTTCGGCAAGCTCTCCGACGGCACGATCGTTCTCGCCGACGAGATTTCTCCCGACACCTGCCGTTTTTGGGACAGCAAGACAAACGAGAAGCTTGACAAGGATCGTTTCCGCCGTGATCTTGGCGGAGTTGAAGATGCCTATGCAGAAATGATGAAGAGAGTTTTCAAATAAGAAACGGAGCTTTTTATGTCTAATATACATGAAGAATGCGGAGTTTTCGGCGTTTATGCCAACGAATCGTATGATATCGCAAGTACCGTTTATTACGGTCTTTACGCCCTCCAGCACAGAGGACAGGAATCCTGCGGAATCGTTGTAAACGACGACGGACTTTTCACCACATATAAGGACACGGGACTTGTCAACGATGTTTTCTCTCCTGATCATCTCAATCAGTTCGGTCAGGGCAACATCGCAATAGGTCATGTCCGCTACGGCACAACCGGCGGCTCAGCGAGAGACAATGCTCAGCCGATCGTCGTCAACCACATTAACGGCCGTATTGCACTCGCCCATAACGGCAATCTTACCAATTCATATGAGCTTCGCAGTGCGCTTGAGCTCAAGGGCTCAATATTTCACACAACGTCGGATACCGAGGTTATCTCATACATCATAACCGAGGAAAGGCTTACCGCTCCATCAATTGAGGAGGCGGTCAACCGTGCTGTTAACCGTATCAAGGGCGCTTATTCCCTTGTTGTAATGTCGCCTACCAAGATGATTGCCGTTCGTGATGAAATGGGCTTCCGTCCGCTTTGTATCGGCAGACTTCCCGAGAACGGCGGCTACGTTGTCGCTTCGGAAAGCTGTGCGCTTGACGCAGTAGGAGCGGAATTTGTCAGAGATGTTGAGCCGGGCGAAATCGTCGTTTTTGACGGCAAATCGGTTCGAAGCATTAAGGACCATTGCAACAAAGAGAAGCCGCACACCTGCGTCTTTGAATATATTTATTTTGCACGCCCCGACTCGGTAATTGATGGTTCGAGCGTGCATGAAGCAAGAATTCGTGCAGGTGCATTTTTGGCTCTTGAGCACCCCGTTCAGGCGGATGTTGTTATCGGCGTTCCCGATTCGGGACTTGACGCCGCTCTCGGTTTTGCAAAGCAATCGGGTATTCCCTATGAAATAGGATTTATCAAGAATAAGTATATCGGCAGAACATTCATTTCTCCGGGTCAAAAGAGCCGTACAAATCAGGTTCGCATCAAGCTCAACCCTATCACAAATGTTATCAAGGGTAAAAGAGTTGTCATGATTGACGATTCAATTGTCAGAGGAACGACCTGCGCAAGAATAGTTAAACTGCTTAGAAATGCCGGCGCAAAGGAAATTCACATGCGTGTTTCCGCTCCGCCGTTCCTTAACCCCTGCTATTACGGCACGGACATCGACTCCCGTGATAACCTCATTGCCTGCCACCATACGGTTGACGAAATTGCAGAAATTATCGGCGTTGATTCCCTCGGTTATCTGAGCGTTGACAATGTTAAAAAAATTGCCTGCGGCGACCTCGGCAAGGGCTATTGCACAGCCTGCTTCGACGGCGATTACCCGACCGAAGTGCCGACCGAGACGCACAAGAGCAAGTTTGAATGTAAAATTTCCGAAAGACAAAAGGAGAAAAAGTGATGAACACACAATCACGTTCCGAAAGCTACGCCGCAGCAGGCGTAGATATAACGGCAGGCTACAAGGCTGTCGAACTGATGAAATCACATATTGCAAGAACAATGACATCGGGCGTGTACTCCGATGTCGGCGGCTTCGGCGGCCTGTTTGAGCTTGACACAACGGGAATCGAGAAACCGGTGCTTGTCAGCGGCACTGACGGCGTCGGCACAAAGCTGAAGCTGGCTTTTCTCATGGACAAGCATGACACGGTCGGCATTGACTGCGTTGCAATGTGCGTAAATGATATTATTTGCTGCGGAGCAAAGCCGCTTTTCTTCCTTGACTATATCGCATGCGGCAAGAATGTTCCCGAAAAAATCGCTTCAATCGTTTCCGGCGTTGCCGAGGGCTGTGTTCAGAGCGGTGCGGCTCTTATCGGCGGAGAAACAGCTGAGATGCCGGGCTTCTATCCTGTTGACGAATATGACCTTGCAGGCTTCTCTGTAGGCGTTGTCGATAAGTCAAAGATACTTGACCCCTCAACGATGAAGGCAGGAGATGTTGTTATAGCGCTCCCGTCAAGCGGAGTCCATTCCAACGGATTTTCACTTATCAGAAAGGTTTTTGACGTTGAAAATAGTGATATCAAGTCTCCCCGTGAGGAGCTCGGCGAAAAATCGATTGGTGAGACGCTTCTCACTCCCACAAAGATTTATGTAAAGCCTGTGCTTGCACTTCTTGAGCAGGTTAAGATCAAGGGAATTTCACACATCACGGGCGGCGGCTTCTACGAGAATATTCCGAGAAGCATTCCCGACGGTCTCGGTGCGGTTATTGACCGTAATGCTGTTAAGGTTCTCCCGATTTTCGGCCTCATTGCAAAAGAGGGCGGAATTTCCGAAAGAGATATGTTCAACACCTTCAATATGGGCGTCGGCATGAGCATCGTTGTTGCTCCCGAGGATGCGGAAAAGGCTGTTGAAATTCTCAAAGCCAACGGCGAGGACGCTTATATAATCGGAAAAATCGAAAATTCAGAGGATAAAATTACGATATGCTGAAAACTTTTCGTGAAAGCCTGTGCGCAGGAATTCTCATAACAATCGGCGGAACGGTTTTTCTCTCGTGTGAAAACAAAACGGTCGGGGCGGTGCTCTTTTCGGTTGCGCTTCTTTGCATCTGCTATAAAGGCTACTACCTTTTCACGGGGAAAATCGGCTACATAGTCGAACAGCATAAGAAGCAGGATTTTCTGAATCTCGCTGTCGGACTTTTCGGCAACCTAATTGCAACGTTTCTGCTCGGAATGCTGCTGCGGACGGTTCTGCCGAATATCGGCGAAAGGGCGGCGGAGATGTGTTCGGCAAAGCTGGCTCAATTTCCGTTGTACTCGTTTATCCGTGGCTTTTTCTGCGGAATACTGATGTATCTTGCAGTCAGCATTTATAAGGAGAAAAACTCCGTTTTGGGTATTCTCTTTTGTGTGCCCGTGTTTATACTCTGCGGCTTTGAACATTCGATTGCCGATATGTTTTATTTAGGAGCTTCGGGAATTTTCAGCGTAAAAATAATTCTCTTTACAGCCCTTGTTGTTGCAGGAAACACGTTTGGCGCAATTGTTTTACCTTTACTAAAAGGAGTACATACAGATGAAAAACAAGGCTAAAATAGCCGTTCTTGTTTCGGGCGGCGGAACAAATCTTCAGGCACTCATTGATGCTCAGCAGAGCGGAATAATAAATAGCGGTGAGCTTGCACTTGTCGTTTCAAACAACAGCTCGGCTTACGCCCTCACGAGAGCGCAAAACGCAGGAATAAAAACAGCTGTTGTTCTGAAAAAGGAGTGCAAAAATCAGGCGGATTTTGAAGGCCGTATTTTGGAATTGCTCCGTGAAAACGAGATCGACATGATCGTTCTTGCAGGCTTTATGAGCATACTCGGTGCTGATTTTGTTTCTGAATATCCCGAGCGAATAATCAATGTCCATCCGTCGCTTATTCCCTCCTTCTGCGGCGAGGGCTTCTACGGATTAAAAGTGCATCAGGCGGCGCTCGACTACGGAGTAAAGGTCACGGGCGCAACCGTGCATTATGTAAATGAGATACCCGACGGAGGAAAAATAATTCTTCAAAAGGCCGTCAATATCGAGGACGGCGATACTCCCGAAATTCTTCAAAAAAGAGTAATGGAGCAGGCGGAATGGAAGCTTCTTCCTCAGGCAGCCGAGCTTGTATCCGCTGAGATCGTTAAAGAAAGGACAGCTTGAAATGAACATATATGAAATCAAATCAATGAAAGACCGTATAGACGGCAATCCCTATGTAGGACGCGGAATCGTTATCGGCAAAAGCTCTGACGGCAAAAAAGCCGCAACGGCATACTTCATCATGGGCAGAAGCGCAAACAGCCGCAACCGTGTGTTCACGGTGAAAAACGGCGAAGTCTTTACCGAGCCTTTTGACGCTTCAAAGGTTGAAGACCCTTCCCTGATAATCTATGC
>SAMEA104315428__coassemble_1030_pt1 | contig 21272 bp, 16 predicted proteins | sample SAMEA104315428__metabat2_low_PE_040 | metagenome-assembled genome bin SAMEA104315428 (sample SAMEA104315428) | gut metagenome | biome: Monkey gut; feature: monkey-associated habitat; material: faeces | place: China | collected 2013
CGCTTTCAAGGCTGATTCAAACATCAAGCTTGTAGCTTCTCAGCCGGCAGACTGGGATCGTCAGAAGGCTCTTGACACAGCGGCAAGTATGCTTCAGTCAAACCCGAATCTCAAGGCTATCTACTGCTGCAACGACACAATGGCACTCGGTGCACTTCAGGCAGTTAAGAATGCGGGCAAGGACGTTATTGTAGTAGGAACAGACGGTGCAGAAGAGGCTCTTCAGAGCGTTCAGGCAGGCGAGCTTTCCGCAACGGTTGCTCAGGACTCCGCAGGAATCGGCGCAACATCGCTCAAGCGTATGATCGAAGCTGTTAAGAACAACGAAGCTATCGACGCTAACGCAACTCCCGAAACAATCCCGGTTGACTCCAACCTTGTTACAAAGGAAAGCGCAAACTGAGTTTTGCAAGAATCAGAAAGAAAATATCGGCTGACCTTCATGGTGTTATTTTGACAGTATTTTTCCCCTCCTATTTTTCAATAATGCAATTTCAGACGCTTGTATCAGTCGATAGTTTCAGATATGCGGATCGGTGAATATCGGTCCGCATTATTCCAATGAAAAGGAGCTTTAAATATGAAAATAGCAATAGGCTGTGACCACGTCGGCTATGAGCTGAAGGGCAAGGTAATTGAGCACCTTGAGCAAAAGGGCATTGAAGTGGTTGATTTCGGAACAAACAGCACGGAGCGCACGGATTATCCGATATACGGCAAAGCTGTCGGAGAGGCGGTCGCTTCGGGTGAATGTGATAAGGGTATACTTATCTGCGGCACGGGCGTCGGCATTTCGCTTGCCGCGAACAAGGTCAAGGGAATCAGAGCCGTTGTGTGCAGCGAACCGTATTCCGCACTTCTTTCGCGACAGCACAACGACACAAACGTCCTCGCTTTCGGTGCAAGGGTAGTGGGTCTTGATCTGGCGCTTATGATAGTCGATGCATGGCTTTCGGGTGTGTATGAGGGCGGCCGTCACGCAAAACGCGTTCAGATGCTTGCAGACATAGAGAACGAGCGCTAACGCGGATTCACAAAAAAATACAGAGCTGTGTGACTTCAAGCCGCACAGCTCAATTTTACATTATTGTCAATATCGTATATTGCAACAATCCGATTCGGATGATATAATAAAGAAAAATGGTTACGGGAGAGGATTGTTTTGAAAAAAATTATTGCGGTTTTTCTCAGTATTGTAACAGCCTTGACTCTGAGCGTGCAGACCTTTGCCGCTCAGGTGGAGCGCGACGAATTTTACCCGATAATCATTGTTCCGGGTTATTCCTCATCGGGTCTGTGTATCCGCAACGATGACGGAACTAAGACCCACGTTTGGGGAATAGACACAAATCTTATTTTAAAGCGTGTCATTGCGCGTTCGGTCGATCTGGCAAAGGGTATCGGAGAGCTGACAAAGGGCAACGCAAAGTATATCGCGGACACGGTCGGCGGAGAGTTTGCGGAAATGTTTGAGCTTATGAGATGCAATCCCGACGGAACGAGCGTTTACAATGTCTCGACATACACATCGACTGCCGCGGATTCGAGCAATACATATTTGCTTGCCAACGAGGATGGCAAGTTTATGTACGAGCAGGAGATCATGGGTATGTACGGCAGCTACATCGGTGACGACTGGAACGATTATATTTTCAACTTCAGCACGGATTTCCGTATGAATGTCGAAAAATGCGCCGCAGACCTGGACAAATACATTGACAGCGTGCTTGAATACACAGGAGCGGAGAAGGTCAACCTTTACTGCGTGAGCCACGGCGGTCAGGTCGGAGCAACGTTCCTCAATCTTTACGGCGAAAAGAAAGCCGACAAGCTGAATAATGTTCTGCTGACCGTTCCTGCAATAGGCGGTTCGCCGATCGCTTACGGTTTCTTCACAGGCGATATAAAATTCGACGAAGAGAATCTTTTGTATTTCATTGAAAACGGAATGATGTTTGAGAATGATTATCATTGGCTACTGGCTGACGAAAATCTTGCCTTTGTCGACGATATTCTCCACTATTTCCTTCCTTATGTGCAGTACATAATGGGCTACTGGGGCAGTATGTGGGATTTTGTGCCTGCCGAGGAGTACGACAAGGTGCGCGACGGCTATCTTGACTCCGAAGAGTCCGCCGCATTGATACAGAAAAGTGACAGATTCCACCACGAAATTTATCCGTCAATGGCTCGGAAGCTTCAGGCGTGCGTGGACGCGGGAATAAATGTATACATAATTGCCGGAACGGGCAACCGCGATATAATCGGATATAAAACGACAGGCGACGCGATAATTTCCACCCCGTCGTCGACCGGTGCGACCTGCGCCGACTACGGCAAAAGATTCAATGACGGCTATACCGTTCGCGGCACGGAATGTAACGATAAAACGCACAACCACCTTTCACCGTCGATGGAGGTGGATGCTTCCACCTGCTACCTGCCGGAGTACACATGGTTTGTTGACGGTTTCTATCACGGAATGACAATAAAGAGCGACTACAATACCGATTTGATTACCGCGCTCATGTACACGGACGAAAGGATAGACGTTCACACTTACAGCGAGTTTTCGCAGTTCCACGCGGACACGAACAGATGTCAGGCGGTTTTTGCAAAATTCAACAACAGCGTCGAGGGTTATGTTTCGGACAAGGACAATGCGCTCACGGTTGTAAACTGCTCAAAAAAATACAAGATGAGAATCGTATCGGTTTCGTGCGGCGGAATGAAGCTGGACTTTGACAGCTCGTTTATGAAGGAGGTTCCTGTGGGCGGAAGCATTGAAATTCCGTTCAAGGGCAATTTGCCGGAAGCTTCGGGAGTGAAAACCGAGGTCACGGTAAATTATGTCCTCGTCGGTGCGGTTACACCCGTCGGTTCGCGAACCTTCGACTTCACGGTAATGAACGGAGATAAGGTCGAATATGACGCAGATAATCCTGTTGTAAACAGCGGCGCACAGCCTGATTTTCTTCTTTCGCTTATCAATTCGCGCGTGCCGTCGCTCGGCTTGCAAAAGCTTATCTCAATGGTATATAATATGACAAAAGCATTGCTTATCAATATTTTCTAAGAGGTGTTCACAATGAAAAGCAATATCACAAGGGAAGAAGCTTTTGTGCTTCTGAAAAAGTACAACAGCGAGAGATTCCACATTCAGCATGGTTTGACCGTCGAAGGTGTTATGAGATGGTTTGCAAACGATCTCGGCTATGCTGACGATGCCGATTTTTGGGGCATCGTGGGTCTGCTCCACGACATAGATTTTGAACAGTATCCCGACGAGCATTGCATCAAGGCTCCCGAACTTCTCCGCGAGGCAGGTGTCGGCGAGGATATGATTCACGCAATCTGCTCCCACGGATATGAGCTGACCGTCGATGTCAAGCCGGAGCACGAAATGGAAAAGGTGCTCTACGCAACGGACGAGCTTACGGGACTTATCGGCGCGGCGACGCTCATGAGACCGTCAAAGAGCGTTGAGGACATGGAGGTCAAGAGCCTCAAAAAGAAGTATAAGGACAAGAAGTTTGCCGCAGGCTGTTCGCGCGAGGTCATAGAAAAGGGCGCGGCAATGCTCGGTTGGGAGCTTCCGACGCTTTGGGAAAAGACGCTTGAGGCCATGCGTTCCTGCGAAAAGCAAATTGCAGAAGAAATGGAAAAAATCTAAGACAATACCGCACAAAATTGATGTGCGCGCATTGCTCTAAATAACGGAATAAATACTGACTGCTCGGTTACGACCGGGCAGTCATTTTTTGTCGCTAAAGGGCGGAAAATTCCGAAAAAGGCCTTTGTTCCGAAAAAAGTTTTTTCAGGATTTATTATGTGTGTGTCGGTTGCGGTACCGATGAAAAATTTATACGGGAGGTTGAAAAATGCACAACATTTCTGAAAAACTTATCTCTGTTGAGGAGGCTGAAACCGCGCTGAGGTGTATGAGACTGAGCGGACTTTCCGAAAAGGAGGCTCTGGAATCTTTGGACGAATTTGCTTTCAGAATACGAGATATCACAATGTCGAAGGTCGTTGAAAACATAATCGAAAAGGAGCTGACAGAATTGCAGCGGCGCGTTATCAAGCTGTACCTTTATGACGGAATGAACACGGTCGCCATCGGCCGTGAGCTGAATGTTTCGCAGGCGAACGTCCACGGCACGCTGTCAAGAGCCAATGAAACCATAATGCGGCTGATGACTCCGCTCATAGAGTACCAGAACGACATACTCAGCGCGCGTGAGGTTCCGCTTCGCGTCGGCGAGCTTGAAGAAATATGCGCGGCGAGGAACAGCAACGCGCGTGAATTTTGCACTCGGCTGAGAAATCTTCGCCTGTCCTTTGCGCTCGATGAAAAGAAGCTTGCGGCAAACCTGAAAATCACTCAAAGGGAGCTTTCGGACATTGAGACAGGCAGAAAAATGCCGTCGCTGACGACGGTGATGAGGTATTCGGCTCTTTTCGGCGCGGAGATCGAAATGAATTTTAAGAACGGAAAGGGTGTCTACCTGTGCCGAAAACCTTAGAACAGCTCGGCGACGAATATCTTGAATCCGCAGAGCTGCTTGACAGCCTGATTAAGAAATACAGAAAGATACTCAAGAAAGCGTACGGGTCAGGAAACTACCTGAAAACCTATGAGATCAAGCGAAAGCTTACGGTCTTTTACGACCAGAAGCGCGAAGCGGCCTCGATAGGGAAAAAATTGAAAAACTACTATAACAAGGAGGAACAAAACGGATGAATTATATTAAACTTTCTGCTGAAAACAACAAGCTGAAAATCACGGAGGACTGCTTCACAACGGGAGGAAGCATCAATTACGACGCGTGCAGCTTCACCTTTGACGACAAGTGGGACGGCTTTGTCAAGACAGCGGTGTTCTCGATAAACAATGAGGATAATTACCGCGTGCCGATTGAGGACAATACCTGCGTTATACCGTCGGTCTGCATTGAAAAGGAGGGCATACTCCGCATCGGCGTGTTCGGCGTGAATGACAGCAACGTACTCATAACCACAAACACGGTCGCACACCGCGTTGAGGAGGGCGTGGAAAACGCAGGCGAATGGGTCGAGGAGGACGGCGCCCTTGTCATGGACGCGATAAAGGAGCTGAAAAAGTACGCTGAAGAATACACAAAAAAGCTTTCCGAAAGGGTATCGGCGGAGATCGCGAAGCTCGGCAATGCCGACAAATCCACCAAGGCATCTATGCCGCCCGATTGGTTCAAGCCAAGAGCGTTTGAGGTGACGGACGAGGTGCGCGCGCTGACAAACGGGCGTGTCTCGTACGAGCTTTATCTCGATTTTGTATTCAACAAGCTGGTAAATGATTTCCCTGAGTACGTCATACGCGAGGAGCTCGGTTCGGACACGAACGGAACGAACAAAATTTACAGCTATTCCTTTACACCGTCAAAGTACGATAAAACGATGGTTCTTCTCAGCGGAATGAACGGCGGTGAGAGGGGCGCGGTTCTAGCTTTGTCCCATTTCTTCGATATGCTGTGCCGAAACTGTGACGACGATGAGACTCTCGGATATCTGCACGATCATGTCAAATTCGTCGTTGTTCCCGTAGCGCTGCCTTATGCGGTTTCAATGCGCTCCGCATACAATGTCAACGGTGTGAATATCAGGGTAAACTTCCCGTATATGTGGGACGTGTGCACCTCGACTGTCAAGGGCACCGCGGCGGGGGATCAGACGGAGACAAAGCTCTTGATGAATTTGCTTGAATCGCTTAAAAATGATAAGCTTTGCGCCGTGATGCAGTTCCACACAAGCAACTTGATTTACGCCGGCAGGACGATTTACTATCCGCGGTATCACGCAGGCTGCGTGGCTGCGATGGCGGATCTTGTCAACAATTTCAATTATGACTATGATTATGCTGACTACACGAACAAGGCTGTGCTTGCCGCATCAAACGGACCGAGCTTCTGCAATTACTCGGCGGATAAATACGGCGTGAACGCATGCGAGCTTGTTTGGACGTCGAACCTTTACGGCGGAGCTTTTACGGATTACTGTATCACAAAGTATTCGGAGTTTATCGGCAATGCGGTTTCCGTTATGGCAAGGAACAGCAGATACCTGCCGAAAAGGACACCTCAGCCGTTTATTAAGCACATTTCGTGGCGCAAGAGCGCTGACAGCGATGTGTTTACAATCAATTCGACCTCTTCCCTTGAAAAAATGGCGATATCGGCATACAAAACGGAGCTTGACTCGCCGTACAATATTTCACTCAACGGTTATGTTCAGCTTGATGTTTCTTCCGAGTGTACGGTGACGGTAAACCCGGCTCTGTATCAGGGACTTTCACCCGAACAGATGCTTGACAACAGAAAGACGGCGACTTCCTTCTCTCAGCAGCTTACGCTCGGTGCAGGAAGCCATATTATACCGATTTCAAGCGTGCTCCAGGGCTATTACACAAGCTACAATTTTTCGGACGACAGCAAGTTCTGTGAAGAGCTGATGCTCTGCCTGATGTTCAGCTCGTCTGTTGCGGGTGCGGCAAAGGTCAGCGCATTTTCAGCCACGCTCTGCGGAGTTCCGAGCGACTCGGCAAAGCCTGTTGAGGTAATGCGTCCGACGGGACTGGCTGCCGATTACAGCGGCGACGAGGTTCCCGTGCAGACGGTTGTCTATCCTCTCGGAGAATACACCAAGATGGACAAATGCTTTGAATTTTAATTTTAAAGAGGGCTGTGTATAGATGAAAAAAGTAATGAATATATATTTAAAAAATCCTTGCATCTTTGAAATGATGTGCCGGAGGGTGAGATCTTGACTGAAATCGCAGTTTCGCTCATTGCCTTTGCAGGAACGCTTGTCGGAACGCTCGGCGGCATACTGGCGGCAAACAAGCTCTCGCTTTACAGAATCGAACAGCTTGAAAAAAAGGTGTCGAAGCACAATAATTTAATAGAAAGGATGTTCATTGTCGAAAGCTCGGTCAAGTCGGCTCATCACAGGATAGATGAGCTGCGAAAGGAGATAGAATGAACAGACTGAATCTGAAAGGTGTTACCGCCGAGGTGTGGACACGCACGGGAATACTCATTCTCGCGCTTGTCAATCAGGCGGTTGTGACGCTGAAAATAAAAAACGGAGAAACGGACGCAGATTCGTTTGCGGTTTTCGCGTCCTACGTTCTCGTTGTGATCGGTGCGCTTTGGTCATGGTGGAAGAACAATTCGTTTACAAAGAGGGCACAGGAAGCCGACAAAAGAATAAGCAAATAACAAAGGGGCTGTCGTCGATTGATAACGACAGCCCCTTTGCTTGAGGTTATAATGATAAATTGAAATACTTTGACGCGTTGCTGAATGAAATGTCGCGCACAATTTCCGGCAGAAGCTCCGAGTCGGGATACAGTCCCTTTTCCACCCAGTCGCCGAGCAGTCCGCAGAGTATTCGGCGGAAATATTCGTGGCGCGGATAGGATAAAAAGCTTCTGGAGTCCGTGACCATGCCGACAAATTTTCCGAGAACTCCGAGGTTTGCAAAGGTCTTTAACTGCTCGCGCATACCGTCGATGTTATCGTTGAACCACCACGCCGAACCGAACTGAAGCTTTGAAGCAGCGTCGCTGTTCTGGAAATTGCCGAGCATTGCGCCGAGAACGTAGTTGTCCTTGGGGTTGAGCGCAAAAAGTATTGTCTTGGGCAGGCAGTTTTCCCTGTCCAGAGAATCAAGCATACGGGAAAGCCCGAATGCAAGGCTTGTGTCGCCGATTGAATCAAAGCCCGTATCGGGTCCGATTTTTTCAAACATTTTCGTGTTGTTGTTCCGCATTGCACCGAGGTGGATTTCACAGCCCCAGCCGTGTGCGGCATACTCACGGGCAAGGAATCTGAACAGCTCCGTGCGGTACTTGTCGCAGTCGGATACGCTCAGGGCTTCTCCGTTCAGCGCTTTTCTGAATATCTCTTCAAGCTCGCTGTCCGCCGCCCTGACATAAGGCATATATCCGAACGAGTGGTCGCTGGCAAGACAGCCGTTTTGAGCAAAAAAGTCTATCCTGTCTTTCATCACGCAGGTCAGCTTCTTGTAGCTGTCAATTTTTTCGCCGCTGACTTTTTCAAGCTCGCCGAGCCACGGAACAAATGTCGGCTGCTCAATGTTAAGCGCCTTGTCCGGGCGGAAAGCCGGGAGAACCTTACATTTGAAGCTCTTGTCCTGCGCTATGAGACGGTGATATTCGAGCGTGTCGGCGGCGTCGTCCGTGGTGCAAAGGCAGACAACGTTCGAGCCTTCGATAAGCTCACGCGGAGTAAATCCGCCGGAAGCGATTTTTTCGTTTGCTTCCTTCCATATCTTGTCGCAGGTGCTTTCGCTGAGCGTTTCATAGATGCCGAAATACCGCTGAAGTTCAAGATGAGTCCAATGGTAAAGCGGATTGCCGACGCAGTAGGGCATAACCTTTGCCCACGCCTTGAACTTTTCGTATCCCGAAGCGTCGCCGGTTATGTATTTTTCCTCAATGCCGAAGCTTCTCATTGCGCGCCATTTGTAGTGGTCGCCGCCGAGCCAAAGCTCTGCAATATCGGCAGGCTGTTTGTTTTCGTATATCTCTTTCGGCGAAAGGTGGCAATGCCAGTCAAAAATCGGCATACGGTCGGCTGCGTCGAAAAACAGCTTCTTCGCCGTGTCGTTGTATAACAAAAAGTCTTTGCCCATAAATTCGGACATATAATCCGCTCCTTATTATTAGTATGCCTTTATTATAACTCATAGTGCGAAAAATGCAATAGTTCGATTTGTTGTTAAAAAATCTTGCATTTGATATTTTAATATGTTAAAATTAAATAAATATTGCAAAAGGTGGTTTATTATGTCGAAAGAAAAAGGATTTATTGCGGAATTTAAGAAGTTTATTATGAGAGGCAATGTCATTGATCTTGCAGTCGGCGTTATCATAGGCGGCGCGTTCCAGGCTATTGTCAATTCACTCGTCAACGATATCGTAACACCTCTGCTCGGAATCATTCTCGGCAAGGTTGATTTTTCGTCGCTCGCGGTAAAGATAGGCGATGCGTCTATCGGCTACGGTAATTTTATAACTGCAGTCATAAACTTTTTCATTATGGCGTTTGTCATCTTTATCATTGTCAAGAGCATAAACGACGTTTCGGACAGGCTTCATAAGAAAAATGAGGAAGAGCCTGCTCCCACAACCAAGGTCTGCCCGTTCTGCAAGTCGGAAATTGATATCGAAGCGGTCAAGTGCCCGCATTGCACATCCGACGTTGAGTAATTATATTTTATTTTAAGGAGCTGTTTCTGTAATGCAGGAGGTAATTCTGAAAAAGACGGTTATCGGCGGCTATGACTGCTTTGAGGTCATGAACCGCATAAACGCCTTGCAGAAAAAACTTAATATTGCAAAAAAGGAAGCGGAAAAGCTTTCGGTTCTTCAGACGCAGGCTGATTCGCTCCGTGCGGAGATTGCTCAAAAGGACGCCGAGATTGCCGAGCTTGCACAGGTGCTTGAGGATTTCAGAGTCAACCATTCGGAAAAGCTCTATGCCGAGATGCTCGCCCAGCAGACAGACGAATACGCTTCAAGCTATGTTGAAACGGCGCGCTCGCTTGCCGAATCCGTCGCGGATATGACCAACAATCAAATCAGCGACGCCAAGAACAAAATCGAGATTTTGCAGGGCTGGCTTTCCGAAGTCAACGATATGATCGGTGAGCTTTATCTTTCCCTTTCCGACCTCAAGAAAGAGTACAGAAGCTTCAATAAGAATTACAGGAAGCTTGTGAACGAAACCTCGGACACGGACAAGAAAAAAGAACCGAAGAAAAAGAAAACTGCGGCGAAAAAGACCGCAGCAAAAAAGAAATAAATATTCAATCGGGGACTGCCGCACGAAAATGCGGACAGTCCTTTTTTTATTCGTCAAGGCGCAGGGTGATTTCTCCGCCCGTCAGCCTGACAATTTCACCGTTTTCGCGCACAAGCAGATTTGCGTTGTCGTCGATTCCGACAGCCTCACCGTGGTGCTCCGTGTTGCTGATGAAAAACTTGATTTTCCTGCCGATGACGCAGGATTTTTTTCTGTAATAATCAAGGTAGGTCTTGTCCGACGTGTTGCGGCTGAATGTGAAAAGCTTTTCCGCCACCCTTGCAACAAAAGCGTTTTTGTCGATGTCCGTGTTCAGCGAGCCGGCGGTTGTGCCGAGTCCGTCGGGAAAGACGGATGTGCTCACGTTGACGCCGATGCCGACAACAACGCCGCAGATTTTTCCGCTTTCGATAATCGACTGCGCCAAAATTCCACAAACCTTTTTGCCACCTATATAAATGTCGTTGACCCACTTGATTTGCGGATTCAAGTCCGTCATTTCTTCAATCGTTTCGGAAACGGCAACCGCGGCGGCGGAGGTGATGTTCACAACGTCGCCGAGCTCTCCGTTCGGGCGCAGAACGACCGAAAAGTAAACTCCGCTTTGTGCAGGGGAATAGAAGCTTTTTCCCTGCCTGCCCTTGCCGTTTGTCTGTGCGTTTGCCGCAACAAGAATGTTGCCGCCGTGACTGCGCGCGAGCAGATTTGCCTGTGTGTTTGTTGAATCCGTTATGTCAAAGACTACGACTTCCGTGTCCGGAAGAAGAGATGAAAGTTTTTCACTGTTAAGCATAATTTGAACCTCCGATATGAATAAAATATCACATTGCCGCCGATTTTACAAGCACAAGATTGTTGTGACGGAATATTATGTAATATAAAATCGAATGAGGTGATCCGATGGATAACGACTGTTTTTACTACTCAGTACATACTGCCGGCGGCTTTCACACGGGATTTTTTGACGCCGCCGCTTACGGCAAGACCTTTGCCGTAACCGGAGGATCTGCCGAGCTGAGAACGCGGATTCTTGAAGCCGCTGCGGAAAGATTTGACCGGGAAAAAATAAACTATGAAATCTGCTGTTCGTCGGACGGCATTTTTGCCCTGCTTTGTCCCGAAAGAAAAATACTTATCGCCGACGGTGAAACGGGGCTCAGGGCAGAAAACGGCATTGACCTCAATGACCTGTACAACGGACTTTATCCGCGAGAGCTGATGCGGATTTATACCTGTGAAAAAAAGAAAAAAGCAGACCGCTGTTCACGTTTTTTGCAAGCCGCCGAGAGCCTGAAAAGCGAGCTTGTGCGCCTTGATTCGCAGAGCATTGACTATGCAAAAATTGTCGCCTTTACGCTGAGACTGTGGAAGAAAAACGGCGGAGCGATGAAAGGAAATATCGGCAGGGAAACGAAAAGGTTTGTGTCCTGCATAACGCCCGACGGAGTCGAGCTTAATATGAAAGCCTTTGACAGCTGCGACAGAATTTCGGTCGTGGTTGACAGGACGGGTGCAGTCTCAACGCGCATCGTTGACCGAATACGCAGGTATGCGCTCGGTTCGGGCTATGACGTGACGAGCTTTGTGTGTTCGCTGGACGGCAAAACCGTTGAGCACATTATTATTCCCGAACTTCGTTTCGGAGTCTTTTCATCGGAGCACTATCACCGTCTGCTTCCCCAAAAGGAGAGGAAGATTTTTGCTTCGCGTTTCCATACTCAGGAGAGCGAAAAGGTGAAGAATCGGCTTGGTTTTACCTTTAAGGCGTTCCGTTCGCTCATGAATGAAGCGTTTGAATCCATGATCGGAGCCTGTGAGGAGGAAGAAAAAATCAACTACCTTTTCCGTGGTATCTCCGACACGAAAAAGGCAGTTGATGAAATAGCTGTTCAGCTTTGTGATTGAAATTATTTTTTGTAGGCTTCCAGTCTGTAAATCGGCTGACCAAGGTCGGAAAAACGCTTTTCGTATTCCGTCACAATGTTGCCCTCAAAGCCGCTGTTGTGAAGATCAAGCGAGACATTCTTTATTCCGAAACCGTAGCCGGAAAGTTCCTGTATCGAATACTCGAAGAAATGCATATTATCCGTTTTCTGGTGGATTTCCCCGTCGGCGGTCAGAAGACGGTCAAATATAGAGAGGAATCTTTTGCTGGTGAGCCTGTGGTTTGCGTATTTCTTCTTCGGAAACGGGCAGGAAAAGTTGAGATATATCAGATCGGCGATTCCGTCGGGCAGGTACTTCGGCAGATATTCCGCAGAACCCTTGATGAAGCGGAGATTCGGTATTTTTTCCTCAATCGCTTTTTCGGCGGCGATAACAACGACATTGGCGCATTTCTCGACGGCGATGAAATTGATATCGGGGCTACGCTTTGCAATCTCGGCGGCAAACTGTCCCTTGCCGCAGCCGACCTCAAGGCGAACGGGATTTGAGTTGCCGAACCATTTTTCAAGGTCGATGTACTCCTTTTCCTCGATCGCTGTGTTGAAATTTTTGTCCTCGCTCTCAATCGAAAAGATTATATTGCCGCATTCGGCAAGTCTTTTGTCAAGATTCTTTTTTCTTCGCATTCTCATATTTCTTCGCTCCGTTGCCGTAGATTTATTTACTGCTCAGTATTCTACACTTTTTTCTTTTTTACGTCAACCGCTTGACAAAAATATTAAAACAATATATAATTCAGACAAACAAAAGTGATGACGGGAAAAAGTAAGCGGAAAAGGATGCAAAGAGAGCTTTCGGTCGGTGTAAGAAAGCGTGAGAGTTTCGCCCAAATACATCTCCGAGCTGCGTGGCTGAAAAATGCAGTAGGCTTCGCCGTGTGCGTGCGTTAAACGTCAGAGTATGCTTGTACTCGCTGAGGCCGTTCCCGTGAGGGCTCGGTGAACAGAGGTGGTAACACGATAATTCGTCCTCTGCCCTTGAGGCAGAGGGCTTTTTTCTGTCTTATTAAAGGCAACACCGCACAAAATATTTCACGAGAAAGGAAACATCAAAATGACTATTTACGACGAACTTGTTGCCCGCGGACTTATTGCTCAGGTCACGGACGAAGATGAAATCAAGGAGCTTATCAACAACGGAAAGGCTGTTTTCTATATCGGATTCGACCCGACAGCCGACAGCCTCCATGTAGGCCACTTTATGGCGCTCTGCCTTATGAAGAGACTTCAGATGGCTGGCAACAGACCGATCGCTCTTCTCGGCGGCGGCACAGGCATGATCGGTGACCCGTCAGGCAGAAGCGACATGAGAAAGATGCTCACTAAGGAGGACATCGACCACAACATCGCCTGCTTCAAAAAGCAGATGAGCCGTTTCATTGAGTTCGGCGAGGACAAGGCGATGATGGTGAACAATGCCGACTGGCTTCTCGACCTCAATTACGTTGACGTTCTTCGCGAGGTCGGAGCCTGCTTCTCGGTCAACAATATGCTTCGCGCCGAGTGCTACAAGCAGAGAATGGAAAAGGGTCTCAGCTTCCTTGAGTTTAACTATATGATTATGCAGAGCTATGACTTCTATCATCTTTTCAAGGAGTACGGCTGCAATATGCAGTTCGGCGGCGACGATCAGTGGTCTAATATGCTCGGCGGTACGGAGCTTATCAGAAAGAAACTCGGCAAGGACGCTTACGCAATGACGATTACACTTTTGATGAACTCCGAGGGCAAGAAGATGGGCAAGACCGCTTCCGGTGCGGTTTGGCTCGACCCGGAAAAGACAAGCCCCTACGAGTTCTATCAGTACTGGCGCAATGTCGGCGATCAGGACGTTCTCAAGTGTATCCGTATGCTCACGTTCCTCCCGCTTGAGGAGATCGACGCAATGGATCATTGGGAGGGCGCACAGCTCAATGAAGCAAAGGATATCCTCGCTTTTGAGCTTACAAAGCTTGTCCACGGCGAAGAAGAAGCGGCAAAGGCGAGAGAAGCTTCCAAGGCACTCTTCGGCGGCGGAGCAAACCTTGAAAATATGCCGACAACCACGCTTGAAGAGTCCGATTTCACGGACGGCAAAATTGACATTCTCGATATTCTTCTCAAGGCAGGCATCACAAAGTCGCGCGGTGAGGGCAGACGTCTTGTTCAGCAGGGCGGCGTTTCGGTTGACGATGTAAAGGTAACGGATATCGGACTTTCATACACTGCCGACGACCTCAAGGCAAATGCGATTATCGTTAAGAAGGGCAAAAAGATTTTCCATAAGGTTCAGGCATAAAAACCGAAAGGGAAGGAAAGAAAAAATGAAGCTTGTAAAAACTTTTTTCGTGATGCTGTATGTTCAGCTTGTGTTGCAGTACGGGATAATTCCCGTTATGTTTTTGGGCATGGATGATACAGGTGAATTTAAAATATGGACACATTTCTATTTTGCTGTTGTTCTGATTTCGTTCGTTGCCGTTCAGGTTGTAGGCTGTATCAGCGCCGTATCGGCTGTGAAAATGCATCTGAACTCAGAACATGAAGTACTGAAAGAGTCGTGGCTGCTTTTAAAGCTCAAAACGATTCCGTTTTACATTTTGAATTTCATTTACGGATTGGCATATATTATTGGTATTATCGGAGCAAGCCGCGGCCTTGTTGTTATGGCAGTTATTCCGATTCTTATTCCGATTTGGTACACCTGTGCATTTATTGTTCAAAGCGGATTTTTCGGAGCAGCAAACGTTGCGTTCCTTAGGAAAGAATACGGCGATCGGATTTCGGCAATTCATTACGTCTTGCAGTTCGTGCCCGTTCTCGACGTTGTCAGCACGCTGATCGTCAGGAAAAAAGTTAGAACCCTCGATTAAATTGAATACACAACCGCAGAACCGTTGCAGGTGAGAAATCACTCGCAACGGTTCTTTTTGTACTTTATAGCAGAGTACGATGTGGACCAAACGATTTGCACAAACCTCAGCCTCCCCTTGATTGAGGTCAAGGGGAGGTATCTCGAAGAAACGGAGGGGATAAAGAAACAAAGAATTATCAATATTTAAAATGAATCACGGCACGATGTGGGCATCGTGCCCTACGACAGGCCTTGATAAAAACAAAATCGTAGGGCATGATGCCCACATAATTCCGCCAAGTGATTTTGTTAAACTTGTGTAGAAAATATGGTGACAAATCTGTGGATATTTGGTGAATATGAAAAATAAACGCTTCAAAAACATATTTATGATAATATTTAGAACATAAAAACTTAAAAATAAATAAAAAAATGCTTGATTATGGAATCTTTTTGTGATATTATAACATTGTATATACTGGAATATTGGATAAATTTTTGAGAGATTCCGGGTATAAGCTTTGGTATGCGAAAGATTTTCGGCAATCAAGGCATATTTTCTTTATATCCCTGTTCGGGTTTGCATAATTATTGCTTGGGAGGTTATAGACATGACAGGTAAAATTCTTAAATGGAGTAAGAAGTCATTAAGTTTCATATTGTGTCTTACTATACTTCTTACAACGTTCTGCTTTTTTGACATCGGCTCGGTTCTGTCCGACGCCATGCTTACGGTGACGCAGAAAGAACAAATGAAGGGTGCTCTTTCGAGCCAGTACGCTTATGCGCCGGAGATAATATATCTCGCCCCGGGCAAGAGTGATTTCAAGTATTACAGCGATTACAATCCGGACACCGGTGCCGCGATAGCGGAAAACAAAACATCGTCAAGACTTGAGTTCGACTATAAGGGCGCAAGCTCCATTATCTTTGCGGTCAACAATGTCTACGCAAAGGGAAGCGGCGCACAGGTTCCTGTTAAATCTTTAACTATTAACGGCACAGAAATCGCCGTTTATGCAGGATGCTCCGCAAACTCAACGGATTTTGTCAATAGTGCAACGCCGATCGCGATGAGCACAAACGGTTCAATAAGAGTTGATCTTACGAGCGGTTCGCTTGCCGGTGCGGTTCCCGGTACGACATACATCATTCAATGGGCAATTAAATATGTAGTTTACGGTGTAAGCCACATTACATATATGTACACGGGCGTGTATGTTCCTCTGCTTGACCAGGCGGGTACTTCGTCCAATACCTGGTACATAAAGAACGGTGGTGATGAAGAGAAAAACGGTTCGTATACATTTATTACGGGCGCATTCAAATACAGCGGCGGTAACCGTCATTCTATGTTCACGGGTACGGGTTCCGGACTGCGTACAGCTCCGCTGATTGCGTTCAGCGGTACAGGTCAGGGCGGCACAGCCACCATTCCGGGCGGTTCGGAACAGGTAATGTCACCTGCAAACTTTTCCACATCTACCCCGTACAATGTTCTTTGTCTTGATTTCGGAAGAGAAGGACAAAGAGGCGATAGCGATATCCATTTCGAGACATCGTACACAAGTGTTCCGAAAAGCTATGCGGAGACAGCAGCCGGTACGGTAACGGTAAAGAGGCAGACTTCGCAATGCACAACGGGTACGGCTTATATAGTTGTTGATAATTCAAGATACACGAATTATAACCAGATTCCGTATCTCAGCGCAGGCTTTGCTCAGTTCTACCATTCACAGCACGGCAACGGAAACCGATTAGACTCAATCAGAAGCGATAAATATTATTACTATGAGAACAACCAGTTGAAGCAGGGCACGACGGATGTTTCCTGTAGTGTAGACACTTCTAACTACAAGGGCGGAGAAAACAACTCCATCGCCAGAGGTCTGTTCGCTTTTAACGGAGCGGTAAAGACCGGTCTTATTACGTTCAATTTCCATTTTAAAAACGGATATAAGCTCGGTCCTATTACAGAGACAATGCACGTCTATCACCACAATGCACTCTATACACAGGTTGTAAACAAGGGCTCACTTCGTACCGTATACAATGCGGCGGCTCACTCGCACATTGACCGAACAAATTACGGCACAGCCTATTCAAATTATTATACTCAGCTCAAAACGCTTGCCGAAAAGCTCTGCGACCCGCAGGCTTATACGGATCTTACAACTTCGTTAAATGTAGACAGCATAGAAACAAATCTCGTCAAGAATCTTACGGTTAAAGATGACTACGTCTACTTTGTTGCCCCGGAAGCAATTTATCTCAAACCGAGTGTTGCGACAAGCGGAACATATAGCACACAGTATGTTCTTAACCAGACATTAACGTTGAACAATTCAACAAAGGCTTGTACCGAAACTGTCAATCAAGGCTATGATACAATGAGCAGCAACGGCGGAAAGGTTTATTTCTACTATAAAAATGCCGACAAGGTCAAGATTACATATTCTGCATCAGGTTTTTCGGGATTAACAGCGTCAGGCTCAGCAACCTCATTCGGCAGTTGGATAGCTTGTTCGCCTGACAGCATCACGACGCTGACGGTTAAGAACGGAAGCTCGACAACATACAGCTCACAGTATATAACTTGGACGGCAACATACTGGGAGGATAATATTGAAAAAACCGTAACGGCAAAGACATATATTTATGCGCCGTCGACATCAACAGTTGTCAGCGCAACCAATGCGCACAGTAATTCAACAAGCAGACATCGTTATGCAATGGTTTCAACCGGTATTTACGGTATTCATTCGGTTGTCTCCAATCAGGGCGCGACAACAATAAGCGTCGGTAACAGAACGTGGTCAAACAGAGAGGGTACAGACATAGACTGTCAAGGCAGTTACAGATATAATCCTATTGTGTATCACAGCGATTATTTGTCAAACAATAATTTCACGCCGTCCGGATACCCGGTTCCGTATTGGTGCGTCGATAATGACAAATCCGGTAAGACTCAAAACAGTCCAAACAATTCTACCAAAACAAATCATCCGCACAATATTATAAATGAAAATGTCGGAACCGGAGCTTCATGCTGGTATGCCAGAGACAATGACTATTCCGAAAAAGAGATTGTATATATAGGCGGAAGAGGAAAAATAATATATGATTCCGCGCGTGTTAAGAAAATTGGCGATGTACCCAATTTCGGCTTGTTTACTGATATATTAGGCTTGGATAGCACCAATAATCTTAAAGACACAAGTACATATCAGGCGGCATATTTTGTCGGAAACACGTCAACGGTTTATTCCAATAACAGCTCCAACGGAATAAATCAGGTTACCTACGCTTCGCAACAAACCAATATTCACGTTGATAACAGAATAAGAAAAATGCCGTTTGACAACGGTAAAAACGAAAGCGTTTTTCTTGAAAAGGCTATTAGCGGCAATACGACCGTTGTAAGCTACGGTATGTATAATGTCAGCACTTACAAGCGCGGACATATAGGATATGCTGATGCTTTTGCAACCTGTGATTTTGAACCGACAGATCGTTCCGGACTGAGAAGTGCGGTCGAATATGCAACGAATTACAGCTACGCGCTTCAGGAAAAGTATTTTACGGATACTGAATCAGAGACGGCAGCGTGGATGAAATACACAACAGCACTTGAAAATGCACAGAACGCTCTTGCAAAAATCGACGGCACAGCGAATTACGGTACATTTGACCGCACAGGCAACGGCAGTACGGGTCTTGCCAAAGAGCTCAAGGCTGCGGTTGACGCACTCATCGGTACTTCACGCGGTATTTCACCGAGAAAGAACACGACAAACACAGCGGCGCAGTACAATGTCGGCCTTATGCCCAACGGCGACGGAACTTACACAATAGCGCCTATCGGTCAGGCGGATAAAGAGTCAACAAGTGCTATCGAAAAATCGTTCTATGCTTATGACAGACTTGAATACACTTCGGAAAGCTATAAGGGCTACACCTATGTCGGCTACATTAAAGATGGAGATGCGGCGACGGGCGGCACAATGACCGCAGCAACATACAGCAGCATTGCGACAAGCACGGATCCGCTGACAACGTCGAAGAACACTTATCTTCTCTACGGCAACGCCGATCCGGTCGATTATTCGTACACATTCTATTACCTCTATCAGCCGGAGCTGACGTTCGATAACGCGTTTAGATTCGACAGTATTCTCAATGAGGGCTCCAATAGCTCCGACATGATAGTTGACTATGCCGCAGACAGCATTACACTCAAGCTCACCGGAACAGACGCGTGCTCTGGTACAGGCTGGTACGGAATGAAGTCGGCTAAGTTCCCGGTTATCCCCGGACACACATACAGGCTTTATGCCGAGGTGGAAAGCGAAACAGTATCGTATACTTATGAGGATGAGAATAAAAATGTATATGGCAATATGAACATGTATATTTTCACTTATGAGAACGAAGAATTAACTTCTACCGATGCAAACAACTGGAAGAGTGCGTCGGTAAATGCCGATGGAATCATAAACGGAACATATACAATTCCTGCCGGCAGAACCTACGGAACAATAAGAGTCGGTGTGCCGACATCAGCAAATTCACTTGGTTCGGAGGTAACATTTAAGAATATCTACATTCAGGATATTACCAATTCCGACGGAATAGCCGATGATATCAAGATGGCAGAGCCGAAGAGCAAGCACCTTGACCCCGGAACAGAGGTTGGTACGCTCGCTTCGACAGACAGAACAGGCTACAAGTTTAAGGGCTGGAACACAAAAACAGACGGAACGGGCGAAACGTTTACAGAGAAAACAATAATGCCCGGCAAGAGCACCCGGCTCTATTCACAATGGGAAAAGGCACAGTATAAGACCGAGTTCAATCTCAATTATGAAGGCTCGGCACAAACAAACCTGTTTGCTCCGTACTACATCGGTGCCGACGGAAAATATGCTCTGAGAAGCACGGTCAACGTCACAAACGGCACCGTAACCTACACCTACAACCTTGGTGAGGATACCTACACCGTCAACAAAACGGGATCAAGCACGGCGGCGATATATACGGCTGCTCAGGAAAACCTGAGACTCATAGATACCGGTAACGGCGGACAGTATAAGCTGAAAGTGACGAAGATAAGCGACGGCGGTTCAGATGCCAACAGTTCAATAACATTTCAGCCGTTGAAGAACGGTCAGGATGTCGGCGGTTGGACATCAATCAGCGCGACAGCGGCAAACGGAACCACGGTAACCTGCCCGACGGATTCCTCGCTCAATCTCACGGACAGCGATTATCTCACCCTGAGAATTTATGTTCACGGCGGCGGTTCGGCTTACAAAATAAGCAACCTGAAGCTCAAGATCGAACTCACCAAGGAGACAACAAACTCCGGAAATACGCCGATGGCGAGATACACCGAGTACAATACTCAGCTCGGCGCACTCCCGATACCGACACGCACAGGCTATACGTTTGACGGCTGGTATTTGGAAAAGGAAAAACAGAAGAATCAGGTAACTGAAAGTACACTCACACCGTCACAGGATCAGATACTTTACGCTAAATGGACAGCGAAAAAGTATACGATCACGTTCAACGGAAACAACGGTAAGATGGGCAATGACACAACCAGAACCTATACAGCGACATTTGATTCACCCGATTACAGCAAGGTCGAATGGCTCGATCCTCAGCGCACAGGCTATGAGTTCGTCGGCTGGTATGACGCCGCAACAGGCGGAAACCAGGTATACAACTCCGCAGGCACGGCAGTAAACAGCAAGTATTGGGAGGTCAGCGGAGATTCATTCAAGTACAAGTGGCCGAACAATCTGACGGTTTACGCCCATTGGTCAAAGGTAACCTTCACGATAACATATTCAAAGGGCACACAGTCAGACGCAATACTTTCACCGGTTGATAATCCTGTAACATATTCAATAGAAGACAGAGTTACTACCGCGGGAATCAGCAAGACGGGCTATACGTTCGCCGGCTGGAAAGTCACGGCAACCTCCGGAAAGTGGACCAACTGGACTGTCGGAACGCTTTACAAGGAAAAGTACCAGCTTCCGGCAGGAATGTACGGTAATGTAACTTTGGAGGCACAATGGATAGAAACCGGTACGGCAGACAACAAGACTACCGAATACGGCACGGAGAACTTCACGGCAACAATTACTGAGGGAATCCAGCCGAACGGAAATCCGAAGACAAAATCGGTGACAAGATTCACGGCGTCCGATTGGAAGAATTATCAGGAGAAAATCACAGCGTACAGAAACGCACTTAATACGTTCAAAAATGACGTTACCAACACAGACAACAGAAGTGCACTTAAAACTGCGATTGCAAACCTGAAAGCGGTAACGCTTAACGAGGCGAAGGTTGATAAATCATACATCAATTCGTTCTATGTTAAGTCCGATTCTTCAAACCGCCACAACCTTACACAGATCAATCTCAATCATTATATAAGCGCAGATCTTGACGCAATGAAAAATGCGTTTGATGCGGCAACAAAGGTCGGAGCAGGAGAAAAACTCTTCACAACGACGGTAACAAACGGAGTAAGCACTTCGGTTATCAGCACAGCGCAGACAACGATCAACAACAATGTCCGCACGATGGCGCAGAAGTATGATGAGAGGA
>SAMEA104315428__coassemble_1040_pt1 | contig 20970 bp, 16 predicted proteins | sample SAMEA104315428__metabat2_low_PE_040 | metagenome-assembled genome bin SAMEA104315428 (sample SAMEA104315428) | gut metagenome | biome: Monkey gut; feature: monkey-associated habitat; material: faeces | place: China | collected 2013
TGCAGCGTCGCCGAATCGGGAGTTGTGTAGTCGGCAGGATACTTCTCTTTTCCGATCTGTACTCCGACCGTCCCTATCAGACCCACCTTGTAGCCGTTTTCTTCGAGTATTCTCTTAATTATAAACGCCGTGGTAGTTTTGCCGTTGGTGCCCGTCACTCCGATCATTTTCATCTTTCTGTGGCAGTTGCCGTAATAGTTGGCACACATCAGCGCATAAGCCTTTCGCGTATCGCCGACAACGATGCTTTTGGAAACGCCGATGTCATGGTCGCATATAACGATTGCCGCGCCCTTTTCCAAAGCCTTTTTCGCGTAGTCGTGACCGTCGTGTTTGTGTCCCCTTATGCATACAAAAGCGCTTGACTTCCTTACATTTCTTGAATCGTCGGTAACATTTGATATTTCCGGGTTAAGTGTGTATCCGGTTCTTGTTTCAATTCCGTCAAGCAATTCATGCAGTCTCATAACCTACCTCCGGGTTAATGCGTCAATGGTCTGAAATTCCCGTCGTGGTTCTGAAGTAAACAGTCACCGTAGAGCCGTATTCAATTTCGGTTCCCTTTGCCGAGCTTTGCCTGTAAGCTGTCAGAGTCGAATCCGACAGAGAATTTCCCGATACCTTAATGTTTATTCCGGCATTTACGGCGGCATAGTTTGCCTCCGTTATCGTCATTCCGAGGAAATCCGGCACCTCGGTTTTGAGCTTCTTTTTCTGATCCTCAGTGTAGAGGACGACTACTCCGCCCTGAGGTATATACTGTCCAGATGCAGGCATTTGGGAAACAACCTTTGTTCCCTCGCCTACAACCTTAACGTTAAATTCCTTTTCATTGAGTGAAACTTCCGCCTCGCTGACCTCGGTTCCCGTTACATTGGGCACCTGCACGTCAAGCAGAGCCTTTTCCGAGTCGTTGTACTGACGCTCAACGTTGAGATATGTCAGCGTGTTTTCAATAACCTCTCCGGCAACGGGAGCCGCAACGGCACCGCCGCCTGTTGCTCCCTCAGGCTCGTCAACAACGATGAGCACGGTAACTCTCGGCTCGTTTGACGGTGCAACACCGACGAAAGAAGCCGCAACCTGACCGACATCATTAAGCTTATCCGACGTACCTGTTTTTCCGCCGACGCGGAAGCCTGCAACATAAGCGTTTCTCGCCGTACCGTTAAGAGCAACCTGCTCCATTGAAGCCATTATCTTTTCGGAGGTCGATTCGGAGATGACCTGTCTCTTTTCAACAGGCTGATTCTGCGAAACAACGTTTCCCTCTGTGTCAAGAGTTTTGCTGACAACATAGGGCTGCATCAATTTGCCGCCGTTCGCGACGGCATTGATTGCCGTTATCATCTGAATCGGAGTGATCTGGAAAGACTGGCCGAACGATGAGCTGGCAAGGTTTACGTTAGTCATTGTGTCCTTTTTGAAGTATGTTACTCCCTCTTTCGGCGAAGTCTCGCCCGGAAGATCAATTCCCGTTTTTTCGGTGAATCCGAACGCTTCAAAATACTTGTAGAACGTATCGACGCCGAGACGCTGTCCTATCGTAATGAAATACGGGTTGCAGGAGTTCATAAGACCCTCTGTCAGGGTCTGTGTGCCGTGACCCGCCGTGTTGTGGCAGGAGTAGGTTCTGTCGGCAACTCGTATTGAACCCGTGCAGGTGAATTTTTCATCGTATTTTACCGCGTTCTCCTCAAGACCTGCCGCCATTGTGATGACCTTGAAAACAGAGCCGGGCTCGTATGTGTCCGTAATCGCTCTATTGCGCCATTGCGAGAACATTGCCTCCTGGTACGCTTCTTCCTTTTTGGTCGGGTCGGTTATCTTTTCGATTTCGGCTGCCTTTTTCTTGTCGTGAATCGTGTACGGAGCGTTGAGGTCATAGTCGTCCTTCGTGGACATTGCAAGTATCGCGCCCGTTTCAACGTCCATAACTATTCCGGTGCAGCTGCTGCACTTGCTTGTTTGGTAGCAGCTTGTAAGTGCGTTTTCAAGGTAACGCTGTATTGTTTCGTCGATAGTGAGGACAATGCTGGTTCCCTGCTTTGCCTCATAGACGGATTTATACTCTATATCCTGGGCAACGGAGGAATTGCTCCGCGCCGAAATAACTCTGCCGTCGACGCCGGTGAGCGTTCCGTTGTAGTACGACTCCAAGCCTGAAAGTCCGTTGTTGTCAGTTCCCGTGAAACCGATAAGCTGCGACGCAAGCGTCGAATAGGGATAGTAACGCTTAACGTCCTCGTCAATCATAATGATTGAACCGTAGCTCTGGTCGTTGCCCTTTGAGTCCTTGAACGTACCCTTGACAAACGCCTCAAGCTTATCCTTTGTTTCCTTTTCGATTTTCGTCTTTATGCTTACGCTGTTGTACTGCTTGTAGGAAGCCTTGTCTTCAAGATACTCCCTTGTAACGCCGAGAGTTTCAACAAGGGTCGAATACACCTTTTCCTTTGCCTCGTTCGGAATGTCGGCAAAAGCGGTTGCGTTGAGCGAAACCTTCCACGCAGACGCACTCTGTGCAAGCACGGACATATTTGAATCGTAAATTATTCCGCGCTGTGCCGTTATCGCCGTATCGCTGAGCTGCTGTGTTTCCGCCTTGGTTTTGAAGAAATCGCCCTTGACAAGCTGGGTATATCCCATGCCGAACATAGCCGAGCCGAATCCGAGAATTACAATAATCGCCAGAAGTCCCATCGTTCTCTGCTGAAGATTTTTCATTATTATTTTTTTCGGTCTGAGAAAACCGTTTGCATTGTTCTTCAAGGCGATCATCCTTTCCGTATCGGTTAATCGGGCTGTCCTGTTCAGCTCCCATAAAATCACTCTAAGGGCGGATAAAATCCGCCCTCCGTTCGTATCATAATATGTTCTGGTTCTGTTTTATATTCATCTGTCCGTATCCTTCTGAACCGTCTTTGTGCCATCATCCTCTGCCAGGTCAAAATATCTGACCTGGTAATTCTCTCTTTTAACCATGCCGAGCTTTGTCTGTGCGTACTCGTCAATGTTGTCTATCGACATAATCGAATTGAACTTCATCTGCAAGCGTACGTTCTCGCTCTGTGCCGTCTGCAAAGCAGCTTTCTGATCGGCAAGCTCGCTTTGATAGTTGGTCAGCATAACACGGCTGTAAATCAAAGAGCCCAGTATAACAAATGCGACAAGAGCAATAACGCAGGCGCGCACCGCGGCGATTCTGCTTGCTTTTATCTCGGTCTGTGCCTGTGCGAAGCTGATCGGCTGAGACTGAATAACCTTGGGTGTGTGATCTTTTTTCTTTTTTCTTTCAACGGGAACATATCCGTTTTTTGTGTTGTCGAACAAGTCGAGATCAAGGGCTAAGCCGTCGTTACGATTTGCCACTTCTGTCAGCTCCTTTCAAAGTTTAACGTCATTTATTTTATGATTCTATGGCAATACCACACAATTTAGGTGTGCGAATTGTGCAGTAAGATTTTTCGTCAGGTTGTACAAAAATTCTGCAGGCTTGCTGACGCAAGTCAAGGAATTTTTGTGCGGCATGGCGGAAATATATTCAAGAAAGGCGTGCGCCTCAATTGTGCGGTGTTGCCTTAATTTTTTCTATCGCTCTGAGTCTTGCGCTGTGAGATCTGAAGTTTTCTCCGACCTCGTCGCCCGTCGGTGCTTTCGATTTGAACGGAAGCTTTCCTCTCGGCTTGCGTCCGCAGACACACACCGGAAATTCGGGCGGACAAATACAGCCCTCACAGAATTTGTTGAATTTCTTTTTCACCAGCCTGTCCTCAAGCGAATGGAACGTTATTATCGCAAGCCGTCCGCCGGGAACAAGGGCTTCAAACATTTCGTCAAGCGCGGTGTCGAGCTTTTCAAGCTCTCCGTTCACTTCAATTCTCAGCGCCTGAAACGTCTTTCGCGCCGGGTGACCGTCACGCTTTGCTTTCATAGGCATTGAAGCCTTGATTATATCCACAAGCTCAAATGTGGTTTCAATCGGTTTTATCTGTCTCGCTTTTACTATGTTCTTCGCTATCGACGGGGCGAACTTTTCCTCGCCGTAGGTATAGATGATTTTTCGCAGTTCGTTTTCCGAGACGGTGTTCACGAGATCCGCCGCGCTCATGCCCTCCATGCTCATTCTCATATCGAGCGGAGCGTCGCGGTGGAAAGAAAAGCCTCTCTCGTCGGTGTCAAGCTGGTGTGAACTGACGCCGAGGTCAGCCATAATTCCGTCAACGCCGTCAATGCCGAGCGAGTCAAGAATCGCAGTCAGGTTCACGAAATTGTCGTGAACTATCGTTACCTTTTCATCACCCTCAAAGCGTTTTTTGAGATTGGCAATCGCTTCGGGATCCTGGTCTATCGCAATTATTCTGCCCGTCGTCAGCTTTTCGGCAACCGCCGAGCAATGACCTCCGCCGCCTGCCGTGCAGTCGACGTATATTCCGTCCGGGCGAACATTTAAAGCGTCTATCGTTTCATTGAAAAGTACGGGAATGTGTTTGAACTCGCTCATCAGATCGGAAGAACGATGTCAAGCTCTTCGTCTTCATCGTCATAGACCTCGGCGAAGTGCTCCTTGGCCCAAATTTCAGCTCTGTGACCGACGCCGACGATTACGACATCGCGCGTGATGTCTGCCTTTTCGATGAATCGCGACGGAAGCACAAATCTGCTCTGTGCGTCAAGTTCGCAGTTTTCACAGTTGAGGAAAACACTTCTCTGAAGCTTTGTTCTGTCAACCCCGTCATTGGAGAACAGCAGCTCGTTTGTGGTTTTTTCCCATTCGTCGGGTCTGTATATTCTCAGGAAATTCTCCTTCGGTCTGCGGAAAATGATGAACTCCTTGCCGCCTATCATATCCCTGATTTTCGGAGGCATAACTATTCTTTTTTTGCTGTCAAGGGTACGGTCGTAATAGCCGTTAAACTGCATAAAAGCCTGCCTCCTTTTCAAAAATTTCCTCCACAACGTGGGATAGGCTTACACTTTCCTCCACTTTTGTAACTCTATTATACAATACAATCCTCAAAAGTCAAGGAAAAATATTTGTTTTATTCGCAAAAAGTTGTTACAAATTATTACAGTATTTCCTTTTGTCGAAAAACAGAAAGAATAATCCTCTATTTTCTTGACAAATTCCGCCCGTTCATATAAACTGGACTGAGTAACCGCGGAATTTTCCTCAGCGCGGCTGAAAGGACGGGACATAATGAAAGTATCAGTCAACACCCAGAATATTGTCGGCAGAATAAAGCCGATGAACGCCGTCAACAACGGTCCGAGATACACAAAAAATGCCGACCAGAATCTCACGAATCTGCCGGCATACAAGGAAGCTGCTATTCCGTTTGTGCGTACGCATGACGCGTCAATTTGCTATGATTACGGCGGAGAGCACACAATCGACGTTATCGGTATTTTTCCCGATTTCGACGCCGACCCCTATTCCCCCGATTCCTACGATTTTACCCTGACGGATATGTACCTTGACAGCATTATGATGTCTGGCGCGCAGGTCTTTTACCGCCTCGGCAACAAGATTGAGCATTGGCCGAAGCACTACGGAATTATGCCTCCCAAGGATTTCAAAAAATGGGCTGTGATCTGTGAGCACATAATCCGCCATACCAACGAGGGCTGGGCGAACGGCCACCACAGAAACATTGAATACTGGGAGATATGGAACGAGCCTGATTTTAACGGCAAGTGCTGGTCTGGCACACCCGAAGAGTTCTTCGACCTTTTTGAAATAACTGCAAAGCACCTCAAGTCCTGCTTCCCCGAAATTAAAATCGGCGGCCCTGCCGTTTGCGGCTACGGTCAATGGCTTTTCCCGTTCTTTGACGAGATGGAAAAGCGCCGTGTGCCGATGGATTTCTATTCATGGCACCGCTATTCCTCAAAAATCGAGGATTATGTCAAGGACGTCCGTCTGCACAGAGCGCTGCTCGACGATCACGGCTACACAAAGTGCGAAAGCATACTCAACGAGTGGAACTATGTCCGCGGCTGGAGCGGCGAAGAGTGGAAGCAGAGTCTTGTGACCGAGCTTTCGACCAAAGGTGCGGCTTTTATTGCCGCCGTCGCGACTGCTTGCCAGCACGAAGGTCTCGATATGCTCATGTACTACGACGCGCGGATCAACTCGTCGATGAACGGACTTTTCGAGTTCGTAACCCTTGATCCGCTTAAGGGCTATTATCCGATTAAAATATGGGGCGAGATGCTCCAATCGGACGGTGAATGTGAAACTTACTGCGACATTCCCGACATTTACGCAGTCTCCGCGGTCAAGGACGGCGCAAGCGTGACGATGCTGACCTACTACACCGATGACGACAATGCGCTTCCGCGCACCTTTAGGGTTGAGCTCGGCGGCGATGTGCTGCGGACAATATATCTTCTTGACGACAGTCATGATATGACCGCCTGCGAAACAATCGCGCCCGACAACGGCTCATTCAGCCTGACGATGAAGCCAAACACGGTGGTAGTGATAAGATAAATGAAAGATTACATATTCCTTATAATAATTCTTCTGCTGAGATTTCCGCAAAATCTTTTCAGCAAAAAGACCAGCGGCATGGTGAACAATGCCCCGTCCTATTTTCTTTACGGAGCTTACAGCTATCTGCTTGCAGGCGCGGTCGCACTCGTGCTTATGCTGGCAGGAGGTGCGACGGGATTCAGCCTACCTGCATTCGGAATTTCCGCGCTCGGTGCGCTTTCGCTTGCCGCTAACCTCTATTGCAACCTTGAAGCTCTGAAAAGCGGCGTTATGGTGCTTGCCGCCCTCGCCGGCTCGGCAGGTCTGCTTCTCCCCTGCATTGCAGGAATCTTTATGTTTGACGAACCGATGAGCCCGCTCCAGTTTGTCGGAATCGCGCTTCTTATCTTCTCCGGCTGGCTTCTTATCGGATATTCAAAAGAGCAAACAGGAAGCTTCACTCCGCGTACAATGCTCCTGCTTATCGGCAGTATGCTTTCCAACGGCTCGGTTATGCTGGCACAGAAAATGTTTTCAAAGTTTTTGCCCGACACAAGCGCGTCTGTTTTTTCGTTCTTTGCGTTCGGACTTGTCGGCGTCGGAATGCTGGCAGGACTTCTGCCGTATCTGAGAAACGGTGAGGAACGCACCAAGCTCAAAGAAGTACCCAAGACGCTGTTCCTCTACGGAACTGTGTCGTCAATAATTCTGCTCATTATAAACCAGCTTGCAACGATAGCCGGCAGAAACGTTCCGTCGGCAATAATGTTCCCGATAAACGACGGCGGCGCAACAATTGTTACCGCTGTGACAGCCGCGATATTCTTCAAAGAGAAGCTTACGGTGCGAAGCGTTTTCGGACTGATTCTCGGCATAGCTTCATTGATAGTCATCAATCTGTTTTAAGACCAAATAACGGAGGCAAAATTATGTTCAAAAAAATTCTGACAACATTTATTGCCATGACATTGGGAATTGTCGGCTTCGTTCCGCTCTTCTGTGTCGGTGCCGCAGACAAAAAGGCGTTATATGTCTCGCCCGACGGTGACGATTCGGCACAGGGAAGCTATGACAAGCCCCTCGCATCGGTCGCGGCGGCAAAGGAAAAGGCAAAACAGCTCAGCGATATTACGTCGGTCATATTCAGAGCCGGCACCTACACCATTGACAAAACACTTGCCTTTGACAAGGACGACAAGTCCGACATTGTTTACAAGGCGTACAACAACGAAAAGGTTGTTTTCACCTCCGGCAATCCTTACACGGGATTTGAAGAGTGCACGGTCAACGGCGTGCGCGCTTTCAAAAAGGATATCGGCAAGGGCACGGATTTCAACATTCTTTTCAACGAGAAAACGACCCTTTCAAGAACACGCTATCCCGAAAGCGGCTATCTTTACGTCAGCGATGTTACCGACGACGATATTCTGCCCGGCGACGACAAAACCGACCCGTATCATGCGGGATTTTTGGGAATGTACATTGATAAAAGCAAGTTTAGCGATTTCAAAAATATGGACGACGTTGAAATAAAGCTTCTCCATTTTTGGAAGGACGAAACCCTTTTGATAAAAGCTTATGATAAAGCGACAGGTCACATCTCTTTCAACAAAACGTCAACCATGAGAATAAACAAAAACGACCGCTTCTTCCTGCAGAATGTTTTTGAAACACTTCGCAAGCCCGGTCAATGGTACCTCGACAAAAAAGAGGGAGTTCTTTATGTCATTCCAGAATCAACGGACACTCCCGAAAGCTATACGGTTTGGGGCTCAACGACCGAAATCATGATCTCGGTTGACGGCGTTGACTCGGTTTCCTTTGAAAATATTATCTTCCGCGCAAACGGATTCTATTACAGCACGGAGCGCGAGCACAGCCAGGCGGCTTACAACGCCAAGCCCTGCATTTCTTATGAAAACGCAAAGAATTTTCATATTAAAAACTGCGAATTTAGGGACATTGCCTCCTGCTCGGTTTTCTTCGGCAAGGCAGTTCAGAACGCTTCGGTCGAAAGCTGTCTTTTTGACAACATCGGCGCACAGGCGGTCTATGTTCACGGCGAAAACATCGACGTCAACAACTCCGACGTGACCAGGAACATTACAATCACAAACAATCAAATTTCCGACTACGGCAGAACGTTTTACAACGCCGTTGCCATACTCATTATCCACGCAAATTCCGTTGACATAACCCACAACGAGATACACGACGGCTATTACACCGCAATTTCGGTCGGCTGGGTTTGGGGCTACGCCTACAATGTTTGCTACAACAACAAGATTTGCGACAATCTGATTTACAACATCGGACAGGGCTGGCTTTCGGACATGGGCGGAATTTACACGCTCGGCAATCAGCCGGGAACGGTTATTTCGGGTAACGTTATCCACAATGTAAGCGCCGACCCCGAAGAAGGCGGCTACGGCGGCTGGGGCATTTACCTTGACGAGGGTTCATCCTATATCCTCGTTGAAAAGAACCTTTCTTATGCCTGCGGAAGCGACGCCTATCACCTGCACTACGGCTCATACAACACAGTCAGAAACAACATCTTTGCTCTCAGCGGCGATTCGCAGATGAAAATTGTTTCCGCACCCGATCGCTGCACCCCCGACGACGGTGGGCACAAGACAGTTGACCTATACAGCAACATTATTCTCACCGACAAAAAGACCCGTGCTCTGTCCTTCCTGCGCAACACCGAAACGCTGGACGAAAGCAGCAACACCTATTGGGATCTTTCGGAGGGCAAAAAAATCTATGTCAGCAAAGATATGAAGCCCGAATACTCAATGAGCATTAAATCGGCTGTACGAGAAGGCTATATTCATTCGCCCGTTATCGCCGACCCGATGTTCAAGGACGTCTCCGATTTTGACTTTGAACTCAGCCCTGAGTCACCTGCAATTGCCGCAGGCTTTGAGCCCTGGGATTACTCAAACGCAGGTACACTTTCGGGAACAACGGTCGGACTTTCGACCGAGGGCGGCACAACCGCTTACAACACAGATTCCGCACACGTTCCGATGACTCCTGCGAAGGAGCAGTTCGGCTTCTTCCTTAAAATTTACAACGCAATTTATTTCTTCTTCAAAAATCTTTTCGGCGGACTTTGCTGATATCAAGCATAGAAATAGGAGCTGTCACTTTTTTGCGACAGCTCCGTTTTTATTTCGTATTCTTTTTGTCATCAATCGTTGAAATAAACGATATACTGTGGGGAATATTTACCGCATTTTCGTAGGCGGAAAGCTCATAGTAGATATGGTGCTTTTTGTCGTTTTTGCATTCTTCGGAAATTTCCGCCGTGAGCTCGGCGCACCTGTTCCATTGCTTTACGGTTTCATCGGAATGAGACGATTTAACATCAAAATTTTCGGTGAAATACTTTGCGAGGAAGCGGGTGTTCTTTTCCATTCCGTAGATATTAAGATGATCCGGATTGTAAAAATCATTCTTCGCGTTCAGCCCGATTTCCGCCAGAGAGGACTCAAAATTCGCGTAAGTATAGCCGTAGCTTTCAACCAGCTTTTTTATCTTTTCAAAGTCCTGTGGATTCGTGTTTTTCAGGCAATGCGGAGTACGGAAGAACACGACCTGCTTCAGCCCTCGGCTTTTGCAAAGCTCCAGCGTATCCGTAAGAGCCTGCCGAGATTCATCGTTGAAATTCGATTTATACTCCTTGATTTTGCCGTCTTTCCTTGTCAAATTGGTGTTGGCAAAGCTTTTGGTGTAGTTCACGCCCTCAGCGGCAAGAAACAAGCGGCAAAAGAAGTTTTTGATACACACGCTCGGCGTTTTCCAGTTCGAATGGTACTTATAAAACGGAAAGTAGTATTCGTTTCGCATTTCCTGCGGAATGTTTTTTTCGATATATTCCTTGCCGCCGTCATCAATTCCCACGTTGTCAAACCAGGTATGTATTTTGCTGTACTGCTGTTCGGGCGAGTTGTGTCTCAAAAAGCCGTTTATTTCAATCGCCGTCAGCTTCGGCGACTGGGTTTCCAGCGCCTTTGAAAGCATAACAGCGCAAAGATTGCCCGGCTGAGCCGCAAAGCAAATCGAATAGCTCGTGAAGCCGAACTCCGACCAAGCCAGCGGCGAATTGAAGCCCGTGTAAAGCTCGCTAGCGCCGATAAGGAGCACATCAACCGTGTTTCTCGGCTCCTTGAAATAACCCTTTATGTGCATCGTGTCCCTGTCGCTCGTGGTGCTCATAAAGCAGCTCATCCCGACAACGAGAACGCACACGACCAAAATGAAACTTATAAATTTAATCAGTTTTTTCATTTTCATTGTTCAGTCTCCTCAGAACTGCATATAAATAAAATCTGCCGGAGTCGTTCCCGGTCCGTAGTAACCGAGCAAGACCGTAGAAATAACAAGCATTAAATACAGAATCCATTGCACCGCCGTACTCCTCTTCGCAAGAAGAGATCGAACCGACGTCTGCTTTCTTTCCTCAATGACCGACACAACAAAAATCGTGACACAGCCTATCAGCACGGCAACATAATCCTGCGCGGCAATTCCCGTGTTTTTCATAAACAGGAAGCCCGAAAAATCCGAAATGCTGAAATCGGCAACCGAGCCCCAAAGCATTTCCAGCGCACGGGTAAAGCTCTTCGCAACATCAAAATAGTAGCCGACAAGAACGAGTAAAAATGTTCTGAACATCGCAAAGATGCGGTATACTGCACTCTCCCTGTTTATTTTGACCTTGTCGGTCAGCGGTTTCATCAGACTTGACACCATAATGACGAGACCGTTCCACAAACCGAAAGCCACATACTTGCTCTCGGCGCCGTGCCAAATGCCGATAACCACAAACGTTATCAGCGAAGCAAGCGCAGTCGGGAACACCTTGCCGAAATGCTTTAAGCCGTGCTTTTTGAGGCTTTTGCCCATTTTCAGGAACGGCTTTGAGATTGATATTGGATAGAAAAGATAGTTTCTCAGCCAGTCGCCGAGGCTGACGTGCCATCTGTGCCAGTACTCGGTGAGCGTCTTTGAAAAATACGGGCGTTTGAAGTTCTCCGCCATCGTTATACCGAGAATCTCAGCAATACCGCGGCATATATCTATTCCGCCCGAAAAATCCGCATAAAGCTGTGCGGCGTAGAGAAGCACCGCCAGAAGGCTGTATGTACCGGGCAGCTTTTCGCAGTCCGCGGCAACAAGGCTTATTACCCCTGCCGTTCTGTCGGCAATCAGCAGTTTTTTGAACACACCCCAGAGAATCAGCAGAAGTCCGCTTTTGAAGCGTTCATATTCAAAGCGGCGCGGTTCGTAAAGCTGATTGGCAAGGTCGGAATAAATACCGATGGGACCCTGAATAATCTGCGGAAAGAATGAAACAAAAAGCGCCAGCTTACCGAAATTTCTTTGTGAGCTTACCTTTCCCCTGTAAACGTCAATCACATAGCCCATGCTCTGAAAGGTGTAGAACGAAATGCCGAGCGGAACAACGAGAGTGAACGCTTCGGCAGGCTCACCCATTCCGAGAAGTGAACGCACGGCGTCGGCACAAAATCCGAGATACTTGAGCGCGGCAAGTATTCCGAAATTGAACACCAGTACCGCCGCCAAGGCTGCCCTTTTCCGACGACCGATCTTGTTCTTGAGCTCTTTGCGTTCCTCTTTGCCGAGGACGTCCTTTTTTTCATTTAGCAGTCTTTTTCCGTTTTGCGCCAGCTTCTCTATGAGAAGCGCGCCGAAATAGGTCGTCACCGTCGTTACCGCTATATAGACCGTGTACTTGTTGCAGTTTATGAAGTAATATACCACGCTCGCCGCAAGCAAAACCGTCCATTGATATTTCTTGACGGGGAAGAGATAATACGCAAGTATTACCGCCGCCGTGAAGATTAAAAATTCAAGTGAAATAATCCCCATTTATACTTCCTCAACAATTAAATAAATCCGTATTTATAAAATCCCTTTTAAGCTCCGCGCCGCCGACCTCGGAATAAAGAACTATCCGAGGCATTGTCCGCGACAGAAACAGCGCCGTTCCCTCCGTTACCGTGTAAGAACCGCATCTTCCGAAAGCGAGCACATCGCCCACTCCGAGCTTCGGGAGCGAGACCTTTCGCACGAGAAGATCCGCGACCGTGCAGAGACTGCCGCAGAGGGTGTAATCCCGGCACTCTCCTTCCCCGTTCAAAAGCGTTATCGGCGGAACCTGCATTGCCATGGTCTGACCGTAGTATCTGAGGTGGTTTATTCCGCCGTCGCAGATAACATAATCGTTTCCGTCGTTATTCTTGATATCCGCAACGCTTGTCAGATAGGTTCCGCAGGACGCCGCGGCGAACCTGCCCATTTCCACGGTGAGCGGATATCTGCTTGAGAAATCCCTGAGAAGTGCACCCACTCCGTCAAGCATTTCCCTGTCCTTTTCTTCATACGGCGGATTGAAGTATTCCGCCGCCATACCCGGACCGTATTCAACGTGAGACGGTACATAGCCAAGCTCAGAACCAAGCCTGTCCAGATATTCCTCAAAGCGCTTTATATCCTTTTCGATAATCTTAACGGTTCTCTTCTGCGTTCCCGAATAGTAGTGCAGACCGATAACGTCAACCGCCTCGTATTTTTCGCGCATTGCTATTATTTCGCAAACCTTATCAAAACCCATACCGAACTGGTTACCGCTTGTGATACGGAGTATAACGTCCGCCCTTTTTCCTTTGCCGCGGCACACCTCATTGATAATTTCAATATGGCGCTCGCTTTCGGCGGTGAGTATGGCAGCCCCGTAATCAACCGCATCGCCGACGTCGGCAAAGCCTTTATTCACGCCCGAATAGATTATTTTTTTCGGTTCGACGTTTAGCCTGCGGCAAACAGCAAGCTCGCCCGGACTGCATACCTCAACATAGCTCACCGACTTGGGCAGAGCGTGAAGCAAAAACGGATTTGCCTTTATCGAATAGCACAGCGGAATATCTCCAAGCGCTGTTTTTATCAAATCCGCCTGTTTTGCAAAGTCGTCCGTATCAAACACAAAGGTCGGTGTGCCGTATTTCTCTGCGATTTTCAGAAGCAAATCATTATTCATAATTTATTCGTCGCGGAGCTTTTCGATAAGCTCCATCATTCCTTCGATAGAATTAAAGTTGTCCGGCACAAGATCCTCAACGTGAAGCTCAATGTCAAAAGCGTCGCTCAGCTCGCCTACAAGCGCGACTATGTCAAACGACTCAAGGATTCCGTCGGTGATAAGCTGTTTCTCGTTTTCAAAATCCACATCGGGTCTGAGATCCTCAAGGATTTCCAAAAGTTCTTCTTTCATAATTCTTTCCTCCATTTATTCTGACAGTTTTTTCAATGTATTCATATCGGTCTTGCCGTTCGGCAATCTCGGTATTTTCTCAATATTTCTTAGCTTTCTCGGCACCATAAATCCGGGAAGATATTTTCGCAGGCTGACGGCGATTTCCTTTGTCTGTGCCGTGCCTGTGTAGAAGAGCCATATAACCTCTTTTTCTTTATTATACACGGCACAACTTTCATCCACTCCGTATATGCGCGACGCCGCAGTCTCAATCTCGTCAAGCTCAACGCGGTGACCGAGATGCTTTATCTGCCTGTCCATTCTGCCGTGGAACTCCAGCGTTCCGTCCGCGCGCATAACTCCGATATCGCCGGTTTTGTATATCAGTTCCCTGTATGCCTTGTTCAGAGGGTTCTGCACGAACGACGACGCCGTTCTTTCCGGGTCGTTGTAATAGCCGAGCGCAAGAATCGGTCCGCTGACACATATCTCGCCCTCTTCGCCCTGACGTGTCGCCGTGCCATCCTCATTGAGCAGGAAAACATTGTAGTTTCTGTACGGCTTTCCGATCGGCAGTACGGTGCTTTCGTCAACCTTTTCATTCACGACGTAATAGGTGCAGGACGCCGTTGCCTCGGTGGGGCCGTACTGGTTGACAAAAACCGTGTCGGGCAGATTATCCTGCCACTCCTTAAGACATTTTCCCGGCATAACCGAGCCGGAAAAGCAGACCTTTTTAAGGTGTTCAGGCTTTCCGTGCTCAAAAGCTCCGAGCGATGTCGGAACCGTCAGCGCCGAGACGCTCCAGCCGACCGATGTGACCCTTTCCCTATTCATAAAATCAAAAAGCTTGGCAGGAGAAGAGAAGCACACCTTGGGGATTATAACCGTCGAACAGCCGCAGAAAAGAGGAATGTAAATATCCCTGACAGCGGCGATATAGTCAAGCGGCGACTGGTTTCCGAGTATGTCGGAATCATCAATCTTCATCACGGAGGTGTATGCCTCAATGTAACACATAAGCGAATGGTGCGAGGTCATAACGCCCTTTGGCTTTCCAGTTGAACCCGACGTAAAAATGATGTAAAGCGGATCGTTTTCATTCGCATAGCGGCGCACACGAGAAAGATATTCTCTGTCAATTTCAGTTTCCGCCGCATCCTCCGTGACCGTGATGCAATCCTCCGAAAAGCCGAGCTCCCTGACAAAATCATAGTTTTCCCTGTCCGTCAGCACGGCGGCAGGCGCAAGAGTTTCAAGTATACTGTCAATTCTTGCGCGCGGAAGCTTGCTGTCTATCGGTGCGTAGCTGCAGCCTGCATAGACCGCTCCGAGGAACGCCGCAACTGTCTGAACACAGCGCCCCGAAAATACGGCAACGGGGGTTTTGTATATACCCTTTCTGCCGAGGGCGCTTCCGATTGCCTCCGCGCTCTGTTTGAGCTGAGCGAAGCTTATCGAATCGGTTTCGTCCGAAAAAGCAATCTTGTCTCCGTATTCCGATGTTGTTTTTTCAAGCCATTCAAGTACGTTTATATCCATAATTCTTCCTTTTCTTTCAGTAACACGTCCGAAAGTCTGTATTTATTGCACAAATTGCAGATTATGCGAGCTGATTCCCCGTTGATTCTGCAAATTCAGCGGCATAGTCGTTCCAGTTTTTATACATCGCATCATTGCGCTTGTCCCTAAAGACATTTTTTGAGGCGAAAAACTCACCCATATACGCCGACACCTTCATCGCGCCCGTGAAATTCATGTGATCACCGCGGTCGCGCGTATCACGCTTCCAGTCTATCGGAATCTCCCTGCCGAGAAGATTCATATCAATATATTCGATTCCCAGCTTCTTTGAAAGCTCCGTTACCGCGTTATGCTTACGCATATCCCAGTTCTTGGTGCTCGGCACGCTGACGAGTACAAGCTCGGCGCCGTTTTTGCGGCAATAATCGCGTATTTTCTCAACATACTTTGAGTTTTCGGAGCTTATCGGCTCCTTTTCATCCGTCGCCGCCATATAGCCGTCAACGGACGCGCCGTTCATTGTCGTGTTGTAAAGATAGCCCTTGCTCCTGTCGTCGTACGTTTTGTCCGCGGACAAAGCCCAGCTCTTGGGCTGAAGCGATTTCCACCTATCGTGATATCTGAACACGGCAAAAAGTCCCTGAGCCTTGGTCGATATGACGCTTGAACGTGAGAAATTCCTGAATATCGCATTGGTTTCCAAAACCACGATTTTAGGCTTCTGAGTTTTGAGTGATTTCGTCAGAAGCTCGTAGGAATAGCAAAGCTCCTGTGACGAGGTGCCGCAGACGTACGAGGTTATCCCTCTGTCCTGCCATATTTTCAGCGGAATAAACGCGCTGTATGACTCGCTGTCGCCGAGAAACACGACGTCAATCGAATTTTTATTTTCTGCAAGTATACCGTTCACCAGCGGATCCTGCAAGGCATTGACCTTTACAGTCGAGCCTGGCTTGACGATAATTGAAGAGACGATCAGAAGAACGGCAAGAATCGCGATAAAAGCCGCACTTCCGATTATATTTTTTAAAATCTTGGGCATAGGCGCCTCCTAAAAATCAGCGTACATCGGATCCACGGACATATAGCCTACACCGTAAGCTCCGAAAATAACGATAAACATAATCATTGCGTAAATTACACTCCAGCGCAGGGCTACATTTTTCGACTTCAGCTCTTGGCGTATGCAAATGCCCTTCTCGTTTATGAGCCCGACCGCAAACACTATTGCGACGGTCACTCCGACAATCAGAAAGTCGCTGTAATCAATTCCGAGCTGTCCGAAAAGTTCGGGGCTGAAATCGGAAAAGCTGAAATCCGTGACAGCCTTTTTGAACATATAAAGACCTGCCCGAACTCCGTCGGCTCTAAAGAAGAGTTCACCTATAACAATCAATATATCGGAGCGGATTATCTGCATAATTCGATACGGTCTTTTCTGAGGGTCAATATGAAGTCTGCCGTTGACGGCGTTTATAAGCGGAGCGAGCAGCCTGCCCGTGAGAATAAGCGCAAAATGGTACAGTCCGAAGAAAATATAGTTCCACGCCGCACCGTGCCACAGTCCGTTGCAAAACCAAACGCAAAACAGAGCGATACTGCCTGCAATCAGCGGTCCGAAATGGTTGCCGAGCTTTTTGCGAGCCGACTTTGTGAGCGACTGCATCGGCTTCGACATCGTGACGGGATAGAAAAGGTAATCCCTGAACCATTCGCCCAGAGAAATATGCCAGCGCTTCCAAAACTCCGTTATCGTTTTCGAGAAAAACGGGCGCTTGAAGTTTTCAGGCATCTCAATGCCGAATATCTGCGCCGTTCCGGCGACCGCGTCCATTGAACCGGAGAAATCCATATAAAGCTGTATCGTATAGCACACAGCTGCAAGAGCAATTATACCGCCGCCGTAGTCCTTGTAATCCGTGAACACGTTGCTGACAAAACTGTTGAGCCTGTCGGCAACGACAATCTTTTTGAGCATACCGAAAAGAATACGCTGGATTCCGAGGGTCATGTTATCAAACTTAATGCCCTCGCATTGCCAAAGCCTGTCTGCGGTCTGCGAATAGCGGCATATCGGTCCCTCAATGATTTGGGGAAAGAACGAAATCCACAGCGCAAGGCGGCAGAGGTTTTCGTCAGCGTTGACCTTTTCTCTGTAAACATCAACGATGTATGAAACCGCCTGCAGGGTAAAAAAGGACAGTCCGATTGGCAGCGCGTAGTTAGGAACGGCTATTCTCTGTTCGGCTCCGAAAAGCTCGAAAAGTGAATTTAAATTTCCGACGGCAAACGCCGAATACTTTAAAACAAGCAGCGTTCCGATGTGCAGTACAGCGGCAAATGCCAAAACGCAGCGTGCCTTTTTGGTATATTGCTTCTTAACAGCGCGCCTTTCGGAGCGTTCAAGCGATACTGCGATTTCGTCACGCCGACGGTAAATTCGGTCGATCCACATTCCGAACCAATGCATCGAAAATGCGGTAAGAATGAGATAGGCCACGAGCTTTCCGCTTATCAGCCAAAAGAAGCAAAGACTTTCGGCAAGCAGAACATACCTGCGTTTGCTGCGCGGAAAAATCGCATAAACAAGTATTGCGGCAGGAAGAAAAAACGCAAGATATTCAAGACTGAAAAAAGACGTCAGTTCAGTCGCTTTGTCCGCTGAAAAAAGTGACATTATGCTCATTGCGTTTTCTCCTTCCGTTTTATTCAGGCAAGCGGAAGATGAATCTCAAACACCGCGCCGATCTCGTTGTATGCTGTTATGGTTCCGTTGTGAAGATTGAGTATCTCTTGTGAAAGAGCAAGTCCGATTCCCGTGTTTCCGTTCGCGCCGGAATAGAAGCGGTCAAACAGATGCTCGAAATCCCCCTCGGCAATGCCGTTTCCGTCGTCCTTGATTTTTACCACGGCTTCTTTGCCTTCAACATTGCACGAAATGACAACCGTATTTCTGCAATGCCTTATTCCGTTAATCAAAACATTGATAAATACCTTTGAAAGCTGACTTTCGTCGCACTTTACCAGCACGGGCAAATCCGTAAACAACGGAGTAATCTGAATATTCTTTTTCTGCTGTATGGGTTCGACCGAACGTATGCAGTCGTAAAGTATTTCCCGCAAGTCCGATGTTGCAAGGTGAAGTACAAGCTGATGCGCGTCAATTTTTGAAATTGACAGCATACCGTCGATCATATTCGCCATTTTTTCACTCTCATGTATAATTATTTCCGCCGAGGACGGGATATCGACAATGCCCTGCTGTATACCCTCGGCGTAGCCCTGAATCGCCATCAGCGGGGTTTTCAGCTCGTGCGATGAATTTTGGAAGAACTTATGGTTCGCGTCGTGATCCTCCTCAATCCTCTTGCCGAGGTTATATCCGATGATGCTCATAACTATAATCACCGAACCGAAAACTGCGGCAAATATCCAGTTGAGCGACCTTGTGTAATTGACAACGGGCTGAATGTTGATGTACATTATCGTGGACTGATAGGAGCCGTCCTCGCGAAACACATCGTGATATTTCGAGAGCACATAATACCCTCTGTCGGTTTTGATGGTGATTATATTGCCCTCAGTCATTTTGTTTATGTCGCATCTGTCGCGGATTTCATTTTCGTCGTTCTGCGCCGATGAATTTGTGTCCGTGTTTTTGGTTGTCGCGCTTACTTCATATCCCTCGTCATAATAGTCAATGAATCTGATATTGCCGCTGAGAAAGGTTCCGACATACTCGTCGTCCGTCGAGTCGTCGTTCATTGAATTGTCAATAAATTTCATCTCATATCCGAGGGCGGTTTCAGCCTCCTTTTCAAAGTGGGAGGGAATTATCAGATTGAGAACTCCGACAAAGGTTGCAAATATCAGCAAAACAGACAGCCAGATTATACTGAGTATTCTGAGTTTTATGTGCTTCATTTCGTTTCACCCGCAATCTCCAGCTTGTAGCCGAAGCCCCACATTGTCCTGACTCTGACATTGCTTTCGCAGAGAGAAAGCTGCTTGCGAATACGCCTGAGGGTTTCGTCGGTTACACGCGTTTCGACCCTGGTGTCGTATCCCCAAATAGTATTGAGCAGATCCTCACGGGAATATGCCTTCTGCGGATTCTTCATCATATAAGAGAGCATCCTCAGCTCGGTCTGCGTCAGCTTGATTGGCTTTCCCGAACAGAGTATCTCGTTTCTCTCGCCCGAAAAGACAAGATCGCCGACGCTGATCGTTTCGTTGTGATTTTTCAAAGAGTCCGCGCGCTCGTTCATATCCATTCTTCTCAAAAGGGAACGCACACGCATGAGCAGGGTCGTCGGGCGAAACGGCTTTGTCAGGTAGTCGTCGCTGCCGATTGTTATTCCGTGGACATAGTCATATTCGGAGTCCTTTGCCGTCAGCATAATGATAGGCACATCAGACTTCTCGCGAAGCTGTTTGCAAACCGTCAGTCCGTCCGTTCCCGGCATCATAATATCAAGGATAACAAGATCCGAGGGTTTGTTTTCAAAAGCCTCCGCCAGCTCGTCTCCCGTCGCAAAGGCGGATACCTCGTAGCCGTCACTTTCAAGAAAGCTTTTGATAAGCTCGCGAATATTCTGTTCATCGTCCGCAATATAGATCAAATGGCTCATTACTACACCCCATTCTCTTATTTTCGGTTTAATTATACCATCCCGTATAATTTTCTTCTCCGAAAATAAGAACTAAATTTGTCACAAAAGTGTCACAGCACTTATACCGTTTTAAATTATATCATACCCGCGCGCAGCCGACAAGCAAGTGCGTAGATTATTATTTTCAAAAAATTTTCAGAAAACTGTTGACAATTCAAAGGCTCTGTGATATTATAGCAACAACCTACTTGAAAGGTAGTTAATTTTTGAAAGGAGAACCGCATTATGGCAGCAACATTTACAACAACCTATACCACCGGAATGTGCATGTGTATGCGCACAGTTCGTTATGCCTGTTTTTCGATGCGTTCTCAATCAAGAAGCTAAACATTATTTTTGATTCGCTTTTCAGCCGGGAACCTCGAAAGGGTTTCCGGTTTTATTGTTTATTGGGAGGTTAATTTATGGGAAAACAATTCATTACCCTGCTCAGGGAAAACTTCAGATTCGGACGAATGTGCCGATGTTGACTTAACAGGAAAAATTTGATAAACTTATAAAGATTTAAAATGAAAGGCAGATATATTATGAAAAAAATAGTTTCTCTTTTACTCGCAGCAGTTCTCGTACTCAGTCTTTTCGCAGGCTGCTCATCATCAAACAGCGACAATATCACAATCGCAGTTCCGAACGACACAACCAACGAAGCAAGAGCCTTGCTTCTCCTTCAGGAAAAGGGCTACATCAAGCTCAAGGACGGCGCAGGCATCACAGCAACAATCCACGATATCGCAGAGAATCCGAAGAACATTGAGTTCAAGGAAATTGAAGCCGCTCAGCTTCCGAACACACTCAAGGACGTTGACTACGCAATCATCAACTCAAACTATGCTATCGGCGCCAACCTCAACCCCGTAAAGGATTCGCTTATCATCGAGGGTTCCGCATCGGCTTACGGCAACATTCTTGCAGTTAAGCAGGGCAACGAAAATCTGCCGAAGATCAAGGCTCTCAAGGCCGCGCTCGAAAGCAAGCAGGTTGCAGACTTCATCAACAAAAAGTACAACGGC
>SAMEA104315428__coassemble_1049_pt1 | contig 20582 bp, 14 predicted proteins | sample SAMEA104315428__metabat2_low_PE_040 | metagenome-assembled genome bin SAMEA104315428 (sample SAMEA104315428) | gut metagenome | biome: Monkey gut; feature: monkey-associated habitat; material: faeces | place: China | collected 2013
AGGTCATCATCTCTTGATAAACGCTCATAGAGTGCTGTAATCTTTGAAGTCCTTGACATTCTCTTATCCTCCTTTCCTTATGTAATCTGTTTTAGTATTAAAGATATTACCCTCTCTACTAATAGGAGAAAATAGAGGTACAAAGCGGAACTGTTTTTCAAGAAAATCAAAATATTTTTTTGAAGTACCAAGTCCGATTTTGATAGCCTATTTTCAATTTAGGAACGCATTATTTATCGTCCTACTAAAGTATAGCCCTCTGGGGCAAGTTCCAGAGCCGTAACCGTTTCACCAAAGGTGGAAGCCCAACTGTCAAAGTGCTGCAAGCCGTTCTGCATCAGCGTGTCATACTGCAAGTACCGCTGAACAGAGTACAGCTCCACCATTGAATTTGAAATAGGCGTACCTGTTGCGAATATTGTGCCACGGTTTCCTGTGATTTCGTCCAGATAGCGGCACTTCATAAAGAGGTCAGAACTTTTCTGGGCTTCGGTCTGGGCGATGCCGCCCACATTCCGCATCTTGGTATAGAGGTACAAATTCTTGTAAAAATGGCTCTCGTCAATAAAAAGTCTGTCAATGCCGAGCTGTTCAAAGTCAATGACCGTATCCTTACGCTTGGTATCGTTGAGCTTGTCGAGCTTCGCTTTAATCCCTTTTCGGGTTTTCATAAGCTGCTTGACCGTGAACTGTTCGCCCCTGCTTGCCTGCACGTCGTCAATACCACGCTCAATATCATCGAGCTGCCTTTGAAGCTGTTCCCTCTGTCGTTCAATGCTCATCGGGATTTTTTCAAACTGGCTATGCCCAATAATGACCGCATCATAATCGCCCGTAGCGATACGGGAGCAGAACTTCTTGCGGTTGCCCGTTTCAAAATCCTGCTTCCTTGTCACAAGGATATTGGCACTCGGATAGAGCCGCAGGTACTCGGAAGCCCACTGACCGACCAGATGATTTGGCACAACGAACATTGCTTTATTACATAGTCCGAGCCGCTTGCTTTCCTGTGCGGCGGCTACCATTTCAAAGGTTTTTCCTGCCCCTACCTTGTGGGCAAGGAGCGTATTCCCGCCGTAAAGAATATGGGCGATGGCGTTGACCTGATGGGATCTTAGGGTAATCTCTGGGCTGATACCGCCAAAAGTGATATGGCTGCCGTCATACTCACGGGGGCGTACTGAATTAAAGGTATCGTTGTAGTACCGCACAAGGCGGTTTCGCCGTTCTGGGTCTTTCCATATCCAGTCCTGAAACGCCTGCTTGATAACTTCCTGCTTTGCCTGTGCCGCCGTGGTTTCCTTTGCGTTGAACACCGCTTTTTTGTTGCCGTGTTCGTCATACACATAGTCAAAGATACGGGTGTCACGCAGGTTTAGGGTGTCCTCAATAATACGATAGGCGGAAGCCCTCTTTGTACCGTAGGTGCTGTCCGCCTTTACATTTCCAATATCGGAGCTTTTGTTCTCAATAAACCAGTCGCCATTCATTGGGGTGTAGCGTACCTTTAGCCTGCCCATTGCATAGCTTGACGGGGTTAGTAACTCCACCACAAACCGCTGAATATCCTCCTGCGGTATCCAAGTCGTACCCAGACGGACAGAGATTTCAGCCGCAGACAGGTCTTTCGGTATGACTTGCTTTAAGGCTTCCACATTGACCGCAAGCTCTGGGTCATTCTTTGCTGCGGCTTCGGCAGTTAAGAGTTTCGCCCGTACATTCCCTGATAAATACTCATCGGCAGTCACATACCTTGCAGGCTCGGCGGCGGGGATACGGAAGATAACGCCCTGTAAATCGGCAATCAATTCTTCCTGTGTCTTACCCGTGAGCTGTTCCATAAAGGGTAAATCAACGCGGGCTTTCTCCCCGATAGACAGGGCAAGGGCTTCGCTCGCCATTTCCACGGAAGTGATTTCACGGTGGGGCTTTATCGTCCGTTTCGTAAACATATCCGCTTTCCGCTTGAAGTTTCCCTCATCGTCAAGCACCTCCAGAGAGCATAAAAGGAAGTAGCTCTCGTCTGAAGCAAAGGCAAGATAATTTCCTCGTCTGTTGATAAGCCCGTACTTTTTGGAAAAAGCATCATACAAGCGGTTTAGGTTTTCCTGCTCGGTCTGTATCATTTCCTCTGGGTAGTCCTCGGTCTGATACTCAATGAGCTTTCTCACACAGTCACGGATTTCGATTAACCCTTTGATACGGTTTTCGGCAGTCATAGATGCCGCCGCAGGGGTCATAATGTCATTCTCACGGAAATAAACTTTGCCGTCCACCAATGCAAAAGAGAAATTCCGCACATTGGGGTCAGCAGGGATAACCTCGTCCTGCTCATCGGAGATTTCGTCAATCTCACCCATATACTCTGGTATTTCTCCCTGAATGTTCTGGACAGCGTTGTGCAAAAGCTCTGACAAAGGAATATCCTGATAGGCTTTGCAGGCACTATCCATTCCAAAGCGGGTGCTTTCCATTTTCATTTCACCCAAAATCATCTCTGGGTGCTGCACAAAATAGCTGTTCATTGTGATGCCGTTCTCATCGGTATCGAGGTGTACCCAGTCAGGCTCTATATCCGTAATGCGGTCACTCTTCTGTAAAAAGAGAATATCGCTTGTGACCTCCGTGCCTGCGTTTGCTCGGAAAGTGTTATCGGGAAGCCTGATTGCTCCGAGTAGCTCAGCTCTCTGGGCGATATACTTCCGCACCTCTGGGCTTGCCTTATCCATTGTACCTTTAGAAGTAATGAATGCCACCACGCCGCCTGTTCGCACCTTATCGAGAGCCTTTGCAAAGAAATAGTCGTGGATAAGGAATTTCTGGGCATTGTAGCGGCTGTCATTGACCTTAAAATCTCCGAAAGGTACATTGCCGATAACCACATCAAAGTGGTCGTCTGGCAGCTTCGTTTCCTCAAAGCCCTGTACGGCAATGTTCGCTTTTTGATAAAGCTGCCCTGCAATTCTGCCTGTGAGTTCGTCGATTTCCACGCCGTGGAGCTTGCTGCCTGCCATACTGTCGGGAAGCAGACCAAAGAAATTGCCCGTGCCGCAGGACGGCTCTAAAATGCTGCCCTCTGAAAATCCCAGACGGTCAAGGGCTTCATACATTCCCTTAATCACAACGGGCGGCGTATAGAACGCCGTCAAAGTGGACTCCATCGCCGCACGGTATTCCTCTGGCGACAGGCTTGCGTAAAGCTCCTGAAACTCGTTTGCCCACGCTGCGTTATTCTCGTCAAACGCCATTGACAGACCGCCCCAACCAACATATTTTGAAAGGGTTTCTTGTTCTTCGGGCGTGGCAAGACGGTTTTCAAGCTCCAGTTCGTGCAAAAGGTTGATTGCCGCCATATTGTTATGGAACTTTTCTTTTGCACCGCCAACGCCTAAAGTATCCTCGGTAATGCGGTAGTTGTGTCGTAAAGCAGAGGGAACGGCAGACTTCTCAGCTTTTTCTTCGGGCGGTAGCTCTGGCTGTTCCTGCTCCAAAAGACTTCGGATATAGCCGATTTTCTCCACTCGGTTAATAGGGAAACCTACGCTGTCCTTAAAAGTGATGTCACGCATTGACACATCATCGCTGACTTTCCCAACGCTTTCAATGAGATAGCGGCGGTTGTCTATGACGATTTCCTTGCCGATAAGGTCAGAAGTATCCTGTTCTTGTCTGCTTCGCTCTGCATCTTTCTGGGCGAACAGATTGACATTATTTTCGGCACTATTTAAGGTGTCTGCATATTCCTGTGCTTCTTCCTCAGTTTCAAAGGTCTGATAAATACCGCCTACATCATAATACTGTCCGTCTTGTCCCTCTGGTATGCTGTTATCCCGTATGATAAACGGGTCTGCAAAGGCATCGGAAGTCTGCTCTACGGTGTAATGGGGTACTGCACGGTTAGAAGCAACAGGTATGCCTTTTTCTTTCGCAAGCTCCTTAAAGTCTGACAGAGTATCCGCATCCATAACCATTCCGACCAACTCGCCGTTTTCATCAAAGTTCATCGCTTCATCAATCAGAAAATGGTAAAACTCCGTGCCTTGCCACCGATTTTCTTCGTCTCTCGCAACAATAACACCGTTTTCATCGGACAGACCAATATCGTCCATTTTCATCTGCGAAAGCACATCTCGCAGAATATCAATTTCCCTGTCTGTAACTGAGCGTGTTTCCTCGGCAGGGACAAACCATTCCTTTTCAAAGGACATTATCTCGTCAAAGAGCTTTCTGTCCTCTGGGGTCAGGTCTTTGTGCTGCTCCAGATACGGAATAAACACATCACGCCCCCAACGCAAACTTTCCATCTTCTCACGGTAATAGTCCTCGCCCTGCTTTTTCCACTCTGGGATAAACGGGCAGTCTGGGGAAAGGGAATATTCATAAAAGTTCTTGATATGGGCAATTAAATCGCCCTCGCCGTCGCCAATATCAAACCGTCCATCATAGTGGAAGTCCTCGCCGCCAATAGTAACGGTTATATCAAAATCCGTCTTGTGATACCAACCGACATTATCATCGCCCTCACGCTCACGGTGCTGCTTTTCGTCCAGAACGCCGAGCAGATAATTACCAAGGGCAAAGCTCAAATCGGTGTAGCGGTCATTAAACTGCCTGTCATAAAAGGCAGGGTGTTCCGAAAATCCGATAGAAAACTGGATGCCGTCTGGCTTTTGTTCAGGCGGTATTTCCGTTTTCTGTTTCTCGGTCACAACGACCTTTAAGTGGTCGTTGGCAGGGTTTTCCTTTAGCTTTTCCTCAAAGTCTGCCCGACTAAGTTCCTTGCCGAACAGTGGAAACTCTGGATTACGCAGAGAAACGGCATTTTCATCGAATGCCACAACCTCGTATTTATCGGCACCGATATATACCACATCGTCCTCATGGTAGAGATAGCGAAGCGGATATAGCTCCAGAAGCTCCTGCGAAAAACGCCACGCATTGCTGCGGCTGTAAATATCAGAAGTCTTACCCTGTACCAGAGCAAGAAAGTCAATGAGCTGCTGAACGGTGGCAGGGTCAGATAAATGCTGTTCCATCTGCTCAGCGGTCACATCGGCAAGGTCGTTTCTGTTTACATTTTCAAGCAGACTTTTTTCGTAACCGTCCAAGTCACGGATAAAATCGGACAGCCGCAAAGAGAGCGTATCCCGTTTATCAGCAGGGGGCAGGTCACGGTGGGCATCAATAAATCTCTGCCTGTTCACTTTCTCCTGCGTGTCGATTTCATACTGCGGAGCTTCCACGCTCTTTAGATATTCGGGATAGTGGTCTTTCTCTTTTTCATTCAGATAGCGGTTATTCTTTATCAGCTCACGCAGCCGCTTTTCCATCTTACTCCAAGAGAGGATAAGGTCTGGATTGGTGTATGAGCCATGCTTTTCAATGTGGATACCTTTGCCATCGTGGGACTGACCGCCTTGCGTTCCGTCTGGGAAGTAGTGCGTACCGCCGCCGATACCATACTCATTTTTGAGAAAAGTGATATTATTTTTGCTGTCCTCTTGTTTCTGGAATTGACGGTAAATGCGGTACTTGCCGTTTTGAAAACCGCTTCCTAATAAAAGAACAGAGTCAATATCCTCCTGAGAAATAGCAAAAGCAGAGGATTTTTCGTCCTCTGCTTCAGCTATCATTTCAATCTGTTCCTCTACGGTAGGGAGATTAGCCCTGACCTCTGTTTCATTGGCGATGCTTTCCTCGGCGGGGTATGACCTGTCTAATTGTAAATCAGCTCTGTCAGTATCACTTCCTCCGCCTGACTGCGAATATTGTTCATCAGTCCGACCCACTGCATCGGGGCTTTCGCTTTCAGTTCCTCGGTCACGCCCTGTTCGGCTTGTAGCTGCTTCGTCAGAAGCTCCAACCGTTGTAGTGCTGTCTGTTCTGTCTGGTGCAGATGTTCGTTCAGCCTGCCCGTTGTCAGCAGGTTGAGGTATGTCACTCTCTTGTGCTGCTCCAGATAATCCCTGTGCATCAAAGCGTATCTGCCAAGCGGAAGCTCTGGCTCTGTCGCTAATGTCAGGTCGGGAATAAGATAATCGCCCTGTTTGGTGTAAGTGATTTCGTTCATTGTATTTGCTCCTTTCGGGTTGTTCTCTGCCTATATCATACCGAGCCTGCGGTTTCGGTACAAAGGTGCGATTTTGGGTTTTCTCTGCCATTTGCACATCTCGGATAGTCAGGGAGATTTCCCTGAGTGCCATTTCCGCAATATCGCTCGTTGCAATACCGAGAGCGTTAATGGTGGCAGGGGTATTAAAATTGATAATATCCTGAAAATCCTCACGGTCAAAAAACTCGCCCGTGTCCAGACCGCAGCGGCTGATCAGCATAAAAGCAACGCTGTTTGCTGCCAGCCGCTTATATATGACCTCTACATTGAAATCGTCCAGTTCTTCTAAAAAGCTGTCCTTTGTGCAGTCCTTTAACTGTGAAAAATAATCTGGAAGATTGTCCTCAACAGCGTTCTTTGCCGTTTCCATTAAGACAGAAGCAAGATCAGAGCCTTCCACCTCTCCAAACCTATCCGAGAGCCTTTCCATAACAGCCTGCTCGTATTGCTCATTCATCTGCCATATCGGAACGGGGCGGCTGCCATAATACCCTTCGTGCGTATCTGACACATCAAAGTAATATTTCAGCGTGTTCCTGCGACCTTTCGGGTTAAAGACCGCTATGCCTTTGCTGTCCTTATTGACCCACCGCCGAAACTGTTTGTTCCAAGTTTCAAGCTGTGCCACGGCAACGGCATCAGGGCGTTGGGCATAGATTAGGAGCTGTTCGTCAAAGCGGCATTTATAGTTGCGGCAGGCGGCAGCTAAAAATCCCTGCCACGCCTGCGGATTTTTCGCAACGGCAACACCTGTACGCCGATACAGCTCTGTGATTAGCTGATACTTCGCAGCCATTAGGTTTTCACCTCCTTATAGATTTATTTTGGGTCATTCATTCGCATCGCCGCCAAAAAGGAAATGACCTTGTTTGCCTTGATACTTTTTTGCAGGTCATTGATAAGGGAAATATCCGCAACCGTAATACCCTGCATTGAGAGAATATCGTCCATTGTCATAGCGGCAATGGCTTTTTCATCGGTAAAACCTGCTTCCAAAATCTTGTTTAAGACCTTGACCGCTTTCTGGTTTACTGCCATTTGTCAGTCCTCCTATCGTTCTAAATCCTTGTGCTTCGGGGCTTTTTCCTGCCCCTTGACTTTGGCAAGGGCTTCTTTTGCCCAATCGGGCATACATTCGGGCTTGATTTCCCCAAGCACATCGTACCTTTCCCATCTGGCTCTTTCGCCCGTGGCAAGGCAAGTACCAAACACCGCCTGACCTCTGCCGCCTGTTGCACCGTTGCCGCCCTCTGCCAAGATAAGCTGATAGGCAGGGTGCTGATATTCATACCGTTTCGGCTCGGCATTGAGAACGACGACCTTGCCAACGATATTGCTTTTATGGTCGTCAGGAATACAATGCTCCTTTGTGAACACGGCTTTATCAAAAGGAAACTTTGACAGCTCGGCTCTGGTGCGGTCAATCTGAGATTGTACCCGTTCCGTGAAAATCTCCATTGCTTCCAGATAATCATCGGAAGCAACGCCCTCAGTTGCCCACGCTGCTGACAGCGGATTGTGGTAGTCGCAGTAGCAGACTAAAAAGGGATACTGTTCCTTTTTATCCACGGCAAGCACAACCTCTTTATCCCCAACATAGATGCTTTGGGTCACTTCATAATTACCGAGCATTCTTTTTTCTTCACTCATTCGGCTGCTCCTTTCGTTCTTTTTTCGCTTTCTGCTCGTCTAAAATCTTGCGGATACAGACATCGCAGAAAATAACTGACCCGTCCTTATATCGGGGATAAGGACAGGTCGTACAGTCATATTTCCTTTGCTTATCGCTCACGGTCATCACCATTTTTCTGCTTCGGGGCAGCTTGATTGTACGGCATACGGCACTCCGTTTGATACCGTTCATTCAGCTTCTCCCGTGCGGCAGAAATATCATTGCAGTAGTAGCCCCAGAAATAGTTATCGCCGCCCTTACAGTACCAACACACATAAGGGTTAGGGGCATTAGGGTTATGACCGATGACAAGCTCGTTACTCCCGATAGTACAGCTCTCTATGATTTCATAGCCCCCATTGGAGCGTTTTTCTTCGTCCATAGACACCTCTCATTCTTTGGCATACTTCCGATATGCCTTTTCGCCTGTTGCCCGAAGCCGCTGCATACGGGCGTTGCCTGACAGTTCTGGGTGCTTCGCCTGCAATTTGCGGCGTGTCCTGCTGACACTTTCAAAGCTCGGCAGACCGAGATATTTATACTGTGTCATTATTTCCGCAAGGGGGATTGCCCCCGCATCTTTCAGGCACACATTACAAAGGGCAAGGTACAGCACCATATCGTCATTTCGGGCATCTTCGTTCTTTTCCAGAATAGCCCTGACTTTCTTTTCAACGGTCTTTAAGTTCCGCATTGGATACCTCCATATATGGAAAGAGGGCGGCATATTTCAGCCGCCCCCGTTCCTGCATTTTATGGGTCACTTATTCTTTCTGTGACGGATATTGAGCCAGAGTGCCGCACCGCCGATAAAGACGACAAGCACGATGGCAATGATAGTCTTTGCGTCCATTCCTTAGTCCTCCTTTTTCTTTTTTCTGCCCTTAAAGCCAACAATGCCGAGAACGCCTGCACCGATAAGGGATACTGCCGCAAGGCTTACCCACAAGGCAGGATTGAAGTCATCGCCTGTTTTCGGTGTGTCACGAAGTTCGTTGTGCATCTGGACAATCGTGGTTGCTCCGACCTTTACCGTTGCCTGCTTGTCGGCAGGGAGAATATAGCCTGCGGAAGCATTGTCGCTGACCTCGGAAACGGTGTACTCGCCAATACGCAAGCCCTCAATGAAGATTTCGCCGTTTTTGTCGGTCTTAAAGGTCTGGTCATAGTCCGTGCCTGTTACCCTGAAAGAGAAGCCCTCCAGTTTTCCATTAGAGGAAGTCTTAACGATTTTCAGAGAGCCTTTCTGTGCAGTGTTGATAAAGCCAACGCCTGCTTTGTTCTCTACGGCATAGGTCTTGCCGTTTTCCTCAATGGATACGCCATACACGCCCTCGTCAAGTACAAAGCCCTCTGGGGCTGTCTTTTCACGGACAAGGTATTTTCCATATCTGAGGTCGCCCATCTGGTAAACGCCTTTTTCCACTTCGCCCATTGTTCCGAGCAGCTCATCGTCTTTGTCGAGCTTTCCGTCGCCGTTCTTATCGGCATAGACTTCAAAGACCGCACCTGTCAGCTTGTTTTCAGGATAATCCTCGTCCACCTTAGTCAGCTCAATTTTGCCTGTGATATAGAAGTTGACAAGCTCGATTTCCACAACCTCGTCCACCTTGCCGATAGTAACAGGGATTTCTTCCTCGGAGAGTACAAAACCTTTCGGGCTTTCGATTTCACGGATTGCCCAAGTTCCATACGGTACTTTTGCAAAAGAAAAACTACCGTCATCAGCCGATGTGGTAGTCTTAATCGCATTTTCCTTTGTAAACTCGGTTGTACCCACCTTAAAGATGCCGATAACAGCACCGCCAAGAGCTTTTCCGTCCTCATCAGACTTCTTACCGCTTACAGAGCCGTAAATCAGCTTGTTTTCAATGGCGTTGCCCTCGTTTGCCGTGATGTGGACAGTAGCGGTTTCCTGACCTGCATACTTAAAGTTTACAGGATATTTGGTATCGCTCGTAAGATAAGCCGCATTGGTCTTGATTTCCTGCACATAGTAGCTGCCAATCGGCAGGTCGCTGATTGCTTTGCCGTGACCATTCTCATTAAGGAAGATGACCTCAATCAGACCGTCAGCAGGGATAGTCTTTCCGTCTACGGCAGTCAGTTCCTCGGCTGCATACAAGCCAAAGGTTACATCGGCAAACTCGCCGTTTTCGCCCACGCCGTAATCCTTGTCAATTTCAAGGGCTTTCACAAGGTCGATTTCCACACGCTGACGCTCGTTCACAAAACCTGTGGCAGTTTCCGTTACGGCGATTTCCTGACCTGCATACACAAGCTCAACAGCGTGGATTTCCTCATTCAGTACGAAACCGAACGGAGCAGTAACCTCTTTGACCTCGTACTTTCCAAGATACAGCTCCTTGGATTTTGCCGTACCGTCTTTGCCTGTGGTAATAGTATCCACAACCTCGCCCTTAGAAGCTCTGAGCGTTCCGTCCAGAGTATAAATATCCTCGGCGGCGGTAATCTCATAGACCGCACCCTCCAGATTGCCGACAGAGAAGATAGGCTGATACAAGCCTTTGTCGCCTGCAACGGTGCTGAACACCTCGCCAGATTTAGTTACGGTAACTGTGCCTTTCTGTGCCATATTGGAGCGTACCACTTCGATAACGGTAATGCCGCTTTCTTCTTCTGAATTTTCCTGCACCACATCAAAATAGACAGGCTCGGAGTTCAGCACATAACCATAAGGGGCTTGCACCTCAACCAGAGAATAACCCTTGCCGTATTCCAAAGTCTGCGGTGTGATAAGGTCGCCGTCTGCGGTGGTGTAGAAAGTATCAATCGTTGTCACTTCGGGGTAAGTGAAAGTCATAGATACAAGGCTGCCGCTTGGGTCATAAATCTGGAAGCCTGCACCTGCATACGGGATTGTCTTGCCTGTTTCCGCATCTTTCTTGACAATCTTGATATAACTCTCAAAGTTTGCGTTGTTGATAAGATAGCGGTAGGTCTGACCGTCCTGATTGATAAATACATCAAAAGGCTTCATCAGCTCACGACCCTCCCAACCAGAGGTCTGCTTCACGGTATAAATGCCGTATGGCATATCCTTACTCTGGGCAAAGCCGTTTTCATCGCAGGTGAGCGTATCACGCTCGGTTTCCTTTGCTGCTTCATAGCTGCCTGCGGCTTTCAGATAAACCTCAAAAACAGCCCCTTCTTCAGGTGTTTCAATCTGTGTTTCGCCGTTGTCGGTGTGCTTGATAATGGAGATGTTACCCTTAATGACCTGTTCATTCACGGCGTTTTCCGTGCTGTTCAGTTCTACGGTATAAAGCTCTGGCTCTGCACCGACCTTATGAATGGTGGTGTCGAGCAGATAGCCCTCGGACGGGCTGATTTCTCGGATAGTCCAGTCATTGTCACAAATATAATACTTGGTCGTAAACTGACCGTTTGCATCGGTGGTATAAGTGTCAATGAGTTCTTCGCCCTTGTAAATGCCATACACCGCACCTGCAAGGGAAGCGTCGCCCTGCGGCTTGCCTGTTTCTGCATCGGTCTTTGTGACCGTCACATTGAATTTTTTGAGAATGTTGTGGAAACTGCGGTTTGTGACCTTGTTCCATTCAATCGGTGCGGTCTGGGAAGCAGGAACGACATAGCGGATTGCGGTATCTACTTCCTCTAAGGTGTAAGGGGTGTTGCCGCTGATAAGGACATTTTCAAACTTTGCAACGCCCTTTGCATTGGTTACGGCATATTCATCAACGGAATAACCGCTAAGGGAAGTTCCGTAAAGGTGGAATTTCACGCTCTCCACCAGATTATCCTCGGAAGTTTTAACCACTTCAAGGCTTCCACGCTTTAAGACATTACTGAAAGTGACGGTTGTGGTCTTGCCGCCGATAAGGGTAACGGTCTGGGTCTGCTGCGGCTCATATTTATCAATCGCCTGTTCCGTAATGGTATAGATGTCAGGCACTAAACCTGCTACGGTAATATTACCGTTCTTGTCGGTCTTAACTGTCTGGTTGAAGTCCTTGCCCTTAATGGTAAACTGGATGCCCTCTACAATGCCGTCCTCGGAAGTCTTTTTCAGGGCAATCGTGCCTGTCGGGGTTTCCACATTGATATAGGCGGCTACGGTATCGGCATTTTCAACGCCTGTTACCAAGTCCTGCAAGTTCGGGTCACCGTAGGCAATCAGCTTTGCACTGCTGCTGACTATCGGCATATTGTTTCTTGTTGCGGTAATGCGTACCGTACCGTCAAAGGCTTTGGCAGAGCTGATAGTCAGCTTGTTGCCAGATTTCGACACGCTTACCTTACTGTCAGAGCTTGAAAAGGCATAATCGGAAAGAACGCCGTTGCTGTCCGTAAAGGTCAGCGTATATTTGCCGTCCTTATAGGCAAGCTCCTTTGTGATGCCGTTTTTACTGCCCGACATAAAGCTCGGAATGGTATGATGCTCGCTCATCAGCGAAACAATCTGGTCGTATGCCGCCTTTGCTCCGCTGTTGGCATAGTTAGAGCCAAAGTGCAGGCTGTAAACCTTGTCGCTTGTCTTGCTAAATGAGCCTGTGGCTTCACGGCAGCCCGTGACAAACTCCCATACAAGGGTCTGTGTCGCAACCCACTTCTCATCATCGCTTCCTGTAAGGTTACTGCGGTTGCCCTGATACCCGTAGAGCAGGGCAAGCCCGACTGCCTTTTTCTGATTGGCAGAAAGGGCGTTCCAAGTGTCCGAAGATGCCTTTTTCAATGTGTTACCCGTATTCAGCGGTACACCCGGCTGAATACAAAAGGCGTTTTCTCCGTCCACAAACATACGGTACTTATAGTTTCCCGTGCCGCCTGCGGTATGACCGTCAAAGGTGGCACTCGAATTGTACCTCATAGCATTGCCGCTGCTGTCGTAGGTGTGGCTAAAGGAAATCGTACCAATGTCACCCGCTGCAAACGCCGTCGTTGCAGGCAAAATCGACAATGCCGTGACCGCAGCCATAAGAGTAGCCGCAGCCTTTTTGAATAATCCACGAATTTTCATCGCTTACCTCCTGATAATGTTAATATTGAAAATTTCCCTTACTAACCGAAAAAGCTGCCCTGTATCGGACAGCTCATAGTTTTTCTTTTCTCGGATAGTTTTGGTAGTAATTAAGGGGGTGAGGTGTGGAGAGGGGGAAACCGAAAAAATGGCTATCCTCCACATAGACAGACCCCTCCCTCGGTGTGTGGCTTACCTTTCGTGAGCCTTGCTTCGTTGCAGGTGGCGGTTGTAAAACTCCAACGCCTTAACAACAAAATCTGTTTCCTGCCCTCTGGGGACATTCTTTGGAATGAGCTTGGTTATCCTTTCATCACGGAAGGCGGGCTTTTCCTTTTGGTTTGGCTTTTCTTCTTCCATAATGCTCTGGATAACCTCGTCCGTCAGCTTTCCGTCTTGCATAAACTTTTTCATTTTGATAGCCTGTGCAAGTGACGGGGTAGCATCGTTATACTGCATCGCTTCAAGCAGGGTGTACTGCTGTTCCTCGGACAGATAGGAGATTTCCACCGCAGGGCGAAAAGCAATCTGTCTGTCGTCCACCATTTGCAGGATTTCAGGAACAAGCTCGGTCAGACGGATAAAGCGATGAATTTGCCGACTACTATCAGAAACATCTTTGCTCATTTTATCAACGCTAAATAACTTCTCGCCCACTGGTCGAGAAGTTAAATCTGTTCGTTGCCCCTGCCTGTTCATAGCTTCAAGCCGCATTTTATAGGCAAAGGCTTTCTCACTCGGCAATATCGTTGACCTCTGCAAGTTACTTTCCACCATTACAATAATGGCTTCATCAAGGGTCAGCTCCTTAACCTCACATTTGAGCGTATCAAGCCCTGCAAGCTCACACGCTTTTTTACGCCTGTGACCGCTGATAAGCTCATACCGTCCGTCCTCTTTGAGCCGCACGGTAGCAGGGGTCATAACACCGTTTCGCCTGATACTATCGACAAGCTGTTCCATATCCTCGTCCATCAAAACCTTAAATGGGTGGTCTGGAAATTCGTCAATCTCTGCAATCGGTATATCCCTGATTTTACTTAACTTTGCTTCTTCACGGCTCTCGTCTGTTTGGAAAAGGTCATCGTATGCAGTCAGCTCGATTTTGCTTTCTCTGCTTCTCGCCAATATCTGCCACCTCCTTTCCAAACTGTTCATAAGCTGCAGCTACCTTGCCGCTTTTGTCATAGGCAAAAATGCTCTTGCCCTCTGCGGTAGCTTCCACCGCACGGATAGAATGAGGGATTTCCGTATCAAACACCTTAATCCTCTGCCCATAGGCACTCTTAACGGTTGCGGTAATCTCCTTAGAAATGTTGGTGCGTGGCATTACCATTGTCATAAGGATACCGTCTATCCGCAGCTTGGGGTTGATTTGCCGCTTGACCATTGACACCGAGCGAAGCAAAAGCTCTAAACCTTTGGCAGAAAGATAATGGGGCTGTGTCGGGATAATCACGCTGTCAGCCGCCGCCAGAGCATTGATAGTTATCATTCCGAGAGAGGGCATACAGTCGATAAGCACATAATCGTAATTCTTCCTGACCTCATTCACATAGGTTTTCAGAACACGCTCACGGCTCATCGCGTTGATAAGCCTGACTTCAAAGCCTGACAGCTCAATGTTGGACGGGAGCAGGTCAATGCCCTCGCCGTGGTGCAGGATACCTCCAGAAGCATCAAAAGATTTATCGTCTATGATGCTTTGCATTACGGTAGAGAGGGTTATTGGAATATCATCAGGTCTGTTGTAACCCAGAGCCATTGTGAGATTAGCCTGTGCATCGGCATCAATGAGCAGGACTTTCTTGCCCTGTTTTGCCAGACCCACACCCAGATTGACCGCCGTTGTTGTTTTTCCGACACCGCCTTTCTGATTAGTCAGAGCAATCACTTTGCAATTTGACATAGGTGCGTCCTCCTTTCGCATTTATTTAGCCGCTTTGTCAAGGCGGCTATGTAACCATATCAGAGAACGCAAAAGAGCCGCTTACTCTTAAAATTAAAATCAATAAGAATAAGCGGCTCGGTGTAATGTGCCTTAGACATATTCAATTTTCATTCTCTTAACAGGGGCGTTGGCGACTTTGAATATCAGCTCGTCAACGCAGTCTGTATATCTGCCTTGCTGTATGAGTTTATTTTTCAGCTCCACAAGGCTATGTATAACTATCTGCCTTTCGTGGCTATCCAAATATGCGTGATAGATTTTATCTCTCATAATTGCCACCGTCCTTTCTTGGCTTCATTATATCCAGAAGTGAGAGAAAGAACAAATCTGCAAATCAGGATAAAAAAATAGGCGTACCACTATTTCTAATGATACGCCCGCACGATTAGATAACTTCAAAATGTTTCAAGGCATCTTTTATCGCTTCTACCTTTTCTGGTGTAGGATGCTTTCTCGGCTGTTTCAATTCTTCTACCGCATTAGGGGCATCATACATCGGCAAGCCTAAATCTCTCTTTACCTCTGCGATATATGCGGTATGTACTTTGAAACCGTATTTAGCTTCTATGTACTCCTTTATCATTTTGTAGGTCACTCGCTCCTTGGGCTTGTATGTTTCAGCTCTTTTAGCAATATTATCAAGTGGAATTTTTCCCTCGTCCTCGCCAAACTCAACTTTTACGTTGATATGTCCGTCTGGCTTTTTGTGGGAAAGCAGTACAACCGTCTCGACATGGGCGGTGCGGGGGAACATATCGACGGGGGTGACGCAGGTGGTTGTGTAGCCGAGAGAAGCAAAGCGTTTGCAGTCGCGGGCGAGGGTGGCGCTGTCGCAGGAAACGTAAACTATTCTGTCGGGAGACATATCGGCAACGGTTTTCACCAGCTCTTCGTCGCAGCCCTTTCGCGGCGGGTCGAGAATTACCATGTTGGGTTTGATTCCGCGGCGCAAAAGCTCATCTGCCGCCTGTGAAGCGTCGGCGCAGATAAATTCCGCGTTATCAATGCCGTTGAGCTTGGCATTTTCCCTGGCGTTTTCGATTGCCTGCGGGATTATCTCGACTCCGATAAGTCTTTTTACGCTTTTTGCCATAGTCAGACCGATCGTGCCTGTTCCGCAGTAAAGGTCAACGAGCGTTTCGCTTCCCGTTAGAGCGGCGTATTCCTTCGCTTTGCCGTAAAGAACCTCGGCGGTGTCGTGGTTTACCTGATAGAACGAGAGGGGAGAAATGTTGAACTTTAGACCGCACAGCTCATCGGTGATGAAGTCGCTGCCCCACAGCGTTCGGCACTCCCTGCCGAGGACGACGTTTGTTTTGTCGGGGTTGACGTTGAGTATAATGCTTTTAATATTGCTCACTGCCTGAAGCCTGCTTATTATCTCCGCCTCGTTCGGCAGCTCGCGCGAACGGGAAACGATGCAGACCATAAGCTGATTTGTGACAACGGCTTTGCGGATATATATATGGCGGAGAACACCGGAGTTATCGGCTTCGTTGTATGCGCTGATTTTTTTCTCGCGGACGAGGTCGCGGAAAATGTCCGTTACCTGCGAAAACTCTTTCGGCTGCAAAAGACAGTCCGAGCAGTCGATTATCCTGTGCGTCATCGGAGCATAAAAGCCGATTGAGGCGAAGCGTCCGTCCGAACCGACGGGATACTGAGCCTTGTTGCGGTATCTGTCGGGCGACGATGAGGGAATGATCGCGTCGGGAACAAGGTCGAGTCCTCCGATTCGTCGAAGATTGTCGCTGACCTGCTGTGCCTTTATCTCAAGCTCCGATTCGTATTTGATGTGTGCAAAACAGCATCCGCCGCACTTTTCGGCAATGGGACACGCATTTTTTGTACGCATGGGAGAACGCTGTGTCAGTTTTTTAATAATACCGACGGCATAAGTCTTTTTAACCTTAATGATATGAGCGAGAACTCTGTCTCCCGTGACTGCTCCGCGGACAAAAACCGTCATTCCGTCGCAGTCGCACACTCCGCTTCCCTGTACGGTACAGCTCTTTACGGTAAGGTATATTTCATCGTTTTTTTTCAGCACTTTATCACCGCCGTGTAATTTCACATACAAATAATTGCCGACAATTTAATCGGCACACAAAGTTTATCATATTTTTTATTTAAAATCAATTCATTATTATGTATAAAGCTGTTGACATTTAAAAAATAGGTGCTAAAATGTAATCAAGTTGACAGTTGTCTTCGGGGCGGGGCGAAATTCCCCACCGACGGTAATGGGACCCAGTGTCCACAAGCCCGTGAGCGAAAGTTGATCCGGTGAGATCCCGGAGCCGACGGTACAGTCCGGATGAGAGAAGATGCATATTCTTACAAGCGCGCCCCGTACAGAAATTGTACGGGGCTTTTTCGTTGACAGCTTTGACTGAATTTGGGCAGGCCCCGATCGTGTGGGGCTGCCCCAAAAAAGAAAGGGTGTTGTCAAATGAACACAAAAGTCAAAAATCTGAGAATGATAACGGTTACGGCGATAATGTCCGCGCTTTCGGCGGTACTGATGTTTGTTGAAATATCGGTTCCGATTATGCCTGCATTCATCAAGCTGGATATTTCCGAGCTGCCTGCGCTGATAACCTCGTTCGCTTTCGGCCCCGTCTGCGGAGTTGCCGTATGTCTGGTCAAAAACCTTGTTCATCTGCTTGCTACATCGACGTTCGGAGTCGGCGAGCTGTCGAATTTCATTCACGGCGCGGTGTTTGTCTTTGTCGCAGGAATGTTTTACAAGTACCATCACAACCGCAAATTCGCGTTCATCGGTTCAATGGCAGGTGACCTTGCGATGGCGGCAATGAGCTTTTTTATCAACCTCTTCCTCGTCTATCCGATTTATGTGAAGCTTATGCTTCCGGAGGAGGCAATTCTCGGAATGTACAGGGATATTTTGCCGAGCGTTGATTCGCTTTGGAAAGCGATACTCATTTTCAATGTTCCGTTTACGTTTGCAAAGGGATTGATAAGCGTTGCGATAACGTTCCTTGTTTATCCGAGGCTTTCGCCGATACTCAAGGGAACTAAAAACAAATGAAATATGCTTCTGCGATGACCGCGTTTGTCCGAGTGTCGGCAAGCGCGGTTTTCCGTATGCGAAAAAGCTTGACTAAACCACAAGATATGGTGTAAAATATAACTTAATATGGTTTAATCAGCACTTACCTTTGCATTATTTTTGAAAACAGTACGGCGGAAAGGAATGGTCGTAAATATGGCAAAAAAGACAAGCTACGGAAATAACGACATCGTCGCGCTCAAAGGACCGGATCAGGTTCGCAAGCGTCCGGCGGTTATTTTCGGTTCGGACGGACTGGAGGGCTGCCAACACTCTGTCTTTGAAATTTTGTCAAACTCAATAGACGAGGCTCGTGAGGGCTTCGGAGATAAGATAATTATAACGCGCTTTCTCGACAAATCGGTTGAGATTCAGGACTTTGGACGCGGCATACCCGTTGACTACAACGAAAAGGAAAAGAACTACAACTGGTTCCTTGTTTTCTGCACGCTTTATGCAGGCGGAAAATACAACACAAACAACGGCGGAAGCTACGAATACTCCCTTGGACTCAACGGACTCGGACTTTGTGCGACCCAGTTCGCTTCGGAGTATATGGAGGCGGAAATTCACCGCGATGGCTGGTGCTACAAGCTCAATTTCAAAAAGGGCAAGGCAGTCGGCGAAATGGAGAAAGAAAAATACACTAAGAGGGACACGGGCTCACGCATAAAATGGCGCCCCGATCTCAAGGTGTTCACCGATATCGACATTCCGCTCGAATACTATCAGAGCACGATAAAGCGTCAGGCGATAGTCAACGCAGGCGTAAAATTTATTCTCAAAAACCAGCTTAACAAAACTCAGTTTGAAACGTTTGAATACTGCTACACGGACGGAATCACCGACTACGTCAAGGAGATTGCAGGCGAAAGCGCAATGACGGAGGTTCAGACGTGGAAAGCCGAAAGAGTCGGACGCGACCGCGACGACCTTAACGATTACAAGGTGCTCATCAATTCCGCGCTTTGCTTCTCGAACAAGAATCAACTTAAGGAATATTATCACAACTCAAGCTGGCTTGAGCACGGCGGCGCACCCGAAAAGGCGGTCAGAAACGCCTTTACCTATCAGATTGACGCCTACCTCAAGGCAAACGGAAAATATGTGAAGAGCGACCCGAAGATAAAGTTTGAGGATATCGAGGACTGTATGATTCTTGTCATTTCTTCGTTTTCGACTCAGACCTCTTATGAGAATCAGACGAAAAAGGCTATCACAAATAAATTTATTCAGGAAGCGATGACCGACTTCTTCAAGCATCAGCTTGAAATTTATTTCATTGAGAACAGGACAGATGCGGAAAAAATAGCCAATCAGGTGCTTGTCAATATGAGAAGCCGTGTCAAGGCGGAGACAACGCGTCAGAGCCTGAAAAAAACGCTTTCAACATCGAACGACCTTGCAAACAGAGTTCAGAAATTTGTCGATTGCAGAACTAAGGACGCAAGCGAACGCGAGCTTTTCATCGTGGAGGGTGATTCTGCTCTCGGCGCCTGTAAGCAGGCGAGAAACTCGGAGTTTCAGGCGCTTATGCCGGTCAGAGGTAAGATACTTAACTGTCTTAAGGTTGAATACGACAGAATATTCAAAAGCGAGATCATAACAGACCTGATCAAGGTGCTCGGCTGCGGCGTTGAGGTCAAGAGCAAGGCTATGAAGGGGCTTGCACAGTTTAACCTTGATATGCTCCGATACAACAAGGTTATTATATGTACCGATGCCGATGTTGACGGCTTCCAGATTAGAACGCTTATCCTCACAATGATTTACAGGCTTATGCCAACCCTTATCGAGGAGGGCAAGGTCTTTATCGCGGAAACTCCGCTTTACGAAATCAACACAAAGGATCAGGTTTGGTTCGCCTACACCGAAAAGGAAAAAACGCAGGCGCTTGAAGAAATCGGAAACCAAAAATACACGATTCAGCGCTCCAAGGGTCTCGGTGAAAACGAGGCGGATATGATGTGGATGACAACAATGAATCCCAAGACGCGCCGCCTGGTCGAGATACTTCCGGAGGACGCCGAGAGAACGGCGCAGATATTCGATATGCTGCTCGGCGACAATCTTGCCGGACGTAAGGAGCACATAGCGGACAACGGACATCTTTATATTGATATGCTTGATTTGAGCTGAGAGGGGTGATATGAATGGCTAAGAAAAAGAAAACGGAAAAAGCCGCCGAAGAGATGGATCGGAACACCCATATTCTCGGCGCAGGCGATGTCTTACGTCAGAATATCACCGAAACGCTCGAAACGAACTATATGCCCTATGCAATGAGTGTTATCCTTTCGCGTGCGATTCCCGAAATTGACGGATTCAAGCCGTCGCACAGAAAGCTTCTTTATACTATGTATAAGATGGGACTTATCAACGGCGCAAGAACAAAGTCGGCAAACATTGTCGGACAGACGATGAAGCTCAATCCTCACGGCGACGCGGCGATTTATGACACGATGGTTCGTCTTTCACGCGGATATGAAGCTCTGCTTCTTCCGTTCGTTGACTCAAAGGGTAACTTCGGCAAGGCGTATTCAAGAGATATGCAGTGGGCGGCTCCGAGATATACAGAGGCAAAGCTCGCGCCGATCTGTACGGAGCTTTTTGCCGAAATTGATAAGGATACGGTGGATTTTGTCGATAACTACGACAACACAATGAAAGAGCCAAGCCTTTTGCCTGTGCGCTTTCCGAGTATTCTCGCCAACCCGACGACAGGTATTGCCGTAGGTATGGCAAGCTCAATTTGTCCGTTCAACCTTCGTG
>SAMEA104315428__coassemble_1054_pt1 | contig 20374 bp, 15 predicted proteins | sample SAMEA104315428__metabat2_low_PE_040 | metagenome-assembled genome bin SAMEA104315428 (sample SAMEA104315428) | gut metagenome | biome: Monkey gut; feature: monkey-associated habitat; material: faeces | place: China | collected 2013
GCAAAGGTGATTGAAAAGGTGAACAGACCGACCCTTGTCCTTGCCCACAACAAAACCCTTGCGGCGCAGCTTTGCTCGGAGTTCAAGGAGTTTTTTCCTGAGAATGCGGTCGAATATTTTGTCTCCTATTACGACTATTATCAGCCTGAGGCGTACATCCCGACGACAGATACCTACATCGAAAAGGATTCCGCGATAAATGACGAAATAGACAAGCTCCGCCACTCGGCGACCTCGGCGCTTTCGGAGCGCAGGGACGTTATCATCGTCGCGAGCGTGTCGTGCATTTACTCCCTCGGCGACCCGATTGACTACCGCAACATGGTAATTTCCCTGCGGACGGGAATGGAGAAGAACCGCGACGAGCTTATCAAAAAGCTGATTGAAATTCAGTATGAAAGAAACGACATCAGCTTCACGAGAAACAAGTTCAGGGTCAAGGGCGACGTTGTCGAGATATTCCCCGTTTATTCAAACGAAAACGCTTTCAGAATAGAATTTTTCGGCGATGAAATCGACCGAATAAGCGAGATAAACGCGCTGACCGGACAGGTGAAAAACGTCCTTTCCCACGTTGCGATATATCCCGCTTCGCACTATGTCGTTTCGCCCGAAAAGATGGAAAACGCGATAACTCAGATTTATTCCGAGATGGAGGAACAGGTCAAAAAATTCCAGTCCGAGGGCAAGCTGATTGAAGCTCAGCGCATTAAGCAGAGAACCGAATACGACATTGAAATGCTGCGCGAAACAGGCTTCTGCAAGGGCATCGAAAACTACTCGGCGATAATGTCCGGAAGAAAACCGGGCGAGCCGCCGTTCACTCTGCTCGACTATTTCCCCGAAGACTTTGTCCTTTTCGTTGACGAATCCCATGTCACGCTGCCGCAGGTCAGAGGAATGTACGGCGGCGACAGATCGCGAAAGGAAAGCCTCATCAATTTCGGCTTCCGTCTCCCGTCGGCTTATGACAACAGACCGCTCACGTTCGATGAATTTTACAGCAAGATCGGGCAAAAAATATTTGTCAGCGCAACTCCCGGCGATTTTGAAAAGCAGAAGAGCGTTCAGATTGCCGAGCAGGTAATCAGACCGACAGGTCTGCTTGACCCGGAAATTTCGGTTCGTCCCACCGAAGGTCAGATCGACGACCTTGTTTCCGAGATAAATATGAGAATTGAAAAAGAGGAGCGCGTTCTGGTCACGACGCTCACAAAAAAGATGGCGGAGGATCTGACGGACTATCTTGAGAACCTCGGCATAAAGGTGCGCTATATGCACTACGATGTTGACACGATAGAGCGAATGAAGATAATCCGTGACCTCAGACTGGGCGAGTTCGACGTGCTTGTCGGAATCAACCTGCTTAGAGAGGGACTCGACATTCCCGAAGTTTCGCTTGTCGCGATACTTGACGCGGACAAGGAGGGCTTCCTCAGAAGCGAAACGTCGCTCATTCAGACGATAGGACGAGCCGCGCGAAACGCAAACGGTACGGTAATAATGTACGGCGACACGGTCACAAACTCCATGGAGCGCGCGATCAGGGAGACTCTGCGCCGACGTGAGAAACAGCAGAAATACAATGAGGAGCACGGAATCATTCCGAAAACCGTCAAAAAGGACGTCAGAGAGATTCTTGAAATTTCATCTTCAAAGAATGAAAAATCTCACAAGCGCATGAGCCGCGCCGAAAAGGAACAAATGATTAAACAGCTCACCGCCGAGATGAAAGCGGCGGCTAAGATACTTGAATTTGAACACGCAGCATACCTGCGTGACCGCATAAACAAATTGAGAGAGGATAAGTAATGCGACAGAATAAATTGATCGTAAAGGGTGCGTGTGAACACAACCTGAAAAATGTTGATGTTGAAATACCGAGAGACAAGCTCGTCGTTTTCACCGGACTTTCGGGTTCGGGAAAGTCGTCGCTTGCCTTTGACACGATATACGCGGAGGGACAGCGCCGCTATGTCGAATCGCTTTCGTCCTACGCAAGACAGTTCCTCGGTCAGATGGAAAAGCCGAAGGTGGACTACATCGAGGGACTTTCCCCGGCAATTTCGATCGACCAGAAAACAACCTCGAAAAATCCGCGTTCAACGGTAGGAACCGTAACGGAAATATACGATTACCTGCGACTGCTCTATGCGAGAGTCGGTATACCTCATTGCCCGGTCTGCGGCAGGGAGATTTCGCGCCAGAGCGTTGACACGATCGTTGACCGTATTATGGAGCTTGAAACAGGCACAAAAATACAGGTGATGTCTCCGATTGTCAGCGGCAGAAAGGGCGAATATGTCAAGGAGCTTGACAATGTACGCAGAAGCGGCTTTGTCAGGGTGAGAATCGACGGCATAACCTACGACCTTTCCGAGCAAATCAAGCTTGAAAAGAACAAAAAGCATAATATCGAGGTTATTGTTGACCGACTTGTCATAAAGGACGAGATAAGAAGCAGGCTTTCCGATTCCGTCGAAACAGCGGCAAGCCTCTCAAAGGGGCTTATTATAATTGACGTTATCGGCGGCGAGGAGCTTATGTTCTCGCAGAATTACGCCTGCCCTGAGCACGGCGTCAGCGTTGAAGAGCTCAATCCGAGAATGTTCAGCTTCAACAACCCGTTCGGCGCGTGCCCGAAGTGCAGCGGCTTGGGAGTTTTTATGAAGGTCAGCGAAAAGCTGGTTGTTCCCGACCCAAATCTGTCGATCCGTCAGGGCGCGATAAAGGCGTCGGGCTGGTCCGTTGCCGACGGCGGAACGATCGCGCTGATGTATTATGAGGGACTTGCCGGCGAGTACGGCTTTTCGCTCGACACCCCGTACAAGGATCTGCCGGAAAAGGCGAAAAAGGCAATTATGTACGGCACGGACGGCAAAAAAATCAAAATGCAGCGCAAGAGCGTCTACGGCGAGGGTACCTATATGAAGGACTTTGAGGGTATTCTCAACAATATTGAGCGCCGCTATGCCGAAACAACCAGCGAGTATTCTCGCAATGAAATCGAACAGCTTATGACGGCTGTCGACTGCCCCGAATGCGGCGGAGCAAGACTGAAAAAGGAAAGCCTTTTCGTCACCGTCGGCGGCATTAACATCTATGAATTTTGCAGCAAATCAATCAAAGACGCGCTTGTTTTCCTTGAAGGACTGAAGCTCTCGCAAAGAGATATGATGATTGCCGACGCAATTATCAAGGAGATAAAAAGCAGAATGAAATTCCTTGCGAGCGTCGGTCTTGATTACCTCACGCTGACAAGAAGCTCTGGCACGCTTTCGGGCGGTGAGAGCCAGCGAATCAGGCTCGCCACACAGATAGGATCTTCGCTTATGGGAGTTCTCTATATTCTCGACGAGCCGAGCATCGGACTTCATCAGAAGGACAACGACAAGCTTCTCGGCACGCTCAAGGAGCTTCGAGATATCGGCAACACGCTGATAGTCGTTGAGCACGACGAGGAGACAATGCTCTCCGCAGATTATATTGTCGATGTCGGACCGGGCGCAGGAATCCACGGCGGCGAAATTGTCTGTGCAGGTACTCCGCAGGATATAATGAACTGCGAAAAATCAATAACAGGTCAGTACCTCAGCGGCAAAAAGAAGATTCCCGTGCCGACCGAGAGAAGAAGGGGTAACGGAAAATTCCTTGAAATCAAGGGCGCTGCGGAAAACAATCTGAATAATATAAACGTAAAAATTCCGCTCGGCGAGTTTGTCTGTGTAACGGGCGTGTCGGGTTCGGGAAAATCGTCGCTTGTCAATGAAATAGTTTACAAGCGCCTTGCCGAGGAGCTGAACGGTGCAAAACGTTTCCCCGGCAAGCATAAGGAAATGCTCGGAATCGAAAATCTTGACAAGGTCATTGACATTGACCAGTCGCCGATCGGCAGAACGCCGCGCTCCAATCCTGCCACCTACACGGGCGTGTTCAACGATATCCGCGAGCTTTTTGCAATGACGTCGGACGCAAAGAGCAGGGGATATACGGCAAGCAGATTTTCGTTCAACGTCAAGGGCGGACGCTGTGAAACCTGCCAGGGCGACGGCATAATGAAGATTGAAATGCACTTCCTGCCCGATATTTTTGTTCCGTGCGAGGTTTGCCACGGTGCAAGGTACAACAGGGAAACCCTTGAGGTCAAGTATAAGGGCAAGAGCATTTACGATGTGCTCGAAATGACGGTCGAGGAGGCGGTCAATTTCTTCTCCGCCGTGCCGAAAATTCATAAAAAGCTTTCGACCCTCTTTGAGGTCGGTCTCGGATATGTCAAACTCGGTCAGTCTGCGACCACGCTTTCGGGCGGAGAGGCTCAGCGAGTTAAGCTTGCGACCGAGCTTTCAAAGCCTGCCACGGGCAGAACCATATACATCCTTGACGAGCCGACAACGGGACTCCACACCGCCGACGTGCACAGGCTGATTGAGGTCTTGCAGAAGCTTGTTGACAAGGGCAACACCGTGCTCGTTATCGAGCACAACCTTGACGTTATCAAAACGGCGGATTATGTCATCGACCTCGGTCCCGACGGCGGCGACAAGGGCGGAAACATCGTTGCGACGGGCACTCCCGAAAAGGTTGCGGCAGTCAAGGGCTCATACACGGGTCAGTATCTGAAAAAGGTTTTATGATTTGAGGGATTAAACCTGCAAATTTAGCACAGACCGAAGAAAACAACAGCGAAAAGCTATAATACACAATCGACATTGAAATTTGTTGATTATGCATTATAGCTTTATTTTTTGCTTATTGATAAAAATTAAATACTACATTATTCCGAATGTACCAAATTGTCAATAATCAAGCGTGAAGTAGGAATCGTTTACCGACGGGGGAGTATCCGGTTTCTTCTCTTCGGGTTTTTCTTCGGCAGTATCGTCGGCTGTGTCTTCCTCTGCCGCAGGCTCATCGGGTTCAGCAGGCTCATCGGATTCGGCAGATTCATCGGGCTCATTGGGTTCGGTCGGTTCGTCCGCTTTCTCTTCTTCGGTCTCCTCCGAAGCGTCGCTCAAATCAGCCTTCGATTCGTCGTCCGAACTTTCTTCCGTCGGCTCCTCGCTGTCTTCCTCCGACGGCTTTGGAGCGGAAACTCCGATTTGTTCCAAGAGCTTTCTGTCCGTCTCCTGCTTTAATTCGTTGAGCTCGGAAATTTCTTCCGATTCAAGTAGCTCGTCAATATCTTCAAGTATATTTTCAACCGTGTCGGTATTTTCGCTGTCCGGGACAGGTGTCTCATCGCTGTCTTCTTCGGTGTCGGATTCCGCGTCCATCATTTTGGCACGCTCGGCTTCATACAGGCTTTTGGCGTCTGCCGCATCGCTCTCGCTGTCGTTATTCTCCGTATCGTCATCGTCGGTATCTTTAAACGGCAGAATTTCTGCGGCGGCGAGAATGTCGGGGAAGCTTTCGATTATGTCCGTATCGTCGGCTTCTTTGATGTCTGCATTGTCATTTTCTTCCTTCTTGCCTGAATCGTCACTCTGAACGGGGGAGGACGCCGGTTCATATTTTTCAACGGGAATGTTGTTATACTGCTCCAGCAAATCTGCAAGACTTTTTCCGACCTTCTCGACGGTGTCGGTGATGTCGGAAAGATTGTCGAAGAGCGGATTGATGCTTTTGTCCGCCTTTCGAGCATATTTGCTCATATCGTCCGTTATCTTAATGACATCTTTCTGCGCGTCCATAATTTTCCTTGTGGATAATGTCAGCGCATTGAAACCCGAATTTTTACCGTCCGATTCGTTTTGAATACGGTCGGCGATTTTCTTGAGCTTTTCAAGCTGAGCGTTCTTCTTTTCGAGGATTTCCTCCAGCTCGGCAATTTCGCGTTTCTTGGCGATTATATCCGCTTTGGAAGCGGCGCGGTCACACTCGCTTTTAAGCTGGCTGAGATATCTGTCAACCTGTTCGGTGTCAAATCCGCCGAAGGCTTTTTTTCTGATTGTGATATCGTTCTGCATTCATTAACGCCTCCGATAAATCTTTTACAGCTTATCATAACACAAAAAAGCGGCTTTTTCAACAATTAAATGATTATTTGAAAAAAGAAGTAAAAAGATGCATTGTATTCTAACTTTTTTGTTGCAAAATAAGCAGTAAAATGATATAATTACTTAAATATAATCGGAGAGATTGGCTTTTGAATGTTTGGTGATGATCCATGTCAGAGAGACAGGCCGTTTTGCTCGCGTTGAAGAGCTACTACAACGGCGTTGATCAAACAGAATATGACTCGAAAAACGACTGGAAAATCGTGACGGAAATTTCCAAAAGGCACAAGATTTTTCCCATCGTTTTCTGCCAGTACAGAGATGCCGTTTCGGGCTTGGTTGACGAAAAAACATTTCTGAAAATGAAAACCGAGGTTATGTCCTCCACGGTGACGCAGATAACAAACGATATACAGCTTTTCAAAATCTGCGAAAAGCTTGACTCGGCGGGGGTTGCTTATTCCGTGTGCAAGGGTGCGGCGTGCAGAGCGATGTACAGTCAGCCTGATTACAGAATTTCCTGCGACGAAGATATCCTGGTCGAGAGAAACGATTTTCCCGATGCCGAAAGAGTTTTTTGCGAAGACGGCTATGAGCAGGTGATACGCAATAACATTGAAACTGTTTTTGTCAAGAACGCGCTTGAGGTTGAGCTTCAGAAGCACTTTATCGGATATTTTGAAAGATTTGATAAAATAAACGAGATAATTTATGACGGAATAAAAAGCGGATTTCACATTGAATACAGCGGCAAAAGGCTCAGAACGTTGCCGCCCGACTGTAATTTTTTACTGCTCGGTCTCCATTTTTTCAAGCACTTTATAAGGGGCGGAATAGGAATCCGCCAGCTTATGGATATTGTTAAATTCACCGATATTAACAAGGACGAGATAGATTTCGATTACTGCTTCGGTGTTCTTAAAGATATATCGGCGGACAAGCTGATAAAGACTGTGCTGAAAATCGGAAACAAGTATTTTGATACAGATTTTTCGGTTAATATCGGCGACGCGGATGCGGAGGAATTGCTCGACGACATTTTTGATTCCGGAGCTTACGGTAATTCCGAATCCGAACGGGAGCACAGCGGAGCCGTGACGCAAAAAATGGTTTTCAACGGCGGCGGCAGGATAAAGACGCTGAAAGATGTTATTTTGCCGGATAAAAGAAGTGTGGCAAGAGGAGCGCCTGATGTCGATTCGGACGGCAAGCTTTTCAAATACAGAGCCAAACGGCTCATAAATGCTTTAACGCAAAAGAATAAATATAAGGCATTGAAAATCAGTCTCAAAAGACAGAGACTTATGAAAAAGATGGGTATTTATTGAGGATGAGGTTATGAAAAAGAGGGTTTTGCTTGCGGGCAGTAGCGAAGTCAGTATTTATAATTTCAGGAAAGAGCTTGTTGAGCGTCTGCTTGACGAGGGATTTGAGGTTATTGTTTCCTCTCCCTACGGCAGTAAATTCGACGAGCTTATCGCAAAGGGCTGTATATTTGAGGACACACCGATGAATCGGCGCAGCAAGGACATTTTTAAGGATGTTTCGCTGTTTGTTACATATTTGAAGCTGCTCAGAAAATACAAGCCCGCCCTTATAATTACATACACGATAAAGCCGAATCTCTACGCATGCCTGGCGGCGATGTTGATGCGTATTCCTTACATAATGAACATCACGGGACTCGGCACGGAAATAGAGCGTGACGGGCTTACGGGTCATGTTTTGCTCGACGCGCTGAAGCCGCTGATGAGAAAAAGCGACTGCGTTCTCTTCCAGAACATTGTTCACATTAACCTTTTCAAGCGAAAGGGACTCATAAAGGACAACTACAAGCTCGTTGCAGGTTCGGGAGTGAATCTCAAGGAACACAGGCAGATGGATTACCCGAACGGAGATGAAACAGAGTTTCTTTATGTCGGCAGACTTATGCCGGAAAAGGGTATTGCCGAGCTTATTGAAGCGACAAAAATCGCTCAAAAGGAAAATAAAAACATCAGGGTCACAGCTCTCGGCTTTTGCGAAAAAGCGTACAAGGAGCACTTTGAGCAGTATAACAAAGATAACACCATAAAGCACATGGAATATACCGCCGACGTTGACAGCGTTATAAAAGGCTGCAGCGCGGTTATAAACGCCTCGTATCACGAGGGAATGTCCAACGCCCTGCTTGAGGGTGCGGCTTGCGGACGTCCTCTGCTTGCCTCCGATATACCGGGCTGCAGAGAAATTGTAGACGACGGTAAAAACGGATTCCTGTTCAAGTCCAAGGATGCCGCCGATATTGCCGAAAAAATGCTTGCTTTTTCAAGGCTCAGCTATGAGGAACGCTGTGCAATGGGCAGCGAAAGCCGAAAAAAGGTTGAAAAAGAATTTGACCGGGACGATGTTGTAAACGAAATAATGCAGGAGATATACAGAATACTGAATCTTGACCCTGCTGACAAAAAGGAGAATGTCTATGCCTAAGGTTTCCGTTATTATGGGTGTATTTAACTGCGGGAGGTATCTGCGAGAGTGTATTGATTCGATTCTTGCACAGACATACACAGACTGGGAGTTCGTTATATGTGACGACTGCTCGACGGACTCCACAAATGATATCCTCCGTGAGTATAAAGAAAAATATCCCGACAAATTTGTGATACTCAAAAATGAGGTCAATTCAAGACTTGCCTATTCGCTCAACCGCTGCATTGAGGCGGCACACGGTGAGTATATGGCAAGAATGGACGGTGACGATATATGTATGCCGGACAGGTTTGAAAAGCAGGTTGGTTTTCTTGATACTCACCCCGAATATGCAGTTGTCGGAACGCTGACTACTCTCTTTGACGAAAACGGTGACTTCGGCATTGCAAGGTATCCCGAAGAGCCTGACAAATATTCTCTTAAAAATGCTTCTCCTTTCGGTCACGTTACGATTATGATGCGTAAGAGCGCATACGAAAAAATCGGTGCATATACTGTTTCAAAGCAGACAAAGAGAAGTCAGGATTATGAAATGTGGTTTCGCTTTTATGCGGCGGGATTCAGAGGATATAACATTCAGGAGCCGCTGGTCAGAGTAAGAGATGACCGCGACGCGGCGTCAAGAAGAACGGCACAGGTAAGAATAAATGCCTTCAGAATGAAAATCAAGGGTTACCGTTTACTTCACTATCCGCTGAGATACTATCCTTATGCATTTGTTCCTTTGCTGAAAATACTTATTCCCAACGAAAAAGTTTACGCTTTACATAAGAAAAGAAACAGCAATTCATAAAATCCGGTCTTAAAAAAAATAATTGCCGAGGTGTGAAATTTTGAATATAAAAAAATCTCTTCGCTCGCTGAGCAAATATGACACAGGCCTGTATCTGCGTTTGCTTTACCGTCTGATAAAGCAAAGAGCCCTCTATAAAAAATATCCGGACGATAAAGAATATGTTGAAAAGATGTATCTTGAGAAAAACGGATGCAGGCTTAATCTTGAAAACCCTCAAAGATATACCGAAAAACTGCAATGGCTGAAGCTGTATAACCGCAATCCGCTTGCATCTCAGTGTGCCGATAAGGTTGAAGTCAGAAAGTATATTGAAAAAAAAGGATATTCCGATATTCTGAATGATGTTATAGCAGTATACGATGATGTCAAACAGATTGATGTTGACAAGCTCCCGAAACGGTTTGTTCTCAAGGCGACACACGGCAGTTCAATGAATTTTATCTGCAAGGATAAGGACAGCGTAAACTGGAAAAGCAAGAAACGAATTTTCAATTTGTGGCTGAAGCTGAATATTTATCTCGACGGCAGAGAGTGGGTCTACAAAGACTTAAAGCCTCGTATTGTTGCCGAAAAATATCTTGAGGATGACAGCAACGCTTTGCGTGACTACAAAATATTCTGCTTTAACGGTGCGGCGCAGTTCATTCAGGTTGATGAAGACAGATACTCCGATCATCATCAGGCATATTATTCAACGGATTGGAAAAAAGAAGAGTTCAGCACCGGCTGTAAAACCTGTGATGTTGAAAGACCGGATAATCTTGATGAAATGCTGAAAATTGCTGAGGATCTTTCCGAAGAGTTCAATTTCGTCAGAGTGGATCTTTATAATTGCAACGGAAAAATATATTTCGGAGAGCTTACATTCTTTGACGGAAGCGGTTTTTATTCTTTTGATCCCGACGAATATGATTACAAATTCGGAGAAATGCTGAAACTTGACAAATAAAGGTGGCGAACCTGTGAAAAAAATACTTTTTTTGATAGATTCCCTGCGAGGTGGCGGTGCCGAAAAGGTGCTGGTTAATCTTTTGAATCATATAAACACCGATGAATTTGATGTGACGGTCGAAACAATGTTTTTTAACGGAGTTAACGCGGCGAATCTTTCTCCGAAGATAAAGCTTTTTTGCCGAAACGCGCCGTATTTTAAAGGCGTTTCCCACGTTATGAAATATATACCAGAAAAACTTTTGTACCGCTACTTCATCGGCAAAAAAAAGTACGATGTGATCGTTGCATATATGCACGGTGCACCTGCCAAGGTCGTTTCGGGCTGCACGGACTCTGACGTACGCAAGTATGCGTGGATACACACAAAAATCGGCAAAGGTTCCACCGTCTTTAAATTTCACAGGAATAAAAGCGATTCCGTAAAGTCATACGCAAAATTTGATAAAATAGTCGCCGTTTCCGAAGATGTAAGAGAACGTTTTGATGAGGAAACGGGACTCGGATATAAAACTGTTGTTATTTATAACACAAACGATGTTGATAAAATCAAGTCGCTGTCTTGCGAGGATTTTTCGTTTGACAGTAACAGGTTCCATATATGTACCCTCGGACGTCTTTCATCTGAAAAAGGCTATGACCGCCTTGTGCGAACAGCGAAAAGACTGAAAGAGAGCGGACCGGATTTTGATATTCACATTCTCGGAGACGGACCGGAAAGAGAAACGCTCAGCAGCCTTATTGAGGCAAATAATTTAAAAAACACAGTTTATCTCGACGGCTACACGGAAAATCCGTACCGTGTGCTTTCACGTTCGGACTTGTTCGTTTGTTCATCGCTAATTGAAGGACTGAGCACCGCGCTTTCCGAAGCAGTTATTCTCGGTGTTCCCTGTGTTTCCACGGACGTTTCGGGGGCAAAAGAGGTTCTCGGTTACAATAACGAGTACGGAATTGTGACCGAAAACAATGAAGACGATTTGTATAAAGCTCTTTACAGTATGATTACGGACAAAAAGCTTTATGAAAAATACAGCGACAGCGTTAAATTGAGAAAAAGCTTTTTCGATACTAGAAAGACTGTCGGAGATGTAGAAGAATTATTAAGAAAAAGCTAAAGGAGGCTGCACCGTGTCACTTACAAAAGCAATGTTTATAGTAATGGCCATGGTGTATCCTTTGAGCTGGCTGGCGACCGCCTTTGACGGAAACAAGAAAAGGAATCTTTCAAAGACGAAGGATTTGAAAGCGATCATTTTGATTCTCATTATATTTGTGATAATTTTTGTCTTTGCCGGGTACAGACATGTTTCCGGCCCTGCGATAGATGAGTACGCTTACCGAAACCGAGTAATCAGCTACCGCAGCTTATCCTTCGGCGAGGCATTAAAAAACATTGAGTGGCTTTCGGCTATTCCGACTTGGATAATGTCCCAAATAACACGAAATTCACAAAGTATAATTATTTTTGATTCACTTGTTACCTATTCTCTTTTTATTTACTGCATAAAAAAGGACTGTGACAATTTTGAACTCGGAATACTTCTTATGTTTTTGCTCAACCTTGTAAACTTAAGCTTTAATGCCATGCAACAGGTGGAAGCGGCGTCGGTTTTGATGCTCGGTATTCCGTATCTTTATAAAAAGGATTTCAAGAAATATCTTTTGATAGTCATTTTGGCGTCCCTGATACACATCAGTTCAATAGTTATGCTGGCCTTGTATTTTATTGCAAATATCAAGCCGTGGTCGTTCAAGTTCATAGGTGTTTCGGTTCTGTTTATCTTTCTTATGGTGGTTTTTAACACGGTTTCGGTACCGATATTTAATGCGCTCGGAATTTATGACAACTATATTGATGTTCTTAAGGCGGGCGGCGGGGTTAAGGCAATAACGGTTATTGTTGCGTTTATTCCGATAGGAATGGCGCTGGCATTTAAAAAATATCTGCCTGAAGATGACCGCGAAATGAACTGCCTGACTAATATGGTCATGATATATGCGATGGTTTATTTGGTTGCTTCCCAGCAGCGATTTATCGGAAGATTTGCTATTTTCCTTTTGCCGTGGCTGATTCCGTTCTATTGCAAGCTGATAACATACCTGAGAAAAGAAAGACTCTCGGTAATTATCTATTATGTTTTGCTGATCGGATACGGTGCGACAACGATTTATTTCACCAGTTCTTTGAAGTATGAACTTATGTTAGGAGGGTAAGCGGTGAACGGAAAAAAATTTATATGTTTTGTGCTTGTCTTTCTGTTGATTGTTCACGGCACGGTGATTACTCTCGGTGCGGACAATGAAATGTTTGAATATGCCATTGCTTATTCCGATGCGTCGAAAATCGGAATTGAAAAAACAACGACGAATCTCGGTGCGGTTGAACTCGAAACGGAAAAGGTTGTTCTTGATTCAAAAATGAGAGAGAGCTTTGCCATGACGGGTATGCCTGTTACGGCAATGGCGGTACTTACTGCTTCGCAGAACATCAGCGTAACAGCGCTGACGGTCGGTGCGGATTGTGTTTCCGATCCGAAAAACAATGTACTGGGGCTCTATGCCGGCATGTCGGTTAATATCAACGATCTTATTGCGGCGGCAGTTCTCTATAATGACATTAATGCTGTCAGAACGCTTGCCTTGGGAACGTCGGGCTCGTATTCAGAGTTTATTGACCTGATGAACCGCACGGCAAGACGCTATTCAATGAAAAACACCGTTTTCAAGAATATAAACGGCGCAAAGAATGCCGAACAGACCACGACAATCGAAGATATGCTCATTCTTATTATGGCGATTTATAACAGCACCTCAATCTTTGAAATCACATCGTCCGATACATATTACATCAGAACCACGGAGATTTATAACAGGCAAAAGACGCTTTCAAATAAGTTTGAGCTTGTTGATCCGAACTCGTCGAATTACAAGTCAACCGTTTTGGGTTTAGGCTCGTTTACCGACAGCGACGGAGTTTCAATTACTCTTATGCTCACACAGTCCGAAAATGAAAGATACGCTGTTGCACTGAGGACAGAAAAAAAAGAAAACCGAATCAGCGATGCGGCGTCGGCTGTCGATTATATTTACAAAAATTTTGCCCTTGTCGATATTACCAAGGTGTTGTATAATATCGGAGACAAGGTGGATCTGAAGGTGGGCGGAGAACCTGTTTCGGTCGCGGTCTCAAAGGGCAAGTACAAAAATATTTATCTGGTTGTAAATGCCTTTTATTCAAAATCCGCATTTTACGCTGACGAATATACAGTATTAAATCCGCAAAGCCTGCCGACTCACGTTAATGTCGGCGATGAGATAAAGGGCTTCACGGTGATGTATAAGAACACCAAGGTTGCCACGATAGATATGACGGTTAAATCCGTCGGAGAACAGCAAACGACGAAAAAGCAAAACAGCTTCACGATTTATCAGTCCGAAAACGGTGGTCGCCCCAAACGTACGTTAAAGGATCATATATGGGTGCTTTGGGCGGTTGCGGCCATTGCGGTTGCCGCTGCGATTTTGCTGATTTTCGGAAGAAAAAAATAAGGCATTAGCTTTTAGGAGGACAAAAAATGACTTTGACCGATATTCTCGACATTGTATTCAAAAGAATCAAGCTGCTGGTTATCCTGCCTGTTGTTTTCTTTGTGGCTTCAATGGTTTACAGCTTTGAGATAGTTGCGCCGACATATACCTCGTCTGCAACGTTTATGGTTCTCAACCAGACGTATTATGATTCAATAACCTACAATGACCTTATGATAGGTTCAATACTTATAAATGACTATCAGTATCTTGCTACAACTTCAACGGTGTACAGGGAAGCTGCCGAGAAACTCGGACTTGACAATCTGAATGGCTGCAGCGTGAATGTTTCCGCCGTTACGGATACAAGAATGATAAAGCTTTCGGTTGTTTCGACAGATCCCGAAAAGGCGGCTAATGTTGCCAACGCATTGACAGAGGCACTTATCAACCGCATTTCGGAGATTATGAAGGTCGAAAACGTTACGATAGTTGAGTATGCCAAGGTTCCGACAGGGGCGTCGGGTCCCAACAGATCAAAGATTGTTTTCACCGCAACGGCGGTGGGACTCATTATAGCAATCGGTATTGTTATAATTCTTGAGTTTATGGACAACACTCTCCAAACGAGCGAAGACATAGAGAAGAGCCTCGGAATACCGGTTCTTGCACAAATCAGTAAGATTGAGACAGAGGAGGATGACTGATGAACATAGTAGATCTTTATTACAACGCCAAGTCCTCTGTCCGCGATTCGGTCAAGACGATGAGAGCGAACATTCAGTTCGCCTCCCTTGACAAGGAAATCAAAACCGTCGTGTTTACGAGCGTTATCCCAAATGAGGGCAAAACAACTCTTGCCTGCTTCCTCGGAATTTCGGTCGCCGAGACCGGCAAGAAAACCGTTGTCGTCGAGTGCGACTATCGTCACCCGATGATAACCAAAAACTTCGAGCTTGAGAGCGAAGTCGAAAAAAATGACGGCGATGACAATCATGTCAATGCCCGCCTTCAGCAGACAAGGGTTGAAAATCTCTGGGTTCTTGATATGAAAACAAAGGTCAGCAACCCCATTGAGCTTATCAGTTCGGAATCTTATGTGAAAATGGTCAAAAAACTCAGGGAGGATTTTGACTTTGTAATTTTTGATACACCTCCGCTCGGTGCGTTCATTGATGCCGCCCATATTGCGGCTCAGGCTGACGGAACCATACTTGTTGTCAAGCAGGGACAGGTCGAAAAAAGAGCGGCAAAGGATGTTATTCAGCAGCTCAAAAAAGCCAATGCGACAGTTATCGGAGCGGTTATCAACAATGTCGATATCAAAAAGTCGGGCTATTATTACAACAGATACCGTTACGGTTACGGCTACGGTTACTACCGTTACTATTCTAACTATTACTACTCTCACCGTGACGATGACGGCAACATCCACCGCGGACACAGGGGCTCTCACAAACACAAACACAGAAAGAAAAACGGCTTGTTCAAAGGCTTTAAGAGATCAGACAAAAGATAAATCCGAGGGAAGATGACAGATGAAAACCGAATGGAGAAATACGGACGGATATGAATATATAGATATCCATTGTCATATTCTTCCGGGCATTGACGACGGAGCAAGGGATTTTGAAGAGTCAAGGAAGATGCTTTCGGCGGCGAGGGATAACGGTATCAGGGCGATTGTTGCCACACCGCACGTCAGACGCAGAAGCTTTGATTTCGAGCTTGCAAACGAAAGATTTGAAGAGCTGAAGCGGTATGCCGCCGATGTCGGAATCGAGCTTTTTCAAGGCTACGAAGTGAATTACGAGGCTTTGGTGGAGTTTGAATTTGAAAATCTTGATAAACTGTCGTTGGGTAATTCAAAGTACTTTTTGCTGGAGTTCGGCAATTTTTCACTTCCGCCGAATTGGGAGATTATAATCAGAAAAATTCAGGAAGCCGGAAAAAAGGTTATAATAGCACACCCGGAGAGGTACGCGTTTATTCAGCACAACATAAAGCTTGCGCGGAAAATGGTTGAAATGGGCTGCCGTTTGCAATGCGACGCTTATGTGTTCGATTTGAATATGTTTTCGCGTGAAAAACGCATAGCGGAAAAAATGATGAACGAGGGACTTGTGACATGGCTTGCAACCGATGCACATACTCCCGGACACTACGAGGGATACAGAGAAGTAATGGAAGACTATATTGAGGATTTAAAACCCGGTAAAATTTCTTTTGGAGGTTGAGTAAAATGGGCTTGTATGAAAAAATCGTTAATGGAGAAGAAAAACTTTCGTTGGTAGGTCTCGGATATGTCGGACTTCCGATTGCGGTCGCTTTTTCAAAAAAGATAAAGGTCGTCGGATTTGACATAAACAGCAAGAAAATTGAGACATATATCAAGGGTATTGACCCCACCAAGGAAGTCGGTGACGAAGCAATAAAGCAGTGCCGCGTTGACTTTACAAGTGACGAAACACAGCTTAGAGACGCTAAGTTCCACATTGTTGCCGTTCCCACACCGGTCAGATCGGACAAGACTCCCGATCTTTCACCAGTTATCGGCGCGAGCGAGGTTCTCGGCAGAAATCTTACGAAAGGCTCCGTTGTTGTTTATGAATCAACGGTTTATCCGGGCGTTACGGAAGATATATGCGTACCGATACTCGAAAAGGAATCGGGACTTAAGTGCGGCGTCGATTTCAAGGTCGGCTACTCTCCAGAAAGAATCAATCCGGGTGACAAAAAGCACAGACTTGAGAATATAGTCAAGATAGTCAGCGGTATGGATGCAGATGCGCTTGAAACGATTGCTTCCGTTTACAGTCTTGTTATTGAAGCAGGTGTTTACCGCGCGGAGAGTATAAAGGTTGCCGAAGCCGCAAAGGTCATCGAGAACAGCCAGAGAGATATAAACATTGCATTTGTAAATGAGCTTTCAATGATATTCAGCAAAATGGGTATCGACACAAAGGCTGTGCTCAAGGCGGCAGGAACGAAATGGAACTTCCTGAATTTTGAACCGGGTCTTGTCGGCGGTCACTGCATCGGCGTTGACCCGTATTACCTCACATACAAAGCTGACCAGCTCGGATATCATTCAAGAATTATCCTTGCGGGCAGACGCATAAATGACGGTATGGGCGCATACGTTGCAACAGAGCTTGTCAAAAATATGATTCATGCCGATGTTAAGGTAAAGGACGCAAAGGTACTTGTTCTGGGTCTCACTTTTAAGGGTAACTGCCCCGACACAAGAAATACCAAGGTCATTGATATTCTCAATGAACTCCACAGCTATGAGATCGAAACGGCGGTTTATGACCCCGTTGCCGACAAGAGTGAAGCAAAGCGCGAATACGGAATTGACCTTATCGGTGCCGACGAGCTGACAGGATTTGATGCCGTTATCGTTGCCGTTGACCATGAGGAGTTCAAGGATATCACCGCCGATGAAATCAAGGCGATGTATTCCGAGGACTGCAACAACAGAGTTATCTCGGACGTCAAGGGCATTTACGATAAGAAAGAATTTGAAGATGCCGGATTCAAATATTGGCGTCTTTAATCGGGAGCGTTGAAAATGGGCTACAAGGAAAAAATATACGATCATTCGCCGATATTCTTTCAGAATTTTATGGCATCGGTTTTGGGTTATATTCAAAACAGGGACAGATACGGCTGTGTATATCATGACTATATGGATTTCCTTACTGAGTTCGATAAACTCAGCCTTGAAAAGAAAAAAGAATATCAGTTTGCAAAATTTAAGGAATTTGCTTTATTTGCAAAGGAAAACAGCAAGTTTTACAAAGAATTGTATAAAGACGTTGACATTTCAGGCTTCAAGGATTTTGAAGATATAAAACGGCTTCCGTTTGTAGACAAGGAAATGCTCCGACAGAATATGGATGATGTTTTCACAATTCCTCAAAAAGGGTCGGTGGCAGGCTTCACGGGCGGAACAACCGGAAAACCGCTTATAGTCAGATTTACAAAAAGCGATTTTGCAATCAGGATGGCTTCGCTGGATCATTTTAAGCTTCAGACCGGATTTGCCAACAACAAGATGAAACGTGCAACATTTAATTGCAAAAACATTGTTCCCGTCGGACAGAAAAGCAAGGTGTTTTGGAGATACAATCGGCCTGCGAAGCAGATGATTTATTCAACGTTTGACCTTTCCGAAGAGAATATGAAGTATTATGTTGAAAGCTTGAATAGATTTAAGCCGGACTCCATGGATGGATTTTTTATGGCAATGTGCGATATTGCCGGTTATGTTGAACGGCACAATATTGAACTTAAATTTAAACCGATTGCATTGTATCCGACCTGTGAGACAATAACCGAAAGCGGAAGAAACCTTTTGGAAAGAGTGTTCAAATGTAAGGTGTACAATCAGTATGCATCAAGTGAGGGCGCACCGTTTGTGACGGAATGTAATTGCGGCAGACTTCACATGAATATGGATTCGGGATACATAGAAGAAATTGATCCGTTGACGCATGAGGTCGCGGTTACGAGCTTCACAACACACGGCACGCCGATAATTAGATATAAAATCGGAGACTGTATGAAAATCTCTGAAGACACGGTGTGTGAATGCGGTCAGGAAACCGTGTTGATTGATTCCATAGAGGGACGCAAAACAGCATTTATATATGCATCTTCCGGAGCAAAAATAACAGAAAGCAATATTTCAAGTATGCTTAAGCATATTCCACAGTCTATAATACAGGCTCAGGTTGTGCAAAATCGTATAGGCGAAGTTGAGCTCTATATGGTTATTGATAAAAATAAATATGTCAAAGAATATGAAAAATTGATCTATGACGAGTTTTACATCAGATTCGGTACTGATTCCGTGCTCAATATTCACTATGTGGACTCGATTCCGAGAGCGTCAAGCGGAAAATTCAGGCTCGTTGTAAATAATGTAGATAAGGGATGATAAAATGGGATATTCAAATTTAAAATTTCCTGAAAATTCGGTTTTCCTCGTAACGGGAGGCGCGGGCTTCATCGGCTCGAATCTCTGCGAAGCAATACTTAAAATGGGCTATAAGGTAAGATGTCTTGACGACCTTTCAACCGGCAAGCAGGCAAACGTTGATTTGTTTGCCGACAATCCGAACTACACCTTCATAAAGGGCGATATCAAGGATTTGGATACCTGTATGGCGGCATGCGAGGGCGTCGATTATGTGCTCAATCAGGCGGCGTGGGGAAGTGTGCCGCGCAGCATTGAAATGCCGCTGTTCTATGAAAAGAACAACATTATGGGCACTCTCAATATGATGGAAGCGGCAAGACAGCAGGGCGTTAAAAAGTTTGTTTATGCATCCAGTTCTTCTGTTTACGGCGATCACCCGGTTCTCCCCAAAAAGGAGGGTCAGGAGGGAAATCTCCTTTCTCCCTATGCGCTGACAAAGCGTGTTGACGAGGAATTTGCCAAGCTTTACACAAAGCTTTACGGCCTTGATACTTACGGAATGAGATACTTCAACGTTTTCGGCAGACGTCAGGATCCCGACGGTGCCTATGCGGCGGTTATTCCGAAGTTTATCAAAATGCTGATGAACGACGAGACCCCGACCATCAACGGCGACGGCAGACAGTCGAGGGATTTCACTTATGTTGAGAATGTTATCGAGGCGAATCTCAAGGCTTGTCTTGCACCGCATGAGGCGGCAGGCAACGCTTTCAATATTGCTTACGGCGGACGAGAGTACCTTATCGACATTTACCACTCGCTTACCAAGGCGCTCGGCAAGGACATTGAACCGAATTTCGGCCCCGACAGAGCAGGCGACATCAAGCACTCAAACGCCGATATTTCCAAGGCTCGCGAAATGCTCGGCTATGACCCGGATTATGATTTCGATTCCGGCTTGAAGCTTGCCATTGATTGGTATGTTGAAAATTTGTAATTAACAAGTAATGTACTTCTTTTGAAAATAATCCGGGTTTGTATTTTAATTCTTATGTCTTCGGCACGATGCTCACATCACACCGAGAAAAAAGAATTTTGAAAATGTTTATATATGAATGTAGGTCATAAGTTTGTAGGAACTAATTAGGCTCCCATTTAGGGGAGCTGTCACGACCTTGTGTCGTGACTGAGGGGTTTTCTCAAAATTCTGATGAAACTTAATCTAACCCCTCCGACTTCGGCGCAATCTTCCAAGGTCATCGCTTACGGAGACAGAAATAAAAAACAAAACTCAACATTCAACTGCAAACACAACACATTTAAGGAGGCTCGGTATGCTCATATACACCTGTGAACAAATGCGCGTTATTGAAGAAAACGCAGACGTCAACGGACTTTCGTATGTTCAGATGATGGAAAACGCGGGCAACGCCTGTGCGGAAAAGATACATTCCACCATTGTCGGAATAAACGGAACACCGAAAACCGTTGCGGTTCTTTGCGGCGCAGGCAAAAACGGCGGAGACGGCTATGTCATCGCCGGAAATCTTTGCGACAGGGGATATGCCGTTCGGCTGATTATGACTAACGGATATCCGACGGCATACGAGTCGAAAATAATGTATTCTTATCTTGAGGATAAGCCCGTGCTTGTGTCCGACCTCAGCCAAAACTACGACGCCTGTGTTTCGGCGTGTATGG
>SAMEA104315428__coassemble_1066_pt1 | contig 19870 bp, 17 predicted proteins | sample SAMEA104315428__metabat2_low_PE_040 | metagenome-assembled genome bin SAMEA104315428 (sample SAMEA104315428) | gut metagenome | biome: Monkey gut; feature: monkey-associated habitat; material: faeces | place: China | collected 2013
CGACGACCAGCTCCGCTGTATTCAGGAGATTAAAAACGATATGGAAAAGCCGTATCCGATGGACAGGCTTCTCTGCGGCGACGTAGGCTTCGGAAAAACAGAGGTTGCGCTCAGAGCCGCATTCAAATGCGTTGCCGACGGCAAGCAATGCGCAATTCTGGTGCCGACGACCATACTTGCCCTCCAGCATTACCAAACAATATGCAAGCGTTTTGAGGGCTTCCCGATCGAAGCGCAGATGATCTCACGCTTCGTTCCCGCAAACCAGCAGAAAAAAATCAAGCAGGATTTAAAGCGCGGTTACGTTGATATAATCGTCGGAACTCACCGGCTCATTTCAAAGGACATTGAGTTCCGCGACCTCGGACTGATAATTGTCGACGAGGAACAGCGTTTCGGCGTGGCACAGAAAGAAAAGCTGAAGGAACAGTACCCCACGGTCGACGTTCTCACGCTCAGCGCAACACCGATTCCGCGAACGCTGAATATGGCAATGAGCGGAATCAGGGATATGTCGATTTTGGAAGAAGCGCCGCACGACAGACACCCTGTTCAGACGTATGTTATCGAATACAACTTTGACGTTATCGTTCAGGCAATCACCTCCGAGCTTCGCCGCGGCGGTCAGGTTTACTACCTGTACAACCGCACGGAAACGATAGAACGAACGGCAATGAAGCTGAGAGAATTTTTGCCCGACGCAAATATTGCCGTCGCCCACGGTCAGATGACCGAGGACAAGCTCAGCGATATTTGGCGCGACCTGCTTGAGGGTGATATAGACATCCTCGTCTGCACGACCATAATTGAAACAGGCGTCGATGTGCCGAACGTAAACACACTCATCATTGAGGACGCCGACAGGCTCGGTCTTGCCCAGCTTCATCAGATCAGAGGACGCGTCGGACGTTCTTCGCGCCGCGCGAGCGCGTATTTCACATTCAGACGCGGCAAGGAGCTGACCGACGTTGCCGCCAAGAGACTGACTGCAATCCGCGAATACACCGAGTTCGGCTCAGGCTTCCACATTGCAATGCGTGACCTTGAAATCAGAGGTGCCGGAAACATTCTCGGCGCACAGCAGCACGGTCACATGGAATCGGTCGGATATGATATGTATTTGAAGATGCTCGACCAGGCAGTCAGGGAGGAAAAGGGCGAAATCCAGGCAATTCCTGAAAAAGAATGTCTTATCGACCTGCCAATCGACGCTCACATTCCTGCTGACTACATTGAGGATGTTCCGCAAAAGCTTGCAATGTACCGCAGAATAGCGGACATCAAGGATCAGGAGGATGCCGACGATGTTCTTGACGAGCTCATCGACCGTTTCGGAGAGCCGCCGCAGAGCGTCCAGGGACTCATTACCGTTTCGCTTTTGAGAAACACCGCACTCAGCCAGGGCGTTTACGAAATCGGACGCACCGGCAGCAATGTCAAGCTGTTTATCGAGACGCTTGATATGGAGAAAATCTCAAGCCTTGCAAAGTTTATGCGCGGAAGAATCACTGTTTCCGCCGCGGGCAAGCCGCACATAGCGGTCAAGGTTATGCCCGGCGAGGATCAGTTGACGATTATCCGAAAAGCACTTGACATTATGTCGAAAACCAAACAGGAATCATAAAATTGAAGGACTGCCGCTAAGTGCGACAGTCCTTTTTATATATTATCACTTAATTTGGTTCGCTGCGTTTTCTCCTTCATTTCTTCAAGGAACTCGCCGATTTTGGCGTGGACGGAATCGACCTCGCGCTCAAACTCCGCCGCCGACATTCTCAGCACGCCGAAGCGAACCGCAGAAAGCTGTATCAGGTTGTCCGAAGTCACAACACGAACGCGGTCGTTTTTACCGATCTCGGAAACGAGCTTTTCAATGTACACGTCGCCGAGCTCGCGTTCCTTTGTGTAGACAACGTGAATATTGTGAAAGTCAAATTTCTCGCCGACATTCCCCGGCACCTTGTATGCGTCGAACACAAGCACAACATTGTTTTTCGTATACGCGCTGTAATTGCACAGAATCTGCATCAGCCTGAGTCTCGCCGACTCAAGGTCGCCGTCCGCAAGCTTTTTCAGCTCGTCCCAAGCAAAAATAACGTTGTAGCCGTCAACTATCACATAGCTTTTGCGCTCGGTGAGGTTCACGGGCTCGTTTGTATCCTCTTCCTTTTGCGCCGTCGGTCTGTAAAGCTCATACCTCGGCTTTCCGAACTCGCGCTCCATTATCGCTTCAAGCTCTTTGTCGTCAATGCGGAGATTCCTTTTGTTGACCGCCGTGGTATAGGGCTTTTCCTTTTTCAGACAGCTTTCAAGGTGCATATACTCGGCGACATTGTTCCACTTGACAGCAAATCCGCCGCCGTGGGCGCAGAATACGGAATCGGGAGTGTTTTCCAAATCGCTTTCGGCATCATATTCAAGCTCCGCAATCACCTTTTCGGCATTGTGGCAGTCATCATATCCCGCACTTTCGCAAAACAGTCTGCCCCTGCCGCCCGTGTAAGCGGCAACCTCGGAAGCGTAGCCGTTCAGCTCCGTGACGGGCGCCTTTCCCCGAAGTATCGAGACCCCTCCGCTTTCCTCAGGGGAATCAAAGGTTCCCGACTTCATTCTGATGTCGTTTATCGCTCTGCCTATCTGCTCGCTCGGCACCTCAAGTCTGAAAGAAAAATAGGGTTCAAGCAGCTTTGAGCGAGCCTGCATAAGTCCCTGCCGCACGGCACGGTAGGTCGCCTGGCGGAAGTCGCCGCCCTCCGTGTGCTTTATGTGCGCCCGACCTGCGGCAAGGGTTATCCTCATATCCGTTATCGGCGAGCCCGTCAGCACGCCGAGATGCTGCTTTTCATTCAGGTGCAGAAATATCAGTCTCTGCCAGTTGCGGTCAAGTGCGTCCTCGCTGCAATCGCTTTTAAAAACAAGTCCGCTGCCCCTCGGCAAAGGCTCCATAATAAGATGAACCTCTGCATAGTGCCTGAGCGGCTCGTAGTGTCCGACGCCCTCAACTGTATTCTCGATAGTTTCCTTATACATTACCCGACCCGAATCAATATCAATCTTTACGCCGAAGCGCTCATTCACAACGCTCTTGAGTATTTCCGCCTGAACCTCGCCCATCAGTCCGACATGGATTTCCTTTAAGTGGCTGTTCCACGTTATGTTGAGCTGCGGATCCTCCTCTTCAAGCTCGCGCAGCTTCGGCAAAACCGTATCGGCATCGCAGCCGTCGGGCAAAACGACACGGTAATTCATCACAGGCTCCAGCGCAGGCTTTTCCCCTGACTTTTCAAAGCCCAAGCCCTGACCGTTCTGCGTTTTTGTCAGTCCCGTCAGCGCGCAGATTTCACCTGCTTCGGCAGCGTCCCTCGCCGTGAACTTAGCGCCCGAATACACCCTGACCGCGCTCACCTTTTCGTCGTTTATGATATCGCGGACGCACAGAACGCCGCCCGTCACCTTTATGTGCGTCAGGCGAACGCCCTGAGGATCGTGGCTTATCTTGAACACTCTCGCGCCGAAAGCTTCGGGATAATCCGGTTCGGCGGTGTAACGCGCAACCGCATTGAGAAAGTCCTCCACTCCGTCCAGCTTCAGTCCCGAACCGAAAAAGCACGGGAAGAAAAGTCTGCCTTTCACCGCTTTTGTAATCTCGCCGTCGGTTATTTTCTCTCCGTTCAGGAATTTTTCAGTCAGCAAGTCGTCGCAGAGCGCAATATCCTCGTCCCGCGACTCAGCCGCAAAATCAATAAAATCACCGTCAAGCTCCGAATTGAGCTCGGCAATGATATCGTCCTTTTCCCTTCTTGCAAAGTCCATTTTGGTGACAAAAACAAAGGTCGGCACATTGTAAAGCTTCAAAAGCTTCCACAGCGTCCTTGTGTGCGGCTGAACTCCGTCAAGTCCGCTGATAACAAGCACCGCGTAATCCAGCACACCGAGGGTTCGTTCCGTCTCCGAAGAAAAATCGACATGACCGGGTGTGTCCAGAAGCGTTACCCTTGTGTCCCCGACGGTAAACTCCGCCTGACTGGCAAAAATCGTTATTCCTCTTTCGCGCTCAAGGACGTGCGTGTCCAGAGCCGTGTCACCGTGATCGACACGACCTATCTTCCGCAGTTTTCCCGTTGTGTAAAGCATCGCTTCGGCAAGCGTTGTTTTTCCCGCGTCAACGTGCGCGAGTATTCCGACAACGATTTTTTTCATAGTCACCTCAAAATAGCTCAAATTTATTATTGAACCTTACAAATTCATTCTGATTATAAACCCATTCCATTTTGCTGTCAACAAAAAGGGCTGTCACTTTAAGTGCAGCCCCCAAAAATTACTTTTTTCTTTTATCACAACCATTACATTGACAACAGCTTCCGCCGCAGCAGCCACCTTTTTTCTTTCGTCTGACGCAGGCGCAGACCGCTCCGACAACGGCGAGCAAGATAACCGCGCCTATCACTAAATCCCATATATTCATCCCAGACCGACCGCCGTTCCTATAAGATGTACAACAAACGCCGCAACCCAGGCGACAAGACATTGCCAAACGACAACGCCGAACGCCCACTTCACTCCAAGCTCCCTCTTAACGGAAGCAATTGCGGCAACACACGGTGTGTAAAGCAGGCTGAACACCAGCATAGATGCCGCCGCAAGCGGTGTCAGAACCGATGTTATGCTGCCGAAAAGCACCTGCATTGTGGAAACAACGCTTTCCTTTGCCATAAATCCGCTGATCAGCGCCGTACAGATTCTCCAGTCACCGAGACCGATGGGCTTGAACAGCGGAGTAAGCAGTCCCGAAATTGCCGCTAAAATGCTGTCCGACGAATCCTGAACCAGGTTAAAATGAATGTCAAAGCTCTGGAGGAACCAGACGACTACCGTTGCTATCAAAATTATAGAAAAGGCTCTTTGCAAGAAGTCCTTTGCCTTTTCCCAAAGAAGCTGAGCGACATTTTTAACTCCCGGCAAACGGTAATTCGGCAGTTCCATAACAAACGGCACGGGCTCGCCCTTGAACATCGTACCCTTGTACAGGAATGCCGCCAAAATGCCGAGCACAATTCCGAGCACATACAGCCCCGACATTATCAAGCCGCCCTTACCGGGGAAAAACGCATTTACGAAGAACGAATAAATCGGAAGCTTTGCCGAACAGCTCATAAACGGTGTGAGCAGTATCGTCATTTTTCGGTCGCGCTCGCTCGTCAGCGTCCTCGTTGCCATAACGGCAGGAACGGTACAGCCGAAACCGATAAGCATCGGCACAATACTTTTTCCCGACAGACCGATTTTTCTCAGAAGCTTATCCATAACAAATGCGACGCGCGCTATGTATCCGCTGTCCTCCATCATTGAAAGGAAGAAAAACAGCGTGACAATTATCGGCAGGAAGCTGAGTACACTTCCGACGCCCGAAAAGATGCCGTCCGTCACAAGGCTGTGAACCGCAGGATTCACCGACGCCGCCGTCAGCGCATTATCCGTAATCTCGGTCAGCTTGTCAATTCCCATAGCGAGGAGATTCTGAAGCCACGCACCTATGACGTTGAATGTCAGGTAAAACACCAGCACCATAATCGCGATAAAGCAGGGAATTGCTGTGTATTTTCCCGTGAGTATGCGGTCGATTTTTTCGCTTCTTATCCGCTCCTTGCTCTCCCGCGGTTTGATGACCGTCTGATTACAAAGCTTTTCGATAAAATCAAAGCGCATATCGGCGATTGCGGCGCTTCGGTCAAATCCGCTCTCAACCTCCATCTGCTGAACGATATGCTCCAAGAGCTCCAGCTCATTTTTATCAAGGCTGAGCTGTTTCAGGATCAGCGGGTCGCCCTCAATCGCTTTCGTCGCCGCAAAACGAACGGGAAGCTCTGCGCTTGCGGCATGGTCCTCTATCAAGTGCACAACCGCATGAATACATCTGTGGACAGCGCCGTTGTGGTCGTTTTTATCGCAGAAATCCTGCTTCAACGGTTTTTCCTGATATTTTGCAATATGTATCGCGTGCTTTATCAGCTCGTCAACGCCCTCGTTCTTTGCCGCAGAGATAGGAATAACGGGCACTCCCAGTATCGCTTCCATAGCGTTCACATCTACAGAACCGTGGTTTCCCAAAACCTCGTCCATCATATTAAGCGCAACAACCATCGGCACATCCATTTCCAAAAGCTGCATCGTCAGATAAAGATTGCGTTCAATGTTGGTCGCATCGACAATGTTTATGATCGCTTTCGGCTTGTCGTTGATAACAAAATTTCTTGACACGATTTCTTCGCTGCTGAACGGCGACATTGAATAAATGCCGGGCAGATCCGTCACAAGTGTGTTTGGATATCCGCGGATAACGCCGTCCTTTCGGTCAACGGTAACGCCCGGAAAGTTTCCGACGTGCTGTTTTGCTCCGGTAATTTGATTGAACAGTGTGGTTTTTCCGCAGTTCTGATTTCCGACAAGCGCATAAGTCAGCTTTGTGCTCTCCGAAAGCGGATTTTCGTCCGCTTTGGAGTGATATTTTCCGGTCTCGCCGAGTCCCGGATGCGCCATATTCTGCGCTCTGCTTGCACCCTCGAACTTTTTGCTTCTGTGCGGAATGGTCTTTATCCTTATTTGCTGTGCTTCCGCAAGGCGGAGCGTCAGCTCATAGCCGTGGATTTGAATCTCCATCGGGTCGCCCATCGGAGCAAGCTTCACAACGGTAACCTCCGCTCCGGGTATCATACCCATATCAAGGAAATGCTGTCTCAGCGCGCCTTTGCCGCCGACGGATAATATCTCTGCACTTTTTCCTATTCCGAGTTCATTCAATGTCATAATTTATGTTTCCTTTTTCTCAATGTTTTTCACTTCTATTTATATAATCATACATTGATTTTTAATTCATGTCAATAAAAACTAAACTCACAATTCAGCATTTTTTAAAGTTTTATGTTTTTCAAAGCCCCGCAAGATTTCAACCTTGCGGGGCTTTGAATTATTCCTATTTTATTTTTTTAATTTTGACTTTGCGCTTTTCGGATTATAAACAAGTGCACCGATAGCCATAATCACAGCCGCAATGATAATGAATCCGATATTCTTTATGCCGTGCTTGTCGATAGCGGCATAGATGAACAGGCAGGAGCCTGCGAACGAAAGGATCGGCATAATGAAGCGGCGGAACACGTTAAGCTCCTTGCCCTTAACCATAAGCATAACATAAACGGGAAGATAGAAAGCGTAAACGCAGATAAGCGGAAGCTCCGTTGAGTCGAAAAGGAAGATCGAGCCCTTGCCCGTGTAGCCTGCAAACGAAGTAAGGTTTGCCATGTAGAAATAGAAGAGCCAAACAGCATTGACTATCAAAGCAACGATTGAAGCGTTTGACGGCATCTCGGATGCCTTGTCAATTTCGCCGAGGAAATCAGGTCTCGGTCCGTGATTTCTTGCTGCAAGGGAGAAGAATCCGCGGTCGCAGGCAAGTGTAAGTCCGTTAAGAGTACCAAGACAGGAAATTGCAATGAACACAGTCAGGATAGTACCTGCAACGTTACCGAAAATCGTCTTGAATGCAAGGCTTGCACCGTTCGGAAGAAGGTCGGAAGTCTTGATGCTTCCGGAAATTCCGATGTAGTAAAACATATAAACAATAACAACGACGAGTGTTCCGAGAACAAGAGCACGGGGAAGATTCTTCTTCGCGTCCTTAAGCTCGGAGTTGATAGCCGTTGCGATAACCCAGCCCTCATAGGCGAAAACAGATGTGCAGACGCCGGAAAGGATAAGGTGGCTTGAAATGCCCTCTCTTGCAACCTGTGTGCTGGAAATGATGTTGCCCTCAGCGTCCTTAACAAGCTCAACAACAGAGTTCATATTGTCAATGAGAACGCCGTTCTTGATTCCGAAAATAGTGCCGACAACAGCCATAAGAACAAGCGGAATAAGCTTGATTACTGTTGTTGAAACCTGGAAATGACCTGCAAGCTTCGGAGAAAGAGTGTTGAGCGCGAAGCTGAGAATCAGGTAAACGAATGCAAGAACCATTGTTTCGGCATCTGCGGCACCATAGCCGAAGAGAGCCATTGTGTATCTTGCGGAAAGCCATGCAAGAGCAGATGTCATTGCAGGATAGTAGATCGAAGCCATGAACCAGCCGACATAGTAAGCATATTTACTGCCGACAAGCGCCTCGGAATAGTCAACGATTCCGTTGATCTTCTCAAATTTTGTTCCCATAACCGCGAAAGTGTATGCGCTGATTACCATTACGATACCGCCGAGCAGCCACGAGATCAAAGCAACCGGCAGGTCACCGTTTGTGATGTTGAGCATCGCCTCTGCCTTGAAGAAAACACCGGAGCCGACAACGATTCCGACAACCATGCAGATAGCGGTGAGCAAACCGTATTTCTTTTTCAATTCTGCCATTTTGTATAAACCCCTCTCATTTTTCTGACAAATACGAAAAATTTGTTAAATGTATAAAGGAATTATACAATAAATGTTGCAAAAAGTAAAACTACATATTATAATATATCTATTACAAATTGTTATTAAGTTAGGACAGATAACTATATGGAATCAGAGAAATTTCACGCACTGCTTAAAGCAATCGACTGCGGAAGTCTTACCGGCGCTGCCGAGGAGCTCGGCTATACACAGGCAGGTCTCACCCACATGATGAACCGCCTTGAAAAGGAAATCGGAGTTTCACTTCTTCAGCGCACCAAATCCGGAGTAAAGCTCTCCCCCGACGGACTTGAGCTTCTGCCGTATATCAAAACCTTTACCGCCGCAGCTTCGGCTCTCGACACGGCTATCAACAGCATCAAGACCGACGACAACAAGGTTATACGAATTGCCGCCTACTCCAGCATCGCCAACCATTGGCTTCCCGTCATCATCAATCGTTTCCGCAAGGAAAATCCGAATGCAAGGTTTGAACTGCACGTCGGACTTCCCGAAGAAATAATCCGTCTTGTCACCAACAGCGATGTCGATATGGGCTTCATGAGCAAGACGCTTGAAACCAAGCTGGACTGGATTCACCTGCTCGACGATCCGATTTTCGCCGTGCTTCCGCCGAACGACAGCAACACGGACGACTATATAACCATGGACTTTTTCCAGGACAAATCCTTTTTTATTCCGACCTACGGTGCGGACAATGACATTCTGCGAATCATCAGGGAGAGCGGAATTGAGCCGAACATAAACTCAACAACCGTTGACGACGCCACCGTCGTTTCAATCGTCAGCCACGGTCTGGGTTACAGCATCCTACCAAAGCTGATTCTTGACGGAATGAAGGGTAACGTCATTGCAAAGCCGCTCTACCCCGACGAGCACAGAAATCTCGGCATTTTCGTAAAGTCAAAGGCGACTATGCCGCTGATTGCCCAGAAATTTGTTGCTTGCAGCCGTGAAGTGGTCAAGGAACTGAAAGACTGATAAAATTGACAAAAAGCTATAATCCGCATTTAGGCAAAAAACGCCGAATGTGAATTATAGCTTTTGCTTTATCCGATATTCACTTTGTTATTCCGAATCTTCGCGGTTTTATTTGATTTTAGCCGCCAAAAGGACATAACAAGCCCTGATCGTCCTTGCTCCCGCGAGTCCGTCAACCTCTATGCCGACAGCTCTCTGCACCTGTTTTGTTGCTTCGGTGGTTCCGGAACCGAAAATATTATTGTCGTCCACATTCTGTGAGATAACTCCGGCTCTTTTGAGCGAAATAAGCAACTGCTTGTAAGCGTAAACGCCCTCATTTTTGTCGCCCTCTTTGAAGTAGCCTCTCGTCATTTCATCACCTCCGATATTTTTCTGCGTTGCAGCCGTCGGTTTGTTCTGTGCACTTGGCAGCTTTACACCGAGATAATTCGCAACACCGTCCGCGATTGCGTAACCGAAAATTTTTCTCTTCGCTTCGGTGTTGATAATTTTAATGTCGTTTGCGTTGTCGATAAACGCACACTCGACAAGCACAGCCGGGGCGTCCGTCATACGGATCATACCGAAATAATCCGTGCCGTCCGTGTCAAGCTTTGTTTTGATTCCCCTTGTATTCTGCCCGATTTTCACCATTGAATCAACAATAGCCTGTGCAAGTCTCTTGCCGTTCGGCGAAACATGGGAGTAATAGACCTCAGAACCGTCTCCGCCGCCTGCGTTGATATGGATATCCATACACACATCAGCCTTGAACGCATTGGAAGCCGCAACCTTTGAGTTAATTGACGAATCAATATCGCTCGTTCGGCTGATCTTTGTTTCAATGCCGTACTGCTTGAGTCGCTCATTGCAATATTTGCCGATTGAAAGAGTCAGATTCTTTTCCAAAAAGCCGTTGCCGACCGCACCCGAATCCGAGCCGCCGTGTCCGATACCGACATATACTCTTTTACTCAAGCTTCTCATCTCCTTTCAAAACTTTATCAGCCGTCTGTGCAGGCTCCGTGAAGCTGTTATTTTTCCACCATGCCCACAAAGAGCTTATAAGCGTCAGCGCATAAGTCACATACTCCTGCCATTGATCCACGTCGATAGCTTTTGTGCATCTGCCGACCACGACAAGGAGCTGACTGATGAGCGCAAGGACGAGAACAATTGTCCTTGCCCACGTCTGCATTGAAACGCCTTTGAAGTTCATCTTTTTCATATTTGTAATACCACCTTTCTTTTTTCGGTACATTTTCATTTTACCGACGCAGAAAGCTTGTTGCTTAAATTCGGCTTTTTCCGATATTTTCCGCCTTGGGGCGGCATTACATAATATGCTGATATGCCGCAGGGTATGACAAAAGCCGCAGTCTGTAGGAGGAGTATTCTCTTACGGACTGCGGCCTGAAGCGTTCCCGTTATACTGCGATTGCCTCTTTTTCGGCAACCGTCGCCTCGGCTTTGTATGATGTTACGCCGAGTATGGTTTCGCCGTCTATCTGAAGCGGAGTAGGTCTGTCAAATTCGACCGTTATATTTCTGCCCTCCAGAACGGCAATATTTTTAACGTGCTTAACGTGCTCTCCCTTGAAAATCGACGGGAATATCATAAGCGCGTGAAGCTTGCCGATATTGTGGAAAACCATAACCGAAAGCTTGCCGCTTCGGCGCTCCTGGTTCGGTGTCGGCATCATTCCTCCGCCGTAGAACTTTCCGTTCATCGTCGGTGCGAGCCAAACCTTTTTATACCTGTGCTTAACGCCGTCAACCGTTACCGTCGCACCCGTCGGCTTGTAGTGGAACAGCAGTCCCTTTATTGCTATTGCCGTGTAATTTATCTTTTTGTCCGTGGTCTCGCGGAGCTTGTCACCCACCTCGCAGCAGTATCCGTCAATTCCGTAACCGATGCCGTTGATAAATCTGTGACGCTGACCGTTGACCGTGACCTCAGGAAGATTTCTCAAATACTCCGTGATTTCAAACGGTTTGTCGCCGTATGTGTGTCCCAGCTCATGGGCAAAATCGTTGCCCGAACCGAGCGGAAAATAAAAGACCCTGTTTTTTTCGGCGTAGTTGTACGGCAGATTTATAAATCTGTTGAGCGTACCGTCGCCGCCGCAAACCACAAGTATATCATCGTGTCCCATCTGCGTGAGTGTTCGGCTGTAGGTCTCCTTTTTCGTCATATCGCAGAAAATCAGCTCGCCGTTCATCATATCCTCAATACACATAACGTCTGCGCCGCACTTTTTATTTCCTGCCAGCGGATTAAACAGTACATATATTTTTGACATAAACAACACTCCCGTCAAAGCAATATTTTTCTTTTTACATATTAAACATACACCTCAATTTGCAACTTTACTTCAACTCAATGTCAACATTTGTTGAAAAAAGTCGAATACGCTTGTGATTCCCGGCGGCTGCCTTGACGTTAATTGCGAATAATGATATAATTCATAACACAGCTAATTAAGGAGGGCTCTCATTGAAATACTATTTAAAAGAGCTCAGAGTTCACCACTATATAAAAAATCTGCTCATTTTTACCGCCCTGATTTTCAGCGGCAACCTGTTCAACGGCAAAAATCTGCTCAACGGATTTCTCGGATTTGCAGCGTTCTGTCTGGTTTCCTCCGCGGTCTACATAATCAACGATATCTTCGACGTTGAAAAGGACCGCCGACACCCCACAAAATGCAAGCGTCCTATCGCGAGCGGAAAAATCCCTGTCAAAAACGCCTGGATAACCTTTGCGGTGCTGGTCGCCGCGTCTGCGGCAATAAACGCTTTCGTTTTCAATCCTTTTGCGTCTGCTCTGCTCGCCCTTTACCTTCTTCTCAACCTCGCGTACAGCTTCGGGCTGAAAAACATACCGATTGTTGACGTAACCATACTTGTTTCGGGATTCCTTATCCGCATAGTCTACGGCGCACTTATCACGAACATTCAGATTTCCGATTGGCTTTATCTCACGGTTATCGCCATTGCGTTTTACTTTGCGCTCGGCAAGCGGCGCAACGAGCTGAAAAGCATAAATTCGGACGAAACGCGAAAGGTTCTCAAATTCTATAACGTCGGCTTCCTCGATAAAAATATGTATATGTGCATCGGACTTGCCAACGTGTTCTATGCGCTCTGGGCAATGGAAAAATCCGCCGGTGCGACGGACAACCACCGTTTTCTGATATGGACATTTCCCCTCGTTTTGTTGATACTGATGAAATACAGTCTCAACGTTGAGGGCGACTCGGACGGCGACCCCGTTGAAGTGCTCATTCACGACAAGATACTCATAATCCTCTGCGTGATTTATGCCGCGGTTATGGGACTAATACTCTACTTATGAGAAAAAGCTATAATTCACGCTGATGTGAATTATAGCTTTTTTATTATAAAAGTAATCTGTCATTTCTTATCCTTAAGCACGACCGTAAACCGACAGCCTCTGTCCTCTTTGTTTGCGACAGAGATGTCTCCGTCCTCAAGCGAAAGAATTTTCTTGACAAGCGCAAGACCGAGACCGTTGCCCTCCTGCTTGTGGGAGCTGTCCGCCTGATAAAACTTGTCAAATATATGCTTTTGAAGCTCCTCAGGAACGCCGATTCCATTGTCCTCAATTTCAAAGATGATTTTATTCGCTTTGGTTTTCAGCCTTATGGTAATCGTATCGTCACAGGGGCTGAACTTTACGGCGTTGCTTATCAGGTTGTCCCAAACGTGCATCATCAGATTCTCGTTGCCGTAATAGCTCACGCTGTCCATATCGACATTGAACTCAATATTCTTGCTTTCCCACAGCGCTTCCAGTCCGACAATCGACTGACGTATCTGCTCGTCAAGTGAAAACTCGGTGCGGTTCGTCGGTATCGACTGGTTTTCGATCTTTGAAAGCAAAAGTATGCTTCCCGTCAGCGACGAAAGGCGCTTTGTGTTGACAACGATTTTGTCAACGTACTTTTTCTGCTCGTCGTTGAGGTTCTCGCAGTCCTGCAGCAGCATTGCGTAACCCTCAATGGCGGTTATCGGAGTTTTAAACTCGTGGGAAACATTGGAAACAAAATCGGTCTGGATTATCTCAATCGCGCCCAGCTCGTGAGCCATCATATTGAAGCCCGAATACATCTCGCGAATCTCCTTGACAGTCGAGCGGGTTTTCAGCCGAACGGAAAAATCGCCGTCGGCGATGCTCTCCATCGCGTCGCCCATCCTCTTTATCGGGTCAAAGAACCACTTTGAGATCGTGCTCGTAATCAGAAAGCCTATCAGCAAGCCGAAAAACAAAACCTCAACAATGAGAGGAACCTTCCATCTTGATTCAAAAATCTCCTTGAGCAGAGCATCGGCTCCGAAAGAGAGGACTATGCACACGACAAGCTCGGCGGCAACGAGCAGAGTCAGCCTTGTCCGCAGACCGAACCGCTGATCCTTTTGCTTTCTGAGTTCTTCAAAAATTTCTCTGCTCTTCATAGTCTGACCACCTTGTAGCCCACTCCGCGGATAGTAACGATTTTAAAATCCTTGCTGTCGCGGAACCTTTCTCTCAGCCTGCCGATATGCACATCGACCGTGTGCGTATCGGAATCGCTGTCATATCCCCAAATCTCGTCCATGAGCTGATTCCTGGTGAATATCTTTCCGGGATATGCCGCCATTTTGTAGAGCGTCATAAACTCCTTTTGCGGCAGTACAAAGCTGTCGTTCGGAGTTGTCACCGTCAGCGAGTCGAGATCCATTACCGTACTGCCGATAACCTGACGGCGTTCGTTTATCATCTGAGCACGTCTGAGGAGTGCGCCGACTCGAAGCACCATCTCGTTGACATTGACTGGCTTTATCATATAGTCGTCTGTGCCAGAAACGAATCCGCGGCGCATATCGTCAAACGCGTCCTTTGCGGTTATCATCATAACGGGAATGTGATTTTCGCTCTCACGGAGCCGATGCACAAGCTCGTATCCGTCCATGACGGGCATCATAATGTCCGAAATAATCAAATCATAGTATCCGTTATCAAGCTCGGCAAGAGCCTCTTCTCCGTTTGAAACGCCCTTGACGTAATATCCGTTTTTTACAAGGATGTGAGAAAAAAGCTGGCAAAGCTCCCTGTCATCCTCGGCAATCAAAATTCTGAACATACAACCGCCTCCACGGTGATTTTATGCGGCTGCCGAAAACCGGCGGCGCTTACACCTTATTTTAACATACTTTTTTGCAATAAGCCAGTATTTATTAAGGCAATACCCCACAATCAGAGGTATTGCCTTAAAATTATAACAGCGAACAGTCAAGTTTCTTTCAACTGTACTTCAATTATTGTTGATGTTACCTGCAGCGTCCCTCGCGGCAGCAATAGCTTTTGAGCCCCGTTCGCTTTATTCCGAGCAGGCTGTCCATTTCGTCCGCCGCGTTTGTGTATTTGCTTTTGTTGTGATGAACCAGTATGTAGTCCGCTTCTTTTATTTTTCCGCTTGCCTGTTTGCAAAACGCGCGCATCGGCGCAGAGAGGTTGAACACCCATATCGGCGAACAAATTGTGACGTGGTCAAACGCGCCGAGGTCAGCTTTGATCGGTTCAATCGGCATCTCCCAGCGGTGCATTCCGTAGCGTCCGCACCACCAAAAGCCCTTTGTTCCCTCTGTCAGCTCCGTTGACTTCACCTCATAGATCTGTGCACCTGTTCTCTCCGCCTCTTCAAGTGCTTTTTTCTTCACATAACCCATTCGCGAAAAATAGACTACCAGGCGTTTATTGTTTGTTCCGATGTTTGAATACGCGTTTTCATCAACAAAGAACATTTCCTGGCTGTAGAAAACCCACGCCGCATATCCCGTTACCGCCTGCAAAAATCCGAAGATGAAATAAATCGTTGACATAAAATTCAGCGGAAATATATAAAACTGAATACAAATCCAAAGCATAAGCGTCACGCCGAATAATCCGCCGCAGTATATGCCTGCTTTCTTGTTTTTAAAGAGCAGAACCGCCGCCGTGAGATTCGTAAGTCCGTTGACTATCAGCAGGGCAATTCCCGGAAAAAGGAAATCCTGAAAAACGTATTCCGCAAACGGCAGCTTTTGAAAATACGGCAGCATTGCGTCCATACCCATCAAGACTCCCGTTGTGTCCCAAAACATGCAGACCGCTCCGCCGACAGCGCCCAATCCGATAAACAGCGTCCAGAAAATCAGGATTTTTCTTGCCGTATTGTATCTCGATTTCATTTTGATTCTCCTTTTCCGACCGTTCGTTTTTTCGGCTTCGGGAGCGGAATGAGCTCGCCGAGAAGCGGAATAACCCTATCCAGAAGCTCATCGTTTTCAATGTCAAGAATGTAGCTTTCCTTTGCGCCCTCATACGGGAAACCGCATTGTGCGTCTTTCATTATCTCGGAAAGTTCGGGAAGCTTTTTGACAAAAGCCGTGTTGTCACAGACCGTGAGTATCGGTCGGTCGTTAAAATAGACCATATACTCGCCGAACATTTTTCTTGTCCGTATCGCTCCGAATCTGTCAATTCTCTCTTTCACAAAATCAATATAATCCACCGATGTTGCCATAATTTACCTCACTTTAAAACAGCCTGTATATAGTTAATATGCTCAAATGCTTTTATATCCGCCCCAGTCGGGTCAATTATCTGCGATTGAATATTGTACGGCATCAGCATCTCATAAACAAGGAATCCGTGCTCCGAAAGCAGCTTTTCTATGCTTATATAGTCAAAGCACGCGTGCATTTCCTCGCCGCCGGCATTCGCCATGGCTATCATATTTTTCACTCGTCTCTCGTCTGCGCTGAAGAGGTCCGCGTCGGCATAGTCGAACACCAGCGTGCTTCCCTCCGAGCCGAGCCCCGCAAGCTCACCGAGCAGGTTTTCAATCTCATGGCGGTACAGATAATAGCTGACGCCCAGCCACGAGAAAAAAGTCTTTTTGCTTCGGTCAAAGCCTGCCGCAGTCAGCTTTTCGGTCAGGCTGTCCGCCGTGAAATCCACTCCGACAAACCGAAGATTCTCAGGCGGCGTCAAGCCGCCACTCTTTAATCGGTTCAGCTTATCCTCCTGAGTCAGCGGATGATCGACCTCAAAAGTCTTAAATTTTTCAAGGAATCTCTTTTCACGGAACGCAAATGTGTCCAGTCCGGCACCGAGAATTACAAACTGCTCCGTTCCCGTCAGCACAGCGGTTTTCATCGCACTCTCGCAGTATGCCGCGCGGCACAGCGGAGTCGGCGCAAGCTGAGTATTGACAAGATACCGCAGGGCTTCTTTGTCGCTTGTAAATTTATTCTTCTTTTCGGGTGCAAAAAAATCTATTCCGCCGAGAATATAATTTTCAATCATTTTGTATTCTTCGTCCGACAGCAGTTTCCTTGCCGTCGTATCGCTAAAGACGGGATTCGTTTCGTTCTCCGCGTGAAAAGTGCGGCTGAAAGCCGATACCAGCGCAGTTATACTTGCTTTATTCTCCATATTTTTACTCTTTTGTAAATTTATTTTCTGTTTCCGAGATAGCGAAACGTTTTCTTCTTGTAATCCAAATACTCCTTGCCGAAGGTTGCTTCCATATATTTTTCTTCCTGCAAAATCTGAAGATGGAGCATCACTATCGCAAAGAGCGAAAACGCCGCATTGAGCGGATTGAAATACATCAGCAAAACGCCGACATACATCATATCGAATCCTAAAAAGGCGGGATTTCGACTGAATCTGTAAATGCCGTTTGTGACAAGCTTCGTCTTATCTTTTTCGGGGATACCGGCACGCCAGCTATCTTTCATAAAAAGTACGGACGCAAGGAAAACAAAATCTCCTGTCATTCCGACACAAAAGCCCGTGAAGCGTGCGCTTGAAGGCATATAATTCCAGTCAAATGCGATTGATGCGAGCTGAGCGACAACCACACTTCCCGTCGCCAGAGACATAAACGTTTCAACCCTGTGCAATCCTTTTTCTTTCCTCTTTCCGATTTGACGGGTCTGTATTCCGTGCTTTTTCTGTACGAACATTTTTGTGAAATATATTCCGTAGAAAAACGCTAAAACGACAAGTCCCAAAACAAAAAACGGTAATCTTTCTTCAAACGGTATGTTCATATTTTTCCTCCGTTGCTTTTGCATTTTTATAACTGATTATTATGTGGCACGGCGCGAATACCAGCGACAAAATGATAAGCGGAAAATTCAGCGAGAGCAATCCGCTTTCAAAGAACAGCACCGACGGCAGGACAGAAAGCACAAGCGACTTTCTGACGCTGTTTTCCTTTCGGAAGATCAGCCAACCGAGGCAGTACAGAAAGACCAAAACCGTACCCACAGCAATATAAGCCGCTTTTATGCCCTCCGATTTGAATCCGATATTAAGAAACGGCGGCGTAAAAAACATAAATATAAAACAGCCGAAGCGTCCGATCTGTTCCAAAGTTTCAACAATTTTGTTATGATAATAATTCCGGAAACCGTCCTTGTTTTTTACGGCAAAAATTATATTGGGAATCAAAATCACAGCAACAAAAAGCAAGCCGCAGAGGTTGAACCAAGACATTCCGAATCCTCCAAATCATCAATTATTTTTTCAAACTTTTTCTCGGACTGTATTTCGTGAGTTATAAACTCTCCGTTAAAGTACAGCGAAAAGGTCGTAAACGGACAGGGCGATTTTTTTGCCTGTTCAAGTGTTTCTATATGAATCGTTTTCATCGCAACTCCCCTGTCCTTTGCAATTTTTTCAAGCAGCGGAACATACTTAGCCGTGAAAGGACACTGATTCGTATAATACAAAACCAGTCCGTCTCTGCCCTCAACCCTGTTATTGACAAACCGAGGTTTTTCGGCATTTTCATCAAACGGAAGATACAGAAGCTCAAAATACGGCTCCGATTTGTCGGCGACTTGAAATCCCTTGTACTGTAAATACTTCTTATCGGCAATGAAGCCTTTTTTCTTAGCCGACGAAAGCATTACCAAGCCTTTTTTGCCCTTTTTCTTACTGTCGCTGATACACTCCTCCAGCAAAAGATTTGAATAGCCGTGTCCCTTGAACTGACCGGAAACCCAAAGACAGTTTACATACATATATCCGTCCGCTTCAATCGGCGTCCAGGCAAATTCGGCAGGTATATACTCTATAAAACACTTTCCGCGCACATTTCCCTTGAGAAAAACAAGTCCCTCGTCAAATCTTTCCGACAGCCATGCTTTCTTTGAAACAACCTGAACGTCCTTGTTGTTTGAAATAGCACAGCATATATGCTCGTTTTCCAAATTCTCTTTTGTCACTCTTACAAGCTCCATTGTATTCACCTCACCGAATTTCACGGGCTCATTTCCGGAAATTCCTCTGCAAATTCTTCTTCCGTTATGCCGGAGTCAAACATTTTTTTCGATACATTTTCGTCAAGTCCCATGATAACATTGACTGTCTTTCTCAGCTCGTCGGTGACGGCTTCGACCCAATCGGCATCCTCGTGGAGTATTACGCTTCCGACACCGTGTGAGAGAAAAATCGCCATGGTGTGAGCGTCCATTTTCGGCTTAGCTCCGTACTCGGTCAGGATAACAATGATTCTTTCAATGTACGGTTCGATAACCGTCAGGGTCTGTTCTCTTATCGCCCAGCGGACGGTTTTGTGAATGTTGCCGTCATATTTTTCGCGGAACTCCCTTGTGCTCTGCTTGACATATTCAAAAAATCTCAGCAAGGCACGGTACGGTCTGTGCTCCGCTTCGACAGTAATTTTTTCAAAATCCGCTTCATACGGTGCAAAAAAATTGCTCAGCACGTCCTCAAACAGCTCATCCTTGGACTTATAATAATAGTAAAAAGCACCGATATCCGCGCCGACCTCTTTCATTATCATGCGAATACCCGTTCCGTCATAACCGTTCTCAAAAAACAGCTTTGCGCCCACTTCGATAATTCGATTTTTGGTTCCGCCCTCAAACATCTGTTTTCTAGCCAAATCACTCACCTCCGCATTACCGAACATTGCAGAATAATTATACCGCACCGTTCAGCCCTTGTCAATAAGAATTTGAACATTGATGAAAAATTATATAAAAATATAGCCGTCGGAGTATTGCGTATACCCTGACGGCTTCCGACATATAATAAACAAGAAATAAAAAACCACACAAGCCGTACGCCCATAGGCTTGTGTGGGGGCGTTTTAATTCAGTAAGGGCTTATCCGGAATAAGCCCTTATTTTTTTATTAGTCTTCCTTCTTGCGAAGTGCAACTACTGCTGCACCGCTGATAGCAAGAAGAGAAACTACTGCTGCAGTAGCAGTAAGACGGTCGCCCGTCTCAGGGTTGACTGTGTCACCTGTTGAAGATGCCGCAGTTGTAGTCTCTGCTGCAGGTACAGTTGTTGCAGGAGCTTCTGTCGGAGCCTCTGTGGGTTTCTCGGTCGGAGCTTCTGTCGGCTTCTCTGTGGGAGCCTCTGTCGGCTTCTCTGT
>SAMEA104315428__coassemble_1082_pt1 | contig 19337 bp, 10 predicted proteins | sample SAMEA104315428__metabat2_low_PE_040 | metagenome-assembled genome bin SAMEA104315428 (sample SAMEA104315428) | gut metagenome | biome: Monkey gut; feature: monkey-associated habitat; material: faeces | place: China | collected 2013
GATATGAAGCTCTGCTTCTTCCGTTCGTTGACTCAAAGGGTAACTTCGGTAAGGCGTATTCAAGGGATATGCAGTGGGCGGCGCCGAGATATACGGAGGCTAAGCTTGCCCCTGTCTGCACGGAGCTCTTTGCCGAGATAGACAAGGACACGGTTGACTTCGTCGATAACTACGACAACACAATGAAAGAGCCGACGCTTCTGCCCGTGCGCTTTCCGAGCATACTTGCCAACCCGACAACCGGTATTGCCGTCGGTATGGCGAGCTCAATCTGCCCGTTCAATCTTCGTGAGCTTTGCGAGACGACGATTGCGCTGATTAAGGATCCCGATGCCGATATCACCGAGACGCTCAAGGCTCCCGACTTTGCCGGAGGCGGACTGCTGCTCTATGACCGTGAGGTGCTTGAAAATATTTACAGAACAGGCCGCGGCGGCTTCAGAATCAGAGCAAAGTACAACTACGACAAGGACGGCAGATGCATCGACATCACCGAAATTCCGCCGACCACTACCGCCGAAGCGATAATTGACAAGGTTATTGAAAAATTCAAGTCGGGCGCACTGCGCGAAATCAGCGATATCCGCGATGAAACGGATAAGTCGGGCTTGAAGATTACGATAGATATCAAAAAAGGAACAGATCCCGACAAGCTGATGCAGAAGCTTTACAAGGTCACAACGCTTGAGGATACATTCTCGTGCAACTTCAACGTTCTGATTGCAGGCGCACCGAGAGTTATGGGCGTCGGCGAGATACTCAACGAGTGGATAGCCTTCAGAACCGAGTGCGTCAAGCGCAGAGTTTATTTTGACCTGACCAAGGCAAAGGACAAGCTTCATCTGCTTGAGGGCTTGCAGAAAATTCTCCTTGATATCGACAAGGCTATTAAAATCATTCGCTCGACCGAGGAGGAGAGCGAGGTTGTTCCGAACTTGATGATCGGCTTCGGAATTGACGAAATTCAGGCGAATTACGTTGCGGAAATAAAGCTCCGTCACCTCAACCGTGAGTACATTCTCAAGAGGACGCAGGACATTGAGCAGCTTCGTGCCGACATCGAGAAGATGGAGGACATCCTTGCTCACAAGTCGAAGATAAAGAAAATTCTTGTAAACGAGCTGACCGATATAGCTTCAAAATACGGTCAGGACAGAAAGACACAGATCATATTCGCTTCGGAGGTAGCCGAGGAGGAAACGGAGGAGGAAATTCCCGATTTCCCGGTCAACCTTTTCTTCTCAAAAGAGGGCTATTTCAAAAAAATTACTCCGCAGGCGCTCAGAATGAGCGGCGAGCAGAAGCTCAAAGAGGGCGACGAAATGCTGCTTGAAATTGAAGCGACGAACAACACGGATCTGCTGTTCTTCACGGATCAATGTCAGGTCTACAAGGCGAAAGCCGCCGACTTTGACCTCGGCAAGGCGAGCCAGCTCGGCGATTTTGTCGCCAACAAGCTCCAAATGGACAGCGGCGAAAATGCAATCTATATGCTGCCGACGCTCGACTACAAGGGCTATGTAATGTTCTTCTTTGAAAACGGCAAGGCGGCAAAGGTTGACCTTGCATCGTATCAGACAAAGACCAACAGAAAGAAGCTTATCAAGGCTTACAGCAACAAGTCTCCGATCGCCGCAATCAGGAAGATTGAAGAGGACTGCGATTTGGTTATCGAGTCCACGTCGGGCAAGCTTCTTCTGTTCAACACGGGCTCTGTTTCACCCAAGACAACCAAGGACACGCAGGGCGTTGCGATTATGACGCAGAAGAAGGGTCACATTGTAAAGCTCGTCAGGGATTACAAGAAGGGTGAGTTCGCAAAGCCGTACAGATACAAAACGAAGAATCTTCCTGCCGCAGGTGCAACCCTCAGCGCGGAGGATGCAGGCGAACAGCTTTCGCTGATATAAAAGGCAATGCCGAATAAAAAACTTGCTACGCAATTCGTACACCTCAATTTGTGCGATATTGCCTAAAAAATCGCCGTTCACCAATGAATGATGAACGGCGAACAGCGGAAAACGCAAACGCAGTTTATTCATAGTTTCCGCTGACGGGCGTTTGACCGCCCCGGCAGATGACTTTCAACTGCCTTAATACTATAATTACCGCATTTGCTTAAATAATTCACCGAAATTCTTTTCTTTGAAAAAAATTATGGTAATTGCTATTGCATTTTGTGAAAGTGTGTGATAAAATAAATCGGTAAAAATACTTATGGAGGTTAAATTATGGATGCTTTGCAGTACGTATTCGGAGCTGTTCTCATAATCATTGCAGTTTTCCTTATAATTGTTGTACTTCTTCAGGAGAGCCGTTCGGCAGGTCTTTCGGGAGCTATTTCCGGCGGTGCCGACACATTCTTCGGCAAGAGTAAGGGCAGAACAATGGAGCAGAAGCTTGTTAAGCTCACAAGAATTTCCGCAATCGCTTTCTTCGTTCTTACATTCGGTATAACGATCTACTTCATGTTTAAGTATTGATCACATCGGTAAAATCAGGCAGATAATTGCTTCTTGCAGTTATCTGCTTTTTTTATTGAAATACACCGAACAATACTATATAATATAAGCAGTTATGTATCTGTTGCGGCAGCGGTCGCATTAAAGCGCTTTTCCCTTTAATGCGGCTGCTGCCTTTTTTTGTAAAATTTTTCAAAAAATTTATGTCACATTTTCGGTTTCGGCTGACTACTAAATGAAGGACAAAATAAAGGAGGGCTGCACATGGACGTTGACGAACGTTTGCTGACGAACAATACCGTCGGCGATTGCTATGAAAAGTATTATCAGAGCATCTTCAAATACTGCCGTGTGCGGCTCGGTGAATTTTCACAGCACGCCGAGGACTGTGTGCAGGACGCCTTCCTGGTTTTTCATAATAAGCTCACAAGCGGAGAAACGGTCGAACAGCCGAGAGCGTTTCTTTACAGGGCGGCTGATAATTTTGTCAAACGCACGATTGACGGCTGCCGAAAGCAGCAGGCGAGGACGGTCGATATCGAAGAGGCGGCTCAGAAAATTGCCGCACCTCCCGACAGCGTGCCCGATGATTTCGATTATGATGAATGTGCACGGCTCTTAATCGAAAGGCTGACGGCGGAGGAAAGACTGCTTTACGAGCTGAAGTACATACAGCGAAAACCGCTGAAGGAAATTTCCGAGATTTTAAACATCACACCGACTGCGGCGGCGAAACGAACTTCACGGCTGCGAAGTCGGATAAAAGATTTGATAAAAACCTACGGTATAACATGAGATGAGGTGAGAGACCGTGAATGATCTTAGGGTAACGAAAGAAATACTTAACAGCATATATGATGACGCAGGCTTCAAGACGGAGGTCGCAGAGCTCATCAATTCGCTGATTGACGAGGAGCTTCTGAAGGAAGAACCGAATTGCGATTTTATTGATGAATGTATCAATACGCTCGACGAGCTTGAAAACGAAAACTATGCCAAGGTCATTCCGTTTGTAAATAAGCACGCAGGCAAAACGTTCAGACAGAAGCTTGTTTCCGTTGCGGCGGCATGTGCGATATTGGCGGCAATCAGCTTCGGTGCGGTGGCAGTCAGCCACACGATAGAGCAAAGACGGGAAGCGAAAACAACCACGGCTCCGACAACTGCACAGAGCACAACCGCCGAGCGGACAACAACTGCGACGGTGACGACCACGGCGGCGCCGACAACTCAGGCGGCTGTGCCGTCGGAAATCAGACTCGGCTTCGACGACGGCTTTAAGAACGAGTATTACATCGGCGAAAAGCTTGACACAGCCGGCATAACGGCGGTGATTGTCTACACGGACGGAAGCGAAAGAGCTGTTCCGCTTGCAGACTGCAAGATTAAGGCAGACGACGGCTTCGGCACGGAGGAACGCTACGAAACCGTGACGGTAGGATACGGCGGCCTCTCCGAAAGCTTCAGGGTCAGGGTGCTTCGCAAACAGGACACAAGGGTGCTTAATTCAGTTTATGCGTCGTTCCCGGAGGGCTTCGACTTTACGGCGGAGGACATAGACAACGTTGACCTGAGCGGTATGGAGGTCTATGCGGTCTACAGCGACAAGTCCGAGAAGAGGCTTTCTCCGCAGGATTACAGTATTGAAAAAGAAAAGCTCGATAAAAAAACCGTGTTTTACACGATCACCTATAACGGCTGCAAGGCAAGCTTCGGCATCAAAGAAAGGCGGTAGAATATGAAAATTGTAAAAAGAACATTATCGTTTATTCTCGGTTTTGCTTTGCTTTTCGCTTGCCTGCCTGACTGTATAGGTCTGCTTGCCGGAGCCTCGGTGTCGGGTGACTTCAAGTACGAGGTGTACTATAAGGAATGGGTAATGATCACGGGATACACGGGCAGCGACAAAGCCGTCACCGTTCCCGAAACAATTTACGGCAAGCCCGTAAGGGGAATCGGTAAAGCCTCGTTCAAGGGAAGCGATATTGAAGAAATTACGTTGCCGTCAACCGCAAAATGTATTTATGCGGACGCGTTCAATGACTGCAGGAAGCTTGAAAAAATCAATTTCAACGAGGGTTTGCAAACGATTTATAATTCATTCCAAAACACAAACCTGACATTTGTTAAATTCCCGAAAAGCCTGAAAACCTTGGGCGGAGCGGCATTCAACGGAAACGATAAGCTCGAAAGGATTGTCTTTGACGGCAGCTACTCCAAGAAGCTTAACATCACTTCAATCTTTAAGGACGGCTTCGGATGTAAAACGGCGGAAATCATCGTCAACTGCGTACCGTCGGTTGAAATGGATTTACTTTTTTCAAACAACAACTACACTCTGACGGAGAACGGCGGAATATACACCTACAAATATACCGATTCGCCCGAAATCGAAACGATAACAAGCGGCGATTATCTGTATTCTCTTGATGAAAGCGGCAATGCGGTTATCAGAAAATACCTGAACCGCGAGAGACTCGGCGTTTATGTTCCCGATTATATCGATGGACACGAGGTGACCGAAATCGGAGACTATGCGTTTTGTTCCTTTGCGTCCGACGGAGAGTATTGGAACGATGTTATTCAAAAGTCGGAGAATTACTCGTTCGTAGGCGTGACCTTACCGGACACAATTACAGCGATAGGCAAATATGCGTTTGCGTTTAACACTCAGCTTTCAAGGCTGAAATTGCCCGACGGTGTCCGAAAAATCGGTTACTGCGCTTTTGCCGAGTGTCAGAGTCTCAAATCCGTTGAGATTCCGCAGAGCCTTTCGGTGATTTCCGACTACATCTTTGCCGGCTGTAATCTCGAAGAAATAACGCTTCACAACGGCGTGGAATCAATTTGTCAGAACGCATTTGATTTTTCAAACAACAGCGCTTCCGAAATCGCTCTTCCCGACAGCATTGAATACATCGGAGAAAATGCATTCAGCAACAACAGCTTCACGAATATTTCCTTGCCCCGGAGCACAAAGGAATTGGATTCGGCGTTTTGCAATTCCGCTTCACTTGAAACGGTCAATTTCAATGAGAACATTGAGTCAATAAACGGAGCTTTTGAGGGCTGTCTCAAGCTGAAGTCGGCTGAGCTTCCCGAAAGTCTGAACAAGCTGGGCGCCGATTCGTTTGCCGATTGCACGTCTCTTAAAAAAGTGCATATCTCGTCCAACGTTTACAGCATAGGCGAGGGTGCTTTTTCGGGGTGCGAATCAATAACCGAATTTGAGTGGGCCGCACCGATAAAGAACATCGAGAAAAATGCCTTTAACGGATGCTCGATCAGCACCTTCGATTTTTCCGACACGGATTGCGTTCCTAACGGCGCTTTCCAAAACAGCGGAATAACGAGCGCAAAAATCGGAGAAAACAGGGAGAATTTTGAACATAAACAGACAGTCGGCAACTACGGATTTTTCGGCTGCGATAAGCTGACAACGGCTGCGGTCGGAGGAAATGTAAACGAGATCTCAACCAAAGCCTTTGCAAATTGCCCAAACCTGGAAACCGTTGTAATAGCCGACAGCGTTGAAGAGATATCTCCCGACGCTTTTGAAAACAGCGGCAATGTCACAATCGTTTGCACCGAGAACTCATACGCACAAAGCTTTGCCGTCAAAAACGGCATCAGGGTCACAACGCTGGTGATTGCACCGATTCCGAATCAGGTCTATACAGGCAAACAAATCAAGCCCGAACTTGATGTTTCCGTATCCAACGAAAAGCTGAAAAAGCTGATTGATTACACGGTGGATTATTCGGACAATATCAATGTCGGAACCGCGAAAGCCGTGATTTCCGGCAAGGGCGATTACAGTATGCTGATAAGCAAAGCCGAGTTCGCTGTCGTTGCGCGGAATATTGCCGACGCTTCGATAAGGCAAATTCCGACGCAGGAATACAGCGGAACAAAATGCTGTCCGAAGATTACGATTGTGTATAACGGCAGAGGTCTTGTTGAGGATAAGGACTACACCGTGACCTACACCAACAATTTGTCGGAAATGAAAGGCACCGCAAAAATAAAGGGAATAGGAAATTTTCACGGAACGGTTGAGCAAGAATTTAAAATCAAACAGGCAGATGATATTCCTGCCGCAACACGAGTTATGAAAGCAATTTGGAATTTCTTTGCGGAACTGTTTAACAGATTTATCAACATTTTTAAATAAGTAAAGGAGGCATAATTATGAAAAAAACAGGAAAATTTATCTCAATATTGATGGCGGTATTGATATTGATTTCATCGGTTACGATAACGGCATTTGCGGCTGAACAGATCACCGAATCCACGGTGATAAAAAGCGGCAAAACCTACGAAATAGGCTCGTACAGAGACCTGGAAACGCTTTCGATTCTTGTGAACGAAAACGCATATAACTGTGCCGGCGCAACATTCGTTTTGACGAACAATATCGAGGTCAATAACACGGACTCCGAAACAAAGGTTTTGTTTATGTCCTTCCCGGATTTCCGCGGCACGTTCAACGGCAACGGATATTCGATAAAGGGCTTGTACATCAAGGGCTGCGGCTTCTTTGATAACCTCACAAATGCGACTGTTAATAATCTCAAGATTGAGAATGCCTACATAACGATGGAGGACGAAAGCTCATATCCGGTCGGCGGCTTTGCAGGCAGGGCTTATAAATCAAAGCTTTATCGCTGCACATTCAGCGGAATGGTAATCAACGGCGGCGATTACACCGGCGGCATTGTCGGCAGAGCAATGGGCGGTTCGGATCTCCAGTATTGCCGAAATTACGGAGTCGTTTTCGGTAAGAATTACATAGGCGGAATCGCCGGACTTGCCGATATGAAGACAACGGTAAAAAGATGCTTCAATTTCGGCGCGACATACGGCACGGGCGCGGATAAAAAGGGCACGCTGAATTTTGAACGTCGGGAAAGCGGAGTTCAATCCGGTTCCTGCGGAAGAAACGTTAATTATACTCTTTATCCCAAAACAGGATTGCTTATTTTGAGCGGAACGGGAAAGACCACGGACTTTGGTGTTTTTGGAAACAGCCCTTTTACAACGACCTTTACGAAAGATATAATAAAATATGTTGTTATTGAAGAGGGAATAACAAGTATCGGCGATTTTATGTTCAGCGGATGCAAGAATCTTGAATATGTTTCGTTCCCCGACAGCCTTACGAGAATAGGTACAGGAGCTTTTATAGATTGCAGTTCCTTGAGAGAAATGAAGATTCCGCGCGGAATTTCCTCAATAGGTGAACCGGGTGCGCAAGGAAATCAGTTTTTTAATTTTGAGATGTCTCCGTTTTCGGGATGCACTCAGATGATGAGCATCAACATCGACAAAAACAATCCGTATTATTCAACGGGAGAAAACGGAGAGCTTTATAACAAGGATAAAACAATTCTCATCGGATATCCTTCGGGTAATGTTTCAAAATCATTCGTTATTCCGGGAACCGTTACAAAAATTTTGCTCTTTGCAATTAACGCAAACGAATATCTTGAAGAAATACAGATACCGAAATCGGTCAAGAAAATCGGAGGCTGCATGATTTGCTCGTGCCCGAATTTGAAAGATGTGTACTATGATTCATCTGAAGAGGCTTGGGACGAACTTCTTTCTACCAATCCTTACTCCAATATGCCTGCCGTTCAATTACCCGAATCGGCAACCGTTCATTACGAACCCTGTGACCACGAGAATATGGAAAAGGCAAATGTTGTAGCTCCGACCTGTATATATAAGGGATATACAGTTTATCGATGTGCCGATTGCGGATATAAAATCCATTCGGATTATGTCGGTACAGTTCCCCATAGCTTTGTATACGATGAGAGCCTGACAACGAGCACAGCTAACAAAGATGGCGTGTATATAGAAAGATGCGAAATTTGTAACATCTACAGAGAGGTTAAAACCGAAAAGATGCTGACGGGCTACAATACGGACAGCGAGTATATTTCCGGCTTTAATGCGGGAACCTCGGTTGACTCATTAAACGACGAGCTATCAACGGCAGGATTTGCGTCCGTTGAAATAAATTCAATAGATGACAACCTTGTCGGCACATCGTCAAATGTTACCTTCACATACGATGACGGCAATGTCGAAAGCTATGAGGTAATTCTTTTCGGCGACGTGAACGGTGACGGATGGTACGACGGACGCGACGCGGTAACGGTCAACCTGATTGCAAGCGGAATGCTCAGCCGTGAGCAGGTCGGCGACGCGGCATATAAGGCGGCGGACTGCAACCACGACGGAGTTATTGACGAAAAGGACGTCGAAATACTTAACAGGGCAGGTATTCTGCTGGCGGATATAGATCAGAGCAAAGGCAAGGATGAACTGCTTGAAACCTCCGCCGCATACGGAGAGTACCTTTGCCTGATAGATCAGGCGGATATCCCGACGGACGAACCGACAGAAGAACCGGCAGCAGAGCCGACAGAAGAGCCTGCTGAAAACCCGACGGAAGAGCCAGCAAAGGAATCAAGCGTGTGGAATATCGTAATCACGTTTATCATGGACATTATCAAACGCATTTTCAGTTTCGTGAAAATTTGGTAACGTCCCCCTTGATACCAATGCTTTTTACGCAGAAAAGCAAAATCGGGTCTGCGCTGAATGCGACAGCCCCACAGACCGTATAATATGTCTTTATAAATAATGCACCACCGAAAACCCGGAAGCAAGTACAAACAGCTTGCTTCCGGGTTGGGTTATTGTTTATTTGTTTTTAATCAGCAATGCGATACATTCTATATGTGCGGTGTGGGGGAACATATCGACGGGGCGGATTCTTTTGACCTTGTATCCGTTGCGTGTGAGAAAGGCGATGTCCCTTGCCTGCGTTTCGGGGTTGCAGGAAATATAGACGACTCTTTTCGGACTGAGGGTAACAACGGAGGAAAGAAACGCCTTGTCGCTTCCTGCACGCGGCGGATCCATAAACACTACGTCAACCTTTTCGCCTGCGGCAGCCATAGCGACCATAAAATCGCCTGCGTCCGCGCAGTAGAAACGAATGTTGTCCGTGCCGTTCAGCTTTGCGTTGCCGATTGCGTCGCGGACCGCATCGCGATTGACTTCAACGCCGACGACCTGCTTCGCTTTCGGGGCGGCAACAATGCCGATCGTGCCGATGCCGCAGTAGGCGTCGATGACCGTTTCTTTCCCACTCAGGTCGGCAAATTCAATAGCTGTCGAATACAGCTTCTCCGTCTGAATTGGGTTGATCTGGTAAAAGGATTTGGCTGAAATGTCGAAGACACAGCCGCAAAGCGTGTCCTTGATCTTGCCCTTGCCGTACAGTACCTTCTCCGTGTCGCCGAGAACCATACTGGTTCCCGAATTGTTTATGTTCTGAACTATTGTCGTTATATCGGGATGAGCTTCAAGCAAAGCCTTGATAAAAGCGTTCTTTCCGGGAAAGGCAACGGTGCCTGTGACAAGTACGACCATTATTTCACCGCTCTGAAAGCCTCTTTTGACAAGGACGTGACGGAGAAATCCGGTTTTCCTGTCCTCATTGTACGCTGTCATACGGAACTTCGGCATCATCGAACGAATTGTAACAATGATTTCGTCGGCTTTTTTGTCTTCGGTGCGGCAGCTGTCCACACATACGATTCGGTGCGAGCCTGACTGATATACGCCGGAAATAATCTTGCCTCCGCGCGTCGAGCCGAACGCCGCCTGAACCTTGTTGCGGTAGTTGTACGGGTGTTCCATGCCGATTATGCGGTCAACGTGACAGTATTTGCCGAGGAGCTTAATGACCTTGGCTTCTTTAAAGCCGAGCTGACGCTCGTAGGACATATTCTGAAGCTGGCATCCGCCGCATTTGCCCGCAACCGGACAGAAGCTTTGCTTTTGTTCTTTTTTTGTCTTTTTATCGTTCATCTTGTTTTTCCTTACTGATTACTTTACATACTGCAACAGTACCCGTGCCGAGCAGGGCAATTACTATCCAGCTTACAACCGTGCCGCTCCATCCAAAGCTGTCGGAAAGCAGAGCGAAGCCGTATGATGCCGCCGCTGAACCGACGTAAGTCATAAAATTGAGTGTTCCGGAAAGTGCCGATACGTTTTCGTTGTTGCCGTAGATTCCGGGAATGAAGCTGATGAGTACAAGGTTCACGCCGTGCATACATGCAACGATAAGCGCCGACATAAGGGCGGTGAGAATTACCGAGCGGCTTCCGAAAACTACAAGCATTATTGCGGCAACGGCACCGACGGCAAAAATCAGGAGAGCACATCGGTACGGCTTTTTGCCGGTTTTATTGTAGAAAACCGAACAAAGCTGAAGGCTGAGATACGAAAACGCAGGAATTACGGCACTTGTGAGTATAGATTTTTCGCTGCTCAGACCGAATGACTCGCAGATATAGGTCGGGAGCCATGTGGTAACGCCGTCGCGAAGAATACCCTGGAAGAATATCGCGGCGAGGGTGAAAATGAGCAGACCGACAGGCATTGCAAGGCTGCGCTTTGTCTTTACCTGCTTGGACTTGACAAGTGTGTATTTGATGTCCGCGCTTTTTTCGATTTTTGTCAGCACCGAGAACCATGTGACAGCCATTACTGCGCCGCAGACTGCGGTGATGAAAAACACGCCTTTCCAGTTCCATACGGAGATAACGGCAGGGGAGAGAACGTAAATTACTATCGTGGCAATCGTACTGCCGAGGTTCGTCCTGACACAGCCCTTGTTGAAATCGTCTTCGCTCATAGCGGTTTTCATTATCTTAAGCATCGGCGGCCACATAAGCGACTGGGCAAGTCCGTTCACGCCCCAAACAAGACACATCAGAACGGCTCCGCGCGCAAAAGGAATTGCGAGATTCATAAGCGCCGTTGCGGCAAAGCCGAGCGTCATCAGTCTTTTGGGGTCGAACCTGTCGCCGAGCTTTCCGCTGATAAGCTGACCGACTCCGTAAGTGATGAAGCCTACGGTGGTTACTGCGCCTGCCGCTGTCTTGTCAATGTATCCGTCGGATATTATTGCGGCGATCACGGCGGCAAAGTTTATTCTTGTGAGGTAGCTGACGAAGTATGCCAGCGAACACAGGTAAATAAGTTTCTTTGAATTTTTGGTATCAAGCTTTGTCATTATTTAACTTCCTTGGGCTTCTTCATAGTGAGGGAAATACGCTTCTTTGAAAGGTCAACGTCAATTACCCACACGGTGACGATTTGTCCGACCTTGAGCACCTCGGACGGGTGTTTGATATATCTGTTTGTTATCTGCGAGATGTGGACGAGACCGTCCTGATGGACGCCGATATCGACAAATGCGCCGAAATCAATGACGTTTCTGACGGTGCCGTGAAGCTCCATACCTTTTTTGAGGTCTTTCATGTCCATAACGTCCGTGCGAAGCATCGGCGGGGGCAGCTCGTCCCGCGGATCGCGTCCCGGCCGCAGGAGTTCTTTGACAATATCCTGCATGGTGGGCACGCCGACGCCGATTTTTTCGGCAACCTTATCCTCGCCGAGAGCGGCAATCTTTTCTTTTATATCGCCGATGCGGTTCTTCGCCGCGTCGTTTACCGTGTAACCGCAAATTTCAAGCAAATCTTTTGCGGCGGAATAGCTTTCGGGGTGAACTCCCGTGTTGTCAAGCAGATTCTTGCTTTCCGGTACTCGCATAAAACCTGCGCATTGTTCGTACGCTTTCGCTCCGAGTTTGGGAACCTTTTTGAGCTGAGCGCGCGAGGTGAACTCACCGTTTTCTTCACGGTAAGCAACTATGTTGCCTGCGACGGTTGCATTGATTCCCGATACCCTTGTCAGCAGAGAGGGGGAGGCGGTGTTGACATCGACGCCGACATTGTTTACCGCGTCCTCGACAACTCCGTTAAGTGCATTATCAAGTTCCTTCTTGGGCATATCGTGCTGATACTGTCCGACGCCGATTGCTTTCGGGTCAATCTTGACAAGCTCGGCAAGCGGATCCTGCAAACGCCGTGCAATGGAAACTGCGCTTCTGAGTGAGACATCGTACTGCGGAAATTCCTCGGCGGCAAGCTTGGACGCGGAGTAGACAGAAGCACCGGCTTCGCTGACCACCATATATGCCGTGTTGGTGTTCAGCTCTCTAAGCAGCTCGGCGGTGAAAATTTCCGTCTCCTTTGAGGCGGTGCCGTTGCCGATTGCTATTATCCGAACGCCGTATTTTACAATGAATTTTTTGATGAGCTCCTTAGCCTGCGCCTGCTGCGCGGCGGAGTGGGTGATGTAAGCAACGCCCGTATCAAGCACGCGGCCCGTCGGGTCAACAACGGCAACCTTGCAGCCCGTTCTGTATCCGGGGTCAAGTCCGAGCGCGACCTTGCCCTTGACGGGCGGCTGAAGCAGCAGCTCTTTCAGGTTGAGGGAGAAATTTCTGATTGCGGACGCATCGGCTCGTTCGGTGAGAACGGCGCGAATCTCACGCTCAACCGAGGGGGAAATCAGCCTGTCATAGGAGTCGATTCCGGCTTCGCGCCCCGTTTCCGTGCAGGGCGAGCCGTTGTCGTTCAGCGTTTCGGAAGCTATGACGTTCATCGCTTTCGCTCTGTCAAGCTCAACCGAGACCTTGAGAAATCCCTCTTTCTCACCCCTGTTGATAGCGAGTATTCTGTGGTCGGCGATTTTGTTCACCGGCTCGGAAAAATCATAGTAAAGCTCATAAACACTCTTTGCTTCGGGGTCACTTGCCTTTACCTTGACGATTCCCGTGACTGTGAGCAGATTTTTAAGCCGGCGGCGGATATCAGCCATATCGGAAATATCCTCGGCGATAATGTCCATTGCACCCTGGAGAGCGTCCTCGGCGGTGTTGACTTCTTTTTCTTCGTTTATGTAATCCTTTGCCAGTTCAAGAGCCGTCGGACTGCCTGCCGTCTGAAGATAAATCGCCTGGGCGAGAGGCTCAAGTCCTTTTTCTCTTGCGACAGAGGCTCTGGTCTTTCTCTTTGGCTTGAACGGACGGTAAATGTCCTCCAGCTCGGCGAGCGTTGCCGCCTTGTCAAGGGAAGCGGAAATTTCATCGGTCAGCTTGCCCTGAGTTTCGATTGACGAACGTATCTCGTCGCGGCGCTTGTCCAGATTACGCAGATATTCCAGCCTGTCGGAGATTTCGCGCAGAGTCTGGTCGTCAAGCGTGCCGTGAGCTTCCTTTCGGTATCGTGCAATGAACGGAATGGTGTTTCCGTCGTCGATGAGAGAAACGACGTTTTCAATCTGCCATTTTTTTAGCTTAAATTCATTTGTCAATGTGAGAATTATATCCATAAATTACCTCGTTCTGATCTGTCTGATGTCCGAACCGTCGAAGAAAAGCATAACGTAGTTGCTCAGTATTCTTGATGCAATGCGTTCGCTGTATGCGTTGGTGAGCTGTTCGGGCGTGAGATTGGTGCTTATTATAGTGGGCTTGCCCTCAAGCTCCCTTGAGTTTACGATATTGTAGAGGGCGGCGACAGTAAATTGAGTTGTAAATTCCGCGCCGAGATCGTCGATAATCAAAAGATCGCAGTCAAGAATCGTGTCCTCGGTATTGCCGTCGGCTTTACCGAATTTTTCTCTTTCAAGCCTGTTGAAAAGGTTTTGTGCCGAGGTGTAGATAACTCCGTGTCCCGATTCAACGGCTTTGCCTGCGATGGCAAGCGAAAGGTGAGTTTTGCCGAGCCCTGTTTTGCCGTAAAGCAGAAGGCTCGGAGAACGGCGGCTGAAGTCGTCGGAATATGCTTTGCAGTAGCTCAGTACGCTTTCCATTCTTTTGCGCGGGCTTGTGCCTGCTCCGTCGGGATAGTAGTCCAGCTTGAAGTTGTCAAAACTGCACTTGCCGACAGGCAGAGCGGAGCAAAGCTTCTCGTATTCAAGCGATTTGAGCATATCCTTAAAGCAGTCGCACATTATACCGTTCACAAAGCCCTTGTCCTCGCACTTTTTGCAGGAGTAACGGACATCGAGATAGTCTTCTGGGAAGCCTGCCTTTTTCAGAAGCAATTTGCGCTGAGTCTGTGCCTCAAGATTTATTTCGGAAAGCTTTTTTATGTATTCCTTGGCGTCCGCAGAACCCATGCCGAGTGCCTTTATCGTTGCCAACCCGGCTTTAGCCATTCTCTCCTCGGCTTCCAATATATCGGGACAGGCGGCTGCCGCAAGGCGGTGATGCTCTTCACGCTCGGCGAGAGCCTTGCTTCGTCTTGACGCGATTTCACGTTCGGCTTTTTTGTAGGTTTCTTTTGAATAGGACATAGTCATTCTCCTTTCCTGTATACCGGCAGAGCCTCTCCGCGGTGATTAAATTCATCAATGTCGTAGGATGCGGAGCTTTTGGACGCGGAGCTGTTTTTGTTGCGGTAGTTTTCCTTGTCGCGTTCAACGTCTTCCGGAGTGCGTATTCCCTTTGAGTGCCAGTTCATCAGTATTTTGTTCATATAAGGAAAGCTGATTCTGCTTGAATGGTTGAGCATTTCCTCATAAGCGAGATATATCATTTCAACGTTGAATTTCAGCTCGACCGACCATGTTCTCAGGTACGCCGACTGGGAGGAGGATGGGCGGGGATTCTGTATTCCTGCCATTGCGGCAAATTCGGTCCACAGCTTGTTGCAGGAGTTTAAAATGTTTATCTGCTCGTCCGCTTTTTCAATCGTGTCTATTTCTTTTTCGCCCCAGGTCTTGCCGACCTTTGATATGTACGAAAATCCGCTTTTGCCAACAGATATGCAGTAATCCACGAGCATATATATGACCTCGATCGGAAGACCGTAGTGGTCGTGCATCATGAGAAGAATACTTCTGCTGTCGTAGCCGAGAGTTTTGCCGAGCATCTTTTCAACATCGGCAAACATATTCAGAATTTCGGGCGATTCCTTGCATCGCGCGGCAATCTGTTCCGCTGACGGCTTTGAAGCTGTGATCTCATCAAGCTGTTTGTGCGGTGCGGCTGTTTCCGCAGGCTGAGCCTCTGTCTGCGGCGTTTCGGCAACATACGGCTTATCGTCTCCTATGAGCACGCCCCAGCTTGCGATTACCGTCAGCGCGTCGGCAACGTCACCTGCGCTGTATCCGATCTCGCCTGAAATTCTCACGGGGTCTATCGGCTCGGAGATGTGGCGGCAGATCCAAAGTAGTGTTTTGAGCTGAGATGCGCTCGCGAATTTTATGTAGTTATCCACGACCTGCGACGGCACGGCAAACATCGAGCCGAGCACAGCGGAATTGAAAATATACGACATTCTTAACATCCTTTTAATAGTAATAGTCAACCATACTATTATACACTTTTGTAAGCCAAAATTAAACAGAAAAATTATATTTTACACAGTCCTTTGAAAAATACAAGACTTTGTGCCGCAAACCTGTCAGACTCACAAGACAATCGACAAAAACGCCAAAAATTATGCAAATAAACCGTTTTGCGGCAGGGGACTGAGAAGAACTGCGGCAAATATTTTTTCCGTACCGCAAAAACCGTGTCGAATTGGGACAACACCCTGCGACACTACCGAATAAGTGATAGTTGACAAAAAAACGGTTCTAATATTGTATAATAACACTAAGATATCTGTCTTGCACTTTGACCGAAAATAATTTATAATATTATGTGTATTGGTATAAGTATGAAATTTTGCTATATTAGATTTATTTTAGGAGTGTTGCTTATGAAACGCAAGGTGATATCTGTCATTTCTGCGCTGGTCCTTATTATTGTGTCGGTATTTCCGGGACTTTCTGCGTCTGCCGCAGTTTGGAACGGCTCGACTTCCGTACCGACGCTATCGGGCGGAGTGTACCAGATCGGTACCGCCGAACAGCTGGCGTGGTTTGCAAACGCCGTAAACAGCGGTTCGCAGTCCATAAAAGGAAAGCTGACGGCAGATATTCAGCTTAACGCTTCCGGCTCGACTGCAAACAAGTGGACGCCGATAGGCACAGAATCCAATCCGTTCAAGGGAACCTTTGACGGTGACGGACACACGGTCAGCGGAGTTTATGTTGACACGACAGCCGATTATGTCGGCTTTTTCGGAAACGTCGTAATTCCGCACGAAGAGAATCCGGACGGGGAGCTTCCCGATACGGTCACCGCGGAATATATTATGCAGATTTCCACGGTCAGCATAAGCAACCTTAAAATAACAGATGCAACCGTCAAGGGCGGTTACTATGCAGGCGGAATCGTCGGATACGGTGAAAATCTCGGCATATCCAACTGCTCGTTCTCCGGAACGGTCGTTTCGTCGGGCAACAGCGTCGGCGGAATTGTCGGCTGGTCATATTACAACACGGTGATAAGTCAATGCAGCTCAACCGGTTCTGTCAGCGGCAAGCAGAGAACCGGCGGTATAACGGGTTATCTCAACGGAAGCTCGGTCGCCGTCAAGAGTTACAGCGATATGTCGGTTTCGGGTACAATGAATGTCGGCGGAATTGTCGGCACTTCGTCAAGTGCGTTTGTTGAGGGATGTTTTTTCCTCGGCTCTGTCAGCGCGGACGACAGAATAGGCGGACTTGTGGGCTATGCACTCTTTTCAAAGGTTTATGATTCATATACCATTGCTCCCGTTACAAGCAGCGGAACTGAGGTCGGCGGAGCGGTCGGCGTCGTTTACGACAGCGAATTTGAGAGCGTTTTTTACAGCTATGAGACTTCTGGAGTTGACGGTGCCGCAGGAATCGGACGTACTGTTTCCGATATGCAGAGCGCAAGCTTCATCAAAGAGCTGAACGGTCAGAGGGTATATTTCTGTACTGACTACACTCACATAAATAACGGTTATCCCGTACTCGCATGGATGCTTTCCCTGGACGTATGGGTCGGCGACAGATCGGTTCCCAAGAAGAACTCTAGCGGTACATACCTGATCTCCGAGCCGTCTGAGCTTGCATGGTTTGCGGCTTTGGTAAACGGCACTCTCAGCGGTGTTGAAGCGAATCCAGCCGCCAACGCGACTGTTACGGACGACCTTCTGATGAACATCAATGTTTTTGACGATACATTCACGGCGCTCGAATGGACGCCGATAGGCACCTCGGCTCATCCGTACCAGGGCATATTCAACGGCGGCGGATATAATATCGCGGGACTTTATACAACTTCGGCATCGGGCGAAAGCGGAACAAATGTCGGACTTTTCGGATATGTTGAGGGAACGGTAACCAACACCGTGGTTCTTGACGGCAGAATTTCCGGAATTGAAAATGTCGGCGGAATTGCCGGAAGCGTCGGAAAGAACGGCTCTGTGCTCAACTGCTCATGTGAAAGTGAGGTCAGCGGCGACAGAATGGTCGGCGGAATCGTCGGAAATATCGCTTCCTCGTCTTCGTCCGTTTCCACAAGCAGTATGCTCGGCTCTGTGGTCGGCACAAATTATTCGGATGACAAATCGGCGCTTTCATACATTGGCGGCGTTGTCGGTTACAACAACAGAGGCTCAGTCAATAAGTGCTTTAACTATGCGACGATAAACGCGCCTCTTGCAAGATTCACGGGCGGTATTGTCGGCTATAACGCGAGCGGATCCCTCACAAACAGCTATTGCACGGCTCCGCTTGTTTCGGGAAATGTCCATGTCGGCGGAATAGTGGGATATAACAACAACGGTACGGTCAAGTATTGCTATGTGTCGAGCAAGGTCACGGGCTCAAGTCTTGTAGGCGCCGATTTCGGACAGACATCGGGTGCGAATGTTTCAAACTGCGTTTGTGATTCAACATACACCCAAAATGTCAATGTCACGGGCTCAGCAATAAAGACGCCGGCTCAGATGACGGGCACGTCGGCTGTGTCAAGCATGGGCTTCTCCTCATCGGATTGGAGAGCAACGGCGGACGATTCATATTTTTACTACTATCCTCAGCTTGCTTCAATGTACAATATGACCTCCGTTAAATCAATCAAGGACGGTTCGGTCAGAAGCGTAAAGCGTGTCCAGGATAAATACGTTGCAAAGGTTCAGATCGACGGCAGAACCGATACATATTATGAAAATCTTTCACAGGCCCTCGATTATGCGTCGAGTACGGCTTCGTCGGTTCTTCCGACCGTATTTATCATCAGAGACACGACGGTAGACTCAACTCTTGATATCGCTTCGGAGATCGGCATTTACTCCGACAACGGAGCCACACTCAAAAGGGCAGACTCCCTGACAGCGGCAATGTTCAACGTTACGGGCAAGCTGACGCTCGGCTCAAAGCTTTACGGCGATGATTCGGAGCTGTCGTTCTACGTTGACGGCAACAGCGTTGCCGCAGCAGAATCGGCAATCAAGGTCGCAAAGGACGCTGTTCTCACGATTCAGGAGGGCGTGCAGATATACGATTTCAAAACAGCTGCACAGACGACAGGCACAAGCGCCGTTATGGGTGCGGTTGTCCGGAATCTCGGTACCGTTGAAATAAACGGCGGAAAGTTCAGCTCCAATATATGCGCGTCGGTCGGCGGCGTCATCTACAACCTTGAGGGAACCGTAACGGTGAACAGCGGTATTTTTGAGAGCAACGAAGCAACTCAGGGCGCCGTGCTTTACAACAACGGCGGACAGGCTGTTATCAGGGGCGGCACATTCAGCGGAAATATTGCAAAGCTCAAGGGCGGCGTTGTCTGCTCAAACGGCGTATATGCCACGACGGTTGTTTCGGGCAAGGCAAATATGACGGCTAACCAGTCGACATACGGCGGCGCAATATGCTCGCTCAATTATTCAACAACGGAAATCAGCGGCGGTACACTTTCGGCAAACAGAGCCTATGCTTCCGGCGGCGCGATTCAGGTGGAGACCGGCGCCGAGGTCAGAATCACGGGCGGAGACATTTCCGAAAACACTTCCGATAAAACGCTCGGCAAGGCGATATATAACGAAGCGACTCTTTCGCTCGGCG
>SAMEA104315428__coassemble_1086_pt1 | contig 19270 bp, 14 predicted proteins | sample SAMEA104315428__metabat2_low_PE_040 | metagenome-assembled genome bin SAMEA104315428 (sample SAMEA104315428) | gut metagenome | biome: Monkey gut; feature: monkey-associated habitat; material: faeces | place: China | collected 2013
GGTAAGAGTCTTGGTCTCTTCGTCATATTTCCATGTCGCATTCTCACCGCATGAGCCCTCGTAAATGAGAGGATCCTTGACGGGAGTAAAAGCAAATGCATTGTCGTCCGCGTACTTCTGCGCGGCTGATCCGACATAGCCCGTTATCGCAAAGCCGTCAACAGCGTCAACCTTGCCGTTGTTGTCAAAGCAGTAACCGAAAGCCTTGTCACCGATTGAAGTAATTGTTTCGGGAATCTCGATTTCCTTGATGTTGCCGAAGAATGAGAAAGCGCCGACAGCGGTGATGCCGTCCGAGAATACGATTCCTGCGGGATCGCTGTTCATATATACGGGCAAAGAATAGATCGAATAGTCTCCGATTTCTCCGCTTCCCTCAAAGGTGAGTATGTTTTCGTCATTGTACGACCAGGAAAGTGTGTCGCTGATTTTTCCGCTCTTGGCATAGAAATCGCCGAGAGAATTAAATTTAATATTATTTTCCGCTGCGTATTTCTCCGCCGCTGTACCGTCGTAGCCGTTGATAACAAAGCCGTCAACAACCTCGCCGCCTCTGCCGAAGCCGACAGACTTTTTAGCTATCGTGTCAACGGAATGAGGAATGGTTATTGATTTTAAGGCGCGGCAAAGGTAAAAGGCGTCCGATTCGATTGTCTTCAGTCCCTCAGGCAAAAGGGCTTCTGCAAGGGCATAACAGCCTGAGAATGCCGCTTCGGAAACGGTCTTGGTGCCGGCAGGGAAAGCCACGGAAGCAAGCTTGTCACAGCCGTCAAACGCCGAAGCGCCGATTGAGGTTGTGTTTTCGCTGAGAGTGAGTGCGCTGAGCTTCTCACAGCAGTAGAAAGCCCAGCCGCCGATTGACTGAAGAGCCTTGGGCGCGTCAAACTTCTCAAGAAGTATGCACTGGCTGAATGCCGATTCGCCGATTGTCTCGACCGCGTCGGGGAGATCAATCGTTTTCAAAGAGGAGCATCTGTAAAAAGCCTTTGCCCCGATTTCTGTTATCGTTGTGGGAAGAGTGACCTTTTCAAGAGAAGAGCACGAAGCAAAGGTCTGGGAATCAATCTTTGTGAGTGCGCCCTCAATCGTTATCTCGCGCAGTCCCTTGCAGTTGAGGAAAGCCCCCTTGCCGAGGCTTGTTACTGTTTCGGGAATGGTCACGTTCTCTAAATCCATGCTGTTGTAGAAAGCAAAGTTACCGATTCCCGTAACCTCCTCGCCGAAAATTACGGTGGTGAAATCTATACCTGCCCACGGAATAATCACCTTTCCGTCCTCGTCGGTATAGTTGTCATAGTCGGGAATAGCTCCCTTGCCCTCAAAGGTAAGAGTTTTATCAATATTATTGAAGCTCCACGTCACATCCGTGCCGTCGATCTTCTCCGCCGCAAAAGCAGTAAGAGACATAAGTCCCGTGCCGCACATCGTCAGCATCAGGCATAATGTCAGAAGAACAGACAGAAATTTTTTCATTTCAACTTCTCCTTTATGAAAATTTGCGTGTATTTACACATAATCATTATAATTCATTTAACGCAAGGTGTCAATCGGCAAAAGATACATAAAGGTCGTCGAAATTTTTATACTGTTAAAGTGCGGTAGCGTGTTCAGTTTGCGCTTACCTTGATTTTGCGAAGAATTTTTGTGCGGTCAATCGCCAGTTCCGCGAAGAGAATTTCAATAACGCTCATCACGGCAACCTGTATCGCTCTCGTTGCGAGCAGGGCGGTGAATGCCTTTGTGTAAAGAATCGAAATAAAGAGCGTGTTGAGCAGCAGACTGCATACAAGCTGGGTCGAAAGCACGGCAATAACGATTCTCGGAAAACTGCACTTTTTGTGCAGAAGCAGTCCGAAAACAAGTCCGGTCAGCGCCGCCGTCGCCGTGAATCCGGGGAAATATGCACCCGTCGGCATAAGGATTGCCCCGATGAAGTCAACGAGCGCACCGACTACGGCTCCGCCGATCGGTCCCGAAATGCAGGCGGCAAGCATGACCGCCGCAAAGGCAAATTCAATCTTCGTGTTCCAAAGGTTGACCACGGGAATCAGCCTGCCGAGCACCACGCCGGCCGCAGTCAGCAGCGCAAGCACACAGATTTGTTTTGTGAAATTCTTTTGTTTTGTGTTCATAAATAAAAACCTCCTTATTACCCGTTTTGAATAATAAGGAGGCAAGTCGCATTATTACTCAGCGGGATGCGACAGAAGAACCGCAAGAAATCTTTTCGTCCGCCGGACAACTCCCCGTTCCGTCGGCACTTAACGCTCAACTGTCTACTCTGAACAATGTTATTATAAACCTTATTTTGTTATTGTCAAGGGACTATTTGTTGAATCCCTCAACTTTCATATAGTCCTTGGATTTGTACTTGATAAATACGGTCAGCGCCGCGCCGAACGGAATTGCAAGCACGGTCAAAAACTTCCTCGGCGATTCGGAAATGAAGTGTCTGTTCTTCATCAGAATCGAACTTGAGACGTAGTGTATGCAGTTGCGGACAACGTCTTTAGGCTGAGGGAACGCCGTCATATCAAACTTGCGTAGAAACGCAAAGCCCTGAGGGTTTTTCAGGTACTGTCTGTACATATTGGTGCTGGAGCCGTCCGCCATATACTCGACAACACACACAGGCTCGTTCATTATTATCAGGGTGTATTCAAGGTCGGCAAGCGTGTATTTATAGGAAAGCGGAACGTACTTTTCGCCCGGAAAGGAGGGGTACGGCGGAAAAGCTTTCATTATATCCGTGCGATAAATTATTTTTTTGTCGCCCCTGCCGCCGCGCTGATAGTAGGAATAAAAGGTTGTGTCAAAGCGGTCGGTTTCAAGCTCTTTGCCGATGACCTTGCCGTTGTCGAATATGTCGAGGGCAAGGATACCTGCATACTTTTTATCGCCGTATTTTTTCCAGCAGCTTACAATTTTTTCAACGGCGTCGTCGGTCATATAGTCGTCGGAGTCGATGCAGGTGTTCAGCTCCGTGTCGATGTTTTCGTATGCGGTGTTGTGCGCCGTGTGCATACCGCCGTTTTCCTTGTAAACGTATTTTATTTCAAACCCGTTGTCGGGCACACTCTGCCACTTGCGGATAAGCTCCGCCGTGTTGTCGGTCGAACCGTCATCAACGACGAGCCAGACAAAATCCTTGAGCGTCTGACGGCGCAGGCTCTCATAGCACTTGTGAATCGTGTAGGCTCGGTTGTATGCCGGTGTGAACACCGTCAATGTTTTCTTTTGCGTTTCCATGCTGTACCCTCCCGACAGATGAGTTTTGCTCTTGTTCGGTCTCCGCTTATTGTAAGGCAGAGTCATTAACTTAATTTGCTGTGCATCGCACCCTACGAAAAGCGGTTGTTTAATTCAATTCGTAGGGCATGATGCCCACATCATGCCGCCGTAATCAGCAGTATTTACACACAGTATGTGCAGCATAATTTATTAGGTTAATGATATTGACTGTAAGGTTAGACCCGAAAAAATCCGCCGGGTAAAGCCCGACGGATTACCTTTATTCAATTATACAATCAAATAAGCTTTTTGTAAAGAGCCGTGATTTCCTCAACGCTCGTGTCTCTCGGATTGCCCGGACGGCAAGCGTCGTCGTAAGCCGACTGAGCAAGGAACGGAATATCCTCTTCCTTTACGATCTCCTTGAGGTCTGCCGGGATTCCGACATCGTGTGAAAGCTGCTTAACAGCGTCGATAGCCGCCTTGCGAGCCTCTTCAATGCTCATATCCTCTGTGCCCTCAACGCCCATTGCCTTTGCAATGTCACGGTACTTGTCGCCTGTTGCCGGAGCGTTGTACTCCATAACAGTCGGCAGAAGAATAGCGTTTGCAACGCCGTGAGGTGTGTCATAAAGTGCGCCGAGCGGGTGAGCCATTGAGTGAACGATTCCGAGACCTACGTTCGAGAAGCCCATACCTGCAACGTACTGACCGAGAGCCATACCTTCTCTGCCTTCTGCGGTGTTCTCAACTGCACCTCTGAGGTTCTTGGAGATGATTTCAATTGCCTTGAGGTGGAACATATCGGAAAGCTCCCATGCACCCTTTGTGATGTAGCCCTCAATAGCGTGCGTAAGAGCGTCCATACCTGTTGCGGCCGTGAGACCCTTGGGCATTGATGACATCATATCGGGATCGACAACGGCAACAACCGGAATGTCGTGAACGTCAACGCAGACCATCTTGCGGTTTTTCTCAGCGTCTGTGATAACGTAGTTGATGGTAACCTCTGCGGCTGTACCTGCCGTGGTGGGAACGGCGATGATGGGAACGCACTTGTTCTTTGTCGGTGCAACACCCTCAAGGGAGCGGACGTCGGCAAATTCGGGGTTTGCAATGATGATGCCGACAGCCTTTGCTGTGTCCATTGATGAACCGCCGCCGATTGCAACCATGCAGTCTGCGCCGATCTCCTTGAACTTTGCAACACCTGCCTGAACGTTCTGAATTGTCGGGTTCGGCTTGATGTCGGTAAACAATTCGTATTCTATTCCTGCTTTTTCAAGAACGTCGGTAACCTTTTTCGATACGCCGAATTTAACAAGATCAGGGTCGGAGGCAACCATTACTTTCTTAAAGCCTCTGCCTTTGATCTCGTCGGGGATGGCGTTGATAGCGCCTGCGCCATGGTAAGAAGTTTCATTAAGTACAAATCTGTTCATTACTTACACTCTCCTTAATAACCGCCGTAATTGAGCGATTTTTTATCTTTCGGCGTGTAACCGCTGTTTGCGGTAACGATTACCCACGCCTTTAATTCTTATTATAAGCTTAAATTTTGCAAAAATTATGATAATTTTTTAACAAGATGTGAACATTTCATATTTTTTCGATTTCGCGAAGATAAAGTGTACCGCCGTCAACGGTGAATCGAATTTCATATCCTGCAAAACCGAAGCCGTAAAGCCTTTCGGGGTCGTCCTGATACTGCGGCCTTGGGTCAAGCTCCAGCACACGGAGAAGAGCGGTCCTTTTTTCGACAGGGAACGACGCGAGCAGGCACTCGTCGCAGACTACATTCAGCCGCTCGCTTCCGTCCTTGGAGAATCCGCCGACAGCGTCGGGGTGGCAGTCGGCATACGGGACGTAGGGCTTGATATCGACAATTTCCGTGCCGTCCATCAAATCTGCGCCCGAAACGAATAGCTCCGTGCCGTCAATTCTGTCAAGCTTTACACAGGACAGCCCGATTCCGTTCGGACGGAAAGGGGAACGTGTTGCAAAGACTCCGACGCGCGTGTTGCCGCCGAGCTTGGGCGGCCGCACGGTCAGCGACTTTCTCCCGTCCGGAATGTTGAATTTCCACAGAAGCCATATATGAGAGAAGCCCTCAAGCCCGCGGACAGCGTCGGGACTGCGGTATTCGGGCTCAAAGACGATTCTGCCTTTCAGCTCTTCCACCAGTCCGCTTTGGCGGGGTATGCCGAACTTTGTCGGGAAATCCGTATGTATTCTTGCAATCGTTTCCATATTATCACCGTATCGTAAAAAGGACTGCCGCATCAGGTGCGTACAGTCCCGTTGTTTATTTAATGTAATCCGAACACCTCAATTGTGCGGTGCTGCCTTAAGCATTTCTTTTATCTTGTCCGCCGCGTCGTAAAGCTCCTTTATTTCTGCGAGCTCGACCGCACCCTTGTCAACGAGGGAAGCGATTTCGCTTTTGATCGGAAGCTTTGCAAGCACGGGAATGTTGAGCTCCTTTGCAACCTCGTCAAGTTTGCTTTCGCCGAAGACGGAGATTTTCTTTCCGCAGTCGGGACACTCAAGGTAGCTCATATTTTCCACGATTCCGAGAATCGGAACGTTCATCATATTTGCCATGTTGACCGCCTTCTTGACAATCATGGTGACAAGATCCTGCGGCGTTGTGACGATAACGATTCCGTCAACGGGAAGCGACTGGAACACGGTCAGCGCAACGTCGCCCGTTCCGGGAGGCATATCGACGAACATATAGTCAACGTCGCCCCAGAAAACCTCGCTCCAAAACTGCTGGATAACGCCCGAAATAACGGGACCTCTCCACACGACGGGCTGATCCTCTTTTTCAAGCAGGAGGTTGATTGACATAACCTTGATTCCCGTTTTGGTTTCGGCAGGAATAAGGCCCATTTCATTCTGCATTGCGGGACCCTTTACGCCGAATGCTTTTGGAATCGACGGACCTGTAATGTCCGCGTCAAGGATTCCGCAGGCGTTGCCCTTGACCTGCATTGCTGTTGTGAGCATCGAGGTGACGAGCGATTTGCCTACGCCGCCCTTTCCGCTGACAACACCGATAACCTTTTTAACATTGCTGTATTCGTTACAAGGAACATGAAGATCCTTTTTCTCACAGCTTGAAGAACAGCTTGAACAATCTCCGCTGCATCCCATTTAAAACATCTCCTCAGATAATATCTTTTCAAGCGCCAGAGCGCTGTCCTCTACGATTTGCACGCAGGGGCGTTTTTTGTAGTATGCTTCGGTTCTCTCGTCCGGCTTCGGGTGTGAATTTTCACCCTGAGAAAGACCGAGAAGTTCACGGCAGACAATGGACGGGTTCACTTTTTTGAACTCGGCAATGTATTCCTGCACCTTTTCGTAGCAAAGCTTTTTGCCCTCGGAATCCTTGCCGTCCGTCGTTCCGTATTTCATTCCCAAAAGCATCGCCGCCGCCGAAACCGTACCGCAAACCTCGCGCGAACGGCCAACTCCGCCGCCGAGACCTGCCGAAACCTTCAGCGCCGTATCCGTATCAAAGCCGAACATATCGGCATAAGCCGCGAAGACCGCCTGGGAGCAGTTGTATCCGCTTTTAAACAGCTCGACCGCCTTTTCACTTCTTTCGGACATACTAACACTTCCTTTTTAGTAATTATATCCCGATTGTGCAAGCCGTGTCAAGCCTATTTTGCCCGCAAGGTTGCTTGACACTTTCATATAAAGGTATTATAATCATTCTATAATTTTAAATTAGAGGATTTTAATTATGAGAGATACCTACGAAACCCCGCTTAATTCGCGATATGCCAGCAAGGAGATGCAGTACATTTTTTCTCCCGATTTCAAGTTCAAAACATGGCGCAGACTTTGGATTGCACTTGCCGAGAGTGAAATGGAGCTCGGACTCAACATCACTCAGGAGCAGGTGGACGAGCTGAAGGCTCACGCCGAGGACATCAATTACGATGTTGCAGCCGAGAGAGAAAAGCTTGTCCGTCATGACGTTATGTCCCACGTTTACGCTTACGGCGTTCAATGCCCGAAAGCAAAGGGAATAATCCATCTCGGTGCAACCTCATGCTATGTCGGCGACAATACCGACATTATTACTATGACCGAAGCGATGAAGCTTATCCGCAAAAAGCTCGTTAATCTTATGGACAAGCTTTCAAAATTCGCTATCGAATATAAAGATCTGCCGTGTCTCGGCTTCACCCATTTTCAGCCGGCTCAGCCGACAACACTCGGCAAAAGAGCTTCACTCTGGCTCAACGACCTGCTTCTCGACTATGAACAGCTTGAGTTCCAGATTTCTCAGATGAAGCTGCTCGGCTCAAAGGGCACGACCGGAACGCAGGCAAGCTTTATGGACCTTTTTGAGGGCGACACGGACAAGGTTAAAGCCCTCGACAGGAAGATAGCCGACAAAATCGGATTCAAGGATTTTTATCCCGTTTCGGGACAGACTTATTCCAGAAAGGTGGACACACAGGTTCTTTTTGTCCTTTCGGGAATAGCGCAGTCGGCGGCAAAGTTCACAAATGACCTGCGCCTGCTTCAGCACCTCAAGGAGGTTGAGGAACCGTTTGAAAAGAATCAGATCGGCTCGTCCGCAATGGCGTACAAACGCAACCCGATGAGGAGCGAAAGAATTTCGTCGCTTGCGCGCTACGTTATGGCGGATGTTATGAACCCGACTATCACGGCGGCAACGCAATGGTTTGAAAGAACGCTTGACGATTCCGCAAACAAGAGGATCAGCGTCGCAGAGGCTTTCCTTGCGACGGACGCAATCCTTGAGCTTTACATCAACGTCACCGACGGTATGGTCGTTTATCCCAAGATGATTGAAAAGCATCTTATGTCGGAGCTGCCGTTCATGGCGACGGAAAACATTATGATGGAGGCAGTCAAGCACGGCGGCGACCGTCAGGAGCTTCACGAGCGAATCCGCGTCCACTCAATGGCGGCAGGAAAAATTGTAAAGCAGGACGGCGGCGAAAATGACCTGCTCCAAAGAATTGCGGACGATCCGGCGTTCGGAGTTACGCTTGATCAGCTCAAAGCGGTTATGAAGCCCGAACTTTATGTCGGCAGAGCGCCGCAGCAGACGGAGGAGTTTGTTGAGATTTTCATAAAGCCCGTCACGGAGAAATATAAAGACGAACTGGGAATGAATGTAGAAATAAAGGTGTGATTTTATGGATAAGTTTTTTGAAAAGCTCAATGATTTTATTGCAAAGCATATAAAGAATGAGAAGATAGTGAATATATGCCGCAAGGTGCTCAACCGTGAGGTGTTTATGTACCTTGTTTTCGGCGTTCTGACGACGGTGGTTTCGTGGGCGAGTATGGCGCTGTTCGACAGAATCATCGGAAAAATCGTCCCCGACAACGACATTCTCAGAGCCTCCATTGCCAACGTTCTTTCATGGATCGCGGCGGTTCTCTTCGCCTTTGTCACCAACAAGCTGTGGGTGTTCGACAGCAAGAGCTGGAAGGGCGAGGTCGTTCTCAAGGAGCTCGGCTCATTTGTCGTTGCAAGACTTGCAACCGGATGTATTGAATGGTTCGGCGTTCCGCTTCTGATGAAGATCGGCGTCGATCAGGAGCTTTTCGGCACAAAGGGAATGGTTGCGAAAATAATTGCCAGCGTGCTCGTTGTTATAATCAACTATTTCTTCAGCAAGCTTCTTATTTTCAAGAAAAAGGAATCTTAAATTATGAAAAAAGTCAGCATAATAATTCCCGTTTACAACGTTGAAAAATATCTGCCGAAATGCCTTGAGAGCGTTATCGGTCAGAGCTATGCCGACCTTGAAATAATTTGCATTGACGACGGTACTCCCGACGGGAGCGCCGCCGTTATTTTGTCCTATGCCGAAAAGGACGGGCGAATCAGACTGATTTCACAGGAAAATCAAGGTCTTTCGGGCGCAAGAAACACCGGAATCCGCGAGGCGAGCGGAGACTATATAGTTTTCCTCGACGGTGATGACTGGATTGATTCGGAAACGGTAGAAACCGCGGTGAACACGGCAGAAAAAAACAGCGCCGACGTTGTGATGTGGGGCTATGTGCGCGAATTTCCGGGCAGAAGTGATGAAAAGCATATTTTTGACAGCGACCGTATTTTTGACGAAAAAGGTGCGCGTGAGATTCACCGCCGTATGGCAGGACTTTACGGCGAAGAAACCGCCGATCCGAGCAACGCCGACTCCCTTGCCACAGCGTGGGGCAAGCTTTACCGTGCGGATATAATAAAGCGGAACGGGCTTGAGTTTGTCGATACAAAGCTCATCGGCACCGAGGATGCGCTGTTTAACCTTTACTGCTTCGGTTTTGTTCACAAGGCTGTTTTCATCAACCGTCCGTTCAATCATTACCGCAAGGACAATGAGATATCCCTGACGCGCAGCTATAAGCCGAGACTTTTTTCTCAATGGACCGAGCTTTACGACCGCATGGAAGCGTATATAAAGAAAAGCGGACTGACCGAGGATTTTTCCGCGGCGCTGAATAACCGAATATGCTTCAGCATGATAGGTTTGGGCTTGACGGAGCTGCTGAACCCAGACGGGCACCTTGCAAGGATCAAAAATATCCGAAAGATTCTTTCGACCGAAAGGTACAAGGCGGCATACAAATCGCTCGATATGCGGTATCTCCCGGTTCATTGGAAGCTGTTTTTTACCCTTTGCCGCAGTCGTATGGCTGTTTCGGTTTATATTCTGCTGAGCGCAATGCAGAAAATCATCGAAAAATAAAATATTTTTTGCAATTTAACGCTTTAAAGTGTTGACAAGTCGAAAAATGTAGTATATAATAAGCTCATCTTTTGAAAGGAGAGGCAGTTATGAAACATAGCCCTTACTATTATTACTATATTTGTGACTGTCTGTTCAGCCTTTCAAAGCGATAATTCGTTTGAAAAAACAGACGGTCTTGATTCGATTTGCAATCAAGGCCGTTATTTTTTTGAGGAGGTCTTGTTATGACTGTAAAAATTATTTTGCTTGTCGCGTTTTTCGCTGTGATGATCGGCGTCGGCGTATACTGCCGCAAGAGCGCGACTGATGTAAACGGCTTTGTCCTCGGCGGCAGAAGCGTCGGACCGTGGCTGACGGCTTTCGCTTACGGAACATCGTATTTCTCCGCTGTCATCTTCGTCGGCTATGCAGGTCAGTTCGGCTGGAAATTCGGTGTCGCTTCAACCTGGATCGGACTTGGCAACGCATTTATCGGCTCACTTCTTGCGTGGGTAATTCTCGGCAGACGTACAAGGGTTATGACTCAGCACCTTAACTCGGCAACAATGCCGCAGTTCTTCGGTTCGCGCTTTGACAGCTCGAATTTAAAGCTGGCGACGTCGCTGATAATCTTCGTTTTCCTGATTCCGTACACCGCTTCGCTTTACAACGGACTTTCACGTCTTTTTGAAATGGCGTTCAATGTTGACTACACCGTATGCATTGTGGTTATGGCGTTGCTGACAGCGGTTTACGTCATTGCCGGCGGATATATGGCGACGGCAATCAACGATTTCATTCAGGGAATAATTATGCTCGTCGGAATTGTTGCAATAATTTATTCCGTCCTGAAAATTCACGGCGGATTCAACGGCTCGCTTGCCGCGCTTGCCGAGGTCAGCGACCCGACGGTTTCCGAGGTTCCCGGTGTGTTCGCTTCATTCTTCGGTCCCGATCCCGTCGGACTGGGAGGAGTAATTCTTCTCACGTCGCTCGGCACTTGGGGTCTGCCGCAGATGGTGCAGAAATTCTACGCTATCAAAAGCGAACAGTCCATTCGCACAGGTACGATCATTTCAACAGTTTTTGCAATCATTGTTGCGGGCGGCTGCTATTTCCTCGGCGGTTTCGGAAGAATATTCAATGTCGATGTTGCAAGCAAGGGCTACGACGAGATTATTCCGACCATGCTTTCAAATCTGTCTCCGTTAATTGTCGGTATCACGTTGATTTTGGTTCTTTCCGCGTCGATGTCAACTCTTTCGTCTCTCGTTCTGACGTCCAGCTCGACACTAACGCTTGACTTCATTGTTCCGCTGAGTAAGAAAAACAGCGAGAAGAAAACCCTTGTCATAATCAGAGCGTTTATTCTTGTTTTCATCATCATTTCAGCTGTCATTGCCGTGGTTCAGTACAAGAACAAGATAGCGTTTATCGCTCAGCTCATGGGACTTTCATGGGGTGCGCTCGCAGGCTCGTTCCTCGCCCCGTTCCTTTACAGTCTCTACTGGAAAAAGGTCACAAAAACGGCGTGCGCGGTCAGCTTTGTTTGGGGTTCGGGCATCATGATTGCCAATATGTTATTCGGCTCTCACTTCCCGACGATTCTTCAAAGCCCCGTAAACTGCGGCGCGTTCGCAATGGTTGCTTCGCTTATTATCGTTCCTGTTGTCAGCCTTATCACAAAGAAGCCCGACAAAGCCTTTGTGGACGGAATCTTCTCCTGCTATGACAAGAAGGTAACCGTTCCTATGCGTGAGGCGCTCGACGACGCAGAATAAAACAGAAAATCCACGGAGGTCTGCCATGTTAAGAGCAGACCTCTTTTTATTAGCAATTTTCAACAAAATATTGACAATATTCACACAATATATTATAATCCTTATAGGGTTTCGTTCATTTTACATAGAGAATGACCCTGAAAGGAGAAAAATATGAAAAGAACAATTAAAAGAGCAGTTACCACTTTGCTGGCGTTTGCAATGATTTTTTCGGCAGTATCGTTCAGCAAAACATTCACCCCGAAAGCTTCGGCGGTCTACTCCGCAGAGGATAGCTGGGATTATTTGTACAATTACATAAACAAATACGGCACCACAGTTGACGAAGTCAAGGGAATTATAAAAATGGATTTTGCCGGTGACGCTCTGTATGAGAGTTTTGCCTGCATCTATCCGCAGGAGGATCTTATCCTGTTCAGCGTGGTTTACTACTACGAGGACGGCAGCGCAGATATAACCGCACTCGGTTTGAGCAAGGAAACAGCCGGAGAATTGGCGGGCGTAAGCATGGGATACGTTACCGACGCAGAGGATGTCGACAGCGATCAGGTTGTCGGCGTTGCAAGCTTTGATCCCGGTTCGCTCAGAAAGAACAGTCTCAATCCTACCGTCAATTATGACAAGGCAGGTTCGCTTGAAAAAGAGGGCTGGGTTGAATATTTCAACGAGCTTTTCGACGATTCAATGGAGCTTTTGAACGAGCTTGTTTACGATTATACAGGCATAACAATGGCAAACTTCGGCTTCGATAATTTCGGCTATGAAGCGGTTGATCTTGATGAAGCGCCCAAGGGCATTTTGCTCACAAAGTACGGCTGGAGATATTTTGAGAACGGCGAAGTAAACTACGATTACAGCGGCTTCGGTCTCAATCCCAACGGCTGGTATTATGTTCAGAACGGCAAACTGAATTTTGACTGCACGGGAATCTACTTCGGCAAGGTTTGGGACACATACGGCTGGTATTATATCAGAAACAGCAAGGCAGATTTCAGCTACACGGGACTTGCCAACAACTCCAATGGCTGGTATTACGTTGAGGACGGAAGAGTAGACTTCACATTCAACGGACTTGCAAACAACAAGAACGGCTGGTACTATGTTCAGAACAGCAAGATCACGTTCAAATACAACGGATTTGCAACGAACGAGAACGGCACCTATTATGTTCAGAACAGCAAGGTAAACTTCGCTGTAAACGGTCTTGTCAACGGAACGATTGACGGAGTTACAGGCTGGTACTATGTAAAGAACGGCAGAGTGGATTTCAACTACACGGGACTTGCCAATAACCACAACGGCTGGTACTATGTCAGCAACGGAATGGTTGACTTCACCTACACAGGTACGGCAACGAACGAGAACGGCACCTACTATGTCCGCAACGGTAAGCTTATCTTCAACTACAACGGACTTGTGCAGGAAAGCGACGAGCTTCTTTGCTTCAGAAACAGCAAGTTTGATTCATCGGTCAACGGACTTTATGCCGGATCGCTGAACGGTAAGGCAGGCTGGTATTATGTCGAAGGCGGCAAGGTCAATACCGAATTTACCGGTCTTGCAACGAATCAGAACGGCACATATTACGTCGTTGACGGCAGACTTGATTTCTCTTTTAACGGAACGATCAAGAACAGCGGATACGAAGTGACAATAAAGAACAGCAAGGTTGTTTCCTCTGTGAAAATAGAGGAAGAAACTCCGGAGACTCCGGAGACTCCGGAGACTCCGGAAACACCCGAAACACCCGAAACACCCGAAACACCGGAGACTCCTGAAGCTCCCGAAACTCCGGAAACTCCGGCGGCATAATACAGACACATAACGAACCCCCGGCTGAAACTAATCAGTCGGGGGCTGTTTCGTGCAAAAATTTATTTGAATATGATTTTCAGCGAGTGTTTGCCGGGCTCGGTCTTTATGCGGAAAATGCCGCGACTGCGAATCTTGATTTCCTCGCCGTCCAGCTCGGCGTATTTAGGTACCGACGGCACAAATATTTCCGACTTCGCCTTTGTCTCTTCGCTTTGGACAAAACTGAGGCGAAACTCCTTGCTCGGACGGTCATAGCCGTAGCTATCAATTTCTCCTGTCACGGCGACGGGATGCGGCCGCGTGAGCACGTTCTGATAAACCTCGGTGTCGGTGAATCCGCCGAAATATGTCCAGTAGGTGTTGCTCCACTTGTACGAATCAAAAAGATTCAGCAAAAATTCAATGTGCGGGAACCACTCGTCTCCCTCGGTGAATCCGCCCCACTCTCCGACGATTACGGGAACGCCGAGACGAAGCTGAGACCGCCTGTGCTCCTCAAAAATCGAACCTACTCGGTCGTTGCTTGCGTATTTGTAGGACGGTGTGTCAACCATGAAATCGTATGCGTGAGGGGAGAAAATAACGTTTTCATCCCTCTTTCCTCCGAGGACGGGACGGGGGCAGGAATAGGGAATGCCGAGATTTGAATAATAGCTGTTTTCGAGCAGAACAAATTTATTGCTTCCGCACCTTCTTGCGGCTCTCGTCATTTTGTTGATAAACGGAAAGTATTTTTTAGTGTCAAAGGTTTTTATAATATCGTCCGCCGAAGAGGTGATCTTTCGGAGGTGTTTTTCGCTGTAAAGGTCAAGCGCTCTTGCAGGGTCGTCACTTTTTGCGGCAAGCTCAAACAGCTTCTTTTTCGAAATCGAGCCATCAAGAACCGTCGTCGAAACAAGCTTTTTGATAATTTCACGGAAAACCTTTCCGCCGCTGCTGCCGGGGAACGGCTCGTTGAAAAAGTCGAATCCGATTACGGCGGGGTGCTCGCCGAAACGCTCAATTATATGGCTCCACATCTCCTCAAACCAAACCTGCAAGCCCTTGCCGTTGTACTCGGCGTTGTTCCAAAAGGAATCAAATGCCGTATGAACCGCTTTGCCCCAGAAATAGCCCTCTGCCCAGACAATTTTGGTGGACTGATATTTGTATTTGCCGGTCAGCGTTGCCCATTTCGGTGCGCCGTCGCCGCAGTTGAGATCGGTTCCCGAAAAAAGATCCTGATGCATATCGAGGAAAACATAAACCCCTGCTTCGGCACATTCGTCAAGAATGTCTGCGATAAAATCAAGGTAGTTTTCGTCATATTTGCCGGGTTCGGGCTCAACGGCGTCCCATGTTATTCCGAGACGGATAAGATCCATTCCGTGTTCCCTGAGGTCGGCGGCAAGTCCTTTGTTCCATTGCTTTCCGTATATGCGGCGACCGCCCTCGACATATTGTCCTTTGTCGCAGACGTTGATGCCCGTAAGTATGCGCTCTCTGCCGTGAGAGTCGATTATGCGTGTGCCTTTTGAAATGAGCTTATCCATTTTTACCTCCTTTGTTCCTGCGCTGTTCTTTGGCTTTGGCGGCGTATTCCTTGCGCTTCGCCCTGAGTTCTTCTTCCTCCGCAAGCCTGCGGCTGAGCTCCTCGTCGTGTCTCTTTTTTGATTCCTCGTACTTCGACTTTATGTCTTCGTAGTGCTGATAGTTTTCCTTTTGCTTCAGCAGCTTTTCAGCGTCGATGTACGGCTTTGCCGCTCTGGTGTATACCGAATTTTCGTCGGTTGCGAGCTTGACTTTTTTGCGAACGGTATCGCGTTTTTTCCTCAACTCTTTTATGCTTTGGTTCGCGGCTTTTTCGGCGGCTTTTTCTTTTCTCTTCGCCGCGGATCTCAGCTCGTTTACAGCTTCCTTTATCTGAGCGTCCAGATCGTCTTCTTTTTCAAAAAGCTGTTCAAAAACTTTAACGTCAAATTTTTCGATTCCGTTTGCGTATTTCTTCGCAAGCATCTTTTGGGAATCTCTTATCATTCTGACGCGGTTGATTGCGTTTCTGCGGATTTCCTTTTCGTCCTCAGTTTTGTGCGGCAGAGCCTTTGCCGCCGCCATTGACGGAATCTCAAGAGTGTAAAGACCCTCAAGACCTGCGGCGTAAATTTTTCTTGCCTCTTCAACCTGAGCCTTTACCGAATCGGAATCAAATTTATTTATTTCCTTGATAACGTAGCTTGCAATTTCAATTTTTTCGTTGTCTTCTTTTTGCTTCTTGTATTCCTGTTTGGCGGCTTTCACGGCAGCCTTTCTTTTGTCCTTATCTTTAATTTTTTTCGCGGCTTTAATCGCGTCTTTTGAGGGCTTCAGCTTTTCTTTGCCGTAATAGAGCTTGGCTTCTTCGATTATGTCAATGGCTTCAACAAGCGCGGCGTCTGAAAGTGCGTCGTTGCCGTAGTCCTCAAAAAGCGCGCGGATTTTGAGAACTGTGACCATCGCCTTTTGCTTCACCTCGGTGAGGTCGTAGAAGAAATACGGAATGACGTTGAGCGTTGCGCCGATCGTTGCGGCAATGATAAGCACGCTGCATATATTTTTGAAATACCACGGGTCGGAAAGCACCTCGTAAACGTTGCTTCCGTCAAAGCCGAGACTCCTTGCCACCTCTTCGTTAAGTCCGGAGCGGTCGTAAAGTTCGGGGAGAGCGGCATTGGTGATCAGAGTGACAATGCTTCCGATTGCACCGACGGCAACGAACATTCCGTCGATTCGTTCGCCCGTGATGTACTGCTGGTAGTCGCGGATATCTCCGTTGACTCCGGGCGTCAGAAGAGTTACGGCGAAAGCCGCCATATAGTTGAAGAAGAAACAGAACATAAGCGGCCAAATAATCTGTGACGGGTCACCGAGACGGATTATCGGCAGCATAATTATAATGAAAATAACGTTTATGATATTGCTGACAATGAGAATATTTCTTTTTCCGAGCGCTCTGATTAGGAAAGGAATAAAAAGCATCGGCCACAGGGAGGCGTTGCCGCGTATGGTGACAATGAGAGAGTATTCCGCCGCGCTGCAGGCGTCCTGGTAGCTGTAAAGCCAGTCCATAATGTTCTGTACCGCATTTTCAAGGAATCCGATCCAGCCGGCAAGCGAGATTATCCAAAAATATTTGTTGCGGATAACGGCTCTGAAAGCGTCGGTGAATTTGATTTTTACCGTATGTGTTTTTGCCTGAACGATTTTTTCCTCTGTGTTGAAATAGACGAGTAATCCGAGGAAGAATCCGAAAATGATCATCGGGGGATAGAACGCTCTGTAAATTCTGATGTCAACAAGAGTGTTTTCGCCCGTAATGGCTCTTGCGACAAGAGGAAGAAGAATGTTGCCGATCGTCGGCGCCATGGAGTTGATAACGGACTTGATTGAAGTTACGTCGCTTCGCTCAATGGTGTTCGGCGAAAGAACGTTGATGATGCTTGTGTCAACATCGTAATAGAACATATAGAAGAATTGCAGTCCGATGTTGTAGAGCAGAACCGTGATACATTTTGCAAGCATCGACATTCGCTCGTACGGCATATAGACAAAGCCGATCGCAAGAATCGCCGTCGGCAGACCCATTGAAAGGATGAACGGACGATAACGCCCCTTTTTGCTTCGCGAGGAGTCGATGATTTTTCCGCGCAGGGCGGTCAGGGGAAAGCTCAGAATAACGCTGAGAATATAGATTATGTACAGCGGCTTCGGCGCAATGCCGATGGTGTTGCTTATCAGGGTGTTTCCGATGCTGATAATCATATTCTGGGCGCAGAAAACGACAAACTGGATTCCGAGACCGCCGACAGCGAGGGAAACTATTTCGCGAAAGCTCATATAGCGTCCGATCGGAGGCTTTTTCCAGTAAACTCTCAGGTTGTCGCTCAGCGAAACCGCTTTTTCCTTTATATTCAAGCCAATCACTCCGTCTGAATTGATATTTTGATTATAGCATAGCAAAAATTAAAAGTAAATCGGAACATTATATAAAAAAGAGCCCCTGTTTTTTGTGACACGGCGCCAAACTTTTCGATATTCTTAATTGACATATTTTTCAAATGGTGGTATACTTTGTAAAGCTTGTTTTCGGAGATGATTAAAATGAATAAAATCAAAAAGATCGTTGCCGTTATCATGACGGTGGTAACGATACTCTGCTGCTTTTCGTTTTTGGCTTCCGCCGAGGGCGAAAGGAGCGAGGAAAAGGAATATGTGGCAACCGTTTATGTTTGTCATCGAACCGAGCCGCCGTATCTTTCGGGTCACACATGGCTCTATTTCGTGAATCTGACCGACCACACGATAACCGTCGGACTTTATTCGCTCCCCAAGGGACAGGGCGTTTCCGTCGGCACATTCGGTACTCTCGTCAGGAACGGCCGCGGACTTTATTATAATGTTGAGGGCTATCGCTACAACGTGCTCCAGACGACGGATTTTGTCTGCCTGAAGAAGAACGTTACCCAAAAACAGCTTGACACAATGAGCCGAAAGATAACACGAAGCGGCTATTGGACATATCTTTTGAATTGCAGCTTTTCGGCATTTACCACATGGGATATAGTTATCGGCAAATTCCTGCCATATCTCATCTTCCCAGTGCTTGCAAGACTTTGCATCCTGCTCTATCCTCAGCATGAGTCGGGTTTCATGCTCTACAATCCCAAGCCGGATCAGATATTCAAGCAGGAGGGCTGGGGCAAAAACGCATATCTTGTCCCTGCGGACCCAAGAGTGCCCGATAAAAATTAGTTTTTAAGACATTCGAGTGGCAGTTACTGATTGCAATACGAGTTGAACCGTGGAGCTATGCTTCATCCCTGTTTTGGGATGGAGCTTTTTGTTTTTATGAGACCTTTTTAGTCTCCCCTTATGGTAAAGGGGCGGCATTAAGTTCGCAGAAACCAGTTAGGCTTCACGGCGCGGTGTGCAAACAGGGAATATCATAACAAAAGCGGCAAGGAATTGACCTCGCCGCTGTAAATTTAAATGTACCAAATCCAACCGAAAAGAAGAATTATGATAACCCATTGAACGCCGGAGTATCCAACGTTGACATTGCATTTGTCCGTTACCGCATTTCCGTAGCTGTCGGTAACTGTACAGGTGATTGTCGCACTGCCTTTCTTTGCACCGTAAATCTTGCCGTCCTTGTCAACCGTTGCGACCTTTGTGTCGGAGCTTTCGTATTTGACCGTGTACTTTGCGCCCTTGTCGGCTGTAATTTCGGGTGAAAGCATATATGTCGATTTGTAGTTGACCGTAACATTGTGGTTGATCTTAACATCTTTAACAACTGCTTTTGTTTCACTATTCTTTGTCCAATGAGCATATATGGTAATGTTTGCAGTAACCTTTGTTGAATCGGTAATTTTTGTTCCGCCCGTTGCCGAGGTATACCAACCTTCAAAGCTATAACCTGAGCGTGTCGGGGTCGGAAGCGAACCGATCGACGGATTTGCATACTGTGCATAAAGAGTTACACTTTCATTTGCGCTGTATTTTGCGCCTGCGTTGTATGTCTTACCGCTTCCGTTCGCCGCAGTATTCCAACTTGTAAATGTCTGCTTTACAAGCTTGTTTGACGCAGAAGCGTTGCCGCCGTTTGCGTTATATGTAACCGTAAAGCTCTTTCCGGTCGGCTTAGTTGAGCTTAAAGTCAAATCTGTATCTTGAGTCTTTGTCTGACTT
>SAMEA104315428__coassemble_1113_pt1 | contig 18371 bp, 16 predicted proteins | sample SAMEA104315428__metabat2_low_PE_040 | metagenome-assembled genome bin SAMEA104315428 (sample SAMEA104315428) | gut metagenome | biome: Monkey gut; feature: monkey-associated habitat; material: faeces | place: China | collected 2013
CTTTTCAGCGCAAGAGCCGCGGCGTCCGACGAAACATTCGGTCTGCTCTCGTAGATAATGGCAACGACGCCCATCGGCACCGAGGTTTTCTCGACAACAAGTCCGTTTTGCAGTTCGACCCTCTCAAGCACTCTTCCCACAGGGTCGGGAAGTTTCACGGCGTCTCTTATGCCGTCTGCCATACCTTTGATTCGTTCGCTGTCAAGGCTCAGGCGGTCAATCATAACGTCCGTTATCTTGCCGCGTGCCGCCTCAACATCCTTTCCGTTTTCGGCGATAATGTATTCGCTGTTTTCCTCCAGCATATCCGCCATTGCAAGCAGGGCGTTGTTTTTGTCCTCCGAAGTGAGCTTTGCAAGCTCGGACTTCGCCGCCTTTGCCTGTTCAAGTATTTCAAGTGTAGTCATTCTGTCACCCTCTTTTAATGAATCGCGTACCCACAGCCTTGCCCTCGACAATATCGTAAAGGACAAGCGGATTCTTGCCGTTGGCAATAATCATATCGCAGTTGTTTTCCGTACAAATCTGCGCCGCGTGAAGCTTGGTTTTCATTCCTCCTGTGCCGAGGCTTGAGCCCTCCTTGCCGCCGAGAGAAAGAATATCGTCATTGATTTCCGAAACGACTGAAATCAGCTTTGCATCGGGATCGGTGTGCGGATCGGCGGTAAAAAGTCCGTCAATGTCGGAAAGCAGAACCAAAAGATCCGCGTTGATATTCACGGCAACCATCGCCGAAAGAGTATCATTGTCTCCGACCTTGATTTCATCGGTCGCAACGGTGTCGTTCTCGTTAATTATCGGAAGCGCCTTAAATTCAAGGAGCTTATCCATGGTGTTTTTGAAGTTTATGTGTCTTTCTTCGTTCTCGAAATCCGTGCCCGTCATAAGAAGCTGAGCCACCGTGTGGTTGTACTCCGAGAAAAGCTTGTCGTAGGTATACATCAGTTCGCATTGACCTACCGCGGCGGCAGCCTGCTTTGCCGCGACATCGCGTGGTCGTTCGCTTAACTGGAGCTTTCCTGCGCCCATTCCGATAGCGCCCGAAGTAACAAGTATAATGTCGTTACCGGCATTTTTAAGGTCACTCATAACCTTGCAAAGCTCCTCGACGCGCCTGATATTTATAAGACCGCTCGGATGCGCAAGCGTTGAAGTTCCGACCTTGACAACAATTCTCATATTCAGTCCTCCGTTAAGCAAATGGAAAAATCTATCCCAATATAATCAGTTTATTTTACCACACTTGTTCACAATATGCAAGAAAAAACACACCCGAAATATTAAAAATCGGGTGTGTTTTGTTGTTTTTCATTCCGCCGTGTAGGTAAGGGTTGTGGCGTAGGTCCAGCCGTTGTTCGGAGTTTTGATATAAATCTTGAAAATGTTTTCTCCGCTGTGGCGGGTCTTTACCGTGAAGTCATAGGTGTAGGTCATGCTTGACGTGTCGAGCGCTGCCGCAGTCGTGTTGTAGGTCGAGGTCATTCCGTCCTCGTACTCCACACGAACCTTTTTTACTCCTGAGCCTGTCACAACTTTACAGCCTACTCTGCCCTGCGCTCCTCCTGTTGCCGAAAGCTCCGCGCTTTTCAGCGTCTTATCCGAGCGAAGTGTTGTGACCCTGAACTTGTATGTTGATTTCACCCACTCGTTGCTGTACTTTGCGTGAACCTGCAGGTCGCTGTCGGCTGTGAGCTTGGTGTTTATCGTCCACACCTCGTGGTCAAGCTCCCTTGACATATCGCTGACCTCGTTACCCTCCGCGTCATAGCCGATGACCGAAACATTGGGCAAGTGCCTTGTGAATGTTCTTGTCGCTCCGTTCGCTTCGATAACCTGAACCTTATCGGCTCTTCCGTCAACATTGAAGCTGTAATCGTTCACCTCGCTCCACGACGGGTTATATGAAACGCCGTTCACGTCGCCGATCTCAACAAATTTGAATCCGTTTTCTTCAGCGTAAGCTTCCGCCGCCGTGTTGCGGTATCCGTATATTGTGAAGCCTTCAACCTTTCTGAGAACTTTATATGCTCTATTAGGATCAGGGCAATAATCTTCATAGCCAAAAGCCATTTCGCCGATTACCTTTACGGATGCCGGAATTGTTATAGAAGTTAAACCGGAATCATAAAATGCCTGTTCACCGATTTCCTCTACGGACGCAGGAATAACAACAGACTTCAAATCCGCACAGTCCAAAAATGCCTTTTTTTCAATTATTTTAAGTCCGTCGTTTAATTCGATGTTTTTCATCCATCCACAACTATCAAAGGCTCCTTCTCTGACAATCTCAATGGTTTTCGGAAGCTTAAAGCTTTCAAAATAACCTAACAAAAAAGCTTGTTGAGGAATTTCTTTTATATCGTTGTCCTCCGTGAATGTGACATTTTCTATACTGCAATTTTCAAACACATCGGGACAAAGGTCACAGCCAATTACAACACTTTTTAACAGCCAGCAAAATCCGAAAACGTCTCCTGCATCATTCTCAAAAACAACATTTTCGGGCAGATACAATTCCTTTATCCGCGTATTATAAAAAGCTGCTGAACCAATAACAACCTTTCCGTTCCCGTTGATGGTGAGTGATTCTACCTGATCAAAGTTTGCCTCAAAGGCACCACCACCAATAACGACAGGTTCATCTCCGGTTGCGTTTATTGTAACAGAACCAACATTTATAAAATCATCATACTTGGGATTTTCTTCGTCAGCAGCAAGATAAGAACTATATTCGTCGTCTTCAACAACATCGCCGCTTTCAAGAGTTACATTTACATATTCTCTATTTCCCTCTTTAACAATTTCTTCCTTCAGCGCAAAAGCATTAACGGAGAACAGAATACAAATTATTTCAAATACCGCTAAAACCTTGAAAACCGTTCTTTTCATCTCAAATCCTCCTTAATTAAAAATTATTTTTTTGCTGAGTTAATTATAATAATCCTTGTTGCTCGGCTTTTGGAAATTTGTATCAAGAACAAAATTATCATCTATGACAGTGTTGCAATATTTTCTAAAGAAGAAATATCCTTTGATCAACACGGAGTTATTGTAGTTTTCGTCCAAAATATAATACTTTCCGCGGCAGTTCTTAAAGGTAAATACCGAGATTTTATTCGGATTACCCTTTATATAAAACACCGAACGTCTAACCAAACTCGTTCTGACTACATTAAAGCTGCAATTATCAAACAAAAGATTATTGACACAATAATGTTCTGATGGTGTTCCTATATTCACGTTAATATTCACACTTGAATTAATATTGAATACGCAGTTTTTGAACACAATATCAACAGAATAATAGCCGTCTACTATCCAGCCCGGTTCAATATCCGGCGCTACAGCAGGTGTTTTATAATAACCCGACGAGTGGAACTGACGGTAAGCCATACTTCCGTCAAAGCTGAAATTCGGCTGGTCACTGAACTGACAGTTTTCGATTATCGCCGATTTAACCGCACCCGTCGTATAGATAACCGTATAGCTATCAACCTTCACGGTATGATAATCGTCACCTTCGCCCAATTCAAAGTTTTGGTCATTTATGCCCGTGGCGTAATAGTCTCTTATTTCAACATCCTGACAGTAGGAAAGCTGAATAAATCTTCCTATTTTTTCACCTGTGATTCGTTCTGCCTTTGCATCAAATCCGTAGCCGCTGATGCATATTCCGACGCCGCAGTTGTTTATCGTTAAATCGCGGTATCTTGTGTGTTCAATCCTCTTATCGCTTGAAACATTATCATAACGCTGATGAATTGCTCCGCCTGCACAGTTTTCAAGCAGGCTTTTTTCAACGGTAATATTGGAGCATCCCTCGCTTATATAGAAGCAATGATCCTTTTCACTCAGCGAAAGACAGGCATTGACCCTGCCGCCCGAAAACAGCAGACCGTTGACATTCGTAAGCATAAGGCCGGTTCTTACACGGGTCAAAGTGCAGTTTATGAATCTCCAGTCAAGCGCGGTCCCTTTCAGCGTCACTCCGGGATTGGAATGTACTCCGTAATTAAATCCGTTTATCTCCACATTGTTAAATGTCAGATTTGTTGGGAAGTTAAGCGCATCCGATTGGGTATACCAGCGTATGCAGCTATCACTGACATTGATATTATTGTTTATCAGCCGTGCTCTTCCTTGAAGCTTAATATTACAAACCTCAATATTCTGTATTGACGGCAGATTTGAATTATGAATAATCGAGACAGCGTCCGTTGAATCGCTCTTGAGCCGCAGCTCCGAGTTATGTCCGACAAGGCAAACATTCGATTTTTGGAACCGCAAACTGCTGTTTACAAAATATACTTTGTCGGGATCAAGATGTAAGTTTATCATGCTTGCCGATTCAACAGAATTGATAAACGCATTTATTCCGTTTGCGCTGTCGATATATTCAACACCGCCGGCGGCAATAGTTTCGGCTTCCTCCTGTGTATATCCGTGTATTGCTAAATTATCGGGAATCATGTAATTCTTTCGCTTCATAACCGCATACAAGAATCCCGAATCGCAGTAAACAAAGTCATCCTTTTTCTTTAATCCGCTTCCGATGCTTTCTCCGCCAACCCATTCGTCAGATTCGCTTTTCACCCTGATCTCCATTACCGACGGGTGCTGAGGAAAGTTCTGTTCTCCCAAAATATATTCCTCGTCAAAAGTAAACAAGTATTTCTTGCCCCTGAGAATGTTAAAATACGATTCGTCAAAGCTCTTTGCTTCAAGCACCATTTTCAAATCCTCCATGACAACGGTGTTCTCAGGCAGCATTATGTCGGGATTGAGTGCATTTGCCGCCTCATATCCGGTATACCACATCGGCTTGAGATATGTAATCGCCTTAGTTAAAGAAACAAGTGCGGAAAGCGCATTCGGATTTTCGCATCTTATTTTGAGCTCGGCGCAGCCGTTTTCTTCTCCCGAAAGTGTGAATGTCAGCAGTTCCCTGTAATAATCATCATCCGTGTCAAAACCCATTACGCATGAGGACGGCACGGAAACGCCTGCCCTTGATTCGGGTCTCACCGATCCGTCGTCGCCGTGAATCCAAAAGATGAATGATGAATAGTCTGTACACAATGCTTTTTCATCAGGCAACTGCAAAGTGCAAACAGCTTCATTTCCCGTTATTTCAAAATGTTCTGCGGAAAGAGGCGTGTCAACAGATTCAATTCCCACGTTCGCCCACTCAGCCCTTTTAGAGTTGAAGTTTAATTCTGTAATATCTAATACCATTGTTTATTTCCCCATCTTTTTGTTTTGGATAGTAAATTATATACTACCCTATATATAATTATAGAATAAAAAAATTCTTTGTCAATTACATTTTGGCATATTAAATCGACACTTTTGCACTTTTAATCAACGATTTTGCACTTTTTTGCCCAATAAGCGAAACACACCCGAAATATAAAAATCGGGTGTGAAAAGCATCATATTTTGTTCGCGCAACGTTTCAGTTTTGCTTCCTGACAATTTTGTATTCATCGTACGGGTCATAATAGGGGCAGTTATAAAATGACGCGCTGACAAACTTAATGTATTCGTCCTCGTCGAGATCCATCTGACAATAATATGTCTCGCTCTCCTCGTCATAAACAAAATTGTTGCAGTCTTCGCAGTTAGTCATTTTCATAAGAACACCTCTGCGTTAATAATAATCCATTTTTGCAAAGGTGTCAAGGTTACATCAGCTTCGATTTCATATACTTCAAAATCTGCTTTTCCCTGCGGCTGACCTGCACCTGCGTCATTCCGAGGGACTGTGCCGTCTGCGTCTGTGTTTTGCCGGCAAAGTAACGCTGCTTTATCAGCTCGCGGTCGTTTTCCGTGAGCTTTTCTATCACCTGGTGAACCGCCAGATTCATTGACACGCTTTCCTCGTGATCCGGCACGGGAATATCAAGCTGAGAGTCCGCGTCGTCCCCGACGGTCAGCGACAAAACCGGCATTGTTGCCTCTATCGCCTGCGCGGTTTCAAACTCATTGTAGCCGAGTATCTCACTGAGCTCCTTGACGGTCGGCTCGCGGTCAAACTCCCGAACATAACGTTCTCTCTCATAGGCAATTTTCCTGCCCTTTTCCTTGATGGAGCGGCTGACGCTGACCGTTCCGCCGTCGCGGAAAAAACGCTTGATCTCGCCGAGAATGACGGGCACGGCATAGGTGGAAAAAGAAAATCCGAGCTCCTCGTTGAAATTATCCACCGCCTTGATAAGCCCTATACACCCTGCCTGAAAGAGGTCGTCATATTCAACTCCCTTTCCGCTGAATCTGTGCGCACAGGAGTGGACAAGACCTATGTTGCGGCTTATCATTTCGTCCCTGCTGACCTTTGAAAGAATCATTGAAACTCACGTCCGCTTATCTTTTTGAGCATTGTGACTGTTGTTCCCCTGCCCTCCTTTGAACGCACGGTCACCTTGTCCATAAAGCTCTCCATCACGGCAAATCCGAGTCCTGCGCGCTCGCCGCCGAGGGTTGTAAAGAGCGGCTCCATAGCTTTCTTGACGTCGGTTATTCCGACTCCCCTGTCCCTAACGGAGATTTTTACCGTGTTGTCGTCAAACACCGCGGCGTATATGTAAATCTTTCCGACAGAATCGGGATAAGCGTGGACAATGCAGTTTGTCACCGCCTCGCTCACCGCCGTTTTAATGTCGGTTATCTCGTCAACCGTCGGGTCAAGCTGAGCGGCAAACGCCGCAACCGTCGAACGGGAAAACGCCTCGTTCACCGACCTTGAATCAATCGTCATTCTGAAGTCATTTTTTGCTTTCATTGCTTACATCCTCCCTTTTGCTGATTTTTGCAATTTTTTCGAGCCCGGCAAGCTGCATCACCCTGTAAGTCTGCGGCGAAAGATTTGAAACGATTATTCTTCCGCCGAAAGGCGACATAGTCCTCACCCTGCCCATAACAAGACCGACGCCTGACGAATCCATAAACGTCACGTCCGCGTAATCAAGCTTCAAAACCTTCGGCTTATAGGTTTGTATCGCGTCGTCGATTTCCATTCTGAGCGTTGAAGCCGTGTGGTGGTCGATCTCTCCCTCAAGGAAAGCCGTCACCCTCTGCTCGGTCGCTATAATTTTTACAGGCATAAAATACCTCCTTAAAAAAGAACAATCCCTTACCCAATAGGATAAAGGATTGTCCGAAAATATTTTGTTGAAGCGTGGTCAAGAAAATGATTTCTTTTTGTAAAGCCGTGTCACTTAATAAACTTTTTAACGTCGGAAGCAAGATAAAGCGATCCGCAAACCAAAATGACATCGTCATCCTTGGCTTTTTTCATCGCCTTTGTAAACGCCTTCTCCGGTGAGCTTTCGGCTTTTACCCTCTTGCAAAACGGTTTTATTTCCTTGGCAAGTTCCTTGGCAGGCATGGCTCTCGGATTTGATGCTTCGGTTGTGTAAATGCGTTCGCAGAGCGGCGCAAGCTTTCTGACCGCGTAGCCGTAGTCCTTGTCGCGCATCATTCCGAAAACAGCAATAATTTTTTTATTGACACAGAATTTAACAAGCGAATTGCAAAGCGCGTCGATCCCCTCCGCATTGTGACCGCCGTCGATTATTGTCAGCGGTGAACGTGAGACGATTTCCGTTCTTGCCGGAATTTTCAGCTTGGTAATACCGTCAATTAGACTCTTGTATGTAATGTTCCAGCCGTTCTGCTTCAGCACATTTATCGCCGCGGCGGCAGTCGCAAAATTATAAAGCTGATGCTTGCCCGTCAGCGGAATTTTGAATGTACAGCCTGAGTAAATAACCGTCGAACCGTCTATTTCCTCACGGACAAGACGAATCTTGCTCAGTTCATGCGGATAATACTTGCAGTTTTTCTCCTTTGCCTTGTCCTTGATGAAGCGTTCAACGGCAAAATCGGGCTGAGGATAACCGACAACATTGCCGCCCTCTTTGAAAATTCCGCACTTGTGCTCCGCAATTTTCAGCAAGGTGTCGCCGAGAATATCCGTGTGATCGAGCGAAATCGAGGTTATGACGCTGACCTCGGAGTTCTTGATAATATTGGTCGAATCGAGCAATCCTCCGAGACCGACCTCAAGCACGACAATATCACACTTCTGACGAAGAAAATACAAAAAGGCAGTCACGGTGATGATTTCAAACTCCGTCGGTTCAATACCCTCTTTTGAAAGCCTTTCAACCACGGGTTTAACCTCGGAGACGATCTCCGCAAGCTCGTTTTCAGGTATCATTTCGCCGTTGATCTGTATCCTTTCGCGGAAATCGACAACAAACGGCGAAGTAAACAAGCCGACTTTGTAACCGCTTTCCTTGAGCACGGAAGCAATCATGTGACAGGTCGAGCCCTTGCCGTTCGTTCCCGCAACATGGACATATTTCAGGCCGTCCTGCGGATTGTCAAACGCCTTGCAAAGTGCGTCGATGCGCTCCATGCCGGGACGGCTTCCGAACTTGTCCCTTGAATGTATGAAATTCAATGCTTCGTTGTAATTCATTGTATCACTCTTTTATTGTTTTCTTGCCTACCTTACCGGGAGGTAGACAGGTTTTATCAGTTTCTCGGTGTGATGTGGGCATCACACCCTACGATTAGATTTTATTAAAGCCCGCCGTAGGTCACGATGCCCACATCGTGCCGTAACTCATTTTGATTATTGATAATCACTTGTTTCTTTATCCCCTACGTCTCTTCGAGACACCTCCCCTTGACCTCAATCAAGTGGAGGCTGAGGTTGTACAAGTCTTTGGAACTATTATAATTTCTTAATCTTTCATAAAATGATTTTATCCGACTTTTAACCCCTCAGCCGGCTGCGCCGCCAGCTCCCCTAAAGGTGAGCCTAAATGGTTTCTGCAAACTTAATGCCGCCCCTGCAGGCAATGTCATTAACTTAAGGCTTCTTTCTCTTAAAGTTGAAGCCGTTTTCGTAAAGCCTTGCCTCCATCTGATGAGGGAGGTGGACACGGCAAAGCCGTAACGGAGGGAGAGAAAATACTCATCATAACCTTTTTAAGGTAATGTCTTTCTGACTACCCCTCAGTCGCAGCGAGACGCTGTCGCGTAAGTGACTGATGAAGTGGTCAATTTTAGATTTAATTTTATAAAAATGAGATAAATATTAGACACCTCATCCGGCTTCCCCTCAAAGAGAATCCTTGATCGGTTTCTGCTACACTGACAGCTTGCGACAACCCACTAAACCATTACCTCCTCAAGATTAACATGAGGAGGTTGATAAAAATTACTTTTGGAATTTCTCGATGCTTTCGTCGATCATCGCAATCTTGTCGCGGAGCTTCTGAGCCGCCTCGCGCTGACCGTCAACAACCGCTTTCGGTGCCTTGGCAACGAAGTTTTCGTTGTTAAGCTTCTTATCTATAAACTCAAGATCCTTGAGCACCTTTTCCTTTTCCTTGTTGAGTCTTGCAATTTCCTTTTCAAAATCAACAAGCTCGCCGAGAGGAATATAAATCTTCGCGTCCGTCGTAACGATGCATACAGCATCATCGATTTCAAAGCTGTCGCCGATCTCCGCCTCAGAACAGGAAGCAAGTCTCTGCATGAAGATACCTGCTTTTTCAAAGGTATCCTTGTGAGCAGTTGCGATATAATACTTAGCTTTCTTTGACGGCGGAACGTTCATTTCTGCTCTGCGGTTACGGATAGCACGGACAGCTTCCATAATTCTGTCCATCTCCTGCTCCTCAACGCTGAAGTTGTATTCATCCTTGTAAACAGGCCACTCGGAAATCATAATCGACCCGCCCTCGTGAGGCAGGGTCTGCCAAATTTCCTCGGTGATGAACGGCATGAACGGGTGAAGAAGCTTGAGCGTATTCGACATGATATAAACGAGCATATCTCTTGCCGTCTGAGCCGCTTTCTCATCGCCCGAATTAAGTCTTATCTTTGAAATTTCGATATACCAATCACAGAATACGTCCCAAATGAAATCGTAAAGCTTCTGAACAGCAATACCGAGTTCAAACTTATCCAGGTTGTCCGTGACTTCCTTTGTAAGTTTATTGAACAGGCTGAGTATCCATTTATCCTCAAGCGCAAGCTCTTCGGGAATATGCGGAGCTTTCTCATCCTCGCCGAGATTCATAAGAATAAATCTTGCCGCATTCCAAAGCTTGTTTGCAAAGTTACGGCTTGCGCCTACCTTTTCGTCAGAGAAACGCATATCGTTTCCGGGGCTGTTACCCGTTGCAAGAGTAAATCTGAGCGCGTCTGCGCCGTACTGATCAATAACAATAAGCGGATCAATACCGTTGCCGAGCGACTTGGACATCTTTCTGCCCTGCGCGTCACGGACAATTCCGTGAATGAAAACGGTATCAAACGGTCTCTCGTGCATATTCTCAACGGACGAGAATATCATTCTTGCAACCCAGAAGAAGATGATATCATAACCCGTAACGAGGGTATTTGTCGGGAAATAATGAGCAAGCTCAGGTGTCTTGTCCGGCCAGCCGAGAGTTGAGAACGGCCAAAGAGCAGACGAGAACCATGTGTCGAGCGTATCGGGATCCTGAGTGAGGTGCGTGCAGCCGCACTTCGGGCAAACCGTCGGAGTCTCCTTGGAAACTACGACCTCGCCGCACTCGTCACAGTACCACGCAGGGATTCTGTGACCCCACCAAAGCTGACGTGAAATACACCAATCCTTGATGTTCTCCATCCAATGGTAATAAGTCTTGTCGAAACGCTCGGGAACAAACTTGACTTCGCCGTTCTTTACACAGTCGATAGCCGGCTTTGCGAGCGGCTCCATCTTAACGAACCATTGCTTTGAAACCTTCGGCTCAATTGAGCTGTGGCAGCGGTAGCAAACACCAACGTTATGCGAATAATCCTCAATCTTAACGATTGCGCCCTCTTTTTCAAGGTCTTCAACAATCGCCTTGCGAGCTTCCATTCTGTCCATTCCGGCATACTTGCCCCATTCGGGCTTGATGTGTGCATCGTCTGTGAATGTATCAATAACCTCAAGGTTATGCCTGAGACCGACCTCAAAGTCGTTCGGGTCATGGGCAGGCGTTATCTTAACGCAGCCTGTACCGAAGTCCATCTCAACGTAATCATCGGCAATAACCGGGATCTCTCTGTGTACAATCGGCAGAATAAGAGTCTTGCCGACAATATCCTTATATCTTTCGTCGTTCGGATTGACTGCAACAGCGGTATCGCCGAGCATTGTTTCGGGTCTCGTCGTTGCAAGCTCCAGATATCCGCTTCCGTCCTTGAAAGGATAACGAAGATGCCAGAAATGTCCTGCCTGATCCTCGTACTCAACCTCGGCGTCCGAGATTGAAGTGAGGCAATGCGGGCACCAGTTGACTATGCGCTCACCACGATAGATAAGACCTTTATTGTAAAGGTTTACGAAAACCTCTTTAACAGCCTTGCTGCAGCCCTCGTCCATTGTAAAGCGCTCTCTGTCCCAGTCGCAGGAAGAACCCATCTTTTTAAGCTGTTCAATGATTCTTCCGCCGAACTTCTCTTTCCACTCCCAGGCTCTTTTGAGGAAGCCCTCGCGTCCGATATCGTCCTTTGAGATACCCTCCTGACGCATAGCCTCAACGATTTTTGCCTCGGTTGCAATGGAAGCGTGATCCGTTCCGGGAAGCCACAAGGCATCATAGCCCTGCATTCTTCTGTAACGGATAAGAATGTCCTGAAGTGTGTTGTCAAGAGCGTGACCCATGTGAAGCTGGCCGGTGATGTTCGGTGGCGGTATAACTATAGTATACGGCTTCTTCTCCGGGTCGCACTTTGCGTGAAAGTACTTTCCGTCAAGCCAGAATTTATAGATTCTGTCCTCAACGTCCTTGGGATCGTACTGTTTAGCAAGATCTTTTGCCATTGAATTTTCCTCCTTATATCAATGCAGTTAATTTACAAGATAAATAAAAAAACTCGTCTCAAGGAAAACCTTGAGACGAGATAAAACCCGCGGTACCACTCAATTTGCGTCCTAAAGGACACCACTTGACACCTTAACGCAGCCTTACGGGAGGGTTCTACGGCATCGCTTTCTTCCCTCCGGCTCCGGAGCTACAAACTGGGTAACGGCTGACGTCTTTCACCTGCCGACGCCTCTCTGAAAACCGAATAACACAGAAACTCTCCATCATTGCCTTTATATTGAGTGTATTTTATCATTACAAAAGTTTTTTGTCAATAGGAAATCACTTTTTTTCGTTAGCCGCGCGAAGAAGCGCCGCTTCGATATTACCCGTTACCGTGATGCGAAGCAAATGTATAAGCTCGCGGCTTGACATTCTTGCCGCGCCGTTTGTTTCAAGCCAACGCTGAACCATTCCTCCGAGAGCAATGGCATAAAAATTTGAAATAAAGTTTTTATAGTATTCATCGACATTGATATCCACGCTTTTGATATCAACAACGCGTCTGATACTCAGCTTAAGTCCCTCATAGACAAAATTCGAGAAATAAACCATAGCTCTCGAATTTATGACGCTGAGTATTTCGTTTCTGTGCAACTCGATGTACTCAAACAGCGCATTGATAACGCTGTCCCAATCGTCCTCGGTACCGATTTCGCCGTTCAAAAGAGCCTTATTGTTCTTTTCAATCAGCTCAACGGCATCATGCTGATACATCCACTCAACGAGAGCATAAATATCCTGAAAATGATAATAAAATGTCTGTCTGTTTACTCCGCAGGCATCAACTATCTCGTGGATTTTAATCTTATCAAGCGGTTTTTTCTGCATCAAATTTCTCAAGGACTCTGCAAGCATGAGCTTTGTCTTTTCACCTGAACGCTGACTTGCCATTTTATCACTTCCTAAATAAAATTATTGTTAAAATATTATCATATTTTTAAACATTTTTCAAGACATTTACATATACATTTGTCTATACAATATTCAAAATGTGTAAGAAAAAGAGCTGTTACTTACAGAACAGCTCCGAAAATTAAAGATATCGGCGTATATCAACAGCAAAATCACTTTCTGATTTTATCAGTTTTTTTGTCATTTCCTTTGACTCTTCGTCTGCCGCCTTATACTGATTCAGGTATTTGCTCAGGGACTTAACGCCCATATTGCAGCCGTCGGTCATCAAATCGGCAATCGTGCTGTCGGATTTGTCTGCCGCAACTCGAAAAATCGTCTTCATCTGCGACATACCCTTGGCAATCGGATTTGGTTCCTTTCCGTCATCATGATACTTTCCGAGAAGCTTTTGAATATCGGCATTGATCTGCTGATGCTCATCCTTTAGCTCTCCGAGCCTTTCACGAAATTTATCATTACTCACCGACTCAAGCACATCGTCAATCGCCGCGATTCCCATTTTCACACCGGCATCACATTCCCTTAAAAGTCTGATCGTATCCTGCTCAATCATTTAATCACCTCAGGAAATATGTTTTCCCGCGCGGCAAATAATATTCACCGTATCTTTGCTATGATCTGACTTTCATATTTTTGGTCGTGAATATCGTCCCTTATTCGTCATTTTCCTCATTATCCTCATGATTCGTTGCGTCCGTATCTATCATACCGTTATCTTCGGGAATGATAAATGCAAGGATAAAATAGACAATAATTCCCGGGAAACTGCCTGAGAAAAACGTAACAAGTGCGTAAACCGCTCTTACAATGGTCGGGTCAATTCCGAAAAAGTCTGCTACACCGGCGCAAACACCGCAGACCTTTCTGTCATTCGTGCTTCTGTAAAGTCTCTTTTTTGTCATAACTGTCATCCTCTCTCGTTCTGTATTTTTGCTGCCGTTATTGTATTCTGCATAAGGGTTGCGATTGTCATCGGACCTACTCCTCCCGGAACGGGCGTTATGTAGCTTGCCTTTTCCTTACAGGTATCAAAATCAACATCGCCGCAGAGCTTGCCGTCCTCGTTTCTATTGATTCCGACATCAATAATTATTGCTCCGTCTTTTATCATATCGGCAGTAACGAATTTCGCCTTTCCGACTGCCGCAACAACCACATCGGCCTGTGAAACGATTTCCTTCAGATTATGTGTATGCGAATGGCACACGGTAACCGTTGCGTTTTCTTTAAGCATCAACATCGCCATGGGTTTGCCGACAATGTTGCTTCTGCCGATTATAACGCAATGCTTTCCGTCAAGGATTATGTTCTCGTACCGGAGCATTTCCATTATTCCGGCAGGGGTACAAGGCAGGAAGCTAAAATCGCCTATCATTATATGACCGACATTTTCCGGGTGAAATGCGTCAACATCTTTTTCCGGTTTGATAAGGTTCAACACCTCTTTTTCGTCAAGGTGTTTCGGAAGCGGAAGCTGACAGAGTATTCCGTTCACGCTGTCGTCATCATTCAGCTTCTTTACAAGTAAATTAAGCTCCTCCTGCTTTGCGTCTGCAGGGAGAAGATACTCCAGCGAGCGTATACCGCAAAATTCACAGGCTTTTTTTTTGTTGTTGACATAAACTCTTGAAGCCGGGTCGTCGCCGACAAGTATAACGGCGAGACAGGGCTCAATGCCGTCCTTTTTCATCTCGCTCACCTGAGCGGCAACTCTCTCTTTTACCGCCTGTGAGATTTCTTTACCGCTGATTATCTTGTTCATCGCTGACCTCCGCATCCTTCTCTTCCTCTTTAGCTTCATTTCCTTCAGCCTGCTTTTTTAGCTCCTCTTCAAGGAAATAATCCACTCCGTCAATCGGCTTCGGATTTCTCTTGAACTTTACAAGCAAACATATCAGTATCACAAGGCACACAACAGCAAGCACCGCCGAAAGCACCTGTGAAACTCGGATCGTTGTTCCCGCAAAATACAGGCTGTCCGTGCGGAATCCCTCGACAACCGCTCTCTCTGCTCCGTACCATACTCCGTAGGTCAGGAATATCTGTCCGCTGAACTTTCTTGCCTTGCGTGTGATTATATAAAGCGCGACAAATCCGAGCAGACACCAAATAGACTCATAGAGGAAAGTCGGATGAACGGCTTTTTCGGGATTCATTTCAATACCGTTTGCGGCAAGCTTGTCCGAATACTCGGTTATGTATCGGGCAACCTTTGAGCTCCACATACCCCACGGCATATCTGTATTTGTGCCGAAAGCTTCCTGATTGGCAAAATTGCCCCATCTTCCGATGCCCTGACCTATCAAAAGGCTCATAGAAGCAATATCCATCAGGTTCCAGAAATTCATCTTCCGCACGCGGCAAACAACGTATGCGGCAATTATTCCGCCGATTATTCCACCGTAAATTGCAAGGCCGCCGTTCCAGATATACAGCATTTCAATCGGGTTGTCCTTGTACCTGTCCCATTCAAATATACAGTAGTAAAGCCTTGCTCCGATGATACCGAAAATCGTTGAATAAATAAGTACATCAAGCATCTTGTCGATGCTCATTTTCCACTTGTACGCCATTCTTCCGCCGAAAAGCACGGCAAGAAGAAATCCGAATGCGATTATTGCGCCGTACCAGCGAATTGTTATGTCGTGACCGAAAAGCGAGAACTGAGCAAGGATTGAGGAAACCTCAAATCCGTGCTTCAGACCGTTAAAATATACCGTTACGGTATCCATAAAATCAACTCCGTTTTATCAGTTTGGCTTGATAACAGAAAGTACGCTGTATTCTTCATCAAGAGTTTTTTCAAAGAGCTCGGCAACATCATCAAGAGTAACCGTCTTGTAGATGTCGAAATCAGTGAAAATATCTTCACCTGCAAAGTATGACACAACCATATTGTTGGCAATGCCGTCAACATCGTTCATTCCCATAATCATTCGGCCGTAGAGTTTTTTCTTCGTTCTTTCAAATGCCGCAGCATCAAAGCCGTTCTTTCTGAAATTCTTTATCTCTTCAACAATTTCATCGGCAACTCTGCGCGGATCCGTGCTTTCGCCGGCAAAGAGTACACAGGAATAACCGAAGCCTGTAAAATATTCAAAGCCAAAGCTGTTGTTTATCAGCTTTGCGTCAAACAGCCTGCGGTAAAGCTCCGATGACGGTCCCGAAAGCATATCGAGAAGAATCTCCATCGTGACCTCTTCTTTTGCCGTTCTTTCCGGAGTGTCCCAGCTCTCTTTGAAGCCGAACATAAATTGAGGTGTCGCAACGGAAAGCTTTTCTTCAACATACGAATCAAAAACCTCTTTCGGTTCCTCAATTACCTTTCTCTGTGCCATTTTTCCGTCAACGGGCTTAAGCATTTTGTCTGCCGCTTCAATTACCTCATCAACGCTTACATTTCCCGCAACCGCAAGCACCATATTGTGAAGATTGTAAAAATTATCATAGCAGCCGTAAAGCGTTTCGGCTGAAATTTTTGCTATCGACTCCTGAGTTCCTGCGATATCAACCCTGACGGGAAGATTGTGATACATGGTTCTCAGACAGTTGAACATAACCTCCCAGTCGGGAGCATCCTTGTACATATCAATTTCCTGACCGATTATGCCCTGCTCCTTTTCGACAGTAGCCTGTGTGAAGTAAGGATTCTGAACGAAATCAAGCAGGATTTCAAGATTCTTTTTGAAATTTGCCGAGCAGGAGAAAAGATATCCCGTTCTGTCAAAGCTCGTATATGCGTTGGCAGAAGCGCCTGTCTTGGCAAAGCGTTCAAAAGCGTCAAGATCCTCGCTTTCAAAAAGCTTGTGCTCAAGGAAATGAGCCGTACCCTCAGGAATCTCCTTGAAAGAGCCGTCTTTCATCTGAATCATCGTATCTATTGAGCCGTATTTTGTCGCAAATATCGCATAGCTGCTCGAATAGTTTTCCTTGGGCATAACAAGTATTTTGAGTCCGGACGAATGGTCAATATCAAAATATCTCTCATTGAGAAGCTCATTTTTTATCTCTTTAATATTCATTCCTCCGCCTCCCCGTTTGATTTAAGCATAAATACCGTGTCGAGCATAATTGTCTTCGCGGCTCTGACAACATCTTCACGGTCAACATTTTTAATTTCCTCAGCAAACTCTTCGGGCGATTTCATCTTATCGCGAAGTATCTGAGAGGCATACCACGAGCAAATCTCCTCCGGAGTGTCCGAGCTGCCGAGAATTGTGTCCGTCAGGCTCTTTATCGACGAAGTGAAATCCTCGTCGGTGAACTCTCCGTTTGCCGTCAGCGAAAGCTGATTGACTATTTCACTCTTTGCTTTTTCTTCGTTTGCGTCCTCAATGCCGCTCTGAACCATAACGACGCCCTTTGAATTAAACAAACCTGCCGAGCAGTAATAGCAAAGACTCATCTTTTCACGCACTACCGAGAAAAGCTTTGAGTAGGTTCCGCCGCCGAAAATGTCAACGGCAACCCTCATTGCCGGCATCATATCGTCCTCATTTCTCATTCCGGTTCTGAAGCCCATGACAAGCTTGCCCTGCTTGAGCGGCATACTCTCCGTCACATATTCGGGCTTCGGAAGTCCTGTAATAAACTGAGTTTCGATTTTGACTGGATGTCTGTCTATCCTGCTGAATTTGGATTCGATGAGCTGTGCAACGGGTTCGGGATCCATGCTCGAAACCATCGTGATCTGAACCGTCGAACGCTCAAGTACATCGCGCCACGCCGCATACACGGCATCGGGAGTCAATGCGTTCACCTCGTCAACCGTTCCGAGGCGGTTAATTCCGTAAGCCTCGTCGGCAAACATCGCTTCCTCACACTTGAGCATAGCATAGCGCCGCTTGTCGTTCTGCTCATTCATTATAACCTCGGTCAACAGGCGTTTTTCCTGTTCGATTATGTCCGCAGGGAAAGACTCACCGTCTGTAATCGGCTCAAAAATCATATTCAGCAAAAGCTCCATACATTCGAGCGCAACCTTATCTCCATTCAACGCGAATCTGTCGTCAATAGCCGTGAGTCCGAAGCTGAGTATCTGTGCCTCGCCCCTTTTGATAACGCCTGCCGAAACAGAAGCTCCGTAAAGCTCGTCAAGCACGCGGCTGAAAGATGTAAAATCCGGATATTTAGCACACCTGCGCTGGAACATAAACGGCAGTATCGCTCTTGAAGAAACATCTTTATCAAGCGGCATTGCCAGACTTACATTCACTCGGCAGGTTTTGAATTTATCGGTTTTGACCGAACAAAAGCGGACTGCTTCCGCTATGTTTTGAGTTGTCATAAATCCACTACCCTTTTTAAAATATAATTATAAACAAATATTTAGTATTAGTATAACACACTATTAAGAAAAATAAAAGTATATTTGCACTAAAAAATAAAGCAATACCGTATAATCGGGTTATGCGGTATTGCCTTAATGCCTTAAATTTTAAGAGGGCTTATGCTTCTTTCAAGGATTCCGTTCATCTGTGCGATCGCAACGCCGTAGTTGACGATATTCACGCCCTCGGAAACGGCGTGTGCAATTCTGTATTTCATCTC
>SAMEA104315428__coassemble_1142_pt1 | contig 17691 bp, 16 predicted proteins | sample SAMEA104315428__metabat2_low_PE_040 | metagenome-assembled genome bin SAMEA104315428 (sample SAMEA104315428) | gut metagenome | biome: Monkey gut; feature: monkey-associated habitat; material: faeces | place: China | collected 2013
GTTTTTTGCGCCAACAGTGTATATTCCCGCGCTTTTACGGGAATACTGTTTTCTTTGTTTTTTGCGGTGTAGGTTTTAACCGTGCTGTGTCGAACTGAAAATCGCAAGGCCAAACCGCAAAATCGGCTCAGCCTTGTTTCTGCTTATTCAATCCTCTGACGGTTTACACAACACTTCGATCATGATTCTCGCCGCGAGCTTAAAGCCGCTGATAAACGCTTCGCGCTCATTCATACCGTGCAGTTCCGCCTCGTAGTCTTTTAGCTTTTTAAAGGTTTCTTTTTGCTGAACCGTAAGCGTCGGTATCAATCTGTCCTGATGCCGAATAACATAGCTCAACACTTCGCTGTAAGCACTTCCGCGCTTAAAACTGTGTTCGTGCGGAACGATATTGCCGTAGTATAAATCTTCAAGTGTTGTCATATGCCATGCTCCTTTCGTAGCACAAACATATACCACAGAAGACAGAGAAAGTCCAGAGAAATTTAATAGTTATCAAAGTATTACAAAAATGAATAATGAAGCATCTTTAACCATAACTTCTTTTTATGATTATTTAAAATGCCTAATATATAGTAATTATTCGTAAATACTATATATGTAGAATTTATTGGAGGTATATTATGATAAATATTATTGTTTTAAGGCAAAAATCGACTATAAAATATTACCAAATCAATTCAGCTATAGAAGATAGAACACCGTATGATCTTGCCGCTTTTATATCAACTTCGCATTTTATACCTTCAGATCAGTTTTGCAACCAAGTGTACACTTCCACAGGTATTAAAATTGCGCCTATCAATGTAATAGGTGAGTACAACATTAGTTAGTTGTATATAGTAACATAGTTTTTCACAAGATGCTCTTTGTTACTTTCAAAAGATTTTGCTGCATATCCGCATGCCTGACAGGTACTTATGATTTTTATACAAAAACTATTAACCATTGCTTCCGTCAACGACAGAATGACCTGTCCATCATCATCATCTTTTGTATATACTGCCACCCATTTGTTTTCTATATTCAAAGGTTGTTCCGGCTTAAAATCATTAATATTAAATATCCAATGGTCTTTTTTGGTTACCCAAGCGGCTCCGATTTCCATTAATTCACCCCAAGCTGCAGAAGGATGCTCTGGATCGACATTTAGAACATTTTTACTTGTCACGAACAAAACATATATCATTTCCGTAGAAGCACTGTTTATAAAAAACTTCTGTAAATATCCATATATATCTTTTTCTGGAAGGTTAGTTTCAGGATCTGAACCATTGGAATAAATAATATCTTCTTTAGGGACACCATTAAATAAAAGCATATTATAAATCGTATCAGAGACTTTTTTGTCTTTTAATGTTTGGCTAATCATTATTTTTTTCTTATTTGCATCAACAGAAGATTTAAAGCCGAGAAGGGGTTTCATCGCTTCAATTTCATCAGTAACTACTTTTTCAATGCATTCCTTTGATGGGGTTGCCGAAATTCGTGCAGTAATATTATCTGTGATAGTTTTGGTAGTAGTTTGAAGTTTCTCACGAAGCGATCTTTCCTCCTCCTCTTTTTTTCTTTCTTTTTCTGATTCTTTTGTTGCTCTTTCTGCCACGGCAAAAGTTTCATGCAATTTAACCGCTTTGTCGACAAGCTCACGAATATACTTTAAAGCGCACTCCCATCTGGGGTCACTTTCATTATATCCCTGTCTGTTTGTTCCTGCCATGTCTGGAAAATCTGGTTCTTCAAACGCATCTATGTATAAGTTCCCTACAATATAGCTTTCATAAACACGATTTTTCCCTACTATAGGAAGAACATTTCTTAGCCCCATTTTATTGTGAGCAAAAATAGCAAGATAGTTATCAGAAAACTCATTGATTTCCTTTTTCATTCCACGCGTGGTTGGATATGTACCAATCCAACCATATATGGATACTGTAACATTTTCTGATACACCTTTTGTATTAAGCATTGATATAGTTTCTGAAATTGTTTCAACGGAAGCTTTTTGCAAATTTTTTTGATCCGTAGGCAGGGATGCTTCTAATTCTTTTTTCTCTTGACCTATTGAAATAAATGATGCCAATCTTTTAATAACATCATTTTCATCTGGCACAAGTTCTTTTTCAATGCCTTTGAAAATAACATGAATTTTAAAATCAGCTATGTCATTAGGAAATATTTTTGCGAGGTTTCGCAATATCGTTTCATGAAGTTTCGGAATGGAAATCTTAGGGTTTTCCATAATTACAGCGGTTCCATGAGTTGATATCTTTTTCAAAGAATACTCGCTTGAATCCAAAATTTTAAGTATCTCATCATCGCGTTCAATTCTATTTGGAATAAACAATCCTGTTGCTGCAGAATCGCATACTGTAACCAGCTTAAATCCGTTTGAGATTGAAAGAGCAGCTAATTTCCCAACACCTTTTCTGCCCATTTTTAATCTTTTTTTAGTCTTTGTACTTGAATTTTCTTTTGAATCTCTTGATTCTCCTCCGACGAGAAGATATTTTTGATCCAAGCTATCAGGATCCATACCATTTCCATCATCTTCTACACGAATTTCTTGTTCATCAATAAAGATATAAACATTTTCAGCTTCAGCGTCATATGCATTTGCTATCAATTCGGCAAGCACGAAATACATATTTGTGTATAAATCTTTACTCAGCAGTTCAAGCATTCTCGGACTAACTTTTAATTTAAATTCTCTTTCCATTTTAAACCTCCACACCATTGTTTATTAAATGAGCTCTTATTGATAAACCAATTACTTCTCCAAGTCTAACTGGAACCGCGTTACCGATATGTCTTGCCACATCTCTGAAGACAAAAGGTCTGTTAGGATCAATGAAATTATAATTGCGCGGAAATGTTTGTAATAGTGCTCCTTCTCTTAAAGATAGTGCCCTATCTTGTTCGGGATGGCCGTACCGACCAGTGCCGTAGCTGTAAAATTGGGTTGTTATTGTCGGCCCGATTTGTTCCCAAGTCATTCTTCCGTAAACAGAGCCGTATGTCTGTCCCGATTCTTTTTTATGACATTTGCATCTTAATTCTTCAGGCCAATCTTTCCAAGTCCCTCCCGGAACGGAAGCACGAATTCTGCGTAAGTTTATTTCTGTTAACGAGGCACTCCGATGCAATGGATCAGCTTCATCCACTTGCCCGGCTGCAAGTGCAGGCAAATCATCAATAAAATCTCTTACATGTATATTCAAACTGTTATGCGTTGGCGGAACAATATGAATATCGCCTAAAAGCGATCCGACAAGTACAAACCTTCGTCTCGTTTGCGGTATTCCGTAATCCGGGCAAAAGATAACTTTAGAATCAATATGGTATCCGATTCTATTAAGAACCTCAAGGAATCTATTAAAAACTGCCGTTTCACGAATTTGAGGGACGTTTTCCATAGAAATAACCGTAGGGTGTATTTCTTCTATCAATCGTCCGAATTCCAATAGTAGATCATATTTTTCGTCATTTTGATTTGCGCCACCATATTTAAATCTCATTTGAGAAAAAGGCTGGCATGGCGCACATCCGACTAGTATTTTAGTTACATTTTCATCATATATTTCGTTGAGTTCTTCACCCATAACTTCACGAATATTACGGAGATGGTAATCAACGTGATTGTTAAATTCATAGGTAAATTGGCATGTTGGATCAATATCAAATCCTGCAACGACATTTAATCCTGCATCAAGCAGTCCGCGGGTCAGTCCTCCGACGCCACAAAATAAATCAATTGTTTGAACAGGCATATTCTGCCCCTTTCCGGTAAGTTGTCGTTAGCCAAAGAGTTGTGCATCTAACAACTTAAAAATATTTTTTGCAATTTGCTGTATCAACGGCACGCATACCGAATTTCCGCACTGTTTGTACGCACTTGCGATAGGTATATCGGGAAATTTGAAGCTATTAGGAAACCTTTGCAATGCAAGACATTCATAGGGGGTTATTTTACGTATACCGAAATTGTCTTTTATGTACGGCACACGATTTTTCCAAGTCCCCATATTGGCTTTTAGCGTAAACGAAATTCCGTCTTTGCTTGCTTGAATTCCGTAGTCCGAAAAACGATATATTTGTTTATCATCCGTAATAGCAGCCGAAAGACGATTGTGCTCATAAGAACCTTCGGAAACATAACAACGGTCTTTGCCTTTGACAGTTTTATCAATTACATCAAATAAGTGTTTTTGTAATTCACACTTTTCGGGAAATCTGAAACTGTCGCAGGCTTTTTGCGATTTGAATGCGACGATATATGTCCTTGTGCGATGCTGTGGAATACCGTAATCGCAAGCGTCGGCGATCAAATATCTTATTGCATAATCACGAGAAACCAATTCATTATGAATCACATTGAATGTCCGACCGTTATCGTGCTCGGTTAGATTTGCAACATTTTCGAGAAAAATTATCGGAGGTTGCAGTACATCTGCAAACCGCATTATTTCAAAAAACAGATTTCCTCTTTCGTCTGCAAAACCTTTCTTTTGTCCGCAAACTGAAAACGGCTGACAGGGGAAGCCTGCCGTAAGAACATCAACAGGTTGAAGGATACTCGGATCAAGAGATCTTATGTCACACTCGTAAAGATTAACATTCGGGAAATTGTACCGATATGTTTTACAAGCATTTTTATTGATATCATTTGCCCATATTGCTCTGAAGCCTGCTTGTTCAAAGCCGAGGTCGATTCCGCCGATGCCGGCGAATAAACTACCTATAGTCATTTCAACGTGTACGAGTCCTGAATCTGACAGAAGCGTTCAACGGCAAATAGTATTCACCGTCAATTTTGATAATTCTGCTCCAAACATATTTATCGGCACTGACATATTCAAAATATGTGTTTCGATACAGATAATCACGAAAAGCTTCACGATCATTTGAATGATAGCATAATACATCACCGTCATCCAGAACGACTATGTAACCGCCGTTAACCTGTTCTTTTCCGTCCCACTTCTTCCCGGCAGTCATGCCGGTGAAACCTGCAATAAGGAAATCCTTCATGGCTTTTTCATAGTAGACATCGGGGTTCCCGACATTCAACGGATTGGACAAAGCCATTCTTTCTACTGTTTCTTTAACTTCAAAATTACCTTCGGCATCAATGAGCCTATCCTTGAAGCACCACGCAATGATTTTATCCATTGATTCACGCACAAGGAACAGATTATCTTGATAAATAGGATTTTGTGCTTTGCAATATTCAAGTGATATGTTGTTTTCCGAAAGAAACTCTTTGCATTTTGCCCAGCCACGACCGCCGTTTTCGGAAATTGAATTAAAACGACTCATTTGATCATCGTTGCAATCGGAAAGCTTATATAAAAATTGTGATGATGATCCCGCATTGAACAGAGTCGGATTTTGACCGAACTTGGATTTTATGGAGAATCCCATTACAGATACAATTGACGTCTGACCGTCACGGACTTCAACAAAGATATCGTTTTTACCTCCGAATTGCTTCTTCAAAGCTTTTACGGCAGGAGCTTTCGGCTTTTCTACATAGATTATCTTTGCAAAATTGCATACCGAATCTGGTGCAAGAACAGAACTGCCTTTAAGATTTCGTATGCCTTCAAACAAATTTTGTGCATTTACGGAAAACTCAGAAATCGGAACGGACGCCAAAACCGTATTTGTGTCTTGAGGTATTATATTTACCGTATTACTTTTATTGTCAATAACATATTCTAAAACTTGAGTATCAAACTCCTGGCGAATGACTTTCAAAACATCCAAATAACTTTGATAGTTCTTTTGGAGAAGCTTATCGGCGGTATATAACTTGCCTTCCCCGAGAAGCTTCAACATAACATAAAATTCCGCCCATTCGCCTTTATTAAGCTTTAATCCGTTAATCGGCATTATCAAGCACCTCCTTGATTTTCTCGGCAATCGCTTCTATTACATTAACGGTAACGCTGTTGCCGAATTGTTTATACAGGTGTACATCGGCAAGCGGAAGCTTGAAGGTATCGGGGAAGCCTTGCAATCTTGCCCATTCACGAGGAGTCATTTTGCGTATACCTTCTCTGTTTACTTCACCCTTGATGTGGGTAGTAGGTGTTAAATTTGTTTGGCGGTTATCGACTATCAAATTTCTTTCTCTGCCCATTCCTCCGCACACAATAGCACCTGCGATATCTTCCATCCCTCTCACTTCATATCCGAAGCCGTTTCCTTTGGCTTCATGTCTGGCTTTATGTCGGCGAAGCGTCTCCAAGTATACATCGCTGAGGTAATATTTTGCGGGAACAGGATTTTCTTCAATAATATCTTTAATTCTTTTGGTATTATCATTTCCTTGTGGGAACTCGAATTTTTCAGGTGCAATATCATTTCTAAATGCCACAATATAGATTCTTTCTCTGTTTTGAGGCACACCGAAATTTTTACTGTTAAGTGTTGTATCGTTATTCGTAAACACCGTATATCCGAGGTCGGTGAAAGTTTTTTTGATGATTTGCAGAGTTCTTCCTCTGTCATGGATCACAAGTCCTTTTACATTCTCGCAGAATATAACACTCGGATGATGATGTTCGCAAATCCTTGCAACATCTAAGAATAAAGTACCACGGCACAGACCTTTATAATTATCTTCAAAGCCTTGCCTTTTTCCCGCCAAGCTAAATGCCTGACATGGAAATCCTGCTAAGCATATATCAAATTCGGGAACATCGCTTTCATCTATCTTCGTTATATCGCCGGCAATTTCAAAATCATCTTTGAAATTTGCTCTGTATGTCTTTTGTGCATATTCATCCCATTCGCTGACAAATACCGTTTCTATCTGATTCTTAAATGCCTTTTCGAATCCCAAACGAATACCACCGATACCTGCAAACAAGTCAATCGATTTGTATACTTTCATTCCAGTTGTTACCGCCCTTTCAATTATATCAGCACACCATTTGGTTTTCTTTTTAATATCATTACCCCAGAATCGCAACACCGTCCAGCCTTCGCCTTCAAGTGCCTGATTCACTTCAACATCTCTTTGCATATTGCGTTCGATCTTTGGTATCCAAAATTCTCGATGAGACTTAACTTCATTTTTCTTGTTTTCCCAATCATAACCGTGCCAGAACTCACTGTCGCAAAAAACCGCAACTTTCTTTCCAACGAACACGATATCGGGTTTACCTATGATTTTCTTGTAATTTTTTCTATAGCGTAATCCGCGAGACCATAATTCTTTGCGAAGCAACCGCTCTATTTCGGAATCCCTATTCTTCACAGCTTTCATGTTTTTGCGCCGCTGTTCGGGGGTATGATTATCCATGATGTGCTACTCCTTTTTTGCAACCACAATTATATCCAACCGTTTCAAAAAGTCCAGAGAAAACCTCAGATTTTTGCGAAATAATCTTCATCAATTTCGTAGTCTTTAATCTCATGAACTCCGATACCGAATTCGGCAAGTTTAGTGATGAATTCTTCGCCATCAATCAAATCGATTTGTTGCTTTCCGGGAGCTGCAGCTTCCTCTATAGCTGCTTTAGAAAAAGATCCTGTCGATATAAATACGCCTTTTTCAATATTGGTAGTTAGTGATCCACGAAAATCTCGTATATCACCAGCACCGACAACTCCGTGATAACGCTTGCATTGAAAAGCTATATTAAAGCTGAAAATACCATTGATTTTCAATTTGCCGGTACCGTCAATTCCGCCGTCGCCCGATTTTTTCGTAACTTCAACCTGTGTAAACCCACATTCGCGAAGTAACCTTTGAGTCAATCGTTCAAATCCATACGGATCCATATTTTGAATTACATCTTGCAGTTTGCTTCTCCAAGATCTTACTTCTTCAGGAATCTCTACACCTGCGTTTTCCATTTGCACCTCTGCAGGCGCATTTTTAGTTTGAGACGGCTTTTTGCAATTCTTCTCTATGTAGTCTCCATCGACAGTTTCCACGGATGCAAAAGCAGCAGTAATAGCCCAAACACTTCTTGCGCTGTTTTCTATCGCACCATGATTCTTCAAAAGTGTTCTTGCCCACGCACACCTATAATTCACTTCGGACATACTACTGCTGTTAAGATGCGGAACATCCAAAACGTCATCCGGAAGATTCATTAACTGTGCGACCTTATCGTTGATTTCTGTATTCTTTCCGGATCCCCCGAGTTCCTTCAATGCAATAAAAGTATTTTCAATCAACTGAGCATAGGTTGGTATAACAATATTGTTTTTCATATTCAAACTCCTATCGCTTTTAATTTACTATCTCAACTATATCGTCCATAGTACACTCAAGCGCGGTACAGATCTTTACGAGCACATCGCTGGAAACTACTGCACCGTCTTTGCCCATTTTGGTGATGGTGGCGATGCTGATGCCGGCTTTTTCGGCGAGTTCTTTCTTTTTCATATCACGGTCGATCAGAAGCTTGAACAATATTTTATAGCTTGCGGCCATTGCATTACACCTCATAGATAGTTATAGTTAGTACATTGTATCATTAAAAATCATTATACCACACTCTACTCCAAACATCAACAGTTTTCGGCAGAAAAATACTGCGATTTCAGTATTTTTCAACTTTTTGTTGCAAGTTTTCTATTTCCTCCTTGCTTTTCCGTAATCTCCTTTTCTTTGTCTACTGCGGTGCAAATTTTGACTTGAATCAGGGGCTGTTCAGAGTTATAATAACCGTATAAAAAGCAATCGCCTCTCGCATGATAACGAGAGGCGTGTAGTGTGTATTATTCTGCGGAAATTGCTGTTGACCACATAACAGACCACCTACCGTTTCGGAGCACTCGGAAACAGTGGAGATAAGAGTGCCGAAGAGCGCGGTTTTCCAGGCGGAAAGGGGCGGAAAAAGCTATTTTTAGCGGAAATTGCCTTCATAGGTCCGTTTGGGACCAAGATGCCGCAGGTTCAAGTCCTGTCGCCTCGACCAACGAAAGCCGTTGACATAAAGCTTTGAGCTTTATGTCAACGGCTTTTCTTTTTGTTCAGATTTTTACACTAAACATTTCTTTAAACACATATTAACTTTCACTTAGTTACGTCACCACATTAAGCTAAATTGGGCATATTTGAATTTAAGCAATGCATTTTTTATAAGTAAATTTCTAAATAAAACATCATAAATCAAACACTTTTGACATAATAAGGCACACTTTTGCATTTTAAGTACAATTTTTACTTTTTTTGTATATAATTGTATTATTAATAAAATCGGTTTATTTAATTCCTATCGGTTTTAAAAAACATGCCACAAGCGGGTTAATAAGCATAACGATTGCAAGAATTATTCAATTTTATTGGATCATCAAACCAATGGATGTCTTTGTGAAAATTGAAAATCTGTTCACATCAAACCTCCTGAAACTCATATAATCAAAAAATAATTTTACTGCATATTATCAGCAACTGCCAATAAATAAATTCTTATATTTTCAAAAAATAAATTATTCTGCCGGAGCATATATTCGGACATAATCCACGACAAAATCCTGCGGGAACGTTCCCTCCGGGTTATTAAATGCGTTACCGTTCCATTCCTCACGAACCGAGCCGTCGGCTCTTATCTGACTGCCGACATGGGTTGAAACAAAAAGATATTCCGGCACCTCGCAGGTACCGACGATTCCGTTCACAGGACCGTTCGAAAAATCAATTTTTCCGACCTCGACGCCATCATAATAGAATATGTAAGCATCCTTTGTCCATTCAAGGCCGTATGTGTGGAAATCTTCATACATATTCTTGCCTGTTTCGGTATATGTCGTAACCGCCTTTGACGGGCCGGTTGAAATGGTGTTTCCGTTGCCGTCTCCCGTGTGGAGAGCCATAGTATATTTGCAGTTTGATTTTTCATCGTTACCGCTTACTCTGTAATAGGCATTCTCAAAAACGTCAACCTCCGCGCCCGTTTTTCCGTAACCTGAGTAAGCGTTATCGCCGAATGTTCAAAATGCGGCATGATGTCCCTCCGCCTTGGGCATTATACAGCGAATCTCATAGTAGCCGTAACTGTTTCTGAAAAAGTCCTGATTCGTGAGCCACGCGCCGTAGAAGCCGTCACCGTATTTACCGTCTTTCCTATATTCCGTTCTGAGGTACGCTTTGCCGTTACGAACAGTTATCTGTTCCGGAGTATAGAAGGTCGTGTAACCGTCGCTGTCATAAGCACGCCACTTTGTTACGTCAAGCTTATCCCCTTCAAATTCATCGCTCCAAAGAAGCTTTTTTGAAGAAAGGTCAATTTTTTCTTTGCTCATATCGGGCGATAAAAGCGACATGGAAGCATTTGTAAGAATCGAAACAATCAGCAGCACGGCAACTGAGCTCGCGCACACCGCACCGAGAGTTTTAAGTGTACGGCGAATACCGTTTACAAAAATCGATGTAATTCCGACCGCCATACCGAAAACCAAATATACCGTATTCGGACGTACAGCTTCAACAGCTCTCGTAATCTCTTCGCTGCTTATTCCGCCGCTCACTCCAAATAAAATGCAAATCGCATAAACAGATATGCCGAACGAAATAAAGCCGGTGATAAAATGAATAATATCGAGTGCCTTTCTGCTTTTAAATGTTTTGTAATCCTCACCTTTCATTGCCCGAAGCAACAGATAAGCAAAATTTGCCGCAAGACAGGCTCCTGCAACTGCGTAAATTGCAATTATTTCCGCCTTTGGCATCCATTGCTTTTCCCATTGAACTCCCCCATAGAAAAAAACAATACTGCACACTCCAAGCATCATATCGACAAACGCGACATAACGGGAATTGATTGCCGAAGCAACCCTTGACATAGCCTTCATACCTTTCCTCCTTTGGTTTTGTGTATAGATTTGTGTCATTTAATTTAACGTTAAAATTTTACATCAAAAATTAAAGTATGGCAAATCTTTATACTTCTCCGGTATATTCTCATACAGATTTGTCCATCCGATGTTCAGCAAAAATTTTGATTGCTCATTTGGGAAAAGATCATTAAGATAATCAATAAAATCATCCGTGCCAAAGCACATAGCCCCGTTTATCCAATATTTTTTAGGTTTATTATTGTAAAGCCAGTTCAAAAATTTCAAGCAATACTTTTCTAAATTTTCCGCAACAATGTCCGGCACCGAGTATATCAAACTGTCTCAATCATTACTCAAAATTATTCTTTTCATAATCTCCCTCCGGCATATTTATTATTCTAAAAAATTCTGTAAATTCAATATACCATTCGAAAAGATAAACTGTCAACAGTATTAAATATATCTTGAAAAAGTTGTTAAAAACAGCAAAAACGCTTTAATTGATATATCATTTTAAAAAAACGCAATCAAAGTACGTTTATTGGTACCAAACCAGCACATACAAATGTTGACAAAATTTCACAAAATGTTATAATTACAATATAGAAATTGGTACACAAAGATTGTTTGATAAAGGTAAAAAAGGCGGTTATTTATGTTTTTAGCTCATATTACCGATTTTGCACAGCAAAGCCTGAAAGAGCACTGTCGAAACAGCGCTGAAATTGCGAAAAAAGATTTAATTGACATTGGGTTGGGCAATATAGCCTACTCAGCCGCATTGTTACACGATTGTGGAAAAGCAAGTGATGATTTTCAGCAATACCTCATTGACAGCTTTAACGGGTTAAATGTTAAAAGAGGTTCGGTAATTCATTCTTTTGCGGGCGTTCAGTTCTATTTGAATAAGTATCATTCCACAGATGATATTTTTCAGAAAATGGCATCCGAGATCATTGCATATTCAATAGGCTCTCATCACGGGCTGTTTGACGTTTTCACTCCCGATAAAAAAGACGGTTTTGGGCATAGACTAACTAAGCAGCCCGAATATGATAACAGATCAATAGCTAACTTTTTTAACAATGTTGTTGATAAAGGAATTGCTTGCGAAGCATTCGGTTTATCGGTAAAAGAAACGGAAAATTCGGTAAAAAAGATTTCAGGAATTTCAAAAGGACAATCGGATTATTCATTTTATCTCGGTCTGTTATGCAGACTTATAACCTCCGCAGTCATGGACGGCGACCGAACCGACACGGCAAATTTCACATTAGGCCAAAAATATAACACTTCAAAAAACTTACTCGATTCGTGGACAATCATAAATAAAAATATTGAAAACAGGATTCAAGGCTTTTCATTAAAAACAACTATTGATAAATCCCGCCGTGAAATGTCCGATATTTGCTTATCTTTTGCTCAAAAAGACTCAGGAATATACCGCCTTAACATTCCGACGGGCGGCGGAAAAACATTGTCCGCTTTAAGATTTGCCGCAGCCCATGCACTTCAAACGGGAAAGAGAAGGGTATTTTATATTGCTCCGCTGATAAGTATTTTGGAGCAAAATGCTCATGAGATAAGCAAGACAGTCGGTGAAGGATATGTGCTTGAGCATCATTCCGATGTGATTACAGACACCGACAATTCCGAAGAACTCGATTTGCGGAAATATCTTGAGGACAGCTGGGATTCTCCTGTTATTGCAACAACCTTTGCTCAATTTTTAAATACGCTTTTTTCATCAAAAACCTCAAGTGTAAGGAGATTTCAATCTCTTTGCAACAGCGTAATTATTATTGATGAAATTCAGTCGGTTCCATCTAAAATGATTTCTTTGTTCAATTTGGCTATAAACTTTCTCTCAAGAATTTGTGGCTGTACCGTTTTACTTTGTTCTGCAACCCAACCCTGTTTTGAAGATGTCGAACATTCCATGATTATTGACGGAAATATTATTGACAAATCTGATTTTGATCGATTCTCCGAGATATTTAAGCGCAATACAATTACAGATGCAGGAAATTTCAGGCTTGAAGAAATTTCGAAATTTGTAATTGACAAGGCAAAGAATAACCTCTCTCTTTTGGTTGTGTGCAATAAAAAAGCACAGGCTGAGTTTCTATTTAACAGTATAAAATTACAATTCAAAAACTGCTTTCATATTTCTGCCGGGATGTGTGTTGCACACAGAAAAAATGTTCTGAATAGAATCAGAAAGCTGTTATCCGAAAAAGAACCTGTGCTTTGTGTTTCCACACAGGTTATTGAAGCCGGTGTTGATATTTCATTTGATTGTGCGATTAGATTCTCAGCTGGAATGGACAGCATTATTCAAACGGCAGGCAGATGCAACCGAAACGGAGAAAACGACTTGAACTCCCCCGTTTTTATTGTACATTGCTGTGATGAAAGCTTAAAAATGCTGCCTGATATTCAACTATCAAAGCAAGCAACGGAAGCTTTAATGGTCGATTTCAAAAAAAGAAAAGATTATTATTCAAACGATTTAGCTTCAGATAATTCAATAAAATGCTTTTATAAATATTTATACTCAAATTACAGTTCAAATCATTTCGACTATCCGATTAAGGACAAGCCGAGTCTTTTTGAAATTCTTTCTGATAATTTGCATTATCGCGATTTATCTAAAGCTAATGATTATTTCCTTTGCCAAAGCTTTAAAACCGCAGGCGATCTGTTTAATGTTTTTGACTCAGATTCGACCTCGGTTATTGTGCCATACGGTGACGGAAAAGAAACTATAAATAATTTGCAAAGCTATTATAATGACAAAGATTATATGGCATTACAAAAAGAAATAAAAAAAGCTGCTCAATATTCTGTTTCAGTCTATGAATATCAATTCAATAAACTTTTGAAAGAGAATGCAATAATTCCGCTGTGCGACGGTTCATTCTATATTCTGAGCCCGGAATACTATGATGTCGACACGGGATTACTCGAAAAACCGAAGGAGGAAAATATATGCAACATCCTAATATTGTAGAATTTCAGGTCACGGGCGACTACGGATTATTCACTGACCCCATGACACGAGTTGGAGGTGAAAAATGCACTTATCAGGTTCCAACATACGAGGCGCTAAAAGGGATAATTGCTTCAGTATATTGGAAGCCCACTTTAAAGTGGTACATAGATAAGGTCCGTATTATGAACCCGATTCAAACCGAAGTCAAAGGTATCAGACCGATAAAGTACAAACATGCAAAGACTGAAAGCAGCAATGACTTGGCATACTATACATATTTAAAAGATTGCCGTTATCAGGTTCAGGCTCACTTTGAATGGAATATGAACCGACCCGAACTTGAACAGGACAGGAACGAAAATAAGCACCATAACATCGCTAAACGAATGATTGAGAAAGGCGGAAGACGAGACATTTTTCTCGGTGCCAGAGAATGTCAGGGCTATGTCGAACCGTGCGTATTCGGTGAAGGTGAAGGTCATTATGATAATATTGCTGAGCTAAGCTTTGGACTTATGTATCACGGAATCACCTACCCTGATGAAACCTATAACGATGAGACAAAAGGTAAACTCACAGTTAATCTTTGGCGGTCGGAAATGAAAAATGGTGTAATCACCTTCTTGAGACCTGAAGAATGTCCGTATCACAAGCCTCTTCACGATATGGAAATGAAAATATTTAGTGATACAGAAAATAATTTTTCGGGACTGAAAGAATTTGGGGAGGTGTATTAAATGGGATTGATGCAAAAGGCAGTTGAAACATACGATAAAATGTCGCATCTTGTGGGCAAAGAAATTGAGGGCAAAGAAACGCTTGCCCCGATCGGGCACATTATTGCGAAACCAACCATTCTGATCACAATAGATTCCGACGGAAATTTTGTTTCCGCAACTGCGGTTGATAAAAAGATCCCCATTCCGGTAACGGAAGCTTCTTTGGGTAGAACTTCATCAACTATTGCACCTCATTGCCTCTGTGATCAAATCTGTTATGTATGTAAGAACGGTAATAAATCAGATATCCTCAAAAGCGAAAAATATATTTCACAACTTGAAGAATGGGTGAACTCAGAATACACTCATCCAAAAATCATTGCTATTCTAAAATACGTAAAAGCCGGAATGATAAAGCAGAATTTACTTTCGTGCAGACTATTAAAGCTTGATGATAAAGGCGTTATAAAAAATAATAAAGAGTGGGTTTGTTGGTCTGTATTAGGCGTTGATTTTCCCGGTGCTGTTTGGACAGATGAAAACCTGCAAAAACTGTTTTCTCAATTTTATTTATCAAAAATCAGCAATAAAGAAAAATCGCTGTGCATGATTTCAGGCAAGGAAACCATCTGTACTCAGCAAAACCTAAAAGGCGTTTTTTCGCTAAGCGGCAATGCAAAAATTATTTCTTCAAACGACAAAGCCAATTTCACTTATAAAGGCAGATTTATGAATGACAGCGAAGCTTTTGAAATCGGATATGAACAATCGCAAAAAGGACACAACGCGCTGAAATGGTTAATAGCAAATCAAGGAGTTCCTATCGGAAGCAGAGTATTTGTCTGTTGGAACCCGGACGGTATTCAGGTGCCGGCAATACATTTACCGTTTCTGCAAACAGAAAGCAAACCCGCCGAACCGTCAGATTATAAGCAGCAGTTGTTTGAAACCCTGCAATTATGTAAAAACACTCTTAAACCGGATAAAGATGTAATTGTTGCCGCTTTTGATGCTGCAACAACAGGCAGACTTTCAATCGCCTATTACAGCGAATTTAAAAGCGAGGATTTTTTTGATCGACTTGAATATTGGGATGAAACCTGTTGCTGGTTTAACCGTTTCGGAATTTCATCACCATATTTCAGCTCAATTGTAAAATATGCTTTCGGCACTCAACGCGGTGATAATGAAAACGCAAGAATTGAGATTGATGACCGAATAGAAAAGCAGCTTATGCAAAGGTTGATTTTCTGCCGATTGGAGAAACAAATTTTTCCGCGAGATATAATGCTTGCTTTATTCAACAAATCAAAGAATCTTCAAATTTATTCGAGAAACAACAGAGAGAATCTGTTATTCACCGCTTGTGCGGCAATAAAAAAATACCACTATGACAAATTTGAGGAGGAATGGGAAATGTCTTTGGAAAAGGACAAAAAGGACAGGAGCTATCAATTCGGCAGACTGCTTGCTGTTCTTGAAAAAATTGAAGCAGACGTTTTGAAGGACAGAAATGAAGACAGGGTAACAAGCGCATTAAGACTTCAACCTACCTTTGTACAACGGCCTGCACAAACCGAAAAAATAATTGTTGAAGGCTTGAGGAAGGCTTATTATCCAAGATTGAAGACAGGTCAAAGAGCATATTATGAAGCATTGATTGGAGAAATACATGAGAAGCTTTCTCAGTTTTTCGACGACAATTATAATAAGCCGCTCACGGAAACATATCTGTTAGGCTATTATTTGCAAAAGAACGAACTCTATAAGAAAAAAGAAACAAAAGAAAACAAGGAGGTAAATGAAAATGAGTAAGTTTGAAAACAAGGTAGATTTTGTGGTATTGGTATCGGTAAACAATGCAAACTCAAACGGCGATCCGCTTAACGGTAACCGTCCGAGGACCGATTACAGCGGTTTTGGAGAAATTTCCGACGTTTGTATCAAGAGAAAAATTCGTAACCGTATGCAGGATATGGGTAATGAGATTTTTGTTAAGTCTGACGACAGAGCCGATGACGGATTCATTTGTCTCAAAGACCGTGCTGCGTGTCTTTCTAAGATTAAATCTCAGGACGAGTTCACCAAGCAGGCGTGCGAAAAGTGGCTTGACGTTCGCTCTTTCGGCCAGGTTTTTGCATTTAAAGGCTTTGGCTGTGCTTCAGTTGGAGTAAGGGGTCCCGTTTCAATCCATCAGGCAGTAAGCATTGACCCGGTTGAAATTGATTCAATGCACCAAAAGCGTCAGCGGCGAGAAGAAGAATGAAAATGAACGCGGTAGCGATACAATGGGAATGAAGCACTTTGTCCGTTTCGGGCTTTATGAAATCAAGGGTTCAATAAATGTTCAGCTTGCCGATAAAACCGGTTTCACCGCCGAAGATGCACAGACAGTCAAGGAATGTCTCAAGACATTATTCATCAACGACACATCTTCTGCCAGACCCGACGGTTCAATGGAAGTTGTAAAACTTATATGGTGGGAGCATAACTGCAAGGACGGACAGTATTCCTCTGCTAAAGTTCACCGTTCCGTAAAAGTTAAGCTTCATGATGGCGTGTCTGTACCTTCAAGTGTTGATGATTATGAAATAAATATTGATGATCTTGACGGACTCACACCTGAGGTTATTGACTGTGTGTGAGCATGACTATCTCTTGATTTCAGGCATACAGCATTTCGCTTTTTGCCGCAGACAATGGGCTTTAATACATATTGAACAGCAATGGCAGGAGAATTTTCTGACGGCTGAGGGCAGAGTAATTCATAATCGCGTGCACGATGTCGGAATTAAAGATTTTCGAAACGGAACTCTTACAATAAGAGGTTTAAATGTCAAATCTGAACTATTAGGGCTTACCGGTACTTGCGATGCAGTTGAATTTATTCCAAGCGACAACGGAATTAAGCTAAATGGGTATGACGGCCTTTGGAGAGTTTTGCCCGTTGAATATAAACACGGAACTTCCAAAATCGGAGATTGTGACCGTTTGCAAGCAGTTGCTCAGGCAATGTGCCTTGAAGAAATGTTTAGTTGCGAAATAAATGAAGTTCATATTTTTTATAATGAACGCCGACGACGAGAAAAGTTTGAGATATCCCCGGAGTTTCGCGAAAAAGTAAAAAATATAGCTAATGAAATGCACGATTACTATTCAAGAGGCTACACCCCA